>Ga0070681_10000036_pt1 | contig 97835 bp, 86 predicted proteins | sample KBSC83BmetaG_FD_65650 | JGI IMG/M metagenome (GOLD analysis project Ga0070681, IMG submission 65650) | Corn rhizosphere microbial communities from Kellogg Biological Station, Michigan, USA - KBS C8-3B metaG | ecosystem: Host-associated > Plants > Roots > Rhizosphere | place: USA: Michigan...
GACGTTCACGCTGGTTTCGGCGGCCTGAAAGCGACGTGAAGGTCGCACTCAACAAAAGGGGTGACAATGGGGAGGTGACCCGCGCCGTCGTTGTCCTGGGCTCTACGGGGTCCATCGGCACACAGGCGCTGGACATCGTCCGGGCGCATCCGGCCCGATTCCGGGTCGTCGGGCTGGCAGCGGGGGGCGCCCACCCGGACGTCCTCGCCGCCCAGGCGCTGGAGTTCGGCGTGGAGGCCGTCGCGGTCGCCCAGGCGACGGCGGCTGAGGATGTGCAGCTGGCCCTCTACGCCGAGGCGTCCCGGCGCGGGTTTGCGCGGGGCGAGTTCGCCCTGCCGAAGCTGCTCGCCGGCCCCGATGCCGCAGCCGAGGTCGCTGCGTGGCCGACGGCCGATCTTGTCCTCAACGGCATGACCGGCTCAGTCGGCCTTCGACCTACGCTCGCCGCTCTTGAGGCGGGTCACCTCCTGGCGCTTGCCAACAAGGAGTCCCTCGTCGCCGGCGGCCCGCTCGTGTCCCGGCTCGCCCGTCCGGGTCAGATCATCCCCGTCGACTCCGAGCACTCGGCGCTCGCGCAGTGTCTGCGCGCCGGTGCGCCTACCGAGGTGCGCCGGCTGGTGCTGACGGCGAGCGGTGGCCCGTTCCGCGGCCGCCGGCGCGACGACCTCGTCGCGGTGACGCCGGCCGAGGCGCTCGCGCATCCCACCTGGGACATGGGCCCGGTGGTGACGATCAACTCGGCGACCCTCGTCAACAAGGGGCTAGAAGTCATCGAGGCCCACTTGCTGTTCGGCATCGGGTATGACGACATCGACGTCGTCGTCCATCCGCAGAGCATCGTCCACTCGATGGTGGAGTTCGTCGACGGCTCGACCATCGCCCAGGCCGGCCCGCCGGACATGCATGTGCCGATCGCGCTGGCGCTGGGTTGGCCGGACCGTGTCGAGGCAGCCGGTCGCCCACTCGACTTGACGAAAGCGAGCACTTGGTCGTTCGAGCCGCTCGACCATGAGGCGTTCCCGGCCGTCGGTCTCGCGCGCGAAGTCGGCCGCCGTGGCGGCGTCGCGCCGGCGGTCTACAACGCGGCCAACGAAGAAGCCGTCGCGGCGTTTCTCGACCAACGGATTCCGTTTCCGGCCATCCTGGACGTCGTGGCCGCCGCGATCGACGAGCCTGAGGCGAAGGCGGTCGCGTCGACCATTGCCGACGTGCAAGAAGCGGAGGCGTGGGCGCGGTCACGCGCCGCCGAACTCATCGCAAGGAGGGATAGCAACCGATGACCGCCCTAGGCATCATCGGCGCGATCGTGGTCCTGCTGGTCTCGATCATGCTGCACGAGGCCGGCCACTTCCTGACCGCGAAGCACTACGGCATGAAGGCGACCCGGTTCTTCCTTGGCTTCGGTCCCACGTTGTGGTCCACCCGACGCGGCGAGACCGAGTACGGCGTCAAGGCGCTCCCGGCCGGCGGCTTCGTGAAGATCGTCGGGATGACCCAGCTCGAGGAAGTCGAGCCGGGAGACGAGAACCGGGTCTTCTACAAGTTCCCGGCGCGACAGCGTGCCGTCGTACTCTCCGCGGGCTCCGCCGTGCACATCGTGCTGGCGCTTCTTCTTACGTACTTCGTGCTGGTCTTCGCCGGCGACCTGAGCTCGAGCCGGGCCGCCGTCTACGTCGACTCGGTGCCGAAGTGCGTCGTCAGCAGCGTGACGCAGACCGACTGCCTTCCCAGTGACCCGGCGAGCCCCTCGCAGGGAGTGCTGCTCCACGGGGACCGCATCCTGCAGGTCAACAGCCGGCCGGTGCACAGCAACGAGGCTCTCCGGGACGCGCTGCACGTCGGAGTAGCGACGCACCTGGTGATCGAGCGCAAGGGCACCCCGATGACGGTGACCCTGACCCCGGTTGGCATCAAGCAGAAGGTCGATGGCAAGACGGCGACTGTCGCCAAGATCGGTGTGTTGCTGACGGAGAACCCTGATCCTCCGTCGGTCGGCGCGCTGGCCGCGGTGCCCAAGACGTTCGACACGATGGGCCAGTTCTTCACCCAGACCGTCAAAGGTCTCGGCCGGATCCCGCACACGCTCGCCGACGTCCTGCAGGGCAAACAACGCAACGCCAACGACGTCGGCACGGTCGTGGCCGCGACTCAGATCAGCGGTCAGATCGCCGGCGCCCAGGACATCCCGCTGTCGGTGAAGCTCGGATCCTTCCTGCTCCTGATGGCAGGACTGAACTTCTTCATCGGAGTCTTCAACATGCTGCCGCTGCTGCCACTAGACGGTGGCCACGTCGGCATCCTCGCGTTCGAGAAGGCCCGTTCGGGCGTCGCGCGCGTTCTGCATCGCCCCGACCCGGGCCGTGTCGACCTCATGAAGGTCATGCCCGTCACCTACGCTGTTTTTGTCGCCTTGGTCGGAATGTCACTGATCCTCTTGTACGCCGACATCTTCCGGCCGATCAACCTCAACGGATGACGTCATGACCTCGCAAGCCCCCGCTCCGGTGTCGCTCGGGATGCCCGAGGCGCCGCCGCGACCGCTGGCGCCGAGACGGCAGACGCGGCAGATCGACGTCGGCGGGGTCAAGGTCGGCGGTGGTGCGCCGATCAGCGTCCAGTCGATGACGACAACCGTGACCTCGGACGTCAACGCGACGTTGCAGCAGATCGCGGAGCTCACCGCGGCCGGGTGCCAGATCGTCCGCGTCGCCGTACCCGACCCACCCGACGCCGACGCGCTGCCCGAGATCGTCAAGCACTCCCAGATCCCGGTCATCGCCGACATCCACTTCCAGCCGCGCTACATCTTCGCCGCGATCGACGCGGGGTGTGCCGCGGTCCGCGTCAACCCCGGCAACATCAAGAACCTCGACGGACGGGTCGGCGAAGTCGCGAAGGCCGCGCTGGCTGCGCACACACCGATCCGGATCGGCGTCAACGCCGGCTCGCTCGACAAGCGCTTCCTCGAGAAGTACGGCAAGGCCACCCCGGAGGCGCTCGTCGAGAGTGCGCTCTGGGAGTGCTCCTTGTTCGAAGAGCACGGTTTCACTGACATCAAGATCTCGGTCAAGCACCACGATCCGGTCGTGATGGTGCAGGCCTACCGGCTGCTGTCCGAACGCTGCGACTATCCGCTGCACCTCGGCGTCACCGAGGCCGGCCCGGCATTCCAGGGAACCGTCAAGTCCGCCGTAGCTTTTGGCGCGCTGCTGGCCGAAGGCATCGGCGACACGATCCGCGTCTCGCTTTCGGCGCCGCCCGTCGAAGAGGTCAAGGTCGGCACCGCGATCCTCGAGTCGTTGGGGCTGCGCGAGCGCCGGCTCGAAATCGTGTCCTGCCCATCGTGTGGTCGCGCGCAGGTCGACGTCTACATGCTCGCCGAGAAGGTCCAGGCCGGTCTCGAGGGATTGACCGTGCCGCTTCGCGTGGCCGTGATGGGCTGCGTGGTGAACGGACCGGGCGAGGCCCGCGAAGCCGATCTCGGCGTCGCGTCGGGCAACGGCAAGGGTCAGATCTTCGTGCGGGGGGAGGTCATCAAGACAGTGCCGGAGGCACAGATCGTCGAGACCCTCGTCGAAGAGGCCATGCGCATCGCCGATGAGATGGACGCCGCGGGGGTCGACGGCGAGCCATCGGTGTCGGTGTCCTGACGTCATGCTGCGGACGTCGGCCGTCCGAGTCCTCGACGATCGCGACACCGGCGCCGTCCTCGGGGTTCTGAACGCGTCGCCCGTAGCCAACGTGCTCGTGCAGTCTCGCGTAGAAGCCGTCGGCTTGCAGCCGTGGCGGCTGGGTGCCGAGCTGTGGGGTCACCACGTCGAGGGTCGACTGACCGGCCTGTGCTTCGCCGGGGCCAATCTCGTGCCCGTCTCGGGCGACGAGGCCGCGATCCGCGCCTTCGCCGATCGTGCCCGCCGGCAGGGTCGGCGTTGCTCGTCGATCGTCGGACCGGCGCGCCTGGTCCGCCCGTTCTGGGAGTTGCTGCAGCCGGCGTGGGGACCGGCGCGGGAAGTTCGGCCGCGCCAGCCGCTCCTCGTGATCGACTCGGCCCCGCTCGTGGCTGCTGACCCGTTGGTCCGGCGCGTGCGACCGGATGAGATCGATGTCCTGCTCCCCGCGAGCGTCGCGATGTTCACGGAAGAGGTGGGCGTCTCACCCGTTGCCGGTGATGGGGGAGCCCTCTACCGAGCGCGTGTGTCCGAGCTCGTCCATCTCGGTCGCTCGTTCGCGCGCATCGAGCACGAACGCATCGTCTTCAAAGCCGAGGTCGGCGCCGCAACCTCTGCTGCCTGCCAGATCCAGGGTGTCTGGGTGGATCCGGCGCTGCGCGGACGCGGCCTGTCGATCGGTGGCATGGCCGCCGTCGTCGAGTCCTGCCAAAGCGCGATCGCACCGGTCGTCAGCCTCTACGTCAACGACTTCAACGTACCGGCGCGACGCTCTTACGAACGGGTCGGGTTTCGAGAAGTCGATACCTTTATGTCTGTTCTCTTTTGAAGTTATTGTCCCCACCCATCAACAGTCACGTCAGATAACGATCCGGTCGCGGCGGCCAACCATCATTGCCGTCCGAGCCGCGTTCGGCTTGACTCTGCGTGACATTCCGAATGGGAGGAGCACCTTCGATGAAGGCACAGTGGCGTGCCGGGGTAGCGGTCGGCGCCGTACTGCTGCTCGGCGCAGCTGCCTGCGGCGGAAGCAGCAGTGGCGGGGGCGGCAGTAAAAGCGGTGGCGGAAGCTCGTCGAGCTCGCAGTCGATCGTGTGGGGGACAACGGACAAGCCGGTCTCGTACGACCCGGCGGGCGCTTATGACCTGCCGAGCTGGAACGTCATCTACAACGTCTACCAAGGCCTCCTGCGGATCGACCCCGCCACCGAGAAGCCGGTGCCGGACGCGGCGACGGGCTGCACATCCAACAAGGACTTCACGGTCTGGACGTGCACGCTGAAGCCGAACCAGAAGTTCTCCAACGGTGACCCGTTGACCTCGGCCGACGTCAAGTTCTCGTTCGACCGAACCCTCAAGATCAACGACCCGAGTGGTCCGTCGAGCCTTCTGGCGAAGGTCAAGACCACCGCGCCGGACCCGACGACGGTGGTCTTCCACCTCGCGAGCGGCAACAGCCTGTGGCCCCAGATCCTCGCCACCGGCGCCGGTGCGATCGTCGACTCGAAGGTCTTCCCGGCGACCAAGAAGCTGGCGGACAACCAGATCGTCGGATCTGGCCCGTACATGCTCAAGACCTACCAGCCCAACCAGATCGCCCAGTTCGTTCCTAACCCGAACTACGGCGGCGACCTGCAGCTGGCCAACAGCGGCCTCGTCATCAAGTACTACGCCGACGAGAACTCGCTGAAGCTCGACATCCAGCAGGGCAAGGTCGACGTGGTCTACCCGGGTTTGTCGCCGACAGCGCTCAACCAGCTGAAGGGTCAGTCGGGCGTCAATCAGGTCAGTGGCCCCGGTGGCGCGATTCGCTACATGGTCTTCAACCTGAAGACGATGCCGGGCGCCAATGACGCGCAGAAGCAGGCAATCATCCACGCCGTGGATTACTCCGTCGACCGTGACTCGATCGCGACCAACGTCTACCAGGGCACGGTCAAGCCGCTCTACACGATGGTGGCGTCGGGTCTTGCCGGTGCGACGGACGTCTGGAAGACCACGTACGGCGCAACACCGGACAAGGCCAAGGCTGCGGCCGAACTGCAGAAGGCGGGCGTGAAGACGCCGGTCAACCTGCAGATCTGGTGGACGCCGACGCACTACGGCGCGCTGTCCAGCGACGAGTACACCGAGATCAAGCGGCAGCTCGAGGCGACCGGCCTGTTCAAGGTCGACCTGCAGTCCACTGAGTGGGAGCAGTACACGGCCAACTGCCTCGCCGACAAGTGCCCGATCTACCAGCTCGGCTGGTTCCCGGACTACCCGGACACTGACGACTACGTCGGCCAGTTCTTCGGGACGTCCTCGTTCCTGAACGACCACTACAGCAACGCCCAGATCGATTCGCTGCTGAAGGACGAGCAGGGCACTACCGACCAGGCCAAGCGGACCGCGGACTTCGTGAAGATCCAGCAGATCGCCGTGAAGGACGCTCCGGTCATCCCGATCTGGCAGGGCCAGCAGATCGCGGTGACCCACGGCACCATCAACGGGATCAGCGACACCCTGACACCGGACTACATCTTCCGGTTCTGGCTGCTCGGCAAGTCCTAGTAGAAGTTGGGGCCGGCGTCGGGGACACTCGACGCCGGCCCTACTTTGTGTCTAAACCCCGGAGTCGACAGCCCAGATGGCCCGCTCGAGCGGATCGCTACCGCGCTACCTGCTGACGCGGCTGCTTCTTGTCATCCCGATGGTGTGGATCTTGCTCACCGTCGTGTTCATCCTCATGCGCGTCGCGCCGGGCGACCCGGTGCAGGCCGCGCTCGGGGGCCGCCAGCCGCAGTCCGTGATCAACGAGAAGCGGCATGAGCTCGGCTTCGACAAGCCGATCATCGTGCAGTACGGGCACTACATCAACGGGGTGCTGCACGGCGACTTCGGCCAGGTCACGAGCGAGAACCGCAGCGTCGGCAACGTGATCACCCATGAAGGTATGGCGACGCTCGAGCTCAGCGTCTGCGCGATGTTGATCGCCCTCGTGCTCGGCTTGAGCATCGGCGTAATCATCGCGAGGTTCCGAGATACGCCCCTGGACGTCGCCGGACGGATGTTCGGGATTCTGACCTACGCCGCGCCTGTGTTCTGGGTCGGCATCCTGTTTCAGCTGCTGTTCGTCGCCAAGCTCCAGTGGCTACCGAGCTCGGGCCAGGCTGACACGTTGCAGGACCTCGACCTCGCCCAGCACGCGCACACGAACATCTATCTCGTGGACGCCATCATCAACGGCAGCTGGAGCGACTTCACCAATGTGCTCCAGCACCTCATCTTGCCGTCGCTGACGCTGGGGCTGCTCATCTGCGGCGTCTTCATCCGGCTCGTCCGCGTCAACGTCATCCAGACGCTCAAGGACGACTACATCGAGGCGGCCCGAGCACGCGGCATCAGCGAGAGCCGGGTGGTCCTCCGGCATGGCTTCCGCAACGCACTGGTTCCGGTCGTCACGGTCGTGGGGCTGCAGGCCGCACTGTTGCTCTCCGGCGCGGTCCTCACGGAAACGACGTTCAGCTGGCCGGGCATCGGCCGGGCCCTCATCAACTACCTGAACCAGCGCGACTACGTCGCGGTTCAGGGCATTGTCACGGTGTTCGCGCTCATCGTGGTCGGCGTCAGCCTGCTCATCGACGTCGTGACCGCGCTCATCGATCCCCGGGTGCGTTACTCATGACCAGCGAGTTCATGGTTCCGACCACGTCGCCGGCTGCCGAAGCGGCACCGTCGAAGGGCCGGCGGGTTCGCGGCATTCGTCGCGCGCTCGCACCGATCGCCGAAGCCCGCGGGCTGCCGAAGTGGGTTCTGTTCATCGGCATCGGCATCGTGCTTGTTTTCGTCGTGTTTGCGATCTTCGCTCCGTGGATCTCGCCGTACAAGTTCGACCAGTACCTCACCACCTCCGGGCAGCGGTTCCCGAAGAGTGGTGCGCCGTCCGGCTCGCACTGGTTCGGCACCAACATCATGTCCACGGACGTGTTCAGCCACATCGTCTACGGCGCGCGTACGGCGCTCGAGGTCATCGTCATCGCCGTCGTCATCTCGTTGTTCGTCGGCGTCCCGCTGGGGTTGTTCTCCGGCTACTACGGCGGGCCGCTGGACCGCATGCTCGTTCTGGTCATGGACGCCATGTTCGCGTTTCCGTCACTGCTGCTGGCGATCCTGGTGGCGTTCCTGTTGCGCGGGAAGTTCGGCTTCCTGGGAGCAAGCTTCAGCGGCATCATGGCCGCCGCCATCTCGATCACCGTCATCTATATCCCGCAGTACTTCCGTGTCATCCGGAACAGCGTGATCAGTGTTCGTGAGAACCCGTATGTCGAGGCGGCGCGCGTGCTCGGCGCGAAGCCGCGGACAGTGATCGCGAAATATGTGTTCGGCAATGTTGTGCAGAACGTCCCCGTCATCGGGACGTTGAACGCGGCCGACGCGCTGCTGACGCTGGCCGGCCTTGGGTTCCTGGGCTACGGCGTACAGCCCACCGAAGCCGCGGAATGGGGATACGACCTGCAACGTGCCCTGGGTGAGGCGAGCGGTGGCATCTGGTGGACCTCGGTCTATCCAGGCCTTGCGATCGTGCTCCTCGTGACCGGTCTCACCCTGGTCGGCGAAAGCCTCAACGACCTCATCAACCCGACCCTGCGGCGACGTCAGCTGCTGCCGATCGACCGTGCCGAGATGGCGGGCGAGGACGAAGTGGTGGCCGGACGATGACTCTCATCGACGGCGAGCTCTCAGTGAACACGGACGCCGTGATGTCCGTGCGCAACCTCAAGGTTTGGTACGGCACCGCGCGTGGCCCCGTCCGCGCGGTCGACGGTGTCTCGTTCGACATGCGCCGCGGTGAGACGCTCGGCCTCGTCGGCGAGTCCGGTAGCGGTAAGTCGACGCTCGGCCGCGGTGTGCTGCGGCTGCTGCCCGACGCCGCCCAGGTCACCGGGAAGGTCTTGTTCCGGGGTCAGGACCTCGTGACCATGCGCAAGAAAGATTTGCGTGCCTTGCGGGGGCCGGAGCTAGGTCTCATCTTCCAGGAGCCGATGACGCGGCTGAACCCGCTGATGCGGATCTCCGACCATTTCCTCGAGACGCTGCATACGCACGAGCCCGCGCTGAGCAAGGACCAGATGCGGCGGCGGTCCATCGACACGCTCGGCGCGATGGGGATCCCGCCGACGCGGTTCACCAACTATCCGCACGAGTTCTCCGGCGGCATGCGCCAGCGCATCATGATCGCGCTCGCGCTGGTGCTGAACCCGGCGTTCGTCGTCGCGGACGAGCCGACAACAGCGCTCGACGTGCTCGTCGAGGCGCAGATCATCCAGATCCTGGCTGACATCAAGCGCAACTTCGACACGTCGATCCTGCTGATCACCCACAACCTCGGCATCATCGCCGAGGCCTGCGAACGCGTCGCGGTGATGTATGCCGGCCGCATCGTCGAACAGGGCGACGCGCGAGCGGTGTTCGCCCAGCCGGCGCACCCCTACACACGTGAGCTGCTCGCGAGCACGATCAGCCTGGCGACCACGGAGCTGCACTACATCCCGGGGTCGCCACCGGACCTCATCGACCCGCCGTCCGGCTGCAGGTTCCATCCGCGCTGTCCGGATGCGATGCAGGTGTGCCCGACTCGGCATCCACCGACCGTGACGACGACACTGAACCAGCAGGTGGACTGTTGGCTGCACGGGCCGGAAGATCAGATCCCGGCGGGTGGAACCGAACGCTTGGAACGAGAGGCGCTGAGTGTCGCAGACGAAGCCTGAGGCAGTGTCGCCGAAGCCTTCGGCAGGGGCGACCAAGCTCGGCGGCGAGCCGCTGCTCAACGTCGAGGACTTGAACGTGCACTTCGCACTGCGGGGCGGGACGTTCTCGCGCTTTGTCGGCGGCGCCCGCGGGGCGGTCAAGGCTGTCGACGGAGTGTCGTTCACGTTGCGACGCGGCGAGGTGCTCGGGGTCGTCGGCGAGTCCGGCAGCGGCAAGACGACACTTGGCCGGGCCATCCTGCACACCGTGCCCGTGACGTCCGGTCGGATCACGTTTGACGGCAGGGACATCACCGACCTTTCCGACTCGCAGATCAGGCCGCTGCGCCGGCGGATGCAGATGGTGTTTCAGGACCCGAACGCGGCGTTGAACCCGGCGATGGACCTGCTCGCCGCCGTCGGTCATCCGCTGCGGATCCACGGCATCAAGGACCAGGACGAGATCAGCCGCCGCGTTGTCGAAGCGTTCGAGCGGGTTGGGCTGGTCCCCACCGACCAGTTCCTGCACAAGTACCCAGCGGACCTGTCCGGCGGCCAGAAGCAGCGGGCCGTCATCGCCCGAGCGATCATCCTCGGGCCGGAGCTGCTTGTCGCGGACGAGCCGGTCTCGATGCTGGACATGAGTGTGCGCGCCAAGATTCTCGAGCTGATGCTCGAGCTCAAAAACGACCTCGGGCTGACCTACGTCTACGTGACACACGACCTCGCGACGGCGAAGTTCTTCTGCGACACGATCGCGATCATGTATCTCGGGCGCATCGTCGAATACGGCCCGGCGGACGCGATCTATGCGGACCCGAAGCACCCCTACACGCGGTCACTGCTTCGCGCGATCCCCGAACCTGACCCGACGAAGAGCGTGCCGCGCGACCTGCCGCGGGGCGAGATCCCCGACGCCGCGAAGCCGCCGCTCGGCTGCTCGTTTCATCCGCGCTGCTCCAAGGCGTTCGAGATCTGTGGGTGGGAAAGCCGCGATCTGCGCGACCTGCTGGATCGGCACTGGCTGGCCCACCGCGAGGACGAGTTCGAGCAGGAGCGGCGCATCGTGGGTGACCTCGCCACGCTCGACGTCCCCTCGCTGCGGGCCGACCTTCCTGCCGGCGCCAACCAGACCGGGCAGGACGTGCTGGCGCTCCTCGACCGCATCAAGGAAGACGACCCGCACGAACCGATGTGGTCCGGTGTACGCGACGTCAGCGATGCCGGGTCGTCGGTCCATGTCGATTTCCGCGAGGACAACATCGATCCTCCGCTGTACGACGTCGGTAGGCAGCGGGTGGCATGCCTGCTCTACCGCGACGCGGAAAATCCGTCGTAGTCGCCCACCGAAGCGTTAGTAGCCTGACACCGTGGTCACCCGGATGTCGCAACTGTTCCTGCGTACCCTGCGCGAGGATCCGGCCGACGCTGAAGTCCCGTCCCATCGTCTGCTGCTGCGCGCCGGCTACATCCGCCGGGCCGCGCCCGGTATCTACACCTGGATGCCGCTGGGCAAGAAGACCCTCGAAAACATCGCGACCATCGTCCGCGAGGAGATGGACCGGATCGGGGCGCAGGAGCTGCTGTTCCCCGCGCTGGTGCCGCGCGAGTTCTACGAGGCCAGCGGTCGCTGGACGGAGTACGGCGACAACGTGTTCCGGCTGCACGACCGCAAAGGCGCCGACTACATGCTGGGGCCGACGCACGAGGAGCTGTTCACGACGCTCGTCAAGGGCGAGTACTCGTCATACCGCGACTTCCCGGTGACGCTCTACCAGATCCAGACGAAATACCGGGACGAGGCGCGGCCCCGCGCCGGGCTCCTTCGGTGTCGCGAGTTCGTCATGAAGGACTCGTACTCCTTCGACCTCGACGATGCCGGCCTGCAAGCCTCGTATGACGCGCACCGCGTTGCCTATCAGCGCATCTTCGAGCGACTCGGCCTCGATTACCGGATCGCGTTTGCGGTCTCCGGAGCGATGGGTGGATCCGCGAGCGAGGAGTTCCTGGCGCCGGCGGAGTTCGGCGAGGACACGTTCGTGCAGTGCACGTCGTGCGACTACACCGCCAACACCGAAGCGGTCGAGATCGCGGTCCCGCCCAAGCAGGATCCGTCGGGGCATCCGGACGAACGGGTTCTCGACACACCGGACACTCCGACCATCGACACGCTCGTCGCCAAGCTCAACACGATGCAAGACCTCGTCGACGGCAACGGTCGTGAGTTCACGGGTGCGGACACGCTGAAGAACGTCGTGCTGAAGACACGCCAACCCGGCAGCGCCTCGTGGGAGCTGCTCGTCGTCGGCGTGCCTGGCGATCGTGACGTCGACCTCAAGCGCATCGCCGGCCAGCTGGAACCCGTCGAGGTCATGCAGGCAGATGCTGACGACCTGGCGAAGGAACCCCGGCTGGTCAAGGGCTACATCGGGCCGCAGCCGCTGGCCGACATCGGCGTGCGCTTTCTCGTCGATCCGACAGTCGTGCCCGGCAGCGCATGGATCACCGGTGCCAACGAAGTGGACAAGCACGCGGCGTTCGTCACTCGCGGCCGCGACTTCGAGCCGGCCGGTGAGATCGGCGCGGTCGAAATCCGCAACGGCGACCGGTGCGCGCGCTGCGGTTCGGCACTCGAGATCGCACGCGGCATCGAGATCGGCCACATCTTCCAGCTCGGCCGCAAATACGCCGACGCCTTCGAGCTCGATGCGCAAGGACCCGATGGCGAGCCGATTCGGATCACCATGGGTTCCTACGGCGTAGGTGTCTCGCGTGCGGTCGCGGCAATTGCCGAGCAGACACTCGACGGTGCGGGGCTCTGCTGGCCCGCATCGGTGGCGCCGTACGACGTTCATCTCGTGCCGGTCGGTAAAGGCGAGGACCAGCTGAATGCCGCGGAGCAGCTGGCGACAGCGCTCGAAGCGGCGGGCCATCGGGTCCTGCTCGATGATCGCAACGCGTCAGCGGGGGAGAAGTTCGCCGACGCCGACCTGCTCGGGATGCCGACGATCGTCGTCGTCGGCAAGTCGCTGGCAGACGGTGAAGTCGAGGTCAAAGACCGTCGCACCGGCGAACGCCGCCGCGTCGCGCTCGACCAGCTCGTCGCCGACCTGTCCCGTTGATCAAGGCGGTCTTGTTCGACTGGGGTGGGACGTTGACGACGTTTCACTCGGTCGACTTGCTCGATGCCTGGGTCGTGGCGGCGGAGGTGCTCGCGCCCCACCGCGTCGACGAGGTTGCCGCGGCGTTGCTGGACGCCGAACGGGAGATCTGGGGCCGGACAACGTCGACGATGCGTAGCGCGACCACGGCCGAGGTGCTCAGTACGGCCGGTGCGGCGGTCGGGCTCGACGTCGACGAGGCGCTGCACCGAACGGCGGTGACGTCATACCTCGACAACTGGGCGCCCGTGAGTCATGCGCGTCCGGATGCCCGCCCGACGTTGCACGCGCTGCGCGAGCGCGGGCTGCACACGGGGCTGTTGTCCAACACGCACTGGCCGCGTGACACGCACGAGGACTGGCTCGCCCGCGACGGCCTGCTCGATCTTCTCGACGCGCGGGTCTACACCAGCGACCTCGCCGTGACCAAGCCACATCCGGAGGCCTTCGGCGCTCTCCTCGACGAGGTAGGCGTTGCCGCGACTGACGCCGTGTTCGTCGGCGATCGACTTTGGGACGACATCGAGGGTGCACGTCGACTCGGCCTGCGCACCATCTGGGTGCGCAACGACGAGGTGCCGGCCTACGACGTCGAACCCGACGCCGTGGTCGTCGAGCTGGGTGACGTCGTCGGCGTCGTCGACGGCTGGCTGTCCGCCTGAGCGAACCCCGGCGGCGCGCCCGGGAAGGCCGGGTCGTCGTCGACGTGGCCGCGCGTGCGCCAGTCGGCGGCTGCCACGGCGACGTCCGCCAGCAGGGCGACGCCGAGCCGACGTGCGGCGGTAGCCGGGCGGCTCGCCGCGACAACATCCCAGGCCGCGCCGGCCGCCCCGTCCTCCAGCCGGACGGCGAGCCGTCGGGCGGCGGCCGGGTCCTCAACGGGAAACGGCAGCTCGTATGCCGGCAGGGGAGCGGGCCGGTCCGCCGCCGAGCTGGCTACTGCCAGCAGCTGGTCGCGCCATTCCTGGTGGGTGGCGAGGCGCTCCTGGGCGAAGGCAAGGTCGCGACCACGAAGCCTGCCACCGGCCACGCCGTAGCCGTAGATGACGGCGTACTCCGCCTCGAGCGCCGCCCGGATCGCGGCGCCGGACGTCATCGCCTCCTCCGCTTCGCGGCACCGGTCTGTGCCGCAGCGCGCGCAGCCGCAGAATGTTCGGCGGCGATGGACGCGAACAGCGCCGCGACCGCCCCGTCGACAGCGGCGTTGGCCGCCGCCTGCAGGGTCGGCACGCTCTCGTGGAGCATCGTGCCCAGCGCAGAGCCTGTTGCCGTGCCCGCGTTCGCCGACGCGGTCGGCTCGCGCATCGCGTTCTGGAGCGCGCCGATATGCGCGGCATGCCGGTCTCGCTCCAGACCGAGCCGACCGGCCGCCACCGCGTCCTGCTGAGCTATCGCCGCGTCGTAGCCGGCGACCAGGGTGCGTTCCGCGTCGAGCACCGACACCAGCGCCGCCCGGTCCGCGACACTCGCAGGCCTCGCGGGGCGCTTCGGCCGGCACGCCGCGAGGGCGAGTCCGCCCGCGGCCAGCAAGAGCGACCGGCGGGTGAGCTGCACGCCGTTATCCTGGCGGTCGGCAGCGACGAGAACGCACCGGGCTCGTCGCCCAAGACGATCGACGCCAGCACAATCGAACATTGCGGAGGTGGACGCCATGGCGGCTGTCTCCAGCCAGCGGGTGCGGGATGCCCTGGACCCCGTCGTGTCGGCAGCCGGCTATGACCTGGAAGACCTCTCCGTCAGCGCGGCCGGACGCCGCAGCGTGGTTCGGGTGGTTGTCGACCGGGACGGCGGCCTCGATCTCGATGCTGTGGCCGAGATCTCGCGCACCGTTTCTGCAGCGCTCGACGACTCTGAGGTCATGGGTGACGGCAGTTATGTCCTGGAAGTCACCTCACCCGGGGTCGACCGGCCGCTGACCGAGCCGAGGCACTGGCGACGCGCAGTCGGCCGGCTCGTGAAGGTCTCGGTCTCCGACGAGGGCACCGTCACCGGCCGGGTCCGCGCCGCCGACGACGCCACGGTTTCCCTGGACGTCGACAGTGACGTGCGTGACTACGCCTACGACCGGCTTGGCCGTGGCCACGTCCAGGTCGAGTTCGCCCGAGGTGACGCGTGAATATCGACGTCACCGCACTGCGCGGTCTCGTTCGCGAGAAGGACGTGTCCTTCGACACGGTTGTCGAAGCGATCGAGAGCGCGCTTCTGGCGGCATACATGCACACCGACGGCGCCGCCGCACACGCGCGGGCCGAGCTCGACCGCAAGAGCGGCGAGGTGCGGATCATCGCGCAGGAGTACGACGAGGGTGGCGGGCTCGTCCGGGAGTGGGACGACATGCCCGAAGGCTTCGGGCGCATCGCGGCGATGACGGCGAAGCAGGTCATCATGAGCCGGCTTCGCGACGCGCAGCAGGAGACGACGTTCGGCGAGTGGTCGGGCAAGGAAGGCGACATCGTCAGCGGTGTCATCCAGGCGCACGCGGGTGTTCGTCCGGACGGGCCGGTCTTCGTCGAGATCGGCGGCTTAGAGGGAGTGCTTCCCGCGGCCGAGCAAGTGCCTGGTGAGAGCTACGTCCACGGCGAGCGGATCCGCTGCTACGTGCTCGGGGTGCAGAAGACCATGCGCGGCACGCAGGTGACGCTCTCGCGCACCCATCCCAACCTCGTGAAGAAGCTGTTCGCGATGGAGGTGCCCGAGATCGCCGACGGAACCGTCGAGATCCGCGCGATCGCCCGGGAGGCCGGACATCGCACCAAGATCGCCGTGCACTCGACGGCGCCGAGCGTGCGGGCGCGGGGCGCCTGCATCGGGCCGCTAGGCGCCCGGGTACGCGCCGTGGTCACCGAGCTGCACGGTGAGAAGATCGACATCGTCGACTGGGATGCCGACCCGGGCACATTCGTCGCAAATGCCCTCTCGCCGGCTCAGGTGAGCGACGTGACCGTGGTCGACGAGGCGGCCAAAGCCGCGCGCGTCGTCGTACCCGATTTCCAGCTGTCCCTGGCCATCGGCCGCGAAGGCCAGAACGCCCGCCTCGCCGCCCGGCTGACCGGCTGGCGCATCGACATCCGCCCAGACGACGTTTCGACGAGCGCCGGTCCAGCGGAGCACTAGCTCGGCCACGTCCGAGCGTGGCGACGCTGGACGGCCGAGGAGGCTAGACTGAGCCGTGACGAGGCGTGCGGAGCCGCTGCGCACGTGCGTGGGTTGCCGGACCCGTGCCGCCAAGTCCGACCTGCTGCGCATCGTGGTCGAGCGATCCATCGACGGAGCAATCCGCCGGTTGATCCCCGATCCGCGGGGCGGCATGCCGGGTCGGGGAGCGCATTTGCACCCGGATCCGGAATGCCTGGCGCTGGCCGAGCGCCGGCGGGCATTTGGACGCGCGTTGCGCGTCGAAGGCCCGCTGGATCTCACCAGGGTTCGCGAGCAGGTAGAGCACGCAGCACTTGCCTCAACCGAGGCGACCACGATCAGTCCTGCTGAAGGGCAGAACGACGATGAGCGCTCGATGAGCCAGCACCGATGAGCACCCCCGTGCACTGACAACGGCTTGCGGGATGACCGCGGGCCACCAGAAGGAGAGAAGTGGCCAAGGCCCGCGTATCCGCGCTCGCCAAGGAGGTCGGCAAGACCTCCAAAGAGCTCATTGAATGGCTTAACGCCAACGGCGAGTACGTCAAGACCCCCTCGTCGACGGTCGAAGCGCCTGTCGTAGCCAAGGTCTACGCAGCGTTCCCCAAGGTCGAGTCCGCCGCCCAGGGTGGCGACGGCGCCGAAGCGCCCGCCAAGAAGGCGACCAAGGCAGCGGCCAAGAAGACGGCCGCCCCGGCCGCCCCGGCTGAGCCGGAGCTGGTCGTCGAGGCGCCGCCCGCTCCCGAACCGGTCGAGACGGTGCCGACACCTGCCCCGATCGCGCCGCCGCTCGAGCCCGCGGCCGCGGCAACCGCGCCGCCGGCTCCGGCGCCACGCCCGGCCGTGCCTGGCGTGCCGCGCCCCGGCAACAACCCCTTCACGACTCGTGACCGGCCGACACCGGCGCCGCCGCGACCGGGCGCGCCGCAGCGTCCGGGTCCCGGCATGATGCCGCCGCGTCCCGGTGGTGGGCGTCCGGGTCCGGGCATGATGCCGCCGCGTCCGGGTGGGCCCGGTGGCCGTCCCGGCGGTGGCCCTGGCGGTCCCGGCGGCCGCAGCGGCGGTCCCGGTGGTGGTTTCGGTGGTCGTCCCGGCGGTGGGCCCGGTGGTCCCGGTGGTGGCCGTGGCGGCGGTCCCGGTGGCGGCGGTGGCTTCGGTGGCCGTCCGGGCGGCGGCGGTGGTCCCGGTGGTGGACCAGGCGTTGCCGGTCGCCCTGGTGGCGGCGGCGGCTTCGGTGGCCGTCCGGGTGGGCCCGGTGGTCGCGGCCGTGGCGCCCCGACGCAAGGTGCGTTCGGCCGTGGACCGGGTGGTCGCCCGGCACGCGGTCGCAAGTCGAAGAAGCAGCGGCGTCAAGAGTTCGACAACATGCAGGCGCCGACGATCGGTGGCGTCCAGATCCCGCGCGGCAACGGCGAGACCATCCGGCTGCCCCGTGGCGCGAGCCTGGCCGACTTCGCCGACCGCATCGGTGCCAACCCGGCGTCGCTGGTCCAGGTCGTGTTCACCCAGCTCGGCGAGATGGTGACGGCCACGCAGTCCGCTCCGGAGGAGACGCTGCAGCTGCTCGGCACCGAGCTCGGCTGGGACGTCAAGATCGTCACGCCCGAGGAGGAGGACGCCGAGATCCTCGAGCGGTTCGACCTCGAGTTCGACGCGGAGGAGAACGAGGAAGACCTCGAGGCGCGGCCACCGGTGGTCACCGTCATGGGTCACGTCGACCACGGCAAGACGAAGCTGCTCGACGCCATCCGATCGGCCAACGTGCAGCAGCGGGAGGCCGGTGGCATCACGCAGCACATCGGCGCCTACCAGGTGCACACCACGGTCGACGATCGCGACCGCACGATCACCTTCATCGACACCCCGGGTCACGAGGCGTTCACTGCCATGCGTGCCCGTGGTGCGCAGGTGACGGACATCGCGATCCTCGTGGTTGCCGCCGACGACGGCGTGATGCCGCAGACGATCGAGGCGCTCAACCACGCTCAGGCGGCCGACGTACCCGTCGTCGTCGCCGTCAACAAGATCGACAAGGAAGGGGCCGACCCGGCCAAGGTGCGCGGTCAGCTGACCGAGTACGGCCTCGTCGCGGAGGAGTACGGCGGCGAGACGATCTTCGTGGACGTCTCGGCGATTTCCGGCACCGGCCTCCCCGACCTGCTCGCTTCCGTGGTGCTCACGGCGGACGCTGCGCTGGACCTGCGGGCCAACCCGAAGCGCCCGGCGGAGGGCGTGTCGATCGAAGCGCACCTCGACCGCGGTCGTGGTCCGGTGTCGACGGTGCTCGTGCAACGCGGCACCCTGCGCATCGGTGACTCGATCGTCGCCGGTGACGCGTTCGGCCGCGTGCGAGCGATGCTCGACGAGAACGGCGATGCCGTCGAAGAGGCGACACCGTCACGTCCGGTGCAGGTGCTCGGTCTCACGAGCGTGCCGGGCGCGGGCGACAACTTCATGGTGGTGCCCGAGGACCGCGTCGCCCGGCAGATCGCCGACCAGCGGCAGGCACGCGAACGGTTCGCCGAGCTCGCCAAGAGTCGTGGCCGTATGACGCTCGAAGACGCGTTGCGGCGCATCCAGGAAGGCCAGATCGACCAGCTCAACCTCATCCTCAAGGGTGACGTTTCCGGTTCGGTCGAAGCCCTCGAGGACGCGTTGCTGCAGATCGACGTCGGCGCCGAGGGCGAGGTCGGACTTCGGATCATCGGCCGCGGTGTCGGCGCGATCACCGAGAACGACATCAACCTGGCCAAGGCCTCGGATGCGGTCATCATCGGCTTCAACGTTCGGCCCGAAGGCAAGGCACGCGAGCTTGCTGATCGGGAGAAGGTCGACGTCCGCTACTACTCGGTCATCTACGCCGCGATCGAGGACGTCGAGAGTGCGCTCAAGGGCATGCTCAAGCCGGAGTTCGAGGAGGTGCAGCTCGGTACCGCGGAGATCCGCGAGATCTTCCGGTCGTCGAAGTTCGGCAACATCGCCGGTTGCGTCGTCCGCAGCGGCACGATCGTGCGCAACGCGAAGGCACGTCTCGTGCGTGACGGTGTTGTCGTCGCCGACAACCTGACGATTTCCGGGCTCCGTCGCTTCAAGGACGACGCCACGGAGGTGCGCGAGGGCTTCGAGTGCGGTATCTCGCTCGGCAACTACAACGACATCCAGATCGACGACGTGATCGAAACCTTTGAGCTGAGGGAGAAGCCGCGGGCATAAGCCCCGGCTTCAACCGATGTTCACAGCAACGATCGAGTTCGACCTGCTGCTCGGAGACGTGCATTCGCTCAAGGAGAAGCGAGCGGTAGTGCGGCCGATAGTGGGCGAGTTGCGGCGCAGGTTCGAGGTGGCCGTCGCTGAGACGGGACATCTCGACCTGCACCGCCGGGCCGCGATCGGTGTCTCGGTTGTCGCGGCTGATGCGACGCATTGCACGGATGTGCTCGACCAGTGCGAACGCTTCGTCGCGGGGCGACCGGAGATCGATCTGCTGTCCGCGCACCGGCGGTTGTTCGGTCCGGAGGACGACGGATAAGGAGGACGTGGTGGGCGACCAGGCGCGAACTCGGCGGATGAGCGTGCGCGTGCGGGAGATCGTTGCGGAGGTGATCGAGCGGCAGGTCAAGGACCCGAGGCTCGGCATGGTGACGGTGACGGACGCTCGTATGACGCCGGACCTGCGTGAGGCAACGGTCTTCTACACGGTGTGGGGCGACGACAACGTGCGCGCCGAGACGGCCGTCGCTCTCGAGAGCGCGAAGGGCGTCATCCGAAGTGCAGTCGGTCGAGGCACGGGCCTCAAGCACACCCCCACACTCACGTTCATCCCCGACGCGGTTCCTGAGAACGCCAAGCACATCGAGGACGTGCTGGCACGCGCGCACGCATCGGATGAACACGTTCATCAGCTTGCGGAACACGCCAAGCCGGCCGGTGACGCTGATCCATATCGCCACCGCGAGGTCGAGCCGGACTTGGAGAACGAGTCTGCGTGACAACACCCGCGGTGCAGCTGCCGGAGGCGGTGTGGGCTGAGGCGATCGCAGTCCTGCGCGACGCACCTGATGCCGTACTTGCCTGCCACGTCTCGCCCGACGGCGATGCGCTCGGGTCGATGCTTGCACTGGCGCGGGTCCTGAGCGCCTCCGGAACAGCGGTCACCTGCACCTGGGGTGACGAACGCTGGACCGTGCCGACGTCGTACTCCTGGCTGCCCGACCTTGATCGGGTCATCCGACCGAGTGAGGTGCCGGGCGATCCTTCGCTGCTCGTGGTGCTCGACACGTCGAGTCGCGACCGGCTGGGGGTTCTCGCTGAGCTTCCGGAGCGGGCGGGTGCGGTCGTTGTCATCGATCACCACGCGCATAGTGGCGAGGCCGAGCGCACCGCACTTCCGGGTACTCACCTCGTGGACGCCGATGCCGCTGCGACAGCCGTCGTTGTCGAAGAGCTGCTGTCGCGGATGGGCGTGACGCTCGACTCGACAATGGCGACGCAGCTTTATGTCGGCCTGGTGACCGACACCGGTTCGTTCCAGCACGCCATGACAACTCCGGCCGTGCATGCGGTCGCAGGACGTCTGCTTGCCGCGGGTGTGCAGCCCGCCGAGGTCACGCAGCAGCTGTGGGGTGTCCGCCCGTTCGCGTTCCAGCGCGTACTCGGCGCTGCATTGACGCGCGCGCGGCTTGACCCCGCGGCTGCAAGTGGCCGGGGAGTGGTCTGGACCACGGTGCGTCAGGCGGAGCTCACCGACGCCGGGCTGGGGCTGGACGAAGTCGAGTCCGTCATCGACGTCGTTCGCTCCGCCCGCGAAGCCGATGTCGCCGTGGTGCTGAAGGAGGACGCGGACGGCAGCTTCCGCGTCTCGACGCGCTCGCGCGGGGCGACTGACGTAGGGGCGGTCTGCGTCTCACTCGGCGGTGGCGGGCACCGTCTCGCCGCCGGCTTCACGTCCCGGGACGACGCAGACACGACGATGTGCGTCCTTCTCGACGCGCTCGCCGCTGCGCCGCGACCGTGACGACCGCGACCGACGGCGTCGTCCTCGTCGACAAACCGTCCGGCTGGACCTCGCACGACGTCGTTGCGCGGGTTCGGAAGCTCGCGGGCACACGCCGCGTCGGTCACGCCGGCACGCTCGATCCGATGGCAACCGGTCTTCTCATCGTCGGGGTGGGCCGGGCGACGCGCCTGCTCGGACACCTCGCTGCCCGCGACAAGGACTACGACGCCACCATGCGGCTCGGCGTGGTGACGTCCACGGATGACGCCGAAGGCGAAGAGGTGTCGCGAAGCGACGCCGCCGACGTGAGCGATGACGTTCTTGCATCGACGGTCGCGAAGTTCGTCGGCGACATCGACCAAGTGCCGAGCACGGTGTCGGCCATCAAGGTCGATGGTGTCCGCGCATACAAGAAGGCCCGCAGTGGTGAAGCTGTCGCGCTTGCCGCGCGCCGCGTGCATGTCGCGGAATTGCACGTGCTCGCACGACGCGGTGACGACGTCGACCTTCGCGTCACGTGCTCGACCGGCACCTATGTCCGTGCGTTGGCGCGAGACATCGGGGCCGAGCTAGGTGTCGGGGCACACCTGACCGCGTTACGCCGCACGCGCATCGGTGGCTTCACGATCGACGCGGCGCGGACACTTGACGAGCTCGCGTCGCAGTTCGTCATACAGCCAATCGCCGAGGTCGCCGCGCGAACGTTTCCGGTCTGGCAGGTCGATGACGAGACCGCGAAGCGTCTGGGCATGGGGCAGCGGCTCGCGCCTGCGGGTCTCGCCGCCGGACCGGTTGCCGCGGTGTCACCGGACGGCTCGCTCGTCGCGCTCGTGGAAGAACGCGACGACGCCATCCGCCCCGTGACCGTCTTCACCTGAGCCGACAACTCTCTAGGCTGATTGCGTGCAGCGGTGGACGGGACTCGACGCGATACCCGACGACGTCGGTTCTTGCGTCGTGTCCATCGGCGTCTTCGACGGCGTGCACCGCGGTCATCGCTCGATCCTCGACCGCGCCGTCGCCGCGGCTCGCGAACGTAGCGCGCTGTCGGTGGTCGTGACGTTCGACCCGCATCCCGCCAAGGTCGTCGGCCGGCCGGTGCCCCTGATGCTCACCGACCTGCACCGGCGCGTCCAGCTGCTCGCCGACGTCGGCGTCGACCGTGTCGTCGTGCTGCCGTTCACCCGCGAGATCTCCGAGTGGGCGCCGGAGGAGTTCGTCCAGCGGCTGCTCGTCGACAAGCTGCACGCGGTGCGGATCGTCGTGGGCGAGAACTTCCGGTTCGGGCACAAACAGGGCGGCGACGTCGAGCTGCTTGCGCGCATGGGGGAGGAGTTCGGCTTCACGGTCGACGCCGTCTCGCTGCTCACCGGTGAGGGGGTGCCGGTCTCCTCGACCTGGATCCGCGAGCGGATCGCCACCGGGGACGTGACCGCCGCTGCAGCCGGCCTGGGCTACTTGTACGCCGTCTCGGGCCCAGTCGTTCGCGGCAACGGGCGCGGCAAGCCGATGGGATACCCGACCGCGAACGTCGACGTCGGCGAGGAGATGGCGGTCCCCGCGGACGGGATCTATGCCGGCTGGCTGGTCCGGGCCCCGGCGCTCCAGAACCCGTTCGGCGCCCGCGTCCGGCTGCCGGCGGCCATCTCGATCGGGACAAACCCGACGTTCGACGGCACCGAGCGGCGGGTCGAGGCCTTCGTCATCGACGTCGTGCCCCGTGACAGCCTCGACCTCTACGGCGAGCGGGTGTCCGTCGAGTTCGTCCAGTGGCTGCGCGGGATGGTCCGGTTCGAGGGCATCGAGCCCCTGATCGAGCAGATGGCGGCGGACGTCGACCGGACGCGAGAGGTGCTCGGATCCGCTTCCGGATAGGGCACAGGGCGTGATCCGGTAGACTCAACCGGTCACTAGACGTCTGCCCTTCGCGGCCAGGCGGCGACCACATGGACGCCGTACAGCCCCCAGGGCCGGATGATTCGGAGAATCACGCGTGCCGCTCGACAATGCTGTCAAGCAGGAAATCATCAGCCAGTACGCCACCGGCGACGGCGACACCGGCTCTCCGGAGGTCCAGGTTGCGCTGCTCACCCGGCGCATCAACGACCTCACTGAACACATGAAGCAACACCGGCACGACTTCCACACCCAGCGTGGACTGTTGCAGCTCGTCGGCCGTCGCCGCCGGCTGCTCCGCTACCTGGAGGAGAAGGACGTGCAGCGCTACCGCGCGCTGATCGAGCGACTCGGTCTGCGCCGCTAACCAAGCCCGGCGCTGCCGCGGCTGAAAGGGCGCGCCGGTCCTCGGTAGTGGCGGCCGGGCCCTGCACATGCAGATGCCCGAGCGCTTCGATCGAAGACCGGAACCCGAGAAGCCACGACGGCGCCCCCAATGAAGGAGGCGCCCGTGGAGGGCACCAATATCCAATTTGCCGAGACCACGCTGAAGTCGTCGCTCGGCGAACGCACCATCCGCTTCGAGGCCGGCCGGCTGGCCCAGCAGGCCGCAGGATCCGTCGTCACCTACCTCGACGGCGACACCATGGTCCTTTCGGCGACCACGGCGTCGAAGACCCCGAAGGAGCAGTTCGACTTCTTCCCGCTCACGGTCGACGTCGAGGAACGGCAGTACGCCGCCGGCAAGATCCCGGGGTCGTTCTTCCGCCGTGAAGGCCGCCCGAGTGAGGACGCGATCCTCACCTGTCGCCTGACGGACCGGCCGTTGCGGCCGTCGTTCGCCAACGGCCTGCGCAACGAGATCCAGATCGTCTCGACGATCCTCGCGCTCGACCCGGACCACCTCTACGACGTGGTGGCCATCAACGGCGCGGCCTGCAGCGTGCTGCTGGCGGGACTGCCGTTCAGCGGTCCGGTCGCCGGTGTTCGCGTCGCGCTCATCGACGGCGAGTGGGTGCCGTTCCCGACCTACTCCGAGCTGGAGCGCGCCGTATTCGACATGGTCGTCGCCGGTCGAGTGGTCGACGGCGGCGACGTCGCGATCATGATGGTCGAGGCGGAGGCGACGGAGAACACCATCGAGCTCGTCGCCGGCGGCGCGCAGGCGCCGACCGAGGAGGTCGTCGCAGGTGGGCTCGAGGCCGCCAAGCCGTTCCTCAAGCAGATCGCGGAGGCGCAGCAGCAGCTGGCCGAGAAGGCGGCCAAGCCGACGCGGGAGTTCCCGGTGTTCCTCGACTACGCGGACGACGCGCTCGAGGCCGTGAGCGCCGCGGTGAAGAGCGAGCTGGCCGCCGCACTCACCATCGCGGACAAGCAGCAGCGCGAAGTCGAGATCGACCGTGTGAAGGAACTCGCCAAGGAAAAGCTCGCGGCCGACTTCGAGGGTCGCGAAAAGGAGATCTCCGCGGCCTACCGGTCGCTGACGAAGAAGCTCGTACGTCAGCGCATCATCAGCGAAGGCGTGCGCATCGACGGTCGTGGGCTGGCCGACATTCGGTCGCTGTCGGCCGAGATCAACGTTGTGCCGCGGGTGCACGGCTCGAGCCTGTTCGAGCGTGGCGAGACCCAGATCATGAACGTGGCGACTCTCAACATGCTCCGTATGGAACAAATGGTCGACACGCTTTCGCCGGAGACGCGCAAGCGCTACATGCATCACTACAACTTCCCGCCCTACTCGACCGGTGAGACGGGTCGCGTCGGTTCGCCGAAGCGCCGCGAGATCGGGCACGGTGCGCTTGCCGAGCGCGCTCTGGTCCCGGTGCTGCCGAGCAAGGAAGAGTTCCCCTACGCGATCCGCGCCGTCTCCGAGGCGCTCGGCTCAAACGGATCGACGTCGATGGGGTCCGTGTGCGCATCGACCCTGTCGCTGATGGCCGCCGGCGTGCCGCTCAAGGCAGCAGTCGCCGGCATCGCGATGGGTTTGATCAACGAGGGCGACGAGTTCGTCACGTTGACCGACATCCTCGGCGCCGAGGACGCGTATGGCGACATGGACTTCAAGGTCGCCGGCACCCGTGACTTCGTGACCGCGTTGCAGCTCGACACCAAGCTCGACGGCATTCCCGCTTCGGTGCTCGCGTCGGCGTTGCAGCAGGCGCATGAAGCGCGGCAGACGATCCTCGACGTGATGGCCGGCGCAATCTCGCAACCAGGGGAGATGTCGCCGTTCGCGCCGCGCATCATCACCGAGAAGATCCCGGTCGACAAGATCGGCGAGATCATCGGGCCCAAGGGCAAGATCATCAACCAGATCCAGGCCGACACCGGTGCCGATCTGACCGTGGAGGACGACGGCACGATCTACATCGCCGCCGTCGACGGCGAGAAGGCCGAAGCCGCGTTGCGTGCGGTGCGGTCGATCGTGTCGCCGCAGATGCCGGAGGTCGGGGAGCGTTACCTCGGCACGGTCGTCAAGACGACGACGTTCGGCGCCTTCGTGTCCCTTACCCCCGGCAAGGACGGGCTGCTGCACATCTCGCAGATCCGCAAGCTCGCCGGCGGCAAGCGGGTAGAAAACGTCGAGGACGTGCTGCAGGTCGGCAGCAAAGTGCAGGTGCAGATCGCAGAGATCGACCCGCGCGGAAAGCTCTCGCTCGTACCCGTGCTCGACGAGGGCAGCGACAACGAGGGCAAGGCGGACGGCGCAGCTGACGCCGGCGGCGACGCGGCTGAGTAGCCGCGCATGCCCATCGACCTTGCTGGTCACGAGCAGCGCGTCGGCAGCACTCGCACGCTGACGACAGGACCGGACGGCGGAGTCATCCGCCGGACGGTCCTGCCGGGCGGCTTACGAGTCATTTCCGAGTCGGTCCCCAGCGTCCGGTCGGTCGCGTTCGGGGTCTGGGTCGGCGTCGGTTCACGTGATGAAACCGTCGCGCAGGCCGGTGCCTCGCACTACCTGGAGCACTTGTTGTTCAAGGGCACCCGGCGTCGCGACGCGCTTGCCATCTCCGCCGAGATCGAGGCGGTCGGCGGCGAGATCAACGCGTTCACCGCGAAGGAATACACCTGCTATTACGCGCGGGTGCTCGACACCGACCTCCCGCTCGCCGTTGACGTCATCTGCGACATGATCACCGACTCGGTGCTGTCATCCGGCGATATCGAGAACGAACGTGGCGTGATCCTCGAGGAGATCGCCATGCACGACGACGACCCGAGCGATGCCGTGCACGACAACTTCGCCGAGATCGTCTGGCCGGCGTCGTCGTTGGGCCGGCCCGTGCTCGGCAGCATCGTGTCGATCGAGAAGCTGTCGCGGACAGCCATCGCCGGCTACTACCAGCGTCATTACCGCCCGGCGTCCCTCGTCATCGCGGCCGCGGGCAATCTCGACCATGCGCAACTTGTTCGCCTGGTGAAGAAGGCCTTTGCCGACGTGGCGGTCGAAGACGACACCACCCCGACAGCGCCGCGGTTGGGCGGCCGGCCGCCGCGATTCACGCCGGGCACGTCGGTCGTACGCCGACCGACCGAGCAGGCCAACCTCGTCCTCGGTGCCGCCGGGCTGGCGCGCCTGGACGAGCGCCGCTTCGCCCTCGGCACTCTCAACGCAGCGCTCGGCGGCGGCATGTCGTCGCGACTGTTCCAGGAAGTGCGCGAGAAGCGTGGCCTGGCCTACAGCGTCTACTCGTTCACCTCGCACTTCGCCGACACCGGGATCTTCGGCGTCTACGCCGGCTGCCATCCCAAGCGTGCCGTCGACGTGCTCGAGCTCTGCCGCGAGCAACTTGCTCTGGCCGCAGCCGGTGGCCTGGACGCCGCTGAAATCGAGCGGGGCAAAGGCCAGCTCCGCGGTGGCTTGGTCCTCGGTTTGGAAGACACCGGTTCGCGGATGAGTCGGCTCGGCAAGTCCGAGCTGGTCTACGGCGAGCTGCTGACTGTCGACGAGGTCATCGCCCGCATCGACGCGGTTACTGTCGACGACGTGCAGGCGGTCGCTTTCGAGCTGTTGCGTGGACCGGTCGCGCTCGCAGCCATCGGCCCGTACGACGACGACCACCAGCTATCCATCGCCGTCGCCTGAGCAGTCGAGGACGGCTAGGCACTCGCGGACGCGAGTTCGGCTACGGCAAGCGTCGTAGGCACTAGGCGGAGTTAACCGCCTCTTCTGTGCCATGGCTGCGTCGTTGTGCCGCACCTACGCTCGCCGCTAAGGCAACAGTTCGTTTGGCGGCCTTGTCCCGTCCCCAGATCGTTCGTCCACCGGGGAAAGGAGAGGCGATGAAACACCTCAGGTCCACGTTGCTGTTAGCAGCCGTGACGGCAACATCGATCACGATGATCGTTGCGGCTGTCACTCCGGGATCCGCGACGCCCGGAATCGGGTTCACGTCCACAACGCTCGCACGCGGGACTTTGGACACCACAAATGGAATCCTGTTCCACGAGAACACCGACGTCGTGGTCGCGCAGAACACCATTAGTCCGGGCGGTTCATCGGGCTGGCATTCTCACCCCGGCGGTGCGGTCATCGTCGTCGCGCAGGGGACCATCACCTGGTATCACGTGAACGGCAACAAATGTAACGCCGTCCTGCTGCAGGCGGGTCAGACATTCTTCGAGCGTCCGGACCAGCTGGTCAATGCCGTCAACACCGGTTCGTCGACGGCTGTTGTCTACGTCACGTTCCCAAGCGTGCCCGTCGGCGGTTCTCCCCGTACCGAAGAGGCCAATCCTGAGGTGTGCTCCGGGGTCTAGCGCGTCGTTGATCGGTTCCTCGTCGTAGGCTGCGGCGCGTGACGATCGGCGTGGCGGTCCTTGGTGCCAAGGGGCGCATGGGGAGCGAAGTCTGTCGCGCCGTCGAGGCTGCGGACGACATGACGCTCCTCGCCGGCCTCGACGTTGGTGACGACCGAGAACCACTTCGCGAGGCAGACGTGGTGGTCGACTTCACGACGCCCGGCGCTGTCATGGACAACCTCGAGTGGTGCATCAGCAGCGGACTGCATGTCGTCGTCGGCACTACTGGCTTCGACGACAAGCGCCTCGACCAGGTGCGTGCCTGGCTCGGCGATGCACCGAACGTGGGTGTGCTCGTTGCACCGAACTTCGGCATCGGTGCCGTGCTGATGATGCGGTTTGCCGCGACAGCGGCGCCATACTTCGACAGCGTCGAGATCGTGGAGCTGCACCATCCGAACAAGGTGGACGCGCCTAGCGGCACCGCACGGCGTACGGCGGAGCTTGTCGCTTTGGCCCGAGCGAGCAAGCAGTCGCCGGACGCGACAACTCAAGAGATTGCCGGCGCGCGCGGTGCCGACGTCAACGGTGTGCGCGTGCACGCGGTGCGCCTCGCGGGTCTTGTCGCGCACCAAGAGGTGCTGCTCGGCGGCCACGGCGAGACGATGACGATCCGTCATGATTCGCTCTCGCGCGAGTCGTTCATGCCCGGCGTCTTGCTGGGCGTCCGTTGGGTGCGGGACCATGCGGGGCTGACGGTGGGGATTGAAAAGGCGCTCGGACTGGACTGACACGCAGGGGGGCGGGATGGCATCGATCGTGATGTGCGGGGGCAGTGCCATCGGGTTGTGCACGGCCATGATGCTCGCGAACGACGGGCATGAGGTGACCGTCCTGGAAGCCGATCCGGGTGGACCGCCGGCCATTGCGGCAGACGCCTGGACTGGGTGGGAGCGGCACGGCGTGCCGCAGTTCCGTCAGCCACACAATCTGTTTCCCGGCTTCCGTCGGGTGGCGGATGCCGAGCTGCCGGGTCTCACCGAGCGATTGCTCGATGCCGGTTGCGTGTGGGAAGAACCACTCGCTTCGATGCCGCCGTTCATCGCCGATCGTTCGCCACGGCCGGACGACGACATGTTCCGCTTCGTCACTGGCCGACGGCCGGTGATCGAAGCCGTGATCGCACAGATGGCGGCGGAGCATCCCGGTGTCGCGATTCGACGCGGCACCAAGGTGACCGGTCTGCTAACCGATGCGGCAGTGGCCGGTGACGTTCTGCATGTCCGTGGCGTGAAGACGACGACGGGTGAGGAGATCGCCGCCGATGTGGTGGTCGATGCGATGGGTCGCAAAACGCCAGCGGCCGACTGGCTGACAGCTGCCGGTGGGCGAGCGCCATACACCGAGTCGCAAGACTGCGGTTTTGCCTACTACACGCGCTACTTCAGCGGCGAGCGTGTTCCGGAGAAGCGCGGTCCCGTCCTGACCGAACTTGGAAGCATCACGTTGCTGACGCTCGTCGGTGACAACGACACCTGGTCGCTCACGGTCTTCGTCGCCACCGCGGATCCCGCGCTCAAGGCCTTCCGCGACAACGAGGTGTTCACCGCGGTGGTCCGAGAGTGTCCGCTGCATGCGCATTGGCTCGACGGAACGCCCATCACCGATGTGCTTCCCTACGCCGGCGTACTCGATCGCTACCGACGCTTCGTTGTCGACGGCCGTCCGATTGCGACCGGCTTCGTCGCGGTTGGCGATGCCTGGGCGTGCACGAATCCATCGGCCGGCCGAGGACTCAGTGTCGGCATCATTCATGCGCAGGTCCTGCGCAACGCGCTTCACAACCACGCGGATGACCTGATGGCGCTTGCTCACGCTTACGACGTGGAGACCGAAGCGGTTGCGGCGCCGTTCTACTGGAACCAGATCAACGCAGATCGTCGTCGCATCGCGGAGATGACAGCGTTACGGGACGGCACCGAGCTGCCGCCCGCTGACCCTCAGGTGTTGCGGTTCATGACGGCAGCGATGAAGGACGGAGACGTGTTTCGTGGGCTGCTCGAGACGATCATGTGTCTCGCTACGCCGCAACAAGTGCTTGCGCGTCCCGAGATCGCGGCGAAGGTGGCCGAGCTCGGGTCCGAGGCTGTGTTCCAGATGCCCGGTCCGAGTCGCGCTCGACTGCTGGAGCTGCTCGCCGGCTAGCAGCCGGTAATTCGGGTGCACGTCCGCGTTGTCGCACTTACTCTCGACGTACAGCAGTTCCTTCGGGCTTTGAGGAGGTGGGTCGCCATGTCTGTCCACTCGCGTGTCCGCGTCCGCCTCCACTCCGCTCGAAAGGCCTGCACATGCCTGGCACTCTCGGCTGGGACGACGACCTAGCCGCTGCATTCGCACCATTTGCCACCACCCATCTCGCTGCGCGCGTCGCTCGCGTCGATCGCAGCGCCGTCGATATCGCGCGTCCCGGTTGGGAGACGACACCTCAGCGCGCCGCGATTCGCTCGCCGCACGTGTCACCTGCTGTTGGTGACTGGGTTGCCGTCGCCCAGACCCTCGGCAACCAGTCCGATGACGACGCCGGCGCGTGGTACGTCGACGAGATCCTGCCGCGGCGCACCGCCATCCGGCGTGCCGATCCGTCGGGTCGCTCCGACGCACACGTCCTGGCGGCCAACGTCGACGTCGTCCTCATCGCAACGCCGGTCATCCCGGTGCCAAAGCCGGCGCTCGTCGAGCGCATGGTTGCCATCGCCTGGGACTGCGGCGCGACTCCGGTGGTGGTGGTCACCAAGGCGGATATCACGCCCGAGACGGACGCAATCGCTGCTGACCTGGCCGACGCCGCGCCAGGAGTCGACGTGATCACCGTCAGCGTCGTCGCCGACAACGGGCTGTGCGCGCTCGAGCGCTACCTCTCCGAGGGCCGCACCGTCTGTCTCCTCGGCCGCTCCGGGGCGGGGAAGTCCTCGCTCGTCAACGCGTTGGTCGGTAACGAGGTACTGGCAACAGCCGACATCCGCGCAGACGGCAAGGGTCGGCACACCACGACCCACCGGGAACTATTCGTCCTTCCGACCGGCGCGGTCGTCATCGACACGCCGGGCCTGCGTGGCGCGGGCCTGTGGGCGAGCGAGGACGGGCTCGACCGGGCGTTCGCCGACATCGACGAGCTGACGGAGGGCTGCCGGTTCTCCGACTGCCTGCACGACACCGAACCCGGCTGCGCCGTGCTAGTCGCGATTGAGGACGGCCGGCTCAACGAACGCCGCCTGGAGTCGTGGCGCAAGCTGCAGCGCGAGGCGCGGTGGATGGCGATGCGCAACGATGCCCGGCTGCGGGCCGAGGCGCGGCGGGCGTGGGTGATCCAGCACAAGGAGGTGCGTCGCTCGGGCCGCATCCGCCCCTAGAAACGTACGATGCCTTGGTGGTCGGGCCGCTGAATACTGAGTACGAAGATCTTCTCCGCCTCGTCCTCGACAAGGGCACGCCCAAGCCCGACCGCACCGGCACCGGCACGCGCAGCCTGTTCGGCCACCAGATGCGCTTCAACTTGGCCGCCGGCTTTCCCCTGGTCACGACCAAGCTGGTGCACTTCCGGTCCATCGCCTACGAGCTGCTCTGGTTCCTGCGCGGTGACAGCAACGTCGGCTGGCTGCGGGAGCACGGCGTCACGATCTGGGACGAGTGGGCGCGGCCGGATGGCGAGCTAGGTCCCGTGTATGGCGTGCAGTGGCGGTCGTGGCCCACACCTGATGGCAGCCACATCGACCAGATCGCCCAGCTGCTCGACCTGTTGCGCAACGACCCGAGCTCGCGTCGCCTCATCGTGTCGGCATGGAACGTTGCGGACATCCCGGAAATGGCCCTCGCGCCGTGCCATGCGCTGTTCCAGTTCTACGTCGCCGACGATCGCCTGTCCTGCCAGCTCTACCAGCGCAGCGCCGACCTCTTCCTCGGTGTGCCGTTCAACATCGCCAGCTACGCGCTGCTCACACACATGGTGGCCCAGCAGGCCGGTCTCGATGTCGGTGAGTTCGTCTGGACCGGTGGCGACTGCCACATCTACGACAACCACGTCGAGCAAGTGCGCGAGCAGTTGTCACGCGAGCCCTATCCGTTCCCGCGACTCGAGCTGCAACGTGCGACGTCGCTGTTCGACTACGCCTTCGAGGACATGACCGTCGTCGACTATCGCCATCACCCGGCCATCAAAGCCCCGGTCGCGGTGTGACGTGATCGGTCTCATCTGGGCCGAGGCTTCCGACCGGATCATCGGGTCGGACGGGTCGCTGCCGTGGCATCTGCCCGAGGACCTGCAGCGGTTCAAGGAGCTGACGATGGGATCGACCGTCGTCATGGGCCGGGTGACCTGGGAGTCGTTGCCGGAGAAGTTCCGGCCGCTGCCGGGCCGGCGCAACATCGTCGTCACCCGGCAGCCGTCGTATGACGCTCCGGACGCCGAGGTCGCCTCCTCGCTCGAGCAGGCGCTGGAGTCGGTCGACGGCGACCTGTGGGTGATCGGTGGCGCCAGCCTGTATGAACAGGCGCTGGCTCACGCCGACCGGGTCGTCCGCACCCGGGTGCATCTTCAGGTCGAGGGCGACACCCGAGCCCCAGTGCTGGACGCCGCGTGGACGATGGTCGGACGTGACCCGGAAAGCGGTTTGCACAAGTCGGAATCCGGAGTTGAGTTCTGCGTCGCGACGTTCGTTCGCGCGCGGGAGGTAGCGTCACAGGCATGACAGCAGCCGCGGCGCCTTTCGGGCGCTTGCTCACGGCCATGGTCACGCCGATGACCGGCGACGGCGCGGTTGACTTCGACGCTGCCCAGCGGGTGGCCACCTATCTCGTCGACGGCGGCATCGACGGCCTGGTGCTGTCCGGCACGACCGGAGAGTCGCCGACGACGAGCGACGCCGAGAAGGAGCAGCTGATCCGCGTCGTCCACGAAGCCGTAGGGGACCGGGCTCAGGTCGTCGCCGGCGCGGGGACCAATGACACCGCGCACACCATCGAGCTCGCCCGCCAGGCCGAAAAGGCCGGCGCCGCCGGTCTTCTGGTCGTGACGCCGTACTACTCCAAGCCGCCGCAGACAGGACTGCTCGAGCACTTCCGTCACGTCGCCGATGCGACGGACCTGCCGGTGATGGTCTACGACATTCCTGCTCGCGCCGGCGTGCCGATCGCGACTGACACATTGCTGCGGCTAGCAGAGCACGACCGGATCGTCGCCGTGAAGGATGCAAAAGGTGACCTGCTGGAAACCTCCCGCGTGCTGGCCGGCAGCGACCTCGCAATCTATTCCGGCGAGGATGCGCTGAACCTTCCTCTCCTCGCACTCGGCGCGGTCGGCATGGTCAGCGTTGTCGCACACGCATGCGCCCGGCAGTACGCCGACATGGTGCGCGCGGTTGACGCCGGCGACTTCGCCGAAGCGCGTCGACTCAACGCAGAAGTGCTGCCCGCAGTGCTCGCGATCATGACGCGGACGCAGGGCGCGATCATGGCCAAGGCCGCGCTGCAGCTGCTCGGCGTTCTCGACCAACGCGCCATGCGCCTGCCGCTGGTCGCCGCCACGGAGGAGCAGGTCGAAGAGCTGCGACGCGACCTGGCGGCGGCGGGCCTCATCCGGTGAGCCACCCGCATCCCGATCTCGGGCCGCCGCCTGCGCTGCCCGCGAGCGGATTGCGCATCATCCCGCTCGGTGGCCTCGCCGAGATCGGTCGCAACATGACCGTCTTCGAGCACGCCGGGCGGTTGCTCATCGTCGACTGTGGCGTGCTGTTTCCCGAGATCGACCAGCCGGGCGTCGACCTGATCCTGCCGGACTTCACGATCCTGCGCGACCGCTGGGACGACCTCGACGCCATCGTGTTGACGCACGGGCACGAAGACCACATCGGGGCGATCCCTTATCTGTTGCGCGAGAAGCCCGACGTCCCGCTCGTCGGGTCGCGGCTGACGCTCGCACTCATCGAAGGCAAGTTGCAAGAACACCGGATCACGCCATACACCTTGGAGGTCAAGGAAGGGCAGACCGAGCAGCTGGGTCCGTTCGCGTGCGAGTTCTTCGCGGTCAACCACTCGATCCCCGACGCCTTGGGTGTCGCTATCCGCACGGCCGCCGGTGTTGTGCTGCACACCGGTGACTTCAAGATGGATCAGCTACCGCTCGACGGTCGCATCACTGACCTCGGCGGCTGGGCTCGTCTCGGTCGCGATGGCGTCGACCTGCTGATGAGCGACTCCACCAACGCCGAGATCCCCGGCTTCGTCACCTCGGAGCGTGAGATCGGTCCCGTGCTCGACGACGTGTTCCGTCGCGCACAGCGCCGCATCATCGTTGCGTGCTTCGCCTCGCACGTGCATCGGGTGCAACAGGTGCTCGACGCCGCTGCTGCTCACCACCGTCGCGTTGCGCTGGTCGGGCGCTCGATGGTGCGCAACATGGGCATTGCGCGCGACCTCGGTTATCTAACGATTCCGCCTGGCCTCATCGTGGGCATCGATGATGTAGAGGATCTGCCGCCGGAGCAACTGGTTCTCATCTCCACCGGCTCACAAGGTGAGCCGATGTCCGCGCTGTCACGGATGGCCAACCGTGACCATCGCCAGGTGCGCATCGAAGCGGGCGACACAGTCGTCCTCGCCTCGTCACTGGTTCCGGGTAACGAGAGCGCCGTATGGCGGGTCGTCAACGGGCTCACTCGCTGGGGCGCGACGGTCATTCACAAGGACACCGCCCTGGTGCACGTGTCCGGGCACGCGCCCGCCGGCGAGCTGCTCTACGTCCTCAACCTCACACGTCCGTCCAACGTGATGCCGATCCACGGCGAATGGCGCCATCTGCGGGCGCACGCCGAGCTGGCGGTACAGACCGGCGTTTCGCGCGACAACATCGTGCTCGCCGAGGATGGCGTCGTCGTCGACCTGGTCGACGGCAAGGCCCGCATCGTCGGTGCCGTGCCCGCGGGCTATGTCTACGTCGACGGCTTGGCGGTTGGTGACGTCGGCGAGGAGTCGTTGCGCGACCGCCGCATCCTGGGCGGCGAAGGGTTCGTGACCGTTGTCGTCGTCGTCGACTCGGTGACCGGCAAGGTCACAGCAGGGCCGGAGATCCTCGCTCGCGGCTTCTCCGAAGACGCCGCCGCGTTCGAAGATGTCCGACCGCTTATCGAAGATGCGCTTGCCGGCGCTGCGCGCGAAGGCGTTTCCGACGTCCGTCAGCTGCAACAGCTCGTACGCCGCACGATCGGCAAGTGGGTGTCGGACACCTACCGGCGGCGGCCGATGATCATCCCGGTTGTCGTAGAGGTCTGACGTCGGCGAGCACTACCGCGAGCGCGTCAGCCAGTCGCTCGTAGTGTTCCGCCACGTTGTAGAGCTGACCGCACACGCGCACGAACGACCGGTTCTGATGATGCGTGATCGGTGCCGTCACTTTGTGGTCGAGCATGAGCCGTTCGTTCACGGCGATGCCGGATTCTCGTGACAGGGGCTGCGGGAGCTCGACGAGTCGCATGGCGGCCGTGAACTCGTCTCGGACCGCAACCGCGGTGCCGAGCTGCTTCGCGACGTACTCGGCGCCGTCGGTGACGAGCGCATGCTGATGACTCCGCACGTTGTCCCAGCCGAGCTTGGCCCAGAAGTCGAGAGCGGCAGGAATGGCCAGCAACGGGATCGGGTCCGCGGTGCCGGTCCAGTCGAACGCTGGTTGGAACCCGTCGAAGAAATCGTGCGACGCAACCAGCGGACGGATGTGGTCTTGCCATTTCGGTGCGACATGAAGCACCGCGCACGCACGGGGTGAGCAGACCCACTTGTGCATGTTGCCGACCCAGAAGTCGGCGTCGATGGCGCGCAAGTCGACGGGGACCTGACCCGGTGCGTGCGCGGCGTCAACGAGCACCGGGACGCGTGCGGCGTGTGCGGCCGCGACAATCTCGCGAACCGGAAACACGAAACCGGTCGGCGAGGCGATGTGGTCGATGACGACGAGCTTGGTCCGCGGCGTGACTTGGCCCAGCACCGCGTCGATCACGTCGTCGGCTGACTGGACATCGACCGCAACCGGCGTCTCGACGACATGAACGCCGCGTCCGGCGAGCACGCCGACCTGGTTGGCGAGCGCCGGATAGCGATGGTCGGTCGTGACGATCTCGTCGCCCGCGGTCAAACCGAGGCACGCGATGACGGTGGCCGTGCCCGTCGTCGTGTTGGGCACGAACACGAGATCAGCGGTGTCAGCCGAGAGAAAATCGGCCACGCGGCGTCGTACGCCGTCGACCAGGCCCGGCCAGCGGCGGGCGAACACGTCGGTCGGGCTGCTTTCGATTTCTTCGCGCCACCTGTCCGCGGCGTCGGCGACCGGTCGGGGGAGCGCGCCGTATCCGCCGTGGTTCAGGTAGGCGGCACCTGGATCGACGAGCCAGGATGTCGTCGGTAGTGCCGCACCCATCCGTGCCCCACTCACAGGGGCACGGTATCCGCACCTAGGACAGTGCTTCGTCCTGCAGGCTGAATCCGCGGCCGAAGGCGATGAGAATCGCACCCAGCAGTGCCAATCCGAGCAGGGCCAGCACGAGCTTGACCCACGGGGTCTTCGTCGCCGTGGACACGTGCGCAGCCTGCGGCTTGCTGATGATCGGAGCGGCTGGTCGGGGCAGCGCGTTGGTCGTGGCCGCAGGGGTGTCGATGACGCTGTTGGTCGCACCCGGCGAGACCGTTCCGAGCGGCGCGCGTGGGGTGCTGGTGGTCGGCGGCGCGGCGTTGGTCGGCTGCTTTGTTGTCGTCGTCACGGTGGGTCGGTAGTGCAGGGTGCCGGCGATCGGCGTTCTGGCGGCGAAGTTACGACCCGGGAACGCGACGTGCCACGGCGATGTGGCATCGCTGCTCGTGAAGGGCGTCAGCGCAATGCCGTAGTCCTTCTTGCGTACGCCCATGCCCCGAGGAACGGGGCCAGGTCGAGGTTGAAGGCATCGGTCCCGAGCTCGAGCGGGTTGGACACCGAGCAGTCGATCGCCGGAGGTGCGCTCGTTGCGCCCTCGACACCGTCGGTGAACGGCTGCGTGACGAGGCATGCCTTGATGCCTGCGGACTGGTAGAGCAGCGTGCCGGTCTGCGCGGCGGTGAGCACCGGGAGCTTCAACGTCGCGCCGAGCACGGTGCCGCCGGTCGTGGTCTTCGCGCGTGCGAGCTTCAAGTAGGTGCGCGCGGTCTCGACCGCGCCGGCCCAGCCGACGTGCAGCGTGTCCGCCTGATAGACGGTGGGGTTGACCGGGAGGTCCGGCGTCGTCGGCGCCGGGACGTCGGTGCAGCCGGTGGGCAGCGAACAGGTGTTGACGCCCGTCAGCTGGTACCAAGCCTCTGCGGTGATGTGCAGCGCGGTGACCGCCGGCGCGGGAACGGCAGGGGCCGGATGCGCGTTGGCCGCCGGCGACGCGGCAGCCGCCACGCCGGTCCCGGCGAGGATGCCCGTCAGGCTGACCGCGAGAAAGACACGACGACCGTGCACGTTGCCCCCTTGCGTCTGCACGCCCCTGGCCAGGCATGACCGACTCGCTGGGATAACGCGGAACAACCGGGATCGTTACCTCGGGAAAACCGGACAAACAGACGTCCAGTCCCACTTGCGGACGAAGTGCGACTCGCAGCCACGCCGTGTGACGTGTGAGGCAGATGTGACGTTCGCGGCTACGCTGCCCGCATGGCCACGCGCACGCCGACGCGGCCGCGGTCATCGACGCCCGCGGGCCGCCGAGCCGCGGCCGCCTCGCGATCGTCGAGATCACGCTCGTCAGGCCGGCCGCCCGCTCGCTCCGGAGCCCGGCGCGCGCCGGCCGCGAGGCGGTCCCAGGGACCAGCCCTTCCGCTGCGCCTAGCCCGCGCGCTCGCCCGGCTCGTCGCAGGCATGTGGATGCTCCTCGCGCACGCGGTCGGCGGGCTCGCCCGGCATCTCGGTGGCGGCGCCCGGGACATCGATCCCGCGCACCGACGCGACGGGCTCGGGCTCGCAGCCGTCGGACTCGCGCTGATCATCGCGGTCGGTGCTTGGGCGAGCGCCGGCGGTCCGGTCGGTCACGGCGTGACCGTGGGCGTGCGTGAGCTGGTCGGCTCCGGCGTGCTCGTCCTGCCGATCCTGCTCGCGGTGGTGGGGTGGCGCACCCTGCGTCGCCCACCGGTCGAGGAGCGCAGCGGTCGTGCCGCGATCGGCTGGATCGCGATCACGGTCGGCATCCTCGGCATCCTCGATCTCGTCCATGGCGACCCGACCAACCAGGCCGCCCGCCGCTCCGCCGGCGGCATCCTGGGTGTCCTTGCCGGCTCACCGCTCGCCAGCGCGTTGACGGCCTACCTCGCCGTTCCGATCCTCGCGCTGGTCGCGGCCTTCGGCGCGCTCGTCGTGTCGGGCACGCCGGTGCATGCGGTTCCGGACCGGGTCCGCGGCCTGCTGCGTCGTACGCCGCCGGTCTCCGATGACGCGACCGACGACGAGTCGGCGGAACAGCCGGAGCGCTTGCGCCGCAGTCGACCGCGCCGGCGCCAGGCCGCGATGGTCGAGCCCCCCGAAGCAACTCCGTTCTCCGCGTCGCCGGTGCTGGCCGAGGACGAGCCGGCGCCGCCCGTCCCCGAGCAAGCTGCCGCGCCGCCGGCGCCGGTTTCGGCGGCGCCGCGTCGTACCGAACAACTGCGTCTCGGCGACGGGACCTACCAGCTGCCGGCGACGACGCTGCTGCGCAACGGTCCGGCCGCCAAGGCGCGCAGCTCGGCCAACGACATCGTGATTGCCGCGCTTACTCACGTGTTCGAGCAGTTCGCGGTCGATGCCTCGGTGACGGGCTTCAGTCGTGGACCGACGGTCACGCGTTATGAGGTCGAGCTCGGACCGGCCGTGAAGGTCGAGCGCATCAAGCAGTTGCAGCGCAACATCGCCTACGCCGTCAAGAGCCCCGACGTCCGCATCATCGACGTCATCCCCGGCAAGTCAGCCATCGGCATCGAGATTCCTAACACTGACCGCGAGATGGTCGCACTCGGCGACGTCCTGCGGTCGAGCGTGGCAACCGGCGACCACCATCCGTTGGTCGTCGGTCTCGGCAAGGACGTCGAGGGCCGGTTCATCGCGGCCAACCTCGCGAAGATGCCGCACATGCTCATCGCCGGTGCCACCGGCGCCGGCAAGTCGACGTGCATCAACACGCTGATCACCTCGATCCTCGCGCGGTCCACGCCCGACGAAGTTCGCATGGTGCTCATCGACCCCAAGCGGGTCGAGTTGACGCACTACCAGGGGATCCCGCACCTCATCACGCCGATCATCACCAACCCCAAGAAGGCGTCCGAGGCACTGCAGTGGGTCGTGCGCGAGATGGAGCTGCGCTACGACGACATGGAGTCCGCCGGCGTCCGGCACATCGATGACTTCAACATCAAGGTGCGGTCCGGCAAGCTCGCCCCCCAACCGGGTGACGACCGGATCTTCTCGCCGTACCCCTACCTCCTCGTCATCGTCGACGAGCTCGCCGACCTCATGATGGTGGCCCCGCGCGACGTCGAAGACGCCGTCGTCCGGATCACCCAACTGGCGCGCGCCGCCGGCATCCACCTCGTGCTCGCGACGCAGCGGCCGTCGGTCGACGTCGTCACCGGTCTCATCAAGGCCAACGTCCCCAGCCGGTTGGCCTTCGCGACCGCCAGCCTCGCCGACAGCCGCGTCATCCTCGACACCCCGGGTGCCGAGAAGCTCGTCGGCGGCGGCGATGCGCTGTTCTTGCCGATGGGGGAGAGCAAGCCCATCCGGCTCCAAGGCGCGTTCGTGTCCGACAGTGAGATCGAGGCGCTCGTCGCGCACTGCAAGAAGCAAGCCCAACCCGCCTACCGCGAGGACGTCCTCGACACGGGTGGCAGCAAGCGCGAGATCGACGAGGAAGTCGGCGACGATCTCGACCTGCTGTGTCAGGCCATCGAGCTGGTTGTCACCACGCAGTTCGGCTCGACCTCGATGCTGCAGCGAAAGCTGCGGGTCGGCTTCGCCAAGGCGGGCCGGCTCATGGATCTCATGGAGAGCCGTGGCATCGTCGGGCCGAGCGAAGGATCCAAGGCCCGCGACGTGCTCGTCCGGCCGGAAGAGATGGAAGGCATCCTCGCCACGCTCCGTGGCGGTGCATGAACAAAGTAGTGACCTCTTTGTCGAGAAATCGGCACGCGCATAAACTGTGGTGGGCCGAATCTCTCTTCCCCGGAAAGGCTCGATCGCGTGTCCGTCGGCGAGTCGATTACTCGCGCTCGTGAAGAGCGTGGGCTGTCTGTCGAGGACCTGAGCGCCCAGACCCGGATCCGGGCCGGGCTCATCCGCCAGATCGAGGCCGACGACTTCGCGGGTTGTGGCGGCGCCGTCTATGCCCGTGGTCACCTGCGCAGTCTCGGCAAGATCGTCGGGCTCAACCCCGAAGAGCTCGTGGCCGAGTTCGACCGCGCGCATTCCAGCGAACCCGCTCCGGCGCTCGTGCCGGTGCCAGCCGTCGACCCGCATGAGGCGGCCCGCGTCGACCATCGGCGGCCGAACTGGGCCGCCGCGATGGCGGTTGCACTGGTCGTCATCTGCGTGCTCGCCGCGGTGAGCTTGCTCGGCAACAACAAGTCCCCGTCGAAGAGCACTCATAACGACGCGGGGGCGTCAGCCGTCACGCCGCCGCCGTCCAAGGCGCCTTCCGCGTCGCCCACCTCGTCGCCGCCGCCCGGGGCTGTCTCGCGGCTGCGGCCCGACCAGGCCATCGCACTCATCCGCGTGACCAGCGACCGAACCTGGATGTCGGTGTCGACACTGTCCGGTCAGCTGCTGTTCCAGGGCCTGTTGGCCAGTGGCCAGCAGAAGTTGTTCAAGGACGCGCATGGCCTGCGCCTCGTCATCGGCAATGCGCCGGCCGTGGACCTCGTCGCCAACGGCCGCGACCTCGGCGCACCCCGATCACAGGGCAACGTCGCCCACGTGACAATCGTCCGCGGTGGCGGCGTCCAATACGCCTGAGCACCCTTAGGCTTGAGCGGTGCCTCGGTCGGTCGCTCTCGTGACGCTGGGCTGCGCGCGTAACGAGGTCGACTCCGAAGAGCTGGCCGCGCGGCTCGACCAGGCCGGCTGGTCTCTGGTCGACGACGCCGACGGCGCCGACGCAGTGATCGTCAACACCTGCGGCTTCATCGATGCGGCCAAACGCGACAGCATCGACACCCTCCTCGCGGCTCACGACACCGGCGCGAAGGTCATTGCAGTGGGCTGCCTCGCCGAACGGTATGGCGCCGACCTCGCGCGGGAGCTTCCCGAGGCGGACGCCGTCCTCGGCTTCGACAACTACGCCGACATCGGTGCGCGACTCGACGACGTCGTGGCCGGTCGGCCGGTCGAGGCGCACCAGCCGCGGGACCGCCGTACCCTCCTGCCGATCACGCCGGTCGAGCGGCCGGCGGCCGCGCCGGACATCGCAACACCGGGCCACGGAAACCCGCCGCCGTCAGCGGCGGGGGCTGCGCCCTGGCTGGAGACCACGGCGCCGCTGCGCCGCCGGTTGGGTGCAGGGCCGGTCGCACCGCTGAAGCTCGCCTCGGGTTGTGACCGACGCTGTTCGTTCTGCGCAATCCCGTCGTTTCGCGGTGCCTATGTGTCGAGGTCGCCCGACGACATCCTCAACGAGGCCGAGTGGCTGGCGGCCAGTGGCGTCCGCGAGCTCTTTCTCGTGAGCGAGAACTCCTCGTCATACGGCAAGGACCTCGGCGACTTGCGCGCGCTGGAGAAGCTGCTTCCGCAGCTCGCCGCAGTTCCAGGAATCGCGCGCGTGCGGGTGTCCTATCTGCAGCCGGCGGAGACGCGGCCGAGCCTGGTCGAGGCCATTGCCTCCACCGACGGGGTGGCGCCGTACTTCGATCTGTCCTTCCAGCACGCAAGCGAACCTGTGCTGCGTCGGATGCGCCGGTTCGGGTCGCGCGAGCGGTTCCTCGACCTGCTCGCGCAGATCCGGGCGCTTGCGCCGGACGCCGGGGTGCGCAGCAACTTCATCGTGGGGTTCCCGGGCGAGACCACCCAAGACATCGCCGAGCTGCACCGGTTCGTCGAGGCGGCGCGGCTCGATGCGGCCGGTGTTTTCGGGTACTCCGACGAGGACGGGACAGAAGCCGCTGGGCTGACCGGCAAGGTGCGTCGCGACGTCGTCACCCGTCGGGTGAATGCCCTGACGGCGCTCGTCGACGAGCTGGTTGCGCAACGCGCGGAGGAGCGGGTGGGCGAGACGGTCGAGGTGCTCGTCGAGTCGGTGATCAACGGTGTCGTCGAGGGGCGTGCCGCTCACCAGGGTCCGGATGTGGACGGTACGACGACATTGCCGGACTGTGTCGCGTCGGTGGGTGACATGGTTACGGCGGTCGTCACCGATGTCGTCGGTGTCGACCTCGTCGCCGCGGTGCCGACGCCGGCAAGGCTGAGCGCCGCCCGATGAGGTCCGTCGCACCGGTGGTCGACCCGGCTACGCAACCGGCTCAGACCGCAAAGGTGGTCAATGTCGCGAATGCGCTGACTCTGCTGCGCATCCTGCTCGTCCCGATCTTTGTGGTGTTGCTCTTCGCCGACGGTGGCCACTCGCCGGGTTGGCGGGTGTGCGCGTTCGCAACCTTCGTCGTGGCAACGGTCACCGACTTCATCGATGGGGATCTCGCGCGCAGCCGAGGCCTCGTCACCGACGTCGGCAAGGTCGCAGATCCGATCGCCGACAAGGCGTTGACCGGCGCGGCACTCATCGGGCTGTCGGTGCTGGGCGATCTCGCCTGGTGGGTGACGGTGGTCATCCTCGTGCGCGAGGTGGGCGTCACTGCGTTGCGATTCTTCGTGATCCGACACGGTGTCATCCCCGCGAGTCGCGGGGGCAAGGCGAAGACGCTCGTGCAGAACCTGGCAATCGGTCTTTATCTGTTGCCGTTGACCGGCTGGGCCGCGAGTGTGCGGTTCTGGCTCATGGGGGTGGCCGTCGTCGTCACCGTTGCCACGGGTGGCGACTACGTCGCGCGCGCTGTTCACCTTCGTCGTACGTCGGCGCGGGCCGAGATGAAGCGGGCGCGCCGCCTCGCCGCCTCGTCTACTGACACGAAGTGACAGACAGCGACGAGCTGGCCGATCTTGCGGTCGGGGTGCATGAGCGATTGGCAGAACTCTCCGCGACCGTCGCTGCCGCGGAGTCGCTGACCGGGGGCCTGCTGGGAGCGACTCTGACGCAGATGCCCGGGGCATCGCGCACGTTCCGCGGCGGTGTGGTTGCTTATGCGACCGATCTCAAGGGATCACTGCTCGGGGTTCCGCCACCGTTGCTTGCAGCGGAAGGCGCGGTCTCTGCACAAGTGGCGGCGGCGATGGCAGGCGGCGTACGAGACCGGTTGGCGGCGACGTATGGCGTGGCTTTGACGGGCGTCGCCGGTCCCGACCCGCAGGACGGACACCCTCCGGGCACCGTCTTCGTGGGGGTCGCCGGTCCGGACAAAGGTGGCGTCCGCGCGGTGCAACTGTCGGGGGACCGGCATACGATCCGGCTCGAGGCAGTGCGCGCGGCAATTGAGCTGCTACGAGATTTGCTCGACGGCCGGAGACTGCACTGATGACGGGTACGGTGTAGAGGCATATCCGAGCCGAGCCGGGAGGAGGGGACGAGCGATGGTTCTGCTCCGCGGGTTGATCGGCGAGGTGCTGCGGCGACACCGTCAGCGGCAAAGTCGCACGCTGCGCGAGGTGAGCGCCGCCGCGCGCGTTTCGCTCGGATATCTCTCCGAGGTCGAACGCGGCCGCAAGGAAGCGTCGAGCGAGCTGCTCGCTTCGATCTGCCACGCACTCGGCATATCGCTCGCCGAGGTCCTCCGCGAGGTCAGTGACGAGCTCGTGGCGCTCGAACGTGCAGCGCTTGCGCCGATCGGGTTCACGCCGACAACCGCTGCGCGCACCGTCGCGCCGAAGCCGTCGCGCACTCCGGCTGTCGCCACGTTGCGGCCGTTCGAGCCGGTCGCCACTCCCGCCCGCCGGCCCGCCGCACCTGTCGCGTCGTTGTCGGTCGCTCCAGTCGTTGCCGCCTGATCGTGACTGCTGCCTCCGACCCTTCTGCGCTACCCGTCCGCGAACGCGGGCTCCGCAGTCGCGCCGGCAACGCGATGGCTCGGACACGTGCTGCCGTGCTTGACGGCGCGGTGCGCGCGGTCGAGAAGCATGGCGCGCGTCGTACGACGATGGCCGACATCGCGACGCTCGCCGGGATTGCGAAAGGCACGCTCTACAACCACTTCCGGGCGAAGGAAGCGGTCTTCGCTGCTGCTGTCGACGCAGGTATGACGGCGCTCACCGAGGAGTGCATCACCGTCGCTACTGACGATCTCGCCGATGCACTCGCGTTGGCAGCCGATCGGCTGGGGACGCATCCGGCGCTTCGTCGCCTCGCGACCGATGAACCCGCGACGTTGTCGGCAATGACGACGATCGATGACAGCGAGCCGTGGGAACGCGCTCGAGGATCAGTCAAGTCAATCCTGGACGCGTCCGGCAGAGACTCGTCCGTGCCGACCGTCGAAGTGGTCTTGCGTTGGCTCGTGTCGTTCGTCGGTGCGCCCGGTCGCGAGGTCGAAGCGCAGGCGAGCGTTCTCGTCAAAGCCCTGCCCATCCAAAGCCAGCCGCAACTGCAGTTCTAGCTCGCTGGCTGGCAGTGCGGGCACCAGTAGGTGAGGCGTTCCTGCGCTTCAAGTCCGGGTTCCGGTTGCATAGCGCGACTGATGGTTGTGCCGCAGCGGCGGCATTCGCGGCTGGCTCGCTCGAACACCCAGTGCTCCTGGCCGCGGAACGTGCTGCCGGTCGTGGTCTGGTGCCAGTGGTCCTTGTTGGCGACAAGCAGCCGACGTGCACGTCGGACGACAGCATCGAGATCGGTGATGTCGCCGACGTGGGTCCATGGGTTGATGCCGGAAAGGAACAGCGTCTCGCTCTTGTAGAGGTTGCCGATGCCTGCGAGGTTGCGTTGGTCGAGCAGCGCCGGTGCGATCTCGCGGTCCGGCCGCGTGCGTAGCCGTCGTACCGCTTCGTCTTCATCCCAGTCCGGCCCGAGCAAGTCGGGGCCGAGATGACCGACGACGGTGTTCTCGTCTGTGGTGTGCAACAGCTCGATGTCGTGCATGCGATATCCGACCGCTTGCCATTCGTCGTTGGCGAGGACGATGCGCACTTCATGCGCGGGTCCGCCCGACCACTTGGCGCCGACGCGGAACAGTCGCCAGCTGCCGTCCATTCGCAGGTGCGTGTGCAACGTCACGTCGTCGTCGAGTCGGGTCAGCAGATGTTTGCCACGGGGAACGACTTCGACGACGCGACGGCCAGTGAGGTCGGCAGTCGCGAGCTGTGGTATTCGGAAGTCGCTGACAGTCAGAACGCGGTCGGCGAGTGCCCCGTGCATCTTCTTGGCCGTGAGATAGACGGTGTCACCCTCCGGCACACCCCCACGCTAGGCGCGCAGGCGCAGACCGCGCGGAGTGGGGCGGAAGCCGGCGGCTTCGAGCGCGGTGCCGAGCGGTGACGTGAGAACTGCTTCACCGTCAGCGCGTTCGACGGCTAGCCGCCCGAGCATTCCCTCGCGCACGGCGAGCGCGAGTGCATCCGCGGCCGGCTGCACGCAGGCCGGATCCTCACTCCAGGACAGCAGCGTCTTGCCGCCACGCTCGACATAGAGCGTGAGTTCGCCGTCCACGAGTACGACGAGAGCGCCGGCTTTGCGCCCGGGGCGGTGACCACCGTGCTCGCCTGGTCGATCGGGCCAGGGGAGCGCTGCGCCGTACGGGTTGGCCGGGTCCGTGGCGGCGAGGACAAGTGCACCGCTGTCGTCCCGGCGCTGCCGTTCGCGCCAGCCGCCCGGAACCTGTGGCTGCCACGGTGACTCCTCGCGGCGCGGCTGCGCGAGTGCGCGCATCCGGTCGACCGCACCGGCCATCGCGAACTGCGCACCACCGAGACCCTCGACGAAATAGCCGCGCCGGCATCGCCCGGTCTCCTCGAAAGCCTTCAGCACCGGATAGACCGCGGCGAAACCCCCGGCGACGTGTTCTGCCATGACCGCGCCGCGGGTCAGGATGCCGTGCCGGTCGAGCAGCGCTTCTGCCGCGGCATGTGCGCGCCGGGTCGCGTCGGTGTCCCGGTCGGGCAGCAGCGACCAGCGACCGGCCGCGGCGGGCGGCCCGGATCGAACCGGCATCACGGGCCGGCCGCGGCGGGCCGGACTGGCCGACCGGGTGCGGGGTGCAGTGCTACGTCGGGATCCGCCGCCGACGAGGCTGCGCAGTGGCGCGAGCGTGTCGTTGGTGAGCACACCGGCCCACACGAGATCCCACACGGCGTCGACCAGCGCTCGGTCGTCGAGGGATGCGAGTCGGTCCGACAGCGTGCGGAAGAACAATGCACCGCCGCCGGAGAGTGCGTCCTGCACCTGCTCGTGCAGTGGCGTCAGAGCGAGGTCGTCGACGATCGGCGGCATCAGCAGGGGAGCCGTGTCGGCGAGGTAGAGCGCGACCCATCCGTCGTTACCGGGAAGCGAGCCCTGTCCGACCCACAGCACTTCGCCGGCACTGGTCAGCTCGTCGAGCATCGCCGGCGAATAGTCGGCGACCCGACTCGGAAGCACGACCGACTCGAGCATCGACGCCGGCACAGCCGCGCCTTGCAGCTGCTCAACGGTGCGAATGAGGCCGTCGACGCCGCGTCCGGCGTTGGGACCAAGTCCTTGCCAGGCGGGCAGGAATCTCGCGAGCGCTTGTGGCGGCGCGGGCTCGACCTCTTTGCGGAGCTTCGCCAGCGAGCGCCGGCGCATCGCACGCACCACGTCGGCGTCACACCACTCGAGACCGACACCGCCCGGACGGAACTCACCTTGTATGACGCGACCCGCAGTGGCGAGACGGTGCAACGCATGCTCGGCGACCGCGAGCCCGAGTCCGAAGCGCGCGGCAATGTCGATCCCGTGGAACGGGCCATGTGTGCGCGCAAATCGGGAGACCAAGTCGCCGAGCGGGTCGGCAACCGACTCGAGAAACGCTTGCGGAACTCCGACCGGCAACGGCGTTCCGAGAGCGTCACGGAAACGCGAGGCGTCCTCGATCGCGATCCAGCGTTCCTCGCCGCCGACGCGCACACGGATCGCACGACGCTGTTCTTCGAGATCGGCCAGGTGTCGTGCGGTCGCCCCGCGCGCGACGGCCTCGTCGGTCGTGAGGTCACCGAGCAGCCGCAACAGGTCCGCGGCGCCTTCTACGTCGCGTGCCTTGCGGTCGTCGGTCAACCGTTGGAGCTCGGCCTCGATCTCGTCGACCGCATCCGGGTCGAGCAGCTCGCGCAACTCGGCGGTGCCGAGCAGCTCGGCGAGCAGTGTGGTGTCGAGTGTCAGCGCGGCCGCACGACGCTCGGCGAGTGGCTGGTCGCCTTCATACATGAACTGGCCGATGTAGCCGAACAGCAACGAGCGGGCCATCGGTGACGGCTGCTGCGTCTCGACGTCGACGATGCGCACAGTGCGTTCGCCGACATCGCGCATCAGTTGCGTGAGACCTGGGACGTCGAAGACGTCCTGAAGGCACTCGCGCATCGTCTCGAGGACGATCGGGAACGAGCCGTATTGCGACGCGACCGCGAGGAGTTGCGCCGAGCGTTGGCGTTGTTGCCAAAGCGGTGTCCGCTTGCCGGGGTTGCGACGCGGCAACAGCAGTGCGCGGGCCGCGCACTCGCGGAACCGCGAGGCGAACAATGCCGAGCCGCCGACCTCGTCGGTGACGACCGGCTCCACTTCGTCGGGATCGAAGACGGCGATCTCGGGGGGTGGAGTCTCGTCCGTCTCAGGAAGCCGGACGACGATGCCGTCGTCGGTGTGCATGGCTTGTACGTCGACGCCGTACCGCTCGCGTAGTCGCGACGTCAATGCGAGTGCCCACGGCGCATGCACCTGGGCGCCGAACGGTGAGTGCACAGCGACGCGCCAGTCGCCGAGCTCGTCGCGGAAGCGCTCGACGACGATTGTGCGGTCGTCCGGCACCTGACCGGTGGCCTCGCGTTGTTCGGCGAGATAGGCGAGTGTGTTGCCGGCAGCCCAGTCGTCGAGGCCGATGTCGGTGAGTGCGCGCCGCGCGTCGGCTTCCGGCATGCGTTGCAGCTCGCGAACGAATGCGCCGAGCGCCCGGCCGAGCTCGACCGGGCGACCGGGAGCGTCGCCATGCCAGAACGGGAGCTTTCCCGGTTGGCCGGGGGCGGGGGAGACGATGACGCGGTCGTGGGTGATGTCTTCGATCCGCCATGACGTCGAACCGAGCGTGAACACGTCGCCGACGCGTGACTCATAGACCATCTCTTCGTCAAGCTCGCCGACACGACTTGCTTTGTCGCCGACGAGGAAGACGCCGAACAGGCCGCGGTCCGGGATCGTGCCGCCGCTCGTGACGGCGAGCCTTTGCGCGCCGGGCCGGCCGGTGAGCTGACCGGTGACGCGGTCCCACACGATGCGCGGTCGCAGCTCGGCGAAATCATCACTGGGATAACGCCCGGCCAGCATGTCGAGCACCGCGTGAAGCGCGCTCTCCGGCAAAGCCGCGAATGACGCCGTACGACGGGCTAGAGCGGCCAGCTCGTCGACGGACCACGTGTCCATCGCCACCATCGCGACGATCTGTTGGGCGAGGACGTCGAGCGGGTTGCGTGGAAGCCGGATCGCTTCGATCGCGCCGTCCTGCATGCGTTGTGCGGTGACGGCGGCCGGCACTAGGTCGCCGCGGTGTTTCGGGAACATCACGCCATGGCTGACTGCGCCAACCTGGTGTCCCGCGCGACCGATGCGTTGCAAACCAGACGCGACCGACGGCGGCGACTCGACTTGGATGACGAGGTCGACCGCGCCCATGTCGATGCCCAGCTCGAGGCTGCTCGTCGCGACGACGCAAGGCAGGTCGCCCCGCTTGAGCGCCTCCTCGGTGAGTGCGCGTTGCTCGCGGCTCACACTGCCGTGATGAGCGCGCGCGATTTCTGGCGGTGCGCCTTTCGCCGTACCCGCTTGCGCCATCACTTCCGCAGGAGGCGCGCCTTGTTGCAGTTCCTCGCCATACAAGCGTTCGTAGGCGATCTCGTTGAGCCGGTTGGTGAGACGTTCGGCAAGGCGCCGCGAGTTGGCGAACACGATCGTCGAGCGGTGCTGTTCGACCAGGTCGACGATGCGTGCTTCGACTGACGGCCAGATGCTCTTGCGCGGGTCGCCGGTGGAGTCTGTCTCGCCTAAGGCACCCAGCTCGGTCATGTCCTCGAGGGGTACGACGACGTCGATGTCGATCGTCTTTGCACTCGGAGGTTGCACGATCGTCACCGGAGATGTGCCGCCGAGATAGCGCGCAACCTCATCGACGGGTCGCACCGTCGCAGACAGGCCGATGCGTTGGGCCGGTTGCTCGAGCAGTGCATCGAGGCGCTCGAGGCTGAGTGCGAGATGGGCACCGCGCTTGGTGCCGGCGACGGCATGAACCTCGTCGACGATCACGGTCTCGATGCCGCGGAGCTGGTCGCGAGCGCGGCTGGTCAACAGCAGGAACAGCGACTCCGGCGTCGTGATGAGGATGTCCGGCGGGCGGCGAGTGAACGCGCGCCGCTCCTCCGGCGAGGTGTCGCCGGTGCGCATCGCCACGGCGATGTCGTTGATGCTGTCGTTCAGGCGGGTGGCTGCGTGGCGGATGCCGGCCAGCGGCGCGCGGAGGTTGCGGTCGACATCGACGGCGAGGGCCTTGAGCGGAGAGACATAAAGGACACGGCAGCGGTGGTCTTTGTCGTCCGGCGGCGGCGTCGTGAGCAGTCGGTCGAGTGCATGCAGAAAGGCGGCGAGGGTCTTACCCGAGCCGGTCGGCGCGATGACGAGAGCATGGTCGCCGCCGGCGATCGCGTCCCAGGCGCCCGCTTGCGCGGCTGTCGGCTCGGCGAACGACGCCGTGAACCACTCCCGCGTCGGCCCCGACAGTCGATCGAGCGCGTCCTGGGTGGTCACCAGACCATTCTTGCCCTGGCATCCGACAGTTCCCGCCCGGTCAGGGCTGCGGGCGAGCGCCGGCCTGAACAGCGGACACGAAGATCCTGCCCTCGGTGCAGTCGTCGGCCAGGTGCACCAGCACCTGTTCGGTGAGGCCGGGGGCGATGATCCGAACCCCGCCGATGGCGGGACAGGGCTGCTCGCCGGCGGGCGGGGCGAAGTCGCTGCCGCTCAACAGCGCGGACGCGTCGTGACCCGGGCGCAGGACGATGGTTTCGACAGGAATCTGGCTGGTGTGTATCGGTTTCGTCGGCAGCGCGTTGCCGTCGGGGTCGGCGAACTGCACGCCGGGATAGCCGCGCAGGCTGCACGTCCGTCCGGAGACGTTGCGGAACCGAACTGCGTCGTAATAGCTGCCGGCTCCGACGCCGTGCCTTCCCGCTTCGATCGATAGCTGGGGCTGCGTGCAGGACGGTGGCGCCGCCACGATGCGTATCGGCAGGTCCGACGTGGCGGTGACGCCGACCGGCAGGTCCCACGACAGCTCGACGTCGCCCGGGGGCGCGGAGGTCGGCACAGCGAGCTGCATGGCGACGACGACCGAGCGCGCACCGCTGTCGAGTGCAGCGATCGCGGGGCAGTCGAGGGTGAAGATCTGCTCGGCCACCTCAGCGGCACCCGTATCCCGCAACAGCCGCTCGCGGAAGGGCAGGCATGGCGACAGCGGCAAGCCGGTGATGATCACTCGATAGCGCAACACCGAGCCCTGCATGACGGTCGCGGGCAGGTGGGTGACGGCTGCGCTCGCGTCCGCGCCCGGAAGGCGAGGCCCGCCGTTGCGGTGACGCCAGTCGCCTGCCGACAGGTCGTAGGTGTCGCGCAACTGGTCGGGTTCGGCGGTTCCGCAACGGGGCTGAACCTTGCCGCCGCTGATCCACGCAGTGCTTACGGACAACACCTGGCTGTGACCGATGTCCACCGAGAGGCGGCGTACCGGACCCACACATTTGCTGCTGTCGCCGAAGATCTGCACGAGCGCGGCCGCGACTCCCCGTGGCGGTATGACGACCCACGGGTGCAGCTGGAAGGGATCGACAGGTCGTGGTTCGGCGACGAGGCGGTCGCGGTCTCCGTACCCCGTGATGGTCGGCACGCCCTGGAGCGCGCACGCGGCCGAACCGACATTGCGCATCTCGACCGCTCCGGCCGCACTGCCGGTCGCTCCTTGGAAGCTCGCGATCAGCGGGGACAGTTGTGTCGAGGTGCACCACGGTGTGCGGTCGGGGTGCGCGACGGTTCCGCGAACCGTAGGCGCGGCGGCGGGGTTGTAGGGCACCGGTGCCCAGGTGATGACGTCCTCGCCCGGTGCCGGGGCGCTGATCGGCTTCGTCGTAGGTGACGGCGATGCAGTCGGTGACGGCGAGGCAGGGGACGCGTTGCGGTGACCATTGTCGCAGCCGCTGACCGTGGCCAGGCAGACCGCTATGACGGCCAGCAAGGCGCCCATGGCCCGGACTTTGCGCGCCACCTGTGCACACCTCCTTCAAAGTCAGGATGCGGTGTCGACGCGTCAAGGGCGAGAGCGGTTGTCCGACATACGGTGGTCGTATGCGGCTGACCGAGTTCTGGGAGCGGATGGAGATCCGCTTCGGCAAGACCTATGCCGACTCGGTCGCCCGTGACCAGGTGATCGGCCGGCTCGGGAACCGCACCGTGCACGAGGCGCTGGCGGCGGGGGAGTCAGCCAAGGACGTATGGCGGGCGGTCTGCGAGCACTTCGAAATCCCCGTCAAGGACCGTCACTAGGTGAGCGACTTCGACGACCGGGAGCAGACGGCGTACGACCGCGTCTGCGACCTTTTCGCCGCCGCCGACGAGAACCTCGTCGTTGGAGACGGAACCTGGACGGCGCGGGACGTTCTCGCGCATCTGTGCAACGTGGCTCGGCGCTACACGGCGGTGCCGCGGCTGGCGGAGACCGTGCGCGAGGTCGACGCGATCAACGCCGAGGAGCTGGCGGCTCTGGACGGCCTGCCGATCACTGATCTGCTCGGGAAGTTCGAGCGAGCGTTCTCGCGCTATCGCGAGGTGTGGACGGCGATGGGGCCTGAGCACCTCTGGCCGTTCCACGGCGGCGGGCAGCTGCCGACCGCGTCGCTTCGTGCGAACTGGCTCGGCGAGATGTTGGTGCATGGGTATGACGTCGCTTGCGCGGCAAATGTCGAGTGGGCGATCTCGGAGGCGGATGCCGCTGACCTGTTGATGCTGCTTCGGGGGATCGCGCCGACGTATGCGCGGGCCGGGGAACCGGTCGCGGTGGAATTCGCGGCGGACGGTTCGCAGCCGTGGGTGCTCGTGGTGGGTCCGGAGGGGGCGCGCGTCGAGACCGCGGCGGCCGCCGACGCGGTGCTTCGCGGGTCGGGCACCGCGCTCGCTTTGTGGATGTATCAGCGGACCGATCTAGCCGGCGCTGAGGCTCTCGGGTTGTCCGTTTCGGGCGACAGGTCCGCCGTCATACGGCTGCTCGGGCAGCTCGAGAAGCCCTAGATCGCCGGAGTCATCCGACCCGACGGCGTGTCGGCTTGTCTCGAACGTATGTTCGCCTACTGTGGATCCCACGCGGGCGTCCACAGACCACGTCGCGACGCCGAAACTGTCGTACCCGGCCCATAGCGTCGCCCGCGTCCAACACCGATTCACAAGGGGTGCGCAGATGGCAGGATTCGACCGCGACAAGGCGCTCACGACGGCGCTTGCGCAGATCGAGAAGCAGCACGGCAAGGGTGCCGTCATGCGACTCGGCGACGAGACGCGCGCCCCGATCGAGGTGATCCCCACCGGGTCGATCGCTCTCGATGTCGCGCTCGGCATCGGCGGCTTGCCCCGCGGCCGGATCGTCGAGGTATACGGACCGGAATCGAGCGGAAAAACGACAGTTGCGCTGCACGCAGTGGCCAACGCGCAGCGGGCCGGTGGCATCGCGGCGTTCATCGACGCGGAGCACGCGCTCGACCCGGAGTACGCGAAGGCGCTCGGTGTCGACACTGACGCGCTGCTGGTGTCGCAGCCGGACACCGGTGAGCAAGCGCTCGAGATCGCGGACATGCTGATCCGCTCCGGCGCGCTGGACATCATCGTCATCGACTCCGTCGCCGCACTCGTGCCGCGCGCCGAGATCGAAGGCGAGATGGGTGATTCCCATGTTGGTCTGCAAGCTCGGCTGATGTCGCAGGCGTTGCGCAAGATCACCGGTGCGCTGTCCAACAGCGGCACGACGGCGATCTTCATCAACCAGCTCCGCGAGAAAATCGGAGTTTTCTTCGGCTGTTTTTCCTATGACACCCGAGTCACGCTCGCCGATGGCACTCAGGAAAAGATCGGCAAGATCGTCAACCAGAAACTGCCGGTTGAGGTTTTGTCCTATGACCCGGAGCTCGGCCAGATCGTGCCGAAGAAGGTTGTCAACTGGTTCGACAATGGAGTGACCGACAAATTCCTGCAGATCACTACTGCTCGCCCAGGTGGCAACGGCAAGGCGCAAATGGGCGTGACCTCGAACCACCTCGTTCGGACCCCGGGCGGGTGGCGCGAGGCCGGCGAACTGATCCCCGGCGACCGGGTGATGATCGCCGAGACGCATCGACTGTCGCCGCAGCAGTGGCAGGTCGTGCTCGGCAGTCTGATGGGCGACGGCAACCTGTCTCCGACCCGCAACGGCGTTGGCACGCGGTTCCGGCTCGGTCACGGGCCCAAGCAGGTTGCTTACCTCGATTGGAAGGCGTCGCTGTTCGCGAACATCAGGCAGTCGCGATCTGAACGACCGAACGGTTCGGTGCACCTGGATCTGACACCACTACCCGAACTTGCCGAGCTTCGTGAGGCCGTCTATTTCGGTGATGGCAAGAAGCATCTATCCGAGGAGTACCTCAAGGCACTAACGCCGCTGGCGTTGGCGATCTGGTACATGGACGATGGCTGCTTCACTCTTCGCTCCAAGGGCGTGCAAGCGCGTACGGCGGGTGGATCCGGCCGCATCGAGATCTGCGTTGACGCCATGACGCTGGGAACTCGTGATCGGCTCGTCGACTATCTCCGTGACACGCACGGTCTCGACGTAAAGCTGCTAACCCGGGGCAAGAGAATGCAGCAGGTCATCCAGTTCACGACCGAGGCCTCGGCGCAGTTCCAGGAGATCGTCGCTCCTTACGTCCATCCCTCGATGGCTTACAAGCTCCTGCCGCGCTTCCAGCATCAGTTCGCCGTAGAGCCCGAGTTCGTGGAACCGACGGTGCATCCCGTCCCGGCGCGTGTCGTCGACATCCACGTCAAGCCGAAGTCACGATCGATGCACCGTTTCGACATCGAGGTGGAGGGTTCGCACAACTACCTCGCTGACGGCGTCGTGGTGCACAACAGCCCTGAGACGACCACCGGCGGTAAGGCGCTGAAGTTCTATGCATCCGTTCGTCTCGATGTGCGTCGGATCGAGACGTTGAAGGACGGTCAGGACGCGGTCGGCAACCGGACCCGGGTCAAGGTCGTGAAGAACAAGGTCAGTCCGCCGTTCAAGCAGGCGGAGTTCGACATCCTCTACGGCCAAGGCATCAGCCGCGAGGGCAGCATCATCGACCTCGGTGTGGACCAGGGCATCGTTCGCAAGTCGGGCGCTTGGTACACCTACGAGTCTGACCAGCTCGGCCAGGGCAAGGAGAACTCCCGCGCGTTTCTTCGTGACAACCCCGACCTCGCCGACGAGATCGAGAAGAAGATCAAGGAGAAGATGGGCATCGGCGCCCGCGTCGACGCCCCGGCCGACGAGACCGGCAAAGCCGGCAAGGGCGCGGACCTCGACCTCGACGCCCCGATCGACCTCGTCCCCGGTGACATCCCCACCCCGGTCGACTTCTGATCGATGACAGAGCCCGGCAAGGAGCGGGACCTCGGTCCCGACGCCGACCCGGAGTCCGTGGCCCGAAGCATCGCCCTGCGGATGCTCGAGCGACAGCCCCGCACCCGGGCTGAGCTCGCTCGCGGTATGGCGCGTCGCGGCGTCCCTGAGGACGCCGCGACGGCCGTACTGGACCGCTTCACCGAAGTCGGCCTCATTGACGACCAGGCCTTTGCGAGCGCTTGGGTCGACAGCCGCCACTCCGGTCGCGCCCTCGGCCGCCGTGCCCTGTCCGCCGAGCTTCGCCGCCGCGGTGTCGAGGACGAGACGGTCAAGGTGGCGGTGGACAACGTGACGGACGAGGACGAGGAAGCCGCCGCCCGCGCCCTCGTTCAGCGCAAGCTGCACACCATGTCACGCCTCCCCAAAGAGACGCAGACCCGCCGCCTTGTTGGCATGCTCGCCCGCAAGGGCTTCAGTCAAGGACTCGCCCTGCGGGTCGTGCGCGATCTCCTTGCCCAGGCAGACCTTCGGGCTTAGCCTCACGTTTACGAAGGAGTAACCGTCCGTGGCGCTCGCCTCGACGAAGCCATAGCGCAAACCGAGAAAACGCAGCACGACCCACAAACAAACGAACCCGGGTTATCGGGGCCCGGACGACACGAAAGCGACATTGCCGCACCCGCGCAACCGCTGCGCGGGAGCGCTTACGACCACCGGCTAACCCGCGGCCGCGCTGTTGACGGACTCCTTCGCGGAAGCTTGCCCGCCTGCATGCGGGCGGCTCGGACGCGAGGAGGTGCGACATGACCGCCGTGGTGGTTGTTGTGGGCGTTGTCCTTGCGGTCCTCGTCGGCTTCCTGCTCGTGCTGCTCTCCCGCGTCATGGCGCGGCTCAATGCGAATCCCGAAGCCGGCGAGCGCGCCCTCGACGGCGCCCGGTCCAGCGCCGATGCCGCCGCAGTTACCGCTGCTGCCCAGCGCGACGCCGAAGACGTCATACGCAAGGCCGAAGCCACCGCCGAGCAGCTGCGCCGCCAGGCCGAGAAAGAAACTACAGAGCTACGCCGAAGCGCCGAGGAGTCCGCCAGCACCGTCACCGGTGAGGCTCGCCGCGCCGCCGAGCAAGAGGTCCACAGCCTCAAGGAAGAAGCCCGCTCGCTGAAGGCCGAGATCCACGAGCTCAAGACCGACCTCGAGCGCCGCGAACAGCGCATCGTCGAGCGCGAGGAGCGCATCGACGCCGAGCAGCGCCGGGTCGAGGCCCGCGACCGCGAGCTCGCTGAGCACGAGGCCGCACTCGAACGCCGCACGGCCGAGCTGGCCGACATCGAGGCCGATCGCAACCGCGAGCTCGAGCGCGTCGCCGGCCTCACCGCCACCGACGCCAAGGCCGAACTGGTCAAAACCATCGAGACCCAGGCGAAGCGCGAAGCCGCGATCATCGTCCGAGACATCGAGCAAGAAGCCAAAGACGAGGGCGAGACCCGCGCCCGAAAGATCGTCACGCTCGCCATCCAGCGAGTGGCCAGCGAACAGACCGCCGAGTCCGTCGTCTCGGTCCTGCACCTTCCCAGCGATGACATGAAAGGGCGCATCATCGGCCGTGAAGGCCGCAACATCCGAGCCTTCGAGTCCACGACCGGGGTCAACCTGATCATCGACGACACCCCCGAGGCGGTGCTGCTCTCCTGCTTCGACCCGGTACGACGCGAAGTCGGCCGGCTCACTCTCGAAAAGCTCGTCCTCGACGGCCGCATCCACCCGCACCGCATCGAAGAGGTCTACGAGCGCAGCAAGCAAGAGGTGCAGCAGCTCTGCGTCCGCGCGGGCGAGGACGCGCTCGTCGACGTCGGCCTCACCGACATGCATCCCGAGCTCATCACTCTGCTCGGACAGCTGCGCTACCGCACGTCATACGGTCAGAACGTCCTCAAACACCTCATGGAGTCCGCGCATATCGCCGGGATGATGGCGAGCGAGCTGCGCCTCGACCCGGTCCTGATGAAGCGCTGCACCGTCCTGCACGACGTCGGCAAAGCGCTCACTCACGAAGTCGAGGGCAGCCACGCGATCATCGGTGCGGAGATCGCGCGCAAGTACGGCGAACACGAGGACGTCGTCCACGCCATCGAGGCCCATCACAACGAGGTCGAGGTTCGCACGGTCGAAGCCGTTCTCACCCAGGCCGCCGACGGCATCAGCGGCGGCCGGCCCGGCGCCCGGCGCGAAAGCCTCGAGCACTACGTGAAGCGCCTCGAGCGCATCGAGGAGATCGCCAGCGAAAAGCCCGGCGTCGAGAAGGTCTTCGCGATGCAGGCCGGCCGCGAGATCCGCGTCATGGTCAAGCCCGACGAAATCGACGACATCGCCGCACAGGTCGTCGCGCGCGACATTGCCAAGCAGATCGAAGAAGAGCTCACCTACCCCGGGCAAATCCGCATCACCGTCGTCCGCGAATCCCGCGCCACGGAATACGCGAAATAGCTGAGAGGATCCGCGCATGGCGGATCGCAGCGGCGAGACGATTGCGCGGCACTACGAGAATGCGCGCGATCGCATCGTTGGCCTTGTCGGAGGGATCGATGACCAGCAAGCGCTGACCGTTGTTCCGGGGACGCCCGAGTGGACTGTCCATGACTTGTTGGCGCATCTCGTCGCGGTGCCCAGTGATCTTGCTGCGGGGAAGCTCAAGGGCATCCCCTCTCCGGAGCAGACGCAGACGCAGGCGCAGGTTGCGCAGCGGCGCGGCCGCGGCATCGCCGCGCTCCTCGCGGAGTGGGACCAAGGGGTCGGGCCGATCCTCGAAGCGACCCGGGCCGGCATGATCCCGGCACCGCTCGCCGTGGACGCGATCACGCACGAACAGGACATGCGGGGCGCGCTCGGCGCACCGAACGTTCCCGATCCTGACGCCGTGACGTGGGCCGCGAGCGGCTTCGCCCTCGGCCTCGGCTTCCGCCTCGGTGGCGCCGGCCTCCCGCCACTGCGCCTGACCGATCCCACCTCCGGGTTCGACATCACCGCCGGCGACGGCATCGCCGCAGCGACCGTCACCGCTCCCGTCTTCGAGCTGTTCCGCGCGATTGCCGGGCGCCGCAGCCAGGCGCAGGTCGCGGCATACCACTGGGATGGCGACAGCTCGCCGTACCTCGAAGCGTTTTGCGTCTTCGGCCCACTCCGCGAGCAAGATTTGTACGACGCGCCTGCCCGTTAAGTCACATTTCGCTTGGTTGGGCAGGAAGCGCCGCGAGTCTCACGAACTCAATCCGTTGATTCAGCGCGTGCTCTGCGCGCCAAAAGTCAGAGGGAGTTCGTTTCCAGTGTTCGTCCGAACGCGTTCAAAGTTCACCGCAACCTTCGCGGCCATTGCTCTCGTCACCGGGTCAGGAGTCGCCGTCGCCGCCACACATGAGGCAAGCCGGACGTCCGCACCGACGGTCCGCTTGCCGCTGTCGGCGGTCGACTTCGAGCAGCCCTCCGACCTGAGCCAGGTGCTGCAGCAGCCGGATGGGACGAAGTTCTCGGCCCGCCTGTCTCCCGCCGGCACCGGCGGCCTGTTCGAGACCGGACCCGGATACTCGGTCGCGCGCGACGACTCCGGCACCTGGCGCTACGTGCTCGGTCGCAGCAAGCAGGGCCACCTGTACCTGTCCAAGGTCGCTGTGGGCGAAGGGGCGATCCCGGCCGGGCTGCACGTCTGGGCCGGACGCGTGCACACCACCGTCGACCCGCAGACTGCCGCGATCCGGTCGTCGATCGAGCAGCAGCTCGCCTCCGCCGCCCACCAGGCCGAGATCGTCGCGGCCGGGCAGACCAAGCAGGTCCGGGTGTTCCACGTGCCTGCCGTGATGCTTGCCACCTGGTGGGACCCGAGCAAGGGACAGACCTCACCGCAGTTCCAAGCAGGTGACACTGCGGCCTTCTACCAAAAGATGCTCGGCAGCTTCGGCGGCAACCCGCGCGGCAGCGTGACGCAGTTCTACTTCCAGTCCTCGTTCGGCCAGTTCCTCGTCAAGATCGACGTCTACGGGCCTTACGTCTCCCAGCGTTCGCGGCAGGACCGCTGCTACTACGGCGGCATCGGCGACCAGGCCGGCAGCACGACCGACCCGATCGGTTCGGAGCTCGGTGTCGGTGGTGGGGGCGCGATCGGTATGGCGCTCGAAGCCGTCCCGCAAGCAAATGCTGACATCGGTGCCGGCTGGGGCAAGTACGACAACGATGGCGACGGTCGCGTCGACTTCACGATCCTCATCCACTCCGGTGCCGACATGGCCGTCACCGGTGACCCGTGCAACACCTGGTCGCACGCGATCCAAATGACGCTCGGCCAGGGGGAGAACATCGAGAACACGCTGGGTCTTCCGAGCGGGACGTTCTCGCGCTCCGGGTATCCGACCAGCACGCCTGGCATCTTCATCGACCGTGTTGTCACGATCCCCGAGTTCGAGTCGTCCACCGACCCGCTGACGATCGCCGTCGGTGCGCACGAGATGGGTCACGCACTCGGTGAGCCGGACTACTACGACGTCAACTACACCTCAACCGGTACCGGTGACTGGGACGTCATGTCCGGTGGCAGCTACCTCGGCGACCCCATCGGCTCCAACCCGGCGCAGTTCAACCCGGCGACACGTGTGTTCCAAGGCTGGGTGACACCGACGGTTGTGCAGCACGATCTTCGCCACTGGGTGCTGAAGCCGCGCAATGTCGTGCCGTTCAAGAACTACCACGTCGGCGAAGCTGATCCGAACCTGTTGCTCGTGCCGACTTACGAGATCGCGCAAGGACAGACCGACAAGCTCGGCCACACCTGGGGCGCCGACGACGTCTACGGGTTGGCGAAGGACCCGAAGACGAAGAAGTACATCGTCGAAGGCTTCTATGTCGAGTACGTCGACCGTCAGGCCACGGACAAGCCGCAGCACAAGGGCGACGCCATGGGCGCGATGTTCGACCGCATGCAGCACAACTCCGGTTTGCTCGTCTGGCACTTCGACTATTGGCGTCAGTCAACGACATACTTCGCGCACGCCAACGACGCGCAGAACGATCCGAACCGCTACCAGATGGACCTCGAGGAGTTCGACCAGAACGACAACACCCAGGAGCTGCAACTCAACTTCGCACGCGGCAACGCCGCCGACACGCTCGTCGGCGCGGCCACCGGCATCACGTCCGGCACTCGCAAGCTGCCGCCGCACATACCGAAGGCAACCGGCGCCCCGCAGAAGCCGATCGACATCAGCGGTGTCTCCGCTGGGGCGACGGGAACGGCCGACTTCACGGTCGCGAACAACCCGAACAACTACACGATGACCGTCACCATCGCGAGCGACAATCCGGCCGGTGACTGCCAGCTCTCGCTCACCGACCCCAAGGGCAAGACGACCGCCGTCAGCGACTCGGGCGGCGCGGGTGCTCCCGAAACCATCTCGGTCAAGAAGCCGATTGCCGGCAAGTGGACCGCCAACGTCGGCGACTTCGCCGGCTGCGGCCAGTGGTCCGGCCGGGTCATCTTCGCCGGCCCGGGCGGCTTCCTCACGTCCGGCGCAGCCGACACCTGGTCCAACTGGTCGCAGAAGCCGACCGGCTGGGCGTTCACCAACGTGTCCGGCTACGGCAACGGACTCGACGAGAGCGACGAGTCCGGCAAAGGCAACGGCAGGGTTTCACTCGACGTGCTCAACCTGCAGGGCAGGAAGGACGTCTCACCCGGCTTCGTGACCGGCGCGCTCAACGCTTCCGCCGGTGCTGCGCCGATCAATGCCGGTGTCCGCAACCAGCTCGTCGTGCCGGTGTTTTCCAACGGCAGCAAGTCCGTGGGCAAGGTCCAGGTCGTCGTGCACCTCGGCTCTGCAACCGGGCCGGTCGTCGCGAACAAGTCGGTGCGCCTGCACGGCTACCAGCGCAAGGACGTGCATTTCACCTATCGGCCCGCACACGAAGGTGCCTTCCAGCTCGTCACGGTCGTCGACCCCCGCCATCGCATCCGCGAGGCGGAGGAGCGCAACCAGGTGCAGTCCACGAGCTTGTGGGCCGGCCCGCGCAGCCCGAAGGTGCTCATCGTCGATGACGACGAGACGCTCCTGCACGAACGTGCCATCGCGGGTGCACTCGCATCGCTCGGCGTTCCCTACGCAATTGCGACGGCTCACCCCACGCTCAAGCAGCTGAGGCGCTACCGCGCCGTCATCTGGGAGTCGGCCGTCGACCGCTACGAAGGCCAGCTCGACAAGTACGACCGGGCCGCTCTCACCGCCTACCTCAACGGCGGCGGCAAGCTCCTCGTCACCAGCAACCGCATCTTCGACGCCGTCGGCACCGTCGGCTCGCCGCAGTCGAGCGACAACAACGTCAAGTTCGGCGCGGAATATCTCGGCGAGCGCCAGCCCGACGCCAACACGACCTATGTCGTCGGCATGGAACGCGTCGGCACGGTGACCGGCCACGGCCTCCTTGCCGGCGTCAAGGGCAAGGTCCAGCCTTCCGCGGGTCGCAAGTTCATCGGCGTCGCCGGGCTCGCCCAGGCCGGCACCGGCGGGCTCGGTACGACGATCAAGCCGTTCGGCGCCGCCACCGGAATCGCCACTTTCGACAAGGCGTCGATGGCGGGAGTGCAGGCCGCGAAGGACACCCCCTATGCCGGCATCGCGGTCGACGGTGACGCGGCGCACCACCACTTCAAGACGGTGACGCTCGGCTGGAACATCGGTGACAGCACCAACGCGGCCGCGACCGTGCGCATGCTGCAGCCGATCCTCAAGCACTTCGGCGTCCCGTTGCACCGCTACTCGGTCAGCACCACGCAACCGGTCATCTACGCCGCAACCGTCCGCGACCAGATCTCGGGTGTCGCCACACCGATCACCGCCGTCGTACTCGGTGGCTACGGCAAGCCTGTTGTCACCCTGCACTTCCGCCGGCACAACCGTGGCGGGTTCTACGCTGTGCGCATGCACAGCGGGGGTGTGCGCGGCACGTATGTCGCGTCGATACCCGGCCGTGCCGTGACGCCGGATGGTGTCGACTACTACATCACCGCAGGGGGGACTGCCGATCCGGTCGGCGCAACGTCCGGGTTGGTCTTCCACGGCATCGGCGTCGCCATGCCGGTCGTTCCACATCCATTGGTGCCGAAGGGCGCCTGACAAGGAGACAACCATGCGCGTCCGTCGTCTGTGGGGGACAGGGGGTCTTGCACTGACGGCGATTTCCGCCCTCGTGTTGGGCGGAATGAGCGGACCGGCGTCCGTCGTCACCTCGGCGACGGGCCAGGGCACGTACGGCGTCAAGCACGTCTACCCGGCCGGGTTCAACCCGGAAGCGGGCGACGACGAGCGTATGACCGCGTTGCCCGGCGGCATCGACCCGGTGAATGCAGTCGCCGCGTCGCTCGCGGCTGCGCGGCAGGCAGCATCGCTGCCGACCGTGCACGGCAACGCCCGGTGGGTGTCTCGCGGCCCGGTGGGTGTCGACATGCCGCCCGGCTACTCGCAGTCCGGCGAGCAGTTCGAGCGGGTCGCCGGCATGGGCGCCGCGATTGCGTCGCCGCCCGGACAACCGAACACGGTCTATGTCGGCAACATGGGCGGGCTCTGGCGCTCGACCGATGCCGGCAACCACTGGACCAACCTTTCCGACGGCAAGCTACCGCGGGTCGCCGTCGGCGCCATCGCGTTCGACCCGGCCCACCCGAAGACGATCTACGTGGGGACCGGCATCACCTTCAACTCACTCTCCGGTGACGCAGTCGGCAGCGGCATCTACGTGAGCCGAGACGGCGGCAAGCACTTCACCCGGCCGAAGCAGACGACATTCGGCTATGCGACCACCCAGATCGCGGTGACCTCCAAGGCTGTGCTCGTCGCGACCAACCATGGCCTGTTCCGCTCGACCGACCGCGGCCACAGCTTCCGGCAGGTCCCGCTGCCGACGGCCGGTCCCGGCAAGACTGCGCACGGCCCGTTCGCCAACTGGGTGTCTGCCGTCGTCGCCAAGCCCGGCAACCCCAACGAGTTCACCGCCGCCGTTGGCTTCTTCTACGGCAAGGCCAAGCTGCCGGACGGCAAGGTCGCCTCACCGGGCAACGGTCTCTATCGCTCTTCCAACGCCGGTCGCTCGTTCAAGCGGCTCGCCGGCACCGACCAGCTGAACAACCCTGGCTCGTCGGCGGACCCGATCGGCCGCATCACCCTTGCCTACGGACAAGCGAAGGGTCAGGGCAACGTGCTGTGGGCGGCGCTGTCCGACGCGGGACTCGCGGCTGGTGCCGCGCCTGGCGGGCTCGATCTGCTTCAGGACACCTCGGGGCAGTCGCTCAACCCGACCAACACTGTTTTCAACGGGCTCTACCGCTCGGACGACGACGGCACATCGTTCAGCGTCAAGGCCGATCCGCAGACGATGGAGAGCACGCCCAACAGCCTGCTGACGTCGTACGGCGCGCTCGGCTACGGCATCGGTGTCCAGGGCGACTACAACCTGTGGGTCGCCACCGACCCGAAGGTGCCGGACCAGGTCTACCTCGGCCTTGAAGAGGTCTTCCAAGGTGTGCCGACCGCACCCGGTGACGGCAGTGGGCCGTACTCGTTCACAACGGTTCAGCGGTACGCCGACATCTGCGGCTTCCTGTTGTACTTCCAGAACATTCCGCCGACCTATGGCCTGTCCTGTCCGAACCAGGCGCCGGTCGTCGGCGGCAAGTCGACGCACCCCGACCAGCACGCGGCCATCGTCGTACCGACGAAAAACGGGTCGCGCATCTACACCGGCAACGACGGTGGTTTCTTCCGTCAGGACAGCCACGCAGTGACACCGGCAGACACCGGCAACGAGACAACCACGGGCTTCGACAACCAGCACTGGTCGGCGATGAACGACATGTCGTCGACCGAACCGTGGCACGTCGCGTTGCTCCCGGACAACGAAGTCATCGCCGGGTTGCAGGACAACGGCGCGATCCTCGTCCCGAAGGGCAGCAACCACGGCATCGAGATCTGCGGTGGTGACGGTGTCAACGTGCTGCCGACGCCGAACCCTGATGTCTTCTACTGCTCTTACACCGGTGCGTCCATGTACGTCACCACTGACCACGGCAAGACCATCACCGGCATTCCACCCGATCTCACGGACGCGCAGTTCCTGTCACCGGCGGCGATCGACCCGACCAACCCGAACCACCTGGTCGCTGCTGCCAACGACGTCAAGGAGTCGACACTCGGCGCGAACACCCAGGTGACGTTCGACCCAGTTGCAGGAACTGTCGTCACGAGTGACTGGCAGGAGAGCTACACGCTCGGCAACAGTCCGGTACAGAACCCGAGCACGAAGGCCCCATACGACTGGCAGGCAACGGCGCTCGCGGTGCGTGGTGCGAAGGTCTACGCCGCGATCTGTGGGCCGTGCCGTGGTGCGTTCACCGATCCGAGACTGCTCAAGGCCGCGATCGCGACGAACGTGAAGCAGGGATGTACGCCGAAGACCGGGACGAACGCATGTTGGCATCGGATGGCCGGTCGTGGTCTGCCGAAGGGATATCCGACCGGCATCGCGATCGACCCGCGAAACCCTTACACGATCTACGTGAGCTTCGGCGAGCTCAACCCGTACGGATATCGCACGAAGAAGACGGGAACTGCGCGCGTACTCGTCAGCCACAACGGTGGTGCGACGTTCACCGACCTGACGCGCAACCTGCCCTCAGGAAGCGTCTTCAACGTCGTCTACCGAGCGGGTCACCTGATCGTGGCGACCGACACGGGCGTCTACCAGTCGAAGATCGGCGGACGCTGGGCCCACCTGGGCCGGGCGTTGCCGCGCGGAGTCGTCGTACGCGATCTCTACCTCGACCCGACCGGCCGGCACCTGCTGGTCAGCCTCTACGGCCGCGGCGCATGGGAGCTCGATCTCGGCAGCGAGGCGCGCAACAGCAACGGCCCCGGCAAAGGCGGCGCCCCCCACAAATAGCGGTGTTGAGTGCGACGTTCACGCTCGTTTCGGGGCCCCGAAACGAGCGTGAACGTCGCACTCAACCGTCCCAGGTCGTGGCGTGTTGCTCGAACATCTCCTTGATCTGCACGCGAACGACACAGAAGACGACGCCGGCCGGGTCCTGCATGATCACCCAGGACCTGTGCCGGCCGATCTCGGTGGCGCCCAGCCCCGCAAGCCGGGCGACCTCGGCCTCGACGTCGTCGGTCTCGATGTCGATGTGGATGCGCGGCGCCGGGTCGTCGACCGACTGGACCATGAACTCCATGCCGGGTGTGGGCTCACCGAACACGACATACTCGGGCAGCTCGTTCGGGCTCTCGCCCTTGCGGCCGAGCGCCGCACCCCAGAACGCCGCAGTCTTGTCATAGTCCGCGGCCGGTACGTCGACCAGGACTGCAGTCAGGCGGGAACGATGGGTCATGGCATCAGGCTGTCACCCTCAGCTGAGCGCCCGGCGCGCACCGGCCAGATCATCGGCTGCCAGTACGAGCCGGGTGCTGGTCGCCAAGTACGCGAGCGTGATGTTGATGCCGCTATCACCAAGCCGGCGCGCTACGTCGCCGAGAACACCGGGGCGATCCTCAACCGGCACGACGAGGACCTCCTGCTCGGAGCGGAGCTGAAAGCCGGCGGCGGTCAGATCAGTCAACGCGTCGGCAAGTTCGCCCACGAGGACATGGACCTCCGCTTGCCCTCCGCCCGATGTGACCGCACAGAATCCCTCGATGTTCACGCCGGCCCGCCCGAGCACCGCGCCCAGACGTGCCAGCTCGCCCGGGTGGTCGTCGAGGAAGAGCGTGAGGTCCGTCGCCATGCCGCTCAACGTAGACTTCTCCCTTGGCAACCGGCCAGGATTCCCGACGCAAAGCAGCCGAGACTGTGCAGCTCATCGACCACCGTCCCCGCACGTACCAGGTCCGCACCTACGGGTGCCAGATGAACGTGCACGACTCCGAGCGGCTCGCCGGCTTGCTCGAGGACGCCGGTTACGAGCGCGCCGCCGACGACGCGACCCCGGACGTCGTCGTCTTCAACACCTGCGCGGTCCGGGAGAACGCCGACAACCGGCTCTACGGCAACCTCGGGCATCTTGCGCCGGTGAAGCAGGCGCATCCCGGCATGCAGATCGCCGTCGGCGGCTGTCTCGCCCAGAAGGACGGCGCGACCATCGTCGAGCGCGCCCCCTGGGTCGATGTCGTTTTCGGCACGCACAACATCGGGTCGCTGCCCGTCCTGCTCGAACGCGCACGCATCGAGCACGAGGCACAGGTCGAGCTGCTCGAGGCACTCGAGACGTTCCCGTCGACGCTGCCAACCCGCCGTGAGTCGGCATACCGCGCGTGGGTGTCGATCAGCGTCGGTTGCAACAACACATGCACGTTCTGCATCGTGCCGTCGCTGCGCGGCAAGGAACGCGACCGTCGTCCCGGCGAGATCCTGCGTGAGATCGAGACACTCGTCGGCGACGGCGTCATGGAGGTCACGCTGCTCGGGCAGAACGTCAACTCGTATGGCGTCGAGTTCGGTGACCCCTTGGCATTCGGCAAGCTGCTTCGTTCGTGCGGTGACATCGACGGGCTCGAGCGGGTGCGCTTCACGTCGCCGCATCCGCGCGACTTCACCGACGACGTGATCGCCGCGATGGCAGAGACGCCCAACGTGATGCCGAGCCTGCACATGCCGATGCAGTCCGGCAGCGACCGTGTGCTGAAGGCGATGCGGCGGTCATACCGAGCGGAGAAATACCTCGCCATCATCGACCGCGTTCGCGCGGCCATGCCCGAGGCGGCGATCACCACCGACGTCATCGTCGGCTTTCCCGGTGAAACCGATGAAGATTTCGCGCAGACACTCGACGTCGTGCGTGCCGCCCGCTTCGCTGGTGCCTTCACGTTCCAATACTCCAAGCGTCCTGGCACTCCTGCGGCCGACATGCCTGACCAGGTGCCGCCGGCCGCTGTCGCCGAGCGCTACGAGCGTCTCGTCACCCTCGTGGAAGACATTGCCTGGGAAGAGAACAAGAAGTATGACGGGGCAACCGTCGACGTTCTCGTCGCAGAAGGTGAAGGTCGCAAGGACGAAGCGACGCGTCGCATGTCCGGGCGCGCACAAGACAACCGGCTGGTGCATTTCGGTGCGTGCGACGCACGTCCCGGCGACGTGGTCACGGCACGCGTCACCTATGCCGCGCCGCACCATCTCGTCGCCGACGAGGTTGTCGGCGTGCGCCGCACACGGGGTGGCGACGCATGGGCGGCGCGCAACGAGGCGCCGCAATCTGTCGGCGTCCCGCTAGGCATGCCAAGCGTGCGCTCGACGGCGTGACTCTCGTCGCGGCGGGAGTGTGCCCGCATGCACCGCTGCTAGTGCCCGAGCTCGGTGTCGGGCTGGGTCCCGACATCGACGTAGTGCGCGCCCGCTGCGCCGAAACCGTCGCCGCACTTCGGTCCGGGGATGCCGACCGGCTTTTCGTCGTGGGCGCTGACATCGGTCCGCGCGCGACAACCTTCAGGCCGTGGGGTGTCGACGTGCCTGTTGATGTTCCCGAGCCGATGCCGCTCTCGCTGCTCGTCGGGGGGTGGCTCACCCGCGGCCGGCCCCGCTCGTTCGTTGTCGTCGACCCTGCAACCGAACCGGCCGACTGCGCCGAGCTCGGAGCGGATCTTGCCGCGGCGGCCGATCGGGTCGCGCTGCTCGTCATGGGTGACGGCTCCGCCCGGCATGACGAGAAGGCGCCCGGCTACATCGACGAGCGGGCGGCGCCATACGACGAAGCCGTCCACCAAGCGCTAGCCAAGGCAGACGTCGATGCGCTCCTCGCCCTCGATCCGACGTTGGCGGACGATCTGCTCTGCGCCGGTCGCGCGCCCTGGCAGGTGTTGGCGGGCGCTGGACAACAAATGGCTAACCACGGGGTAAGCGCGTCACTTTTCGTCCGGTTCGGCGTTGGTTATCACGTCGCGCACTGGGAGGTGACAGGCAGGAACTGAACGGGGCGACGGCGAAACAAGAGGCCGGAACATCGGATCGGCCCCTGACCCCTGGAGGTTCCATGTCCCGCCTTACGGCCACGCTCGGTCTCTCGGCGGTTGCCGTGATGACGACCGCGACGGTCGTGGCCGCTGCCCCCAGCAGCACCCAAGCCACTCACCGAACAGCGGCCACGGGTCGCTCCGCGCTCAAGTTCTCGCACGAGGTCGTTCTCGACCAGCAGCGCTCCGGTTTCGAGCCGGACGTCGCGATCGACGGCACTGACCGTTACTACTCCAGCGTGCCCAACGGCTCGTCGACCGCCCACAGCTTCCTGTGGACGTCGGTGGACCACGGCAAGACGTTCCAGATGATCCCCGGCCAGTTCGGCGTCGGGAAGCCGGCGACCTGTCCGCAGGGCGGCGGCGACACCGAGATGCAGCTGGACAAGAAGGGCGACATCTTCTTCTCCGACCTGCAGAACCTCTCGAACCTCTCCAACAGCGTGAGCACCGACCACGGTTCGACGTTCCAGACCGGCTGCGCGTCCGCGCCGAACGCGCCGGTCGACCGGATGTGGTACGCCGTGCACGGCAACCTCGGCGACCCGGACTTCGCGATCTACGAGGAGTACGACGCCGTCGTCTCCGGCACCAACATCGCCGGTGACTTCCCGAGCAACCAGCTTGTCGAGACGGTGAGCCACGACGGCGTCAACTTCCTGCCGGTGGTCAACAGCCGGCTCGCCAATGGTCACGTCGACCCTGACTGCCTCGGCGGCGGCGAGGTCAACTGTGTCACCGACAACGAGGGCATCCCCGGCAACCAGTTGCTGGCGAAGAACGGCGACCTGCTGATCGCGCACACGAGTAGCGACAGCAACCAGGTCATCGTCAGCCGCGGCCACCTCCAGGACTCCAACGGCATCACCACGGCGACGTGGAAGAACTCCGTCCTGAATGCGTCGCTCTGTCCGGACAAGCCGAACACCGCCCCGGGCATCTGTGGTGCGGCCAACTTCGCGACGATCGCGCAGGACACGGCCGGCCACTTCTACGTCGCGTTCTCCTCGCAGAAAACCGACTCCAACGGCAACGCGACCGGCCCCTACCAGACCTATGTCGTTGCCTCGAAGGACGGCTTGCACTGGGGCCGGCCGGTTCTCGTCAGCCACGGCGGTTCCAACGCGTTCTCCTGGGTGACCGCCGGTTCGTCCGGTCGCGTTGCCGTCGCGTGGTACCACGCCAACGAGACCAACGAAAAGGGCGGCTACCTGCTCGACGACCTCGCCCACGCCGAGATCAGCGTGCAGGTCGGCGAGAGCCTCGACGCGCTGTCGACGCATCCGCATTGGAACGTCACCACGGTGTCGGAGCACCCGATCAAGTACGGCCCGATCTGCACCGCCGGAACAACGTGCACGGTGTCGATGGGTGACCGCAGCCTTGGCGACTACCTCGAGGTCAACCACGACGCGCGCGGTGCGCTCGTGCTCGCCTACGTCAACGACACGTCGAACACGTACACCGTCGGCCCGACCGGCGCGGTCGCCGAGAACGGCCCGGCCGTGATGGTCAAGCAGATCGGCGGCCCGAGCCTGATCAAGGGCACCATTAACGGCCCCGGCAGGGGTCCGGGTGCGCCGTGGGGCTCGGTCAGTGACGCCACCGGCGATGCGTACTACAACGCCAACACGATGCACACCGGGGCGGGCAGCAACCTCGACCTCACCGCCGCGTCGATCAAGCCCAACAGCAAGGGGCTGACGATCACGATGCGCGCCAAGGACCTGTCCAACCTGACGGTCAACCCGGCGGCCGGTGGCACGACCGGTGAGTGGATCACGCGATTCACCACCTACAACGCGCACACCCAGGGCAACGGTCACATCTACTACGCGGGCATGGAGTCGGTCGGCGGTGGCGCACCGCGCTTCTTCGTCGGTGACACCAAGGCGGTGCCGGTCGGTCAGGAGCAGATCAGCATGCTCTTCGACTCGGCCACGACAGTGCCGGGTGAGCTGCAGGGCAACACGATCACGCTCACGGTGCCCTACTCCGCGATCCCCGCGGCGAAGTCGAGTGGCGTTCTCTACAGCGCCACCGCCTTCACGGCGACGGCTCTCGGCACACTGGCCAACAACCCGGCCGGCGCGTTCAACCTCACCGATGCGACGGTTCCGTTCGATGTCTCGCTGGCGCGCACCAGCAGTGGCTCTGCCGTGGTCATGCCGTTTGGTTGGCTGCGGCTCCCGCTCGGTGTCGCGGCAATGGGCCTGCTTTGCTGGACGGCGTGGCGCATCCCGACCTCATTCCGCAGCCCCTCGGCGGCATGGATGCGGAGCCGACGCCGCCTGCGGACCGCCTGAACCGTCGAGTTGTCGCGATCGTCGGCCCGACTGCCACCGGCAAGTCGGACCTGGCGATCGCACTCGCCCAGCATCTGCGCAGCAGCGGCCGGGCGGCGGAGATCGTCAACGCGGACTCCATGCAGCTCTACCGCGGCATGGACATCGGCACCGCCAAGCTCGCCCTAGGCGAGCGAGGCGGTTTTCCGCATCACCTCCTCGATATTTGGCCCGTGACCTTCACTGCGTCCGTCGCTGAATACCAGCGCCGGGCGCGGGCCGTCATCGACGGGCTGCACCGGACCGGCGTCACGCCGATCCTCGTCGGCGGCAGCGGCCTCTACATCCGCGCGGCGCTCGACCGGATGGAGTTCCCTGGCACCGACGCCCAGCTGCGCCAAGCGCTGGAAGACCGGCTCGCGGCCGAGGGCGCGCCGCGCCTGCATGCCGAGCTCGCCTCGCTCGACCCCGCGGCTGCCGCAGCGATCCTCCCGACCAACGGCCGTCGCATCGTGCGCGCGCTGGAGGTGGTCCAGCTGACCGGCGCTCCTTTCACCGCCGCGCTGCCGGGCTTCGAAGCCGTGTATGACGTCCAGCTGGTCGGTATCGACGGACCCAACGAGTGGCTCGACAGCCGCGTCGACGATCGTGTCGACCGGATGTTCACCGGTGGCCTTGTCGCCGAGGTGCAAACGCTCGTCACGCAGGGATTGCGCAACGGCCGCACCGCGGCCCGGGCACTCGGCTACCAGCAAGTGCTCGCTCATCTCGATGGGCTGATGACGCGCGACGAAGCGCAGCACGAGACTGCGCGTGCCACCCGTCGTTTCGTCCGGCGGCAACGGTCCTGGTTCCGGCGGGACCCGCGGATTCGCTGGGTGGCCGCAGCAGCCGGCACGTCGGCTGCTCTAAATGCATTAGGCGAGTCCACCTCGAACTAGCCCCGATGTGCCATTTCCGGTGAAGGACATTCCGCCGCATACTCCCCAGCGACAGAGCCCACCTGTTGGAGGCGCCATGCCAAGCCTCGACCTCGACCTCGTTCCTGCGCTCGAACATGCGTTGGAGGACGAGGCACTGGTCCTGCACTTCCAGCCGGAAGTCGACCTCTCGTCCGGGGCCGTCGTCGGCATGGAAGCACTACTGCGCTGGCAGCATCCGCATCGCGGCCTGCTTTGGCCGGCGGACTTTCTTGCCGTGGCCGACGGCGCCGGTCTGCTCCCACAGCTCGGCTGGTGGGTCCTCGAGCGATGCGCGGCCGAGCTGGAGACGTGGCGCCCGTTGCCGCGCACAGCGGACGGGGCGCACCGTCAGCTGTGGGTCAACGTCGCCGGTTCGCAGCTGCTCGAACCCGGGTTCGTCGAGCGGATCACCGACCTGGTCCGGCGCTGCGCGCTGCCGCCGGACACACTCGGGCTCGAGGTGACGGAAGAAGCACTGGACACCGGAAGCCGGGCGGCGCCCGCATTGCTCGACGCGTTGCGTGCGGCCGGCTTGGCCCTGGCCATCGATGACTTCGGGACGTGGTATTCCTCACTCGCGACGCTGGGCGAGCTGCCGATCGAGGCAGTCAAGCTCGACCAGACGTTCGTTCGTGGCGTCGGCTCCGATCTCGAGGGCGACGGCATCGTGTCCTCGGTCATCGAGCTCGCGCACGCGCACGGTGTTCGCGTGGTGGCGGAGGGCGTCGAGTCCTGGGCCGAGGGTGCGCGGTTGTGCGAGCTCGGATGTGACCGCGCTCTTGGCTATCTCTTCTCTGGCCCACAGCGCGCGGACCAGGCGCGGCTGATGCTTGCGCACGGCACCGGTTGGCAGGGCGCTGGGCGGATCCCGTCACCACGTGAACGGCGAAGCTTGCACAAGATCTGAGCCCGCCCTGCGCCGTACCCTTTGACGTATGCGCTTCGTCAAGGGGCACGGCACGGAGAACGACTTCGTGCTGATCCCGCCGGACGAGTCGACTGAGCTCACCCCGGAGACCGTCCGCGCGCTGTGTGACCGAAGACGCGGCATCGGCGCTGATGGTGTGCTCGGGGTGATCCGCACCAACGGCGACGACGATGTCCGGTGGTTCATGGACTATCGCAACGCCGACGGCTCGATCGCGGAGATGTGCGGCAACGGTGTGCGGGTCTTCGCGCGTTTCCTTGTCACCGAGGGCTACGAGCCGCCCGGCCACTTGCGCATCGGGACGCGCGACGGCGTGAAGGACGTCGACGTCTCGGCCGAAGGCGACATCACCGTCGACATGGGCGAGGCACTGCGCCTCGAGGACGCGAAGGTCACGATCGGCGGTGCCACTTATGCCGCGCGTGGTTGGTCGATGGGCAATCCGCATCTCGTCGTCCTCGACGCAGGCGACCCGGCCCGGCTCGACCTGACCTCGGCGCCGGTGATCGACAGCGGCTATGCGAGCGGTGCCAACGTCGAGTTCGTCGAGCGGCTGGGCCCCAGCCACCTCCGGATGCGTGTGCACGAGCGTGGCGTCGGCGAGACGCGCTCATGCGGCACCGGTGCGTGCGCCGCCGCCGTTGCCGGCATGGACGTCGCCGGTGATCGGACGACATACATCGTCGACGTGCCGGGAGGCCGGCTGATGGTCGAGTGGCGTGCGGACGGACGGGTGCTGCTCACCGGTCCGGCTGTGCTGGTCTCCCGCGGTGAGACGGAGATGAGCGCCGACTAGCTGCGCAGGCGCAGGCGCGGGCGCGAGGTTCGGTGCATGTAGCCCGCGAGACCCAGGATCAGCACGCCGTCGAGAGCGTGCAGGCCGCCGAGCCAGTGGTGGTTCTCGCCGCCGGCAGCGAGCGCGGTCTGGGCGCCGCCGATGAGCAGGACGAGTGCGAGGCTGCCCCACATTGCGAGCTTTTCGACATGGGCGACAAGTGCGGCAATGAGCATGAGGAGGGCAACGGCGGCGAGGATGTCGCCGAGAGCCCGGTGCGGGTCGAGGCTCGTGGCTTTCCCGAGGTCCTTGTGACCGTCGACGCCGAACACGCCGAGCCCGGCGAGGAAGAACTGCACCACGATGCCGAGCACGAGTATGGCGGTCAAAACGGCATAGATCTTGTCGGCCGCGGTTCGCACGCCGGTGACGATATCCCGGCGACAGCGGGGCCGCAGCGTGTCACGATCTCCGGTAAGAAGGGATGATCGAACCCGGTCCTCGCGTTGAAGGTGTTGATGACGTTTCCCGCAGATCGACAGGCGCACGAGCCAGAGTCCGACCTCGACGCCGCCGCTGTTGAGCTAGCCGACACCTTTCCCGAAACCGAGGTCGACGAGCGCGTCGAGCTCGAGCTGGAAGCTCGCCGCGGCTTGCGCCGCGTCGCCGGCATCACGACCGAGCTCGAGGACGTCACCGAGGTCGAATATCGGCGGCTGCGCCTCGAACGCGTCGTCCTCATCGGTGTCTGGACGAGCGGCACGCTCGACGAGGCCGAGACCAGCCTCCAGGAGCTGAAGGCGCTGGCCGAGACGGCGGGCTCGCAGGTGCTCGAAGGTGTCGTGCAACGCCGGGACCGGCCGGACCCGGCAACTTACGTCGGCTCGGGCAAGGCTCGGGAGCTGCGCGAGATCGTCGTCGCCACCGGTGCCGACACGGTCATCTGTGACGGTGAGCTCACGCCCGGACAGCTGCGGCAGCTCGAAGACGTCGTCAAGGTGAAGGTCATCGACCGTACGGCGTTGATCCTCGACATCTTTGCCCAGCACGCGCGCAGCCGCGAGGGCAAGGCGCAGGTCGCACTCGCACAGATGGAATACATGCTTCCCCGCCTACGTGGTTGGGGCGAGTCGATGTCCCGGCAGGCCGGTGGCCGAGTCGCCGGCGGTGGCGGCATCGGCACGCGCGGTCCTGGTGAGACGAAGATCGAGACGGACCGGCGGCGCATCCGCACCAAGATGGCGAAGCTGCGGCGCGAGATCGCGGGCATGGGGACCGCCCGTGACGTCAAGCGACAAGAACGCAAACGGCACTCGGTCCCCAGCGTGGTCATCGCGGGTTACACCAACGCCGGCAAGTCGTCGCTGCTCAACCGGCTCACCGGTGCCGGTGTGCTCGTGGAGAACGCGTTGTTCGCCACGTTGGATCCGACGGTACGCCGCGCCGAGACACCGGACGGCCGGCTCTACACGCTGGCCGACACGGTCGGCTTCGTCCGCCATCTGCCGCATCAGCTCATCGAGGCGTTCCGCTCGACACTCGAAGAGGTGGCCGACGCCGACCTGGTCTTGCATGTCGTCGACGGTTCGCATCCCGACCCGGCCGGCCAGCTGGCCGCCGTGCGCGAGGTCTTCGGCGAAATCGGTGCACTCGGTGTGCCCGAGCTGATTGTCGTCAACAAGGCCGATATCGCCGACCCGGCCGTGTTGCGCCGGCTGCTGGCGGGCGAGTCGAACGCAGTCGCGGCATCGGCCGTGACCGGAGCCGGCCTCGACGAGCTGCGAGCCCGCGTTGCGGAGCGGTTGCCGAAGCCCGACATCGACATGTCGCTGCTGGTGCCGTACGACCGCGGCGACGTGGTCTCCCGGCTGCACACGCACGCCGATGTCCTGTCGGTCGAGCACGTCCCCGACGGGACGCGGATCGAGGCACGCGTTCCGGTGTGGATGGTCGCGGAACTGACCGGTTTCGACCTTGCTGCATCACCCGCCTAAGGGCGCTGCGTAGTTCTCGTTAGCTATTTCCCTTTTAGACCCGTGCTGGTCGAATTGAGGTATTGCTGGCACGGGGCGCGCTGACGCGGAGGCATCGTGGCTGACCTTGCGACGCTGCGCAGACGATCACGGCTGCGCCTGCTCTCGCTTGCTGTATTTCTCATCGTGTCCGGACTCTCTGTTGCGGGCTGTCTCATCACGCGCAACGTCGTTGCCGACCAAGAGCACCGGCTGCTGAAGCAACGCGCGGAGGAGGCGGCGCTCTATCTGAGCACCGCCGTGTCGTCGGTCCAGACCGAGCTTGCGTCCTTGGCTGCGTCCGCCGCTGCAACAAACGAGTCGGTGGCCGCTTTCAAGCAGAGCACCGCGCTCCTCACCTCAGTGCCGGGCGGCTTCAAGACAGTGGCGTTGGTCCGCCCTGGACCGCCGCCGACGTTGGTCGCCAGCACCGGGAGCGGCCTCGAGGATGGCCTCGGTGCGGTTCGCTCGACCGCAGTCACGACCGCGATCAGCAAGATCAGCCTCAGCGGTTCGCTCGTTGCGACCCCGCTGTTCACCTCGGGCACCTCCCAACGCCTTGGCTTCGCCTACGCCAGCCCGGCGCTGCCGGGCGCGGTTATCTACGCGGAGACCGAGGTCAACCCGACGGCGCAACCGTCGACACAGTCGCAACCGTTCAGCGAGCTCACCGCTGCCGTCTACGCCGTACCTCGGGTGCAGGACGACCAGCTTGTCGCCGCGTCGGGCGCGTCGGAAAAGTTGCCGCTCACCGGCAAGACCGTGTCGGTCAAGTCGCCGGTCGGGCAGGGACAGCCCTGGTTGCTGGTCGCCAAGGCGCGACATGCGCTTGTCGGTTCGGTTGCGACATGGACACCGTGGGTGCTGCTCGCGGCCGGACTTGTTGCCGCGCTCCTTGCCACCGGCATCGTGGAAGCACTCGTACGACGCCGCGAATACGCCGACGACCTCGTGCGGATGCGCACGGAGGAGCTGCAGAAGTCCCTCGCGGACCTTGCCACCGCACATGAGCAGCTCGTCCGCCAGGAGCGACTCGCCGCGATCGGCCAGCTCGCCTCGACCGTCGGGCACGAGCTGCGCAACCCGCTCGGTGTCATCAGCAACGCCGTCTATTTGCTCCGCGGTGATCTCGGGTCTACGCCGACCGAGGCGGCGCAGCGCCACCTCGCCACGGCCGAGCGCGAAGTCTCCGCCGCCACTGTCATCGTCTCCGACCTGCTCGAGTTCGCCCGGGCGCGCGAGCCGGTGCCGGCCGAGGTCGACCTGACCGCCCTCGTCGATGAAGTGTTGACGACGCTGCCGCCGCCGACCGGCATTCACGCCACCCGTGAAGGCGACTCGTCCGCAACTGCGGTGATTGACCGCGACATGATGCGCCAGGTTCTGCTCAACCTCGTCGGCAACGGCTATCAGGCGATGTCCGAGGGCGGCGACCTCACCGTGTCGGTCCAGGCGGTCGGCGGCGCCATACACCTCAAGGTGCGTGACACCGGCGAGGGCATGACAGGCGAGACGCAGGCGCGCCTGTTCGAGCCGTTCTTCACGACGAAGGCCCGCGGTGTCGGGCTCGGACTCGCCGTGACCCGCCGCATCGTCGAGGCACATGGCGGCACCATCGCGGCGACAAGCGAGGTCGGAGCCGGCACCGAGTTCACCGTGCTGCTCCCACGAGTGGTCCCGCCGCGAGTGTCGCCTGAGCAGGCCGTGCCGAGCGAGGTAGCCGGATGACGGCCGTTCTCATCGTCGACGACGAGCCGGGGATGCTCGAGACGCTCGACGAGATCTTCACCAGCGCGGGTTACGCCGTCACTGCCGTCGGCGACGGCGACCGTGCACTTGCGGAGATCCGCACCGGGGCCTACGACATCGTCGTGATGGACATTCGCATGCCTGGCCGTGATGGCGTGTCCGTGCTGGTCGACTCGGGCGCGCCTCCGCCGCCGGTCATCCTCATGACGGCCTATGCCCTCGAGGAACGATTGGCGACGGCACGGGCGGCGAAGGTCCACGCCGTCGTGCAGAAACCCTTCTCCGCGATTTATCTGCTCGACCTCGTCGCATCGGCGATCGCGGCGTGACGGCATGAGCGAGTTCGCGCCGGGTGGTCCGTGGCATGTCCTCGTCGTCGACGACGACGCCGGCATGCGCGAGACAGTGGCCGACATCCTGAGCGGCGCATCCATAGATAGCCGTACGGCGGCAAATGCGGCGGCTGCTGAAGCGGTGATGGCCGAAGGCAACGTGGCGATGGCGATCGTCGACCAGCGACTGCCGGACGCCGAAGGGGTGGACCTGGCGCGGCGGCTGAAGGAGATGGACCCCGACCTTCCCGTGCTGCTGCTGACCGGCTATGCATCGGCCGAGACTGCGATCTCCGCGGTCGGTCGGGTCGAGCACTTCCTCGTGAAGCCCGTGCATCCTGAGCACGTCCTTGCGGCCGTGAAGAATGGACTGGACCGGCGCTGGCTGCGCAGCCGCAACGCCGAGCTCGTCGGGCAGCTGCAACAGGCCAACAACGTGCTGGCCGACACGGTCCGTCGCCGGCAGAACGAGCTCACCACACTCATCGCGATGACGACGGCGGTGTCGACATCGTCGCAGCTGCCGCTGCTTCTCGACGCTGCGGTGGATGTGCTCGCGCGCATGTCGGGTACGACGGTCGCGGCGGTCTATCTCATCGGCGATGACCGGAGGCTCAACCTTGTCTCGGTGCGCGCGTCCGACTGGCGCCCACCACAAGTGCTTCGGTCATTCGAGGGACGAGTCGATCGCGCGCTCGTCGAAGGCCATGAGGTTGTCCTCGCGGAGCTTGCGTCCGACGGCGTGCCGCTCGGGGCGATTCTGCTGGAGCGCACCGAGCAGGAAGCCGATGCGTTCCTGGTCGCACTGTCGGCGCAGATCTCCGTCGGCGTACAAAACACGCGCAGGTCCGAGCGTGAGCGGGCAACGATCGATCGCATGGCTGAGCTCAACCGGATGAAGTCGAGCTTCCTCGCGAACATCTCGCACGAGCTGCGCACCCCGCTGACTGCGGTGATCGGATTCGCCCGGACTTTGCAGGGCCGCGGCACCAACCTCGCCGACGACGAACGCGCTCGACTGCTCGACCGGATCGAGACACAAGCCCGCCGGCTGCACCGGCTCGTCGAGGACCTGCTTGACGAGGCGCATCTCGACCGCGGGGCGCTACGTGTGTCCAACGAGCCGGTCCGCATTCCCGAAGTCGTCGACCACGTGGTGTCGGGAATCAGCCAGCCGGTGCATCGCCTCGTCGTCGACCTGCCGGACAACCCGCCGCTCGTCATCGCCGACGGCGGACGGCTGGAGCAGGTGCTCACGAACCTGGTCGACAACGCGCGGAAGTATTCGCCTACGGGCTCGGAGATCGTTGTCAGCGGCCTGACGACGTCGCGTGGGTTCGAGCTGTCCGTCAGCGACGAGGGACGGGGCATCGAGTCGCAGTTCCTGCCGAACCTGTTCGAGCCGTTCACCCAAGAGGACATCGGGGACACCCGCCGCGATCATGGCGTGGGGTTGGGCTTGTCGATCTGCAAGGGGCTCATGGAAGCGATGGGCGGCAGCATCGAGGTCTTCAGCCAGCCCGGGCGGGGCAGCAGGTTCACGCTGGTGCTTCCCCGCGTCGTACCGTCACCGGCTCGTCCGGCCGACGTAGAGGCGCCGGTCCGCGCGCAGTAGAGCAACCGTAGGAAACGCGTACATTCCGCTCAGACGCGTTGCCGCCAGCCCGGTCGCTCGCCCGTTCGGCGTAGTGCAGTTCACCGATGGGATCAGGCCGAAACCGTCGGGTCCGACTACGCAGGAACCCGGCCTGGCTGCCGACAAAAGGATGTGCGTTGGGGACGGGACGCCGGAAGGCGTCCTGACGGTGTGGACGGCCGACTTGGGGCAGCCCACCCAGCCGGGGGCAGGCGAGCGACGAGCGGCGCTTCCGCGCGCTTGTCGAGCACTCCGCCGACGTGACCGTCATCCTCGACAGCAGCGGGGTCATCCGCTACCAGTCGCCCGCGATGGAACGCGTGTTCGGCTACGACGCGACGCGCACCGTGGGCACCTTGTTCCGTCTCGTCCTGTTCGCCGAAGACGGGTTGATGCTTGACGCGGCGCTCGGTCGCGCGATCGGCCGTCCGGGCGTTCCCATCGTCCTGGAGTTCCCGGTGGCACACGCCGACGGCACCCGCCGGGACACCGAGACGGTGGTGACCAACCTGCTCGACGTGGCGGAGGTCCGCGGCATCGTCGTGAACATGCGCGATGTGACCGAGCGGCGCCAGCTGCACGACCGGTTGACGCAGCAGGCCTACTACGACGCGTTGACGGGTCTTGCCAACCGGTCGTTGTTCCAGCGAGAGCTTGACGCGTCGCTGCCGTCCGCCGAGCCGGGTTCTGTCGCGGTGCTGTTCTGTGATCTCGACGGGTTCAAAGCCGTGAACGACACCCGCGGGCACGACGTCGGTGATGCGTTGCTCGAGATCGTTGCGGAGCGACTTCGCGGATGTGTCCGCCCGACTGATGTCGTCGCTCGCTTCGGTGGGGACGAGTTCGCCGTGCTGGTGCGTGACGTCGACGCGATGTATCAGGCACAGGCAGTGGCTAGCCGCATCGCGGCTTCGTTGGCGACGCCGGTTCGCCTCGACGGCAGAGACGTGCACATCGGGGTGAGCATCGGAATCGCCGGCTCCGGTGCGGATGAAGGTTCGGTCGACGTGTTGCTGCGCAACGCGGACTTCGCGATGTATCGCGCCAAGGCTGATCGTCACCAGTCGGTCGTTGTGTTCGACCCCGCGATGCACAACGCGTTGCTCACCCGACTCGACGTTGCCCACGAGCTGCGTACGGCGCTCGACGAGGGCCAGCTGGTGTTGCACTTCCAGCCGACGGTTGCGCTGTCGACGGGTGTTCCGGTCGGGGTGGAAGCACTCATGCGCTGGTATCACCCCTCGCGCGGTGTGGTCTCGCCATACGAGTTCATCGAGGTGGCCGAGGAGGCGGGCTTTATCGACGGCCTCGGGGAGTGGGCGCTGTTCGAGGCGTGTCGGCGCGGTATGGCTTGGCAGCACTATGCGCAGCCGGGCGCGGTGTTCAGCATCGGTGTGAATGTGTCGCCACAGCAGGTCGTGCCCGGGCTCGTCGACGTCGTTGCGGCCGCGTTGGCCGACAGCGGTTTGCCGGCGAGTGCGCTGTTGCTCGAGATGACCGAGTCGGCGCTGGTACGTCGCCCCGACGAAGCCGTCGCGGTCATGCGCGCGCTCAAACGGCTGGGAGTGCGGATCGCACTCGATGACTTCGGCACCGGCGCATCGTCGCTGTCGCACTTGGCGCGGTTCCCCGTCGACGTGCTGAAGATCGACAAGGCGTTCATCGACGGCGTGGACGGACAGGACGAACGCGTCGATGTCGCGCGGACGATCGTCGGGCTGGGGCGCACGCTCTCCGTCGCGACGATCGCGGAAGGCATCGAACGGCAGGCGCAGTGCAACGCGCTGCGCGCCCTGGGGTGCGCGTTCGGTCAGGGCTTCTTGTTCAGCCGGCCACTGCCCGCCGAGGGTGTGACCGCACTGCTGTCACACACGGTTATCGGCTCACAGCCGACCCCGTCACAAACGACGCAGGACCGCCGTCACGCGCCCGAGGATGGTCGCGTCATCACCATTGATCGGTGAATAGTCGGGGTTGGCCGGCATCAGCCAGAGGTGACCGTCCCGTCGCCGCAGCGTCTTGACGGTCGCCTCGTTGTCGAGCATCGCAGCGACAATGTCGCCGTTGTCGGCAGTCGGCTGCTGCCGGACGACGACCCAGTCGCCGTCGGCGATCGCCGCTTCGATCATCGAGTCGCCCTTGACCTGGAGCAGGAAGAGCTGTCCGTCGCCGACGAGCTGGCGCGGAAGCGGGAAGACGTCTTCGATGACCTCTTCCGCGAGGATCGGGCCGCCGGCGGCAATGCGGCCGACGACGGGCACATAGGTCGGTGCCGGCCGAGCGTCACCCTCGCCGGTCGCGTCGGCGGGTGCCGGCAGCGTGACCTCGACCGCACGGGGGCGGTTGGCGTCGCGGCGCAGGAAGCCCTTGCGCTGCAGTGAGGCGAGCTGGTGGGCGACGCTGCTGGTGCTGGTCAGCCCGACCGCCTCACCGATCTCGCGCATCGACGGCGGGTAGCCCCGGCGCTCGACCGAGTCGCGGATGACCTCGAGCACGCGCCGCTGCCGCGGTGTCAGGCCGGTGCCGTCGGCCGGGCCGTCGGGGAACTCCGACAGCGGCGGCCGGCCGGGCCCGCGCCGGGACTGCGGTGGGGGAGTGGGCTCAGGGGTCTTGGCCATGCACGGCACCGTACCGGCCCGACGACACGAGTTCAAACATCTGTTCGAACGTGTCGTGTTTTTGTCGGAGGGGCGTGGTAGAAAACGTACAGACGTTCGATCGAACGAATGTACGAAAGAAGTGGGCCGAGGAGAGGGTAGCGATGAGCGCAACATCAGCGGTGCGGTTGACCCGGCGGGGCCGGCTCGTGGTGGTCCTTGCGGTGTTGATGACGATGCTGGTTGCCGGGTTCTCACTCGGTCATACGCCGAGCCAGGCGTCCGGACATGTGGCGGCACCGCGGACGGTCACCGTGCAAGCCGGAGAGACGCTCTGGGGGCTCGCGGCCCGGATCGCGCCGCACGCAGACCCGCGCCTGGTCGTGGCGGAGATCGAGCGGCTCAACCGCCTCCACACCCCCGCCGTCTTCGGCGGCCAGCAGCTCGTCGTCCCTTCTTCCTGACCGAGTGGCGGCCTCGAAGCGCCGAGGGGTCGTCCGAGCGGCCCTCTGACCTGCGGGAACTTCTGCAAGCGCTAAAACCTGGCCCAACGCGCGGATTTGTGTCGGCGTTTCGCTTGCGCATGGCTTCGGATGGCCTTACGTTCTGCCCCCAACATCTTGTGTTACACCGTTGTAGTTTGCTCCACAGGTTGTGCCACAGGTTGTCCACAGATCCACAGGCGCAAGCCGGGGCGAAAGGGGATGAACGGTGCACTGCCCATTCTGCCGACACCCCGATTCCCGCGTTGTCGACTCCCGTGACTACGACGACGGCGCGGCGATCCGCCGCCGCCGCGCCTGCCCCGAGTGCGGCCGCCGCTTCACGACCGTGGAGACCGCGTCCCTGTCCGTCGTCAAGCGCTCCGGCGCAACGGAGCCCTTCAGCCGCACCAAGGTGATGGCCGGGGTGGCGAAGGCCTGCGAGGGCCGGCCGGTCACCGAGGACGCCCTGGCGCTGCTGGCCCAGCAGGTCGAGGAGACCGTGCGCAGCAACGGCTGCGCCGAGGTGCCGGCCCACGAGATCGGGTTGGCCATCCTCCCGCCGCTACGCGACCTCGACGAGGTCGCCTACATGCGGTTCGCGTCCGTCTACCGCTCGTTCTCCTCGCTGGCCGACTTCGAGGCGGAGATCGTCGAGCTGCGGGCGCACCAGCGCCTGTCGGCCTACGCGGTCGAACCCGAGCGAGACGCCGTCCAGCGCTTCGGCGGCGCCCACGACCCGGCGCCGCCCCCGGTGCACGTAACGACCGCGGTTCCCTGACCCGAGACCGCGACTCAAACCCCGGGGGCGGCGCCGCACCAAGCGGCGCCCACCAGCACAGATCTGCCAATTCTCAAGACTTCCGCGGACGATCCGCGGCCTTCCGGTTGTTGTACTGACGAGCAGGAATGAGGACCCCATGACAGAGACGGTGAGCGGCGCTCCCACCGCCGGCAGCTCGCGCCCGGCTACGCGCAAGCGTGGTGCTGGCCTGCGGGTGGAGCGCGTCTACACGACCCCAGGTGTGCACCCGTACGACGAGGTGACCTGGGAGCGTCGTGACGTCGTCATGACCAACTGGCGCGACGGCTCGATCAACTTCGAGCAGCGCGGCGTCGAGTTCCCCGACTTCTGGTCGGTCAACGCGACCAACATCGTCACGACGAAGTACTTCCGCGGTGCGGTTGGGTCCCCGCAGCGCGAATCGAGCCTTCGTCAGCTGATCGATCGGGTCGTCTCGACATACAAGCGCGCGGGTGAGGAGTACGGCTACTTCGCGACGCCGGAAGACGCGGAGATCTTCGACCACGAGCTGACGCACATGCTGATGCATCAGGTGTTCAGCTTCAACTCGCCGGTCTGGTTCAACGTCGGCACCGAAGCCCCGGCACAGGTCTCGGCGTGCTTTATCTTGTCGGTAGACGACACAATGGACTCGATCCTCAACTGGTACCGGGAAGAGGGGCTGATCTTCAAGGGCGGCTCCGGCGCCGGCCTCAACCTGTCGCGGATCCGCTCCTCCAAGGAGCTGCTGTCGTCGGGTGGGACGGCAAGCGGTCCGGTGTCGTTCATGCGCGGCGCGGACGCGAGCGCCGGAACCATCAAGTCCGGTGGCGCCACCCGTCGGGCCGCCAAGATGGTCATCCTCGACGTCGACCACCCCGACGTCGAGGAATTCATCGAGACCAAGGCCAACGAAGAGAACAAGATCCGCGCGCTGCGCGACGCCGGCTTCGACATGGACCTCGGTGGCAAGGACATCGTGTCCGTGCAATACCAGAACGCCAACAACTCGGTGCGTGTCAACGACGAGTTCATGCGCGCGGTCGAGGAGGGCAAGGAGTTCGGTCTGCGCGGTCGCAAGACCGGCGAGGTCATCGAAACCGTTGACGCCAAAGGACTTTTCCGCAAGATGGCCGAGGCTGCCTGGGGTTGCGCCGACCCTGGCATTCAGTACGACGGCACGATCAACGACTGGCACACCTGCCCGGAGAGTGGTCGCATCACCGCGTCCAACCCGTGCAGCGAATACATGCACCTCGACAACTCGTCCTGCAACCTGGCGTCGCTCAATCTCATGAAGTTCCTGAAGGATGACGACACCTTCGACTCGGAGAAGTTCGTCAAGGCGGTCGAGTTCATCATCACCGCGATGGACATCTCGATCTGTTTTGCAGACTTTCCGACTGAGGCGATTGGCGTCACAACTCGCGCGTATCGACAGCTCGGCATCGGCTACGCAAACCTTGGCGCGCTGCTCATGGCCACCGGGCACGCGTACGACAGCGAAGGTGGGCGTTCGCTCGCGGGTGCGATCACCTCGCTGATGACGGGTACGGCGTACAAGCGTTCGGCCGAGCTCGCCGGTGTGGTTGGGCCCTATGAGGGCTACGCGCGAAACGCCGAGCCACACAAGCGGATCATGCGAAAGCACGCTGCGGCCAACGACAACCTGCGTGCGGTCGACGCGGATGCTGCGCGCGTCCTGTTCTACGCGACAAAAGCGTGGGCGGAGTGCCTGTCGATCGGCGAGAAGAATGGTTGGCGTAACAGCCAGGCCTCAGTGCTCGCACCGACCGGCTGCTTGACCTCGGACACCCTCGTGACAACGGATCGCGGCCTCGTTCGGCTTGGCGAGCTCGGCGATCTTTACGGCGACAAGTGGCAGGACGTCGATTTCCAGGTCTCTACGGACGAAGGTCCGCAGCAGGCGACAAAGTTCTTCGTCAATGGCGAGGAGCCGACGCGGCGGATCGTGACCGACGGTGGCTATCGGATTCAGGGAACACTTGCGCACCGCGTCAAGGTGGTCGACGAGTCGACCGGCGAATGGATGTGGAGGCGTCTGGCAGACGTGCAGCCGGGCGACCTGATACCGGTGCAGCTCGGCACGATGATCGGCGAGCCGCGTCGGGTTCCATTGCCGGTGCTCGACCAGGCGCACTACGCCGGCGATCGGAACGTGGTTGTACCAGACAGCATCGACGTCGAGCTTGCTGAACTCGTCGGTTACTTCATGGGCGACGGCAGCCTGCACGCGAAGGGCATCCGGTTCTGTGTGGCTGATACCGACCTGGATGTCGTCGAACGTCTTCGGGTGCTCGGCAAGGGCCTGTTCAATCTGGAGCCCAAGACGCGTCAGCAAGAGGGTTACGTCGAGGTGACTCTGCAGTCGGTTCGCCTAGCCCGGTGGTGGCAGGCGGCTGGCTTTGCGAAGACGTTGCCGCATGAGGACCACGTCGGTAAAGGTTGGACGCCGCGGATTCCGTCGGCGATCCTCGAGAGCAACGATCAAGAGATCTACGCGGGCTTCTTGCGTGGCCTCTTCGAAGCTGATGCAGCGGTGATTGCCGGGGCGCCGACCCTGTCGACGGCATCAGGCTCGTTCGCTAACGAGGTGCGGACCCTGCTTCTGGCAATTGGTGTCGCGACGACAACGCGCGAGACGACCAGTGGCTGGGGTCGCGGCAACTTCCAGATTCGCACGCGCAATCTGGAGCACGCTCGCTGGTTCCTCGCCAGCATTGGCTTCCTTGGCGGTCGGAAGTCACGTCTGCTGGACGACAACTCAATGGCGACTCAAAGCGGCAACCGTGACCGCATCGTCCTGTCACGTTCCATGTGGGACGAGCTGGTGCCGGTTGGTTCGACGTACCGCTCGGTTGTCACCTCGTCGCTAGCGAAGTCTGGAGGCGTGTCTCGGGCAATCGCGGCGAAGATCTACGCCCAGACCGGTGACGAGCGTCTGCTTGATGCGATGGGTTATCTCTACGAGCGCGTGGCAGCTAACGAGGACGGTGGCGTTCAGGCGACGTACGACCTGTCGGTGCCGAGCAACGTGACCTACGTTGCGAACGGGCTCGTCAGCCACAACACCATCGGCTTGATGATGGACTGCGACACCACTGGTGTAGAGCCGGATCTCGCGCTGGTGAAGTTCAAGAAGCTCGTCGGTGGCGGTTCGATGCAGATCGTCAACGGCACGGTGCCGCGTGCGTTGAAGAAACTCGGTTACCAGGACGAGCAGATCGAGGCGATCATCGAGCACATCACCGAGAACGGCAACGTGCTCGATGCTCCGGGTCTTCGGGCGGAGCACTACGAGGTGTTCGACTGCGCCATGGGCGAGCGAGCCATCTCCGCGATGGGCCACGTCCGGATGATGGCGGCGGTTCAGCCCTTCATTTCCGGCGCGATTTCCAAGACCTGCAATGTTCCCGAGACCGCGACGGTCGAGGAGATCGAGGACATCTACTTCCAGGGCTGGAAGCTCGGCCTGAAGGCTCTGGCCATCTACCGCGACAACTGCAAGGTCGGTCAGCCGCTGTCGGACGCGAAGGCGAAGAAGGCGGACGAGCCTGCCGCCAGCGACGAGGTCCACGAGCACCGGCCGGTGCGCAAGCGGTTGCCGAAGGTTCGTCCGTCGCAGACGATCTCGTTCAGCGTCGCCGGCGCCGAGGGTTACATGACGGCCGGCTCATACCCGGACGACGGCCTCGGCGAAGTGTTCATCAAGATGTCGAAGCAGGGCTCGACGCTTGCCGGCGTCATGGACGCGTTCTCCATCGCGATCTCCATCGGCTTGCAGTACGGCGTTCCGCTCGAGGCGTTCGTGTCGAAGTTCGTCAACATGCGCTTCGACCCTGCCGGTATGACGGACGACCCGGACGTTCGTATGGCTCAGTCGGTGATGGACTACATCTTCCGGCGGCTCGCGATCGAGTATCTGCCCTACGACAAGCGCGCCGAGCTCGGCATCTTCACGGCCGAAGAGCGGGCCCGCACGGTCGCGCAGAACTACGGCGCGGCACCAGCAGCGCCGGCCGAGGAAGAGATCGACGCGGATGCGCTGCGCGGCAGCGTCCCCATCGAGCACGCGCCGGCGGAGGCGGGCGCCAAGGCGGCACCTGCCGAGGTGCACTCCTCTACCGAGCTCATCGAGGCACAACAGGGCACTGCAGCTGACGCTCCGCTCTGCATGACCTGTGGCATCAAGATGCGTCCGGCCGGCAGCTGCTACGTCTGCGAGCAGTGCGGCAGCACCAGCGGCTGCAGCTAGGCGAGGACTCGCGCACCGCTGGCCCGGCCCTCGATGAAGGACCGGGTCCAGCGGTTTGTCCCCCTTGTGCCTGTGGTGGATTGTCCGTAACGTCCTTGTTGCCACGCGGGACAGGCAGCCGTGACCCTGGATGCCGCCGGTGACACTGCGCCTGGAGAGCCGACCATGGACATCAACGGCGGTCGCATGGAGGTCGTGCTTGCCCAGGCCCTCGCTTCGGTGGACGCGGCGTCGGCCAGCGCCTCCGGCGGAGACATCGACGCGACGCTCGACGACCTGCTGGCGGCACGCTTGCTGTTGACGTCGCTGATCCAGGCGCTGGAGCCACCCACCATCGGAACAGTTGTCGGGTAGGCGGCATGCGGTTGGCGGCGGGAGACGCACCGGGCGCCGTAGCGCCGGTCGGTGACGATGCTGCCCCGGCGGCCTGGGTCAACGCGCTCGACCCCGTGCTCGTTACTGATCCGGTTCGCGGCCTGGTGGTCGACGCCAACGCCGCCGCCTGCGCTCTGTTCGGGCTCACCGTGGAGCAGCTGCGCGAAGTCGACTGCCTCGCCCTGCGGGATCCGGCAGACAAGCGATGGGGCGCCGCGCTGGAGCGTCGAGCACGCACCGGCAGCTTCCAGGGCGAGTTGTCGTGGCGGCGCGGCGATGGATCGACGTTCCCGGCCGAGGTGACCTGCTCGCTGTTCCAGGCGGACGATGGCATCCACGCAGCGATCCAAGTACGCGAACTGACCTCCCGGTTCCCGCAAGACGATCCCGGTGTCTATCCCGCAGAGCCCGCTGTTCCGGACGCATTGCGCCGGCAGGCGGACGCGCTACGCGGGCGCTTGGGTTCGCTGGCTCTCAGCCTGTACGCCGCGGCCACCGAGTTGGCCGAGTGTCCGGACAGCAACGCCGCATGCTGGCGGCGGATCGCGACTGCCGCGGACGCCTTGGCGGGCGTCGTCCGGTTCGGCGTAGACAACACCGTCGAGGCTGGCTCGTACCAGGCGCAACCGTCGCCGGACCGGGTGACTGCGCACCACACTGCGCACCTCGCGTCACGCTCATGGCGGCTTGCCGTTGCCGTGGTGTTGGCCGACGAACTCGCCCAGCGGGCGTCGCATCAACCCGCCAGTGACCGCGCTCTGGTCGAGGCATGTCAGACGTTCGTCGACACCTTGGAGAGCCACCTTCCGGCAGGAGAACGGGCACGCCGCGCCGAATCCTCGTGAGTGCCCAGATCCACCCGTCGTCTCCGGCTGACCGCTTTCACCGCTCTCGCTGCTGCCCTCATCGGCAGTGGCCTTGCTGCCGTGCCCGGCTCCGCCGCGGCTGCGCCATACAGCACCAAGGATGCGCTCGTCACCGTCCATGACGGCCCGGACGGCAAGCACACCGCGGTCATCGACACCCGGCTCTACGTTCCGCGCAGCGTCAGCGCGCAGCACCCGGCGCCAGCGATCCTCATGACGCACGGCTTCGGGCTGTCAAAGACCTCGACCGAGGTGACCGCGACCGCCGACTTCCTCGCGCGGCACGGCTACGTCGTCCTTACCTGGACCGCGCAAGGCTTCGGTGCGTCCAGCGGGTGCATCGAGCTCGACTCCTATGCCTATGACGTGAAGGACACCGAGCAGCTCATCGCCAAGGTGTTGCAGCCACGCCACGACATCAAGCGCGACAGCCACGGGCTCGTGCTCGGCATGACCGGCGGCTCCTATGGCGGCGGCATCACGCTCAACGTCGCCTCGATCGATCACCGCGTCCGCGCCATCGTCGCCGGCCGCACCTGGAACGACCTCGCCTACTCACTCGACCCCAACAACTACGTCGTGCCCGGCGACCCCACCGGGTTCACGCACTCGCGCAATGTCCAAGGCGTGTTCAAGAAGGAGTGGACGAGCCTCTTCTTTGCCGACGGCAACGCCGCGCCGATCGGCGGTCTCCCGCCCAACGGTCAGCAGCAAGGCGGCTGCCCGCAAGAGAAAGCCGCCAGCAATGACGCGGCGACCACGGCGGCGTTGCCCTGCCTTGGCTACCCGATGTCGGTGTGCCAGACCTACGCGCACATCGCCGCTACGGGCGATGCCGACGCCGCGGACCTCGCTGTCGTCAACGGCTCGTCGGTTTCGTCGCACATCAACTCGCTGAACGCCGCGACGCTGCTGCTTCAGGGCCAGTCCGACACGTTGTTCAACCTGAACGATGCCCTGGCGACCTACACCGCGCTCAAACGTCGGCACGTCCCCGTCGCCATGACGTGGAACTCCGGCGGTCACGGCGGCTACAACTCGCTGCCCGGCGAGTGTGACGTCTTCGGTGGCGGCGACACCGGGCTCGACGACTGCTACCTCACCGATCGCACGATCACCTGGTTCGACCACTGGCTGCGCGGTGAGCCGCTGCACAACTTCCCGGGCTTCACCTACTACCGCGACTGGGTGCCGTTCCACGGCCACGGCGCCGACACCGTCCAGTACGGCGTCGCCCCGACCTATCCGGCGCAGCGGACGGTCACCTTCACGCTCTCCGGTTCCTCGGCACTCACGTTGCCGGGACAGCGCGCATCCGCGGGTAGCGCGTCCTTCGTCAACCCACCCGGCGGCGAGCCGGCCTCCTACTCCGAGACGTCGAACTTCACCGCACCTGGTTCGGCCCCGGACCTGTCGAGTGTGCAGCCATCAGACCCAGCGGGGGAGTCGGTCTCGTTCACCTCACCGGCATTCGCCCGCCCCGTCGTCTCTGTCGGTGTGCCGACCGCGACGCTTCACCTGTCGCACGTGAACGGACAGGACCTGTTTCTCTTCGGCAAGGTCTTCGATGTCGCGCCCGACGGCACCGCCACGTTGATCAAGCGGCTGATCGCGCCGGTGCGCGTGCCGGCCGCCGCTGTCGGTCGTGCGGTGCACATTCAGCTACTCGGATTCGCCCATCGCTTCGCCGCCGGCCACTCGGTGCGGCTTGTCCTCGCCGCGACCGACCAGACGTCATACAACTCTCCCGTCTCTGACCAGATCACGGTGATGACCGGACCGGGTTCGACGTTCTCGCTACCCGTCGACAGCCCGCGCAACGTCGGCTGACAAGGGGAACACTTCGGCGCGACCGGTTCCGGTTCGGCGCGCGAGGCTCTGGTAGTGACGCTCGGCAAACCGCCAGCGGCCGTCATACAAGGCGTAGTTGTCCTGGTAAAGACCGAACGCGTTGCTCCACTCACCGGAGTCGCGTTCCTGTCGCACCTCGACCATCCATAGTCGCCCGGACGCGGTGCCGTCATCGCGCACGTCGATGACTGTGTTGAGGATCACGAACTCGAAGAACTCGAACCGCTCGAGTGCACCGCTGACGAACTCACCCAACGCGGCCGCACCGACAAGTGAAACGACCGGCCGGGTCACGGTGTCGATGCGAATAGGTACGTCCGGCACGAACAGCGGATCCAGCTCTTCCCAGGCCCGTCGCGTGACGACGTCGGCATATGACGCCTGCAGCCGCGTAAGCGCGACGTACTCCGCGGACTCGTCTGTCATCGGGTAACTATCTCGATATTTCTTCGCGTACAAGCGACGACTTGCGGGTATCTGCTTCGTCTAACAGGGTGAGAACGGAGAGGAGGGCAAAGAGATGAAACAAATACAGATCGTCAAGCGCCCTCCGCTGCGCCCGCTCCCCATGATCGATAGGCGCACCCCGTCCGGTCGCATTCTCCCGTTCTGACGATCGCCGTCGGCAACGCCTGTTGCCGACGTTAGGCGACGCGGTTCCACGTGCCGACGAGGACGAGGTCACGATCGGCACACTGTTTCTGCACATTGCGGATCGTCAACGACGACCCGGACAGCTGCCAGGTGTAGTCCGATGTCGGGTCCGGGTCGCAGAACTTGTTGCCGCCGTACTTGTCAATGGGCTCGCGCCAGAAGGCTGCGCCGTACAGTCGCATCGACGACCCGCTCAACGTGTACGGCACGACGAACGTTCCGTCGCTCTTGCCTTTCGGATCGGTCCCTGAGATCTCGCCGTTAGGCTTGATCACGATTGTCCACTTGCCGGCCGGTGAGACCTCCCCGAACGCTCCTTTGGAGGGAACGCGGTAGGGCATCACGCGATTCTGATTAGCCTTGGTCACGACGCGCTCGTAGGTTCCCGCGATCGCCTTGTTCGCACTGACGTCGACGTTGATGTTCACGCGCGCGACGACTTCCGTTTTCGGGTGGTAGGCCGTGACGACGCGCGCAGTCAGGACGTGCTTGCCATTGCCGAGCAGCCACGGCGGCAGCACCTCGTGGTCGTCGTTGAAGACGTATGGCGGAACCTGCTCCTGCCAGAGCCTCTTGCCGTCGACGAAGAAGTCGACGTGGTCGATGGCATCACGGCCGTCCGGCTTGGCCAGGACCTGCCACGCCACCGCGTGGGTCAGTGAGGCATGGTCGCTGATGGTCATGGCGACTGTCGGTGGCCCCGGCGCTGGCGCGTTCGACGACGACGGCGAGGAAGCCGGCGGTGAACCGCCGCTGCTGCCGCCGCCGCATCCCGCTAGCCACCCGGCCAGCATCGCGACCGAACACCCGAGCGCTGCCGTGCGTCGCACGCCCATGGTCACCCCCATGGTTCCCCCCGAACGAACGAAACGCTAGACCCGTCGCGGACCGCCTGCAGGTGCTTGGCGAATTGCGAAAATTGCGCTCTCGTAGGCTGGGCTCATGCGCTATCGGCAGCTCGGTGACTCCGGTCTCACGGTCTCGGTCGTGGGCCTCGGCTGCAACAACTTCGCTCGTCGCATCGACCTTGATGCGACACGCAAGGTCATCGATGCCGCGATTGACGAAGGCATCACGCTGTTCGACACCGCGGACTCCTACGGCGACTCCGAGGCATTCATCGGCGAGTGCCTACAAGGCCGTCGCGGCGACGTTGTCCTGGCCACCAAGTTCGGCAACGACCTCCATGGTCGTGTCGGCGCGGATTGGGGAGCACGCAACTCGCGTCGCTACATCCGCAAGGCGGTGGAGTCTTCGCTGCAACGGTTGCGCACCGACTGGATCGATCTCTATCAACTGCACTTCCTCGACGGCAAGACACCGATGGCGGAGGTACTCGCTGCGCTGCAAGAGCTCGTGCAAGAAGGCAAGGTCCGCTATATCGGTTCGTCGAACATGGCTGGCTGGCAGATCGCCGACGCTGAGTGGATCGCTCGTACCAGCAGCGCCACCCGGTTCATCAGTGCGCAGAACCACTACTCATTGCTCGAGCGCGCGGTGGAGAAGGACGTCGTACCTGCTTGTGAGCAGTACGGCATCGGCCTGCTTCCCTACTTCCCGCTTGCTAATGGTCTGCTCACCGGGAAATACCGCCGCGGCCAAGCCGCGCCTGAAGGCACCCGGCTGGCCTCCGTGCCGGACAGGTTGAAGCAGGAGAGCTTCGACACGATCGAGGCGCTGGAGAAGTATGCCGCCGAGCGCGGCCGTTCTCTCCTCGACGTCGCCATCGGCGCGCTTGCTGCTAAGCCTGCTGTGGGTTCCGTGATCGCCGGCGCCACGAAACCCGAGCAAGTGCGTGCGAACGCCGCCGCGGGCGAATGGGAGCCCACGTCGCAGGACATGTTGGACCTCGCGGTGGTCCTCAACTCCTGACTGGCCTTACGTCAGCCCATGCTGATGGGCGTAAGCGACGGCTTGTGCGCGGTCGCGACTCTGCGTCTTGGCGAAGATCCGGTTGATGTGCGTCTTCACGGTCGCTTCGCTGACGAAGAGCACCGACGCGATCTCCGTGTTGGACAGGCCGCGAGCAACCTGGGCGAGCACCTCCGCCTCACGGACGGTCAAGCCATCCGGCAGTCCGCTCTCGGCGCCGTCAGACTGACGATCGGTCGCGAGCCTGGCAATGCGCGCATAGACAACAGGATCCAGCAGTGCCTGTCCGCGAGCCGCCGCCTGAAGCGCGCGATGAATGTCCTCGCGGCCCGCGTCCTTCGTCAGATAACCCAACGCCCCCGCGGCAATGGCTGCACTGATCGACTCGTCGTCGCTGTATGTCGTCAACACGACGACCTGTGTCCGCGGATGGCGTTCGCGCACCGCTCGGGTGGCCGCGATGCCGTCCATCCGTGGCATCCGCAGATCCATCAGCACGACGTCAGGGTCTTCCACGGCGACGACACGTAGCGCCTCTTCGCCGTCGCCTGCTGTGCCCACGACATCCACGTCTTCGAGGTGCTCGCAGATCGTCACGAGGCCCTCGCGGATGAGTGTCTGGTCGTCGACGATGAGCACCCTCATGTCGGCAGCTCCACCCGCACCACCCACTCGCCGTGAGCCTCTGGGCCTGCCATGACGCGTCCGCCGAGCAGCTCCACGCGTTCTCGGATCCCGCGGAGGCCGAAACCGCCACCCGATGACCCCAGCGCGGACTCGGCCTCAACCGCTGGGCCGTTGGCGACGGTCAACCGCACTGACGTCGCCTGGAACTCCAGCGTCACGGCAACAGTTGCCCTGGGTGCGTGCTTGCGTGCGTTGGTCAATGCCTCCTGAGCGACACGCAACAACGCGAGTCCGTGTGCTGCCGTCAGGGGCCGGGCATCCCCGGCCACGGCGAAGTCGGCGTCACTTGCGGCGGCTGCAGCGCTGATCTGGTCGGCCACCGCCACGGGTTCGTCCCGCAATGCCTGCACTGCTTGCCGCGTCTCCTCGAGCCCGGTGATCGCCAACTGCCGCGAACGGTTCAACGTCTGCCGGACCTGGGTCTGGTCGGCGCGTCCGGCCACCATGGCGTCGAGCGCTTCCATCTGCACGGCCAGAGCGCTCAACGTGTGCGCGAGGACGTCGTGCACCTCGCGGGCAATGCGGTTTCGCTCGGCCAGGACCTCGGCGCGTTCATGTTCAACTTCGGTGCGCTGTTGTGCAAGCGCAAGCTCTGCTTCCCGCCAGCTTCGCTCGTGCTGCTGGCGTCGACCAAGCCCGACGAAGAGCCCGGCCACGGCGCCGCTGGCCGCGTTGCTGATGCTGGTGGCTGACGTCGATGACTGAGCGGCGTAGCCGATTGCCGCCGCAACAACTCCAGCCGAAGCGATCGCCGCAGCGACGGTCAGCTCAAACAGACTGGCGGCACACATCGCGGCTACGCCAACGATGACGATCCCGAAGTGGCTGAGCGTGGCGGTGATGACACCTCCGCTCGCCCCGAGGACGACGAGGCTCACCGCGCTCACCGTGTCGTTGCGCCAATGTCTCGACCCCAGCCAGCCGGCCCAGCCGATCCCTGTCGTCGTGGTCAGCACCAGCGCCTCGAGGTGACGACCGCTTGCGCCGACCTGCGTGGACGAAGCAACGGCATAGACCAGCCCCGCCAGCCACGCGATCCGCAGCCAGGCGCGGATCGGTGGCTCGCCCGGGGCCGGACGCTCGGTGCTCATCGCCCCAGGGTGCGCGTCCACAGCACCAGGGTGCGGCAAATGACCTCGCTGAGCGACATCAGGACCAGTGCCGTTACCCACGCTGCCGCCGTGAGGTGGTGCGTCATGCTGAATTGCCCGATCGCGTGTTCGCCGCCGTGCTGCGCGTACAGGGAGAAGCCGAGCCGCGATCCGACACCGAGCACCCAGAGCGCGGCTGCGCCAATGGTCGCCCGCGCCAGCCACACTCCGTCGGCGCCACGGGTCACGCGCGTCAGCACACCGGAGACCGCGCCCAAGGTCGCGCCGATGAGCGCACCGCCGAGCACCATGACCAGATCGTTGCCGACGGTCGGGATGCCGTGCAGGTAGTGCGAGGCAGCCCAGCCCACGAGCACGAGCGGAAGCACCAGCCCGCGCCGGTCGAGTCGCCGGCCGCGCATCTGCAGCACGACGAGGCCGATGAGTGCGATGTTGAGGAGGTAGTCCCAGATCGTCATGCAGCTGACTGTCGCCCGCGACACGCCCCTCGCGCGTCAACCCGCGGGTTGAGCCAAGGTGGATCCTCGCGTCCACCCCGGCATCTGCCCTAGCCCGTGAGCTGGCGGAGGAACGCGGTCACGTCCCAGTAGGGCCGATGCGACACGATCCGGCCATCGACGACGCGAAACATCGTCACGAACGGCGTGCTGACTTCGCGCCCGGTCGCTTCCAGGCTGCTCCCGTCCGGCAACGGCAGCGATCCCTTGTGTGTGCCGGCATAGATCCCCTCGGCCGCAACGCTTGCGGTCGACTCGAGCAGCGTGTCAATGCGGTATGACGCCTCCGGAAACGCCGCGTCGAAGCCCGCCAGGAAGGTGCGCACGCCATCGAGGTCGGGCACCGGCCCCATCGGCGTACGCCAGTCGGCGTCCTCCGCGACCAGCGCCACTGCGCCGTCCACATCGCCGGTGCTCAAAGCCTCGAAATAGCGGGTGACCACTTCGGTCGGCTCGCCCATCAACGCCTCCCTGCTCGTCCCTGATCGTGTCATGTGTCCGATTCGGCAGGACGCGCGCACGGCGGCGTCGAACCAGGTGGGTCATGAGGACGAAACTGCTCGGCGCCGCTGCCGCAGCCGCCCTGGCCACGACGGCGTTCGCCGTACCCACTCTTGCCGCCGGTTCTGCGCCCACCGCAGCCGCGGGCAAGGTCATCACGACCAACGGCTGCATCAACAGCGTTCCGGAGCCGGGCAGCACGGCGCCGGTGAAGATCTGTTACTCGCTGTTCGAGCCGGGCGTCGCCAGCGCGAGCCACCGGGTGCCGCTGATCTTCCACAGCCACGGCTGGGGTGGCAGCCGCACCACTACTCCGGACGCCTTTTCGTCGTTGTTAGCCGCCGGCTACGGCGTGCTGTCGTTCGACCAGCGTGGTTTCGGCGAGAGCGGCGGCCAGGCACACGTCGAGAACCCCGACTTCGAGGGGCGCGACGTCGAGAACCTCGTCGCGATGGTCGCGAAGCTGCCGTGGGTGCAGCTCGACGCTCCCGGCGACCCGCGCCTCGGTGCGATCGGCGGAAGCTATGGCGGCGGCTACCAGTTCGTCGGCGCCTTCCGTGAGCTGCGCGACAAGGGCAAGCCGATCTTCGACGCGATGGCGCCGGAGATCACCTGGTGGGACCTCAAGCAGAGTCTTGCCCCGTCTGATGTCGCCCGGGGTGAGTGGATCAGCCTCCTCACCGCAGCCGGAGTGAAAGCGCTGCCACCGTCCGTCGTCGCGGCGACGGCTTATGGCGCAGCCACCGGCCTGTGGCCGGACGGCACGGTCCCGGGCATCGAGAACATGGACGCGTTCTTCAAGGAGAACGGCCCGAAGTGGAACGTCGAGCAGGGCCGCGTGCTCAACATCCCGATCCTGTTCGGTCAAGGCATCACCGACACGCTGTTCCCGCTCTACCAGGGCCTGCAGAACTGGTCGCATGCGATCACGCCGCAGGCGCGCAAGAAGAGCATCTTCGTCGGCTACAACGGCGGTCACGTGCTGCCCAACGCCTTCCCCTACACGCCCGCCGTCTCCGGTGACCCGTGCAGCAAGGAGCTCGCGGGCGGCACGTTCAGCGACCTCACCGTGCGCTTCTTCGACGAGCAGCTCAAGCACGAGCACACCGGTCTCACCGGCTACGGCCAGCTGCACCTTGCCACTGCGGGCAACACGTGCACGACCATCGACAGCTACGAGCCGAACAAGACGTTCAACGTCGGCACCGTCGCCACCACCGAGACGGCCGGCGCGCCGATCGCCTACAAGATCGCCGACGGACCGATCAGCATCGCCGGTACGTCGTACCTGTCCGGGACGATGTTCGCGGCCGGCGTCGACAACCGTGCGTTCTACGGCCTCGCGGTCGGCACCTCACCGGCAGATGCGCAACTGGTCCAGGGCAACGTTCTCCCGGCCAACGAGCTCGCACCGGTCGCGGGGGAGAAGCGCACGATCGAGCTGCCGTCGGTCGCGGTCAACGTGCCGAAGGGCGAGTCACTGTTCGTGCTGGCGACCGCGGTCAGCGACGCGTTCCCGGGCTTCGGCAGCCGTACCCCCGGCGCAATCATCCTGCAGGACGCAAGCGTCCAGTTGCCGGTCGTCAATCAGACAGCCGCGGTCCCTGCGTCGCGATAGCTCGTCGCGCTAGATGTTGCTGGCGTCCGGCGGTGCATCCGCCGGCGCCGGCACGTCCGCGGCGCCGCCGGCGTCAACGGCCGGCCTCGTCGTCATCCCGAGGGTGTACGCCGTCATCGAGAGCGAGCCGTACGCATAGCCGTCGATCAGCACATCGGTGCCACCATTGGTGACTCCGGCAAGACCCGCGAGATAGAGCAGCGGGATGAAGTGGTCCGGCGTCGGCGCGGCCAGCCGATAGTCACGATGCCCGTCCAGGCGCGCAATGTCGGTCGGATCTGTGAGCATCCGCGTCTTGGCATCCTCGTCGAAGCGCTGCGCCCAGTCGAAACCCGCGTCGGGCAGGTCCCAGTTCATGCCGCGCAGGTTGTGGACGACATTGCCGCTGCCGATGACGAGTACGCCGCGCTCGCGTAACGGTGCGAGCTTGGCACCGAGTTCCTGGTGGTAGTCGAAGTCCTTGTCCGCGTTGATGGACAGCTGCACCACTGGAATCGACGCGTCCGGAAAGGCGTGTACCAGGACCGACCACGTGCCATGGTCGATGCCCCAGGAGTCCATGTCGGCGCCGACCCAGGTCGGATGCACTGCGTCGCTGATCTCCTGCGCGAGCTCCGGCAGCCCCGGCGCCGGATATTGCACCTGGAACAGCTCGTCGGGGAAACCGTAGAAGTCGTGAATCGTCCGCGGCTGCGGCATCGCTGTCACAGCAGTTGCATTGATGTACCAGTGCGCGGAGATCACAAGGATCGCGCGTGGCCGCGGCACCGCATCACCGAACGCACGCCAAGCCTCGGTGTAGCGGTTGTGCCCGATCGCATTCATCGGGTTGCCATGGCCGAAGAACGCCGCCGGCATCACGTCGGTCATTGCCCCATCATGGGTCACGTGCCCGAACGCAGCGCCGGCGTTCTTCTGTGGCGTCACCGTGGTGAAGACCTCGAGGTGCTGATCGCCCACATGGGCGGCCCGTTCTGGGCGAAGAAGGACGACGCCGCCTGGTCCATCCCGAAAGGCTTGTATGACGACGACGAAGAGCCACTTGCCGCCGCCCTTCGCGAGTTCACCGAGGAGCTCGGCGTACCCCTTCCCGTCTCACCGGACCGGCTCACCCCGCTGGGAGAGCTCCGTCAGCCGAGTGGCAAGCGACTGACCGTCTGGGCCGGCGAGGGCGACCTTGACCCGGCGAGCGTCATCCCTGGCACGTTCACGATGGAGTGGCCGCCGCGCTCCGGGAAGCAGGCCGAGTTCCCCGAGGTCGACCGAGCGGCCTGGTGGTCGCTGGAGCAAGCGGCGACGAAGCTGGTTCGGGGACAAGTTCCGTTTCTCGCCCGACTCATACGCCTAATTACGTAGTCGCACCAGGGGACAGGACCGCGTCACGTTCTCCGGGCATGCGCCGTTCGACAACGGCCAAGGTGCCGGTGAAGCCGGCCGCGAAGTACGACGTGATGATCCGGTTCCAGATCGACTGGAGCCCGGTCACGCCAGAGTTCACGCAAGGCATGCGGATGGATCTTCCCGGCGAGGTCTGTTCGCCCGATACGACAACTAGCTCAGTACGACAGCTAGCCTCGATCATTCGTGATCTTGGTGGTCGCGCTGACGTCATGCGATGTCGGGGTCGGTGTGTCTGATGGCGTGACCGTGTCGCGGCGTTCGTGTCGCCGCTTGTCCGGTGGT
>Ga0070681_10000039_pt1 | contig 92866 bp, 84 predicted proteins | sample KBSC83BmetaG_FD_65650 | JGI IMG/M metagenome (GOLD analysis project Ga0070681, IMG submission 65650) | Corn rhizosphere microbial communities from Kellogg Biological Station, Michigan, USA - KBS C8-3B metaG | ecosystem: Host-associated > Plants > Roots > Rhizosphere | place: USA: Michigan...
CGGCGCGGAGGGCTTCGACTTCATCGCCAACCTCGGCGCGTTCATGCCGATGCGCACGATCGGCCTGCTGCTCGGGATACCCGAGGCCGACCAGGACCGGATCCGCGTGCACATCGACGAGGGCCTGAAGCTCAAGGAGGATGGCCAGCCGACGCTGGCCGCCGACTACGGCACGATGCAGAACGAGCTGTTCGCCGACTACATCGACTGGCGGGCCAAGCATCCGGCGGACGATCTGATGACCGAGCTGCTCCAGGCGGAGTTCGAGGACATCGACGGCAACCGGCGCCGGATGACCCGCGAAGAGGTGCTCAACTACGTCAACCTGCTCGCAGCGGCCGGCAACGAGACGACGACGCGCCTCATCGGGTGGACGGGGAAGGTGCTCGCCGAACACCCGGACCAGCTCAAGCAGCTCAGTGAGGATTACGGCCTGATCCCCAACGCCATCGAAGAGCTGCTGCGCTACGAGTCACCGTCGCCGGTGCAAGCGCGCCTGGTCACCCATGACGTCGAGCACTACGAGCAGACAGTGCCCGAGGGGAGCGTGATGTTGCTCCTCACCGCCGCAGCCAATCGCGATGACCGGCGGTTCGACAACGGCGACAGCTTCGACATTCACCGCAAGATCGTTCGTCACCTCGCGTTCGGCTACGGCGTCCATCTCTGCATCGGGGCATCGCTGGCGCGCCTCGAGGGGCGGGTCGCTCTGGACGAGGTCCTCAAGCGCTTCCCCAACGGCTGGAACGTCGACTACGACAACGCCGTACAAGCCCGAACCTCGACGGTTCGTGGTTGGGAGCGACTCCCGGTGTTCACCAACTGATGCGCACCGTCGTTGTCGGAGCCTCCAGCGGGCTCGGTCGTTGCATAGGTGTCGCGCTGGGACAACGCGGCGAGCAGGTCGCGCTGCTCGCCCGACGCAAGGAGCGCCTCGACTCGGCCGCCAAGGAAGCCGGCAGCGAGACAGTCGCGATCGCGTGCGATGTCACTGACGAGACGTCCTGTATGACGGCAATCGACGAGGCCGCGCGCGCACTCGGTGGCATCGATGCGCTGATCTACACGCCCGCCATCGGCCCGTTGTCGCCGATCGAAAACGTCACCGCGCAGACCTGGCGACAGGCGTTCGACACCAACGTGATCGGCGCCAGCCTCATCACGTCGGCTGCGCTGCCGCACCTCACCGAGGCACACGGCGTAGCTGCCTATCTCTCGTCGGTGAGCGCCTCGCACACCCCGGTGTGGCCCGGTCTCGGCGCCTACATCACCAGCAAGGCAGCGCTGGAGAAGCTCGTCGAGGTATGGCGCACCGAGCACCCCGAGGTCGCCTTCACCCGCATCGTCGTCGGTGACACCGCCGGTGGCGAGGGGCCGGGGATGACCGAGTTCGCGAACAACTGGGATCCGGACATCGCGGCGAAATTCGCACCGATGTGGTTGGAGCGTGGGTTGAGCACGCTCGGCGGGATGCTGGTCGACGTCGAGGAGATCGTCAACGTCGTTCACAACGTGCTCACGCTGGGAGCCACCGCAAGCATCCCGTCCGTGATGGTGACGCCCCGGCCCCTCGCTGCGGGGGCCTGATGCTGCAACAGCTCAGCTCGGACCAGGAGTTCTTCCGCGAGACGACCGACAAGTTCCTGTCCGACCAGACGCCGGTCGAGGTGCTCCGCCGATTGCGCGACAACCCGGCTGGCTACGACGCCGAGTTCTGGCGTCGGGGTGCGGAGCTCGGCTGGACCTCGCTGCTCGTCAGCGAGGAGCACGGCGGCGGCAACATCAGCGGCAACGGCATCGCCGACCTCACGATCGTCGCGCACGAGTTCGGGAGTCATGCGGCACCGGGGCCCTTGATCGCGACGAACATCGTTGCCGCAACGCTGAGTGAAACCGGCAGTCACTCGGAGGTCCTCGCGGGCCTGCTCGACGGCAGTGTGGTCGCCACCTGGTGCATCGCCGAGTCCCGGCGCCCCCTGCTCGACCCCGAGCTCGAGATCCGGCCGGACGGCGACGGCTTCGTGCTCAACGGCACGAAGCGCGCGGTCGAGGCCGCAGCCCAGGCCGATCACCTGCTCGTCACCGGTCGCGCGGACGGCGAACTGACGCAGGTCCTGGTGCCGGCCGACGCCGCCGGCATCACTGTCACGGCCATGCGCAGCGTCGACCTGACTCGCCGTTTCGGTGCGGTCTCGTTCGATGACGTACGTGTTCCGCGAGACGCGGTTGTGGGCGAGGCTGGCGCGGCCCGGCCGCAGGTCGACCAGCAGCTGCATCTCGCGCTCGCCATGGTCAACGCCGAGTCGGTCGGCGCGATGCAGAAGACCTTCGACATGACCGTCGAGTGGGGCTTCGACCGCTACTCGTTCGGCCGGCCGCTCGTCTCCTATCAAGCACTCAAGCACCGGTTCGCCGACATGAAGTCGTGGCTCGAGGCGGGGCACGCCATCACCGACGAGGCTGCCGAGGCGCTCGGCACCGGAGACGATCGGGCACCGATGTTGCTCAGCGCCGGCAAGGCGTTCATCGGTGACTACGGCGGCGAGCTGATCCAGGACTGCGTTCAGCTGCATGGCGGCCTCGGAGTCACCTTTGAGCACGACGTGCACCTCTACTTGCGCAGGCAGACGGTCAACCGCGCGCTCTACGGGACACCGTCGGAGCATCGGCAGCGGCTGGCCGACCTGGGCCAGCAGCGCGATGAAGCCGCAAGGGAGGTGCAGGCGTGAGCGAGACCGTCGAGGACGTCGACACCTTCCGCCAGCGTGCGCGCGAGTGGATCCGTGCCAACCTGCGCGGCGCCGATGGCCCCGGACAGACGCTGCGCGGCAAGGACGAGCAGGAGGACCTCGCCGAGGTGGCGCGTGAGCGCGAAGTGCAGCGCATGCTCTTCGACGCGGGGTTCGCCGGCATCTGTGTGCCGAAGGAGTACGCCGGCCAGGGCCTGACGCCGGCACACCAGCGCGCGTTCAACGACGAGCTCGTCGGCTACGAATATCCGGCTCGGCTGCAGGTCCCGCCGATGACGCCGTGCATGGCGGTGCTGCTCGAGTTCGGCACCGAGGAGCAGAAGCAGCGCCACGTCCCCGCCATCTTGAAGGGCGAGGAGATCTGGATGCAGCTGCTCTCCGAGCCCAGCGGCGGCTCGGACGTCGCGAGCGCCCTCACCAGTGCGGTGCGCGAGGGCGACGAGTGGCTGCTCAACGGGTCCAAGATCTGGACGAGCGGCGCCTGGTGGGCCGACTGGGGGCTGGTCCTCGCCCGCACCAACTGGGACGTGCCGAAGCACCGTGGCCTGTCGGTGTTCATCCTGCCGCTCAACGCGCCGGGCGTCACCGTGCACCGCATCGAGATGCTCAACGGCAACCGCGAGTTCTGCCAGGAGTTCCTCTCCGACGTGCGCGTGCCCGACACCGACCGGATCGGCGACATCGACGACGGGTGGAGTGTCGGGGTCCGCTGGTTGTTTCACGAGCGGATGCAGCACAACTCCCCTTACGTCACGCGCCCGACCGGCGCGACGCGCGAAGGTGAGAAGGGCTCGATCCTCAAGGTCGTACGCGACGCCGGCCGGATCGACGACCCGATCGCACGGGAACTCGCCGGCGAGGCGCTGGAACTCGGATTGGTCACGGAGGCGCTGAACCACCGAGTCGCGCGCGGCATCATGACCGGCACAATGTCCGACCAGGCGGCTGCGGTCGGGCGGTTGTTGATGTGCGTGTCGCTGTCGCGCCAGTCGACCATCGCGTTCGAGATCGCCGGCGCTGCTGGTGGGGCATGGACCGATGACGATGGCGAGGCGGCCGAGCGGGGCACCGACTTCCTCATGCGCCAGACGCCGTCGATCGGCGGCGGGACGACCGAGATGGCGCGCAACGTGATCGCGGAGCGGGTGCTCGGCATGCCGCGCGAGCAGGCACTCGACCGCAACGTTCCCTTTCGGGACGTGCCCCGCGGGACGACACGCAAGTAGGCGCCGTTGACGCGCGGGGACCTGGACCGTCGCCACATCGTCGGCGAGCTCGGTATGACGATCTCGGTGGCAGGCGATGACTTGCAGGGCATCGCGGCGATCAGTCCGCACATGCACGTGCCCGGCACGACGTGCCTGCGTACGTCGATCGTCGCGGCGTTCACCGATCTCCTCGCCGGGCTCCTGGCCGGGCGAGTGATGGGCCCCCGAGTGCCGGTCACTCTCGACCTGGCCGTCGACCTGTTCCGACCGGCCGACGGCATCACGCGGATCGAAGGCGTCGGCCGGCCGGTGAAGGCGGGTCGCACCGTCTTCGTCGCGGGTGTCGACTTCACCGGCGACGGCCAGCCGCTCGGCACGGCGAGCGCGACGTTCATGCCGGTGCCGGATGATTCGTTGCGACTCCCCGAGTCAGCGCTGCTGTTGGACCGCACCCGCAACGAGACGATGCGACTCGACCAGCCGTTCGCCGTGCGGGCCGGATGCATCCGGCAGGAGCCCGGTGTCGCGCTACTCGTCCGGTCCGACGACGGCCTCAACTCCTCCAACACGATCAACGGTGGTCTGATTGCGCTCGTCGCCGAGGAGGCCGTGCTCGCTGCCACGCCGGAGCGGACGCTGTCATCGCTGGCACTGCGTTACTTGCGGCCCGCCCGGGTCGGGCCGTTGGTGGCGACGGCGACCGCGCACGGCGATGTGTCACGCATCGAGGTCCGCGACACCGGAAGCGACGACCGCCTGACCGTGACTGCATCGGCGCGCACGTTCCGCGAACGGTAATGTCAGGCCGTGGCCGACTACACCTTCTTGTTGTACGAGCAGCTGGACGACGGGCAGATCGTTCGCCTCACGCTCAACCGTCCCGAAGCGCGCAACGCGCAGAACCGCGGCATGCTTGTCGAGCTCAACGACGCCTTCCTGCGCGCCGAGGCTGACGACGATGTCCGCGTCATCATCCTCGCCGGCGCCGGCCCGATGTTCTCCTCCGGCCACGACCTCGGCTCCAAGGTGTCGATGGAAGAGTTCATGCCCGGGCCGAACCAGCACCCGAGCCGCACCATCAACGGCGGGACGCGCAAGGGCGCGGAGAGCCTGATGCTGCAGGAGTGGCACTACTACTTCGACAACACACGCCGCTGGCGCAACCTGCGAAAGATCACCATCGGTCAGGCGCACGGTGACGTCTACGCCGCTGCGCTCATGTTGCTGTGGGCGTGTGACCTCATCGTCTGTGATGACAACACTCGCTTCACGGATGTCGTCGGTACGCGCCTCGGCATGTGCGGCGTCGAGTACTTTGCGCACCCTTGGGAGTTCGGTCCACGCAAGGCGAAAGAGCTGCTGCTCACCGGCGACTCGCTCGGCGCGGACGAGGCACACGCCCTCGGCATGGTCAGCAAGGTCTTCCCACCGGACGCGCTCGCCGACCGCACCGTCGAGTTCGCCCGGCGAATCGCCGCGCTGCCGACGGTCTCCGCGCTGCTGATCAAGGAAGCGGTGAACCAGACCGTCGACAACATGGGCTTCTACAACGCGCTGAACGCCTGCTTCACGCTGCACGAGCTGAACCACGCGCACTGGGCCTGGGTCAACGAGGATCACTACCCGATCGCGAAAGAGGACTCCGGCATCCCGAACTGGCGCGAGGCACCGCCCATCGTGCCTGCGGCCAAAGACAGGGCGCGCGCGGACTGATGACTCCGGACGCTGTCCGTCGTCGCCAGCCGTTCGCGGACAATCCGACGGTCGGCGGGCGGGGTCGGCAGACCCGCCAGCGGATCGTCGACGCGACGGTCGAGGTGCTCTCGCAGCAGGGCTACCACCGGTGCAGCGTCGACCGCATCACCAGCCGGGCCGGGTGCTCGCGGGTCGCGTTCTACCAGTACTTCTCGAGCCGAGACGACGTCATCCGCCATCTGGCCACGGAAGTGGTCGGGCAGATTCAAGACATCGTCGACGGGCTCGCCCAGCTGACGCCCGATGCCCGGGGCTGGCACAACATCCGCGCGTGGGTCACGGCGTACGGCGATGTCTACGAACGCTACGGCGGTCTGTTCCACGCCCTGCGGGCCGCCATCGACACCACCGAGGACGTCGCCTCGATCCGGGCCGGTGTGGTTGCCCGTAACGTCGCGCACGTCCGCAGCAAGCTGGCTGACTCGGCCTTGGCGGTCCCCTACCTCGACGTCGTGCTCGACCTGCTGATGGAGACGATCGGCTGGGCGCACACGACCGCCGACATCATGCGCACCGCAGAACCGCAGGCGGTGCCACGCGAACAGCTGGAAGACTCGCTCGCTGACGTCGTACACCGCACGCTGTTCGGGATGAATCCCGCCGTCAACCTGCACGTGTCCACCTACGTGACGCCGTCCGTCCCGCTGGATCAGTCACTGGCCGACCTGCTGCGGCAAGACCCCCCACCGGCGCTGGCTGACGGCACGACGACCGTCGACGACCTGCTCCGAGCGGGGCACTCGACTCTGTTGGCCCGTGGTTACTTCGCGACTCGGATCGACGACATCGTGTCTGCAGCCGGGGTGTCGCACGGGGCGTTCTACCGCTACTTCAGCAACAAGGCCGACTTCACGCGCGTACTCGTGCTCCGAGCTATGCGTCCGCTGTGGATGACGTTGGTCCAGATGCCGAACGCGGATAAGACCGGGGCGCCGACACGAACGGAGCTACGGCGATGGCTGCAGCGGTTCAACAGCGTGCGCGCCGAAGATGCCGCCGTGTTGGGCGTCTGGATGGACGCGGCACTGCACGACCCGACCTTCAGTGTCGACGCGGCAGCCGCGCTGGACTGGGGTCGCCGGCGATCCGCCCAGGCGCTGCGACGTCGCGGGTTCGACGGCGGTGACGCCGACGCGATCGTCTACTCCGCACTGCTCACGGCGTACGGGTCACGACGTGCGGACGCGTCGTTCACCGAGGCCACCGCAGACGTCATCGAGCACGGTCTGCTCGGCCGCTGACATGCGGCTCAGGTCTCGGAGAGACTTTCGGTCGAGCCACGTCCGGCCAGTGCCCACAGCGCCGCCCCGAGTCCTAGTCCGGCGAGAAGGATGATGACGGCGACGGGTGTGGATCCGCTCGTGCCGGTCGTGGCCGCCACCGGCGCGACGGCCAACGGCGATGCCGGTGTCGTCGGCGGGGCTGCGACCACCGGCTTCTGAACGTTCCCGGCTCCCCCGACAGCAGGCTGGCTGGGAAGTGCCGGCAACGCGGGCGCGTTTCCGGTCGAGCTGCTGCTGGTCGAGGTGCCACCGCTTTGAGCGGTTGGCGTCGGCGCGGCCGACGGGGTGAACGACGGAGTGGACGCCGCAGCAGTGGTGGTCGCCAGTGACGAGCTGTCCGGCTTGCTGAGCACGACCCGGGACGTCGAGTCGCCGGGGAGGATGACGACCCCCAGGATGCCGTCGCTGACGAGGGACCCCACATGGAACGTGAAGGTCGAACCCCCGGTGCCCAGCGACGCGTCCGCGTGTTTATTGCAGTCGTAGTCGGGAGCGTCCGCGAGCGCGCCGCCCTGCTCGGCGTCGAGTGTCGGGTTGACCAACGTGCAGAGCTCCAACGTGGCGACGGGCGTCGTCCCACTGTTGGGAGCGACCTTCAGCGTGAGGTCGGTCGCCGTCGTACCGTCGGCGAGCTCGAACACGAGCCCCGCCATGGCGACGCAGCTGCAGGGCGCCGTGGGGTTCACGGGGCCGGCCTGGATGAGCAGGCCGTTAGCCGGCACATCTCCGTTGACCGACGCCGGGTTGACCGGCAGCCCACCAGGATTCGTGACGGTCCACCAGCCCTGCGACTCGGGGGCGTCCGCTCGCGCCACCATCGGCGCGACGCCGACAATCGCAGCTGCGACCATCCCGATCACTGCACTGAAGCGGCGCAACGCGTGACGCACGTCAGGACGCTCCGAAGAAGACGGCGCGGGCGATGTCGTCCTGCTCGAGCAGGTCGAGAGTGCTGCCTTCGAACCGAACCTCGCCTTTCTCCAGGAAGATCGCGCGATCGCAGAGCTGCGCCGCGATGTTGAGGCTCTGCTCCACGACGACGACCGTCAGCCCCTCGGCGTTGAGCCGCCGAACGATGTCCATCAGCTCCCCGACGACGACCGGGGCCAGCCCGAGGGACAGCTCATCGATGCACAACAGCTGGGGGTCGAGCAGCAACGCCTTCGCGACCGCAAGCTGCTGCTGCTCACCACCTGACAGCTTTCCGGCCAGCTGTGATCGGCGCTCCGCGAGCCGGGGGAACGTGGTGAACACCCGGTCCATGCGCTCACGAACGACCGCCCGTTGCCGGCGGATGCCGAGGGCCTGCATCTGCAGGTTCTCCTCGATCGTCATGTCGGTGAAGACGGCCTTGCCACCGCAGATCAACGCGACGCCCTGGCCGGCCAACCGCTCCGCCGGCATGCCGGTGATGTCGCGACCGCCGAACGAGACATGCCCTGCGCTCGGCGTCTCGAGCCCGCAGATCACCCGCAACAGCGTCGACTTGCCGGCACCGTTGGTCCCGAGCAGCGCGAGCGCTTCCCCCTGCCGCACCTCGAGTGACACGTTGAAGAGCACTTGCAGCCGGTCATAGGAGAAGTCGATGTTGTCGACTTCGAGCAGGTTGCTCAATAGGTGCTCCGTCGGAATTCGGCGTCGCTTACGCGCCAGCAGTTGCAGGCCGTTGTGAACCTGTCAAAGCGGTAGTACTGACCGCCGGACGTGGTTCCCGGCTTGCTGAAGTCGTTGGGACCCTGCGGGAACGAGAACGCCACCGTCTTCGCCGCCTGAAGGCCGGCAGCGAGGGCGTTGGAGGCGATGGCGGGAGCGTGGTCGAGCGCGGCCGCGAGCATCCAGATCTGGTCGCAGGCGTTGCCCACCGCAAACGGCTGTTTGTACGTCGGCTGAAGGTTGTGCTTCGCGAGGATCGCGTCACACCGTTTTGTGGCCGCCGTCGGGACCGCTCCGGGCGTCCGCTCCTCGCCGTCCCGGTCCTGGCTGACCGTGATCGCACCGTTGAACTGGTTGTAGTTCGGGTGCCGACTGCCGTAGGAGGTCGTCACCAGCTGATCGTTGGGCATGCCGTACTTCCACGTCGCGCCCTGCGCGTTCGCGTCATTGCTGAACTGTGCGATGTCACCGGTGAACTGGACGTAGGTCACGTTGGTGACACCCGCTGCCTTGAACTGCAACACGGCCTGCTGAAGCTGCGAGTCCGGCGCGATGACGGCAGGGCAGCCGACGCTGTACTCGCTGATCGCGGAGGCCGGCACGCCGACCTGCGCCAGCCACGCCTTCGTCTGGCTGACCTCTTCGGGGAAGCAGCTGCGCTCGAGCAGGCCGAGCTTCTTGAACCCGTTCTTCGGGTCGAAGAAGCCTTTGGCTTTCAGCCCGAAGACGCTGTCGTGGTAGACGGCGTCGTACGTGTTGAACCCGAAGACATAGGGATAGAACTGACGGCGCTTGCTCTCCTCGACGAGGTAAGCACTGAGATACGCGATGTGGTGCTGCGGGAAGCAGGTATAGGCGGAACTGGTCGAGTCGAAGGCGCCGGTGTCCAGAACGGCGAAGTAGCCGCCACCGATGATGTCGTTGCACTGTTGCCCGAGGCCGCTGGTGTTGGCGGGATTGCTCTTGAAGTACTGCGGGACGAGCTTGCGGCAGGCCACCCCGCCCGACGCGTTGATGTCGTCGATGGCGGCTTGATAGGCGTTCTGCTGCAACGTCGGATCGGCGACGTTGAAGGCGGCGTTCCCGACCGGGCCGAGGATCTGCGTCAGCGCGACGGCGATCTTGATCGTCTTGTCCGTGACGCCGGGGCCGCTCGCCGGCGGGGACTGGCAACCGCCGGATCCTTGCGTCGTCGTCGTACCCGTGGAGGACCCGGTCGTGCTGCCGGTTCCCGTGCTCGTGCCGCCACCGCTGGTGCCGCTGGTGCCCGAGCCGCTGGTCCCAGCGCCGACTGCGCCCGCCGTGGTTCCGGTGCCGGCGGTGGCGCCGGAACCTGTGCCACCGCTCGACGTCGCGCTGCTGCCGCCGGGGACGGACCCGGCGGGGGCGCCGGACGTCGCCGCGGCACCGTTGGTCGATGTGGTCCCGGGGTAGGTCGACGTGAAGCCGCCGTTGCTGTTGGTGGGAATGAGGACCCAGGTCAACAGTGCGAGTACGACGATGGTCGCGAGCGCAGCGGACACGCGCTCGTTGGCTGGTGCGCGACGAGCCCACAGGCGGAACTCCTGGAACGGGGTCATCGGCTGCTCCGGGATGCAGCAGTCGCGGTGCTGCGACGTGACCTGGCCGCGGGCGGGCGTGGCAGCGCGTCACCCGAGCGGCCGATGGCGACCTCTTCCGTGCCGAGGTAGCTGGCGACGACACGCGAGTCGTGACGGATCTGCTCCGGCGTCCCCTCGGCGATCACTTGTCCGGTCTCCATTGCATAGATCCGGTCACACAGTCCCATCAGCAGTGGCATGTCGTGTTCGACGATCAGCACGGAACAGTCGAGCTCGTCGCGGATGCGGCGCAGCAACGGACCGAACGCCTCGGCTTCGCGCTGGGCGACGCCCGCCGTCGGCTCGTCGAGCAGCAACAGCTTCGGCCCAGCGGCGACCTGTGCGGCGAGATCGCAGATGCGGCGGGTACCGGTCGACAGCTCGCTTGTCCGGCTGTCCGCCCACGCCTCGAGGCCGAACCGTTCGATGATGTCGTCGGCGCTCTTCCGTGTCCGCCGCTCACTGTCGCGAACCCATGGCGCGCTGAGCATCGCCGACAGCACGCCCACCTTGTGCCGGTGCGCGAGCGCGACCTGGATGGTCTCCCGCACGGTCAGTCCCGCGAACAAGCTGGCGTCCTGGAAACTTCGGGCCAGACCGAAGGCCGCACGGAAGTCCGGAGCCAGGTCGACGACTTCGTTGCCGAAGACCTTCACCGACCCCTGCTGCGGGGTGATGACACCGGAGATGACGTTCATCAACGTCGTCTTGCCCGCGCCGTTTGTTCCGATGAGACCGACGATCTCGCCCCGGCGTACCTCGATCTCCGGTCCATCGAGAGCAACGACGCCGCCGAACCGAACCCGCACATTGCTGACGACGAGCGGCAGCTCCTCGCGGCCCTCGGCCGGTTGCGCGCGCACGGTATCCGTCGCACGACGGTTGAGGTAGCTCTGCCACCAGCGTTGCGCGGCGCCCGCGAGCCCCGTCGGCAGCTTCATCAACGCGTAGACCTGACCGGAGCCGGCGAGGGCGAGGCTGAAGGCGAGGTTCTGCCCGGCGCTGCCGAACAGCGGGGTGACCGCCGGTCCTAAGAAGAAGGTGAAGCCGTAGAGCAACACCGCAGCCGCCACGGCGCCGCCGATCGAGCCGAGTCCACCGATCACGGGGATCGCGATCATCGCGATCGACACGTCAGGGGTGAACTGCGTCGGGCTCACCGACGTCCATGCGTCGGCCCAGAGGACACCCGCGACGCCGGCGAAGAACCCGGACACGGCGAGGATCACAAGCTTGACGGTCGCCGGACTGACGCCGAAGGCCGCGCTGGCGCGCTCGTTGTCACGGACGGCAAGGATGAGCCGGCCGGGATTCGACCGACGGAGCGCACCGGCGGCGAGGACAGCGATGGCGAGCGTCACGAGGCACGTGTAGTAGACGGCGCGCGTCGTACCCGGCGTGCCCAGGTGCGCCCCCAACGACGGTGGGGTGACGAGCAGGCCGTACGGCTGGCTCGTCCCGACCCAGGACCGGTGGTAGAGCCAGTCGTCGGCGACGACGGCGAAGCCGAGGGTGGTGACCGCCAGCGTCAGGCCGGGTACGCGCAGCGCCGGCAGCCCGATGACAACTGTCACGATCGCCCCGACTGCGCCGACCGCGAGAAAGAGCGCGGGAAGCGTCCATCCGTGCGTGGACCACCGCGCGGCGAGATACGCGCCGAGCCCGACGACGGCGAAGTGACCCAGGCTGACCTGGCCGCCCCACCCGAGGAGCATCGTCAGCCCGACGCCGAGCAGCGCATAGATCATCACGAGCGACAGCAGGAAAGCATGCCCCGACGTGCTGAAGTAGGGCAGCTGTGGCCACATGAAGGCGAGGAACAATCCGCCGAGGAGCAGCCCCAGCCGCTGGTAGCGGACGAGCGGGCTGGTGCGCAGGGTCGCCGGAACGCGAGTGACCGGAAGGTCTTCGGCCGGTGGACCTGTCAGGGAGAACACCTGGCCGATCGCACGGCCGCGCACGATGATGATGCCGAGGATCAACACGAACACGGCGAGCTCGGCATCCGAAGCGTCGGACGTCGTCGCGGACACGATCTGGCTGACCAGTCCGATGACGAGACCACCGATAAGCGTGCGCGGGATCGAGACGAACGCGCCGAACGCCGCCGCCCCTAGCGTCAGCATCAGCAGGTATGGCCCCAGTGCGCCGAAGTTGAAGCCGGGTTGCGACGGCGCGGTGAGAACCGCCGAGACTGCGGAGAACGCGCCGGCGATGCCCCACGTGACCGCGCTGACCAGGTTGATCGAGATGCCGCACAGCCGGGCGGCATCAGGGTTGTTGGCCGCCGCGCGGATCTGCTTGCCGAGCACGGAGTAGCGCATGAACGCCGCGAGCGCGAGGACAAGCACTGGGACGACGATCGCCGTGAGCACCCAGATCCCGGACAGGACGACGCCCCCGACGCGGATGTTGGAGGTGAACGGCTGCGGATAAGTGGTGTGCAGCGAAGTGTCGGGCCCGAGGGCCGGGATGAAGGTCAGGGCGAGCAGCAGCTGCGAGACACCGAGCGCCAACAGGAGCAGCCGGACCGGTGAGTTGCTCCGCCGGCGCAACGGCCCGACGAGGAACCGCTCGACCAACAGGCCGGTCACGATGCCGACGGCGATGGCCACGACGAAGGCGACCCACCAGTTCCAGCCCCAGTCGTAGACCCACTTCGCGAGCAGCAGCGCCGACAACGTGCCCAGCTGGGCGTGCGCCAGGTTGAGGAAGCGGTTCGACTTGTAGACGAGGACCAGACCGACCGCCAGGAGCGCGACCGTGAGGCCGTTCAGGGTGCCCAGGACGAGGGTGCCCGCGCTCACCGACCGCATCCAAACGTCATGCGAGAGGCTGATTCTCAAACTCGGACACGGTCACATCCCTAGCGTTCACTACGGCGTATCGTGACGATATCAACGATTCCGGAAATGAGAAGGCCGTTACATCCGGGTTTCGCCAAGGCTCATCCCGGGACCGTAAGGCTTTCTAACAGGTGCGTCAACGCAGGTCAGCGCGGTCGGTCCGGCTGTGATAAGCACGTTCTCAACCCGAACGAGGAGCGAAGGTCCATGTCACTGTTCGACGCGTACGGCTACAACGGAAAGCGGGCGGTCGTCGTCGGCGGCGCCACCGGTATGGGGGCGGCCGTCGCCGAGCTCGTGAAGGATGCGGGCGCTGAAGTCGTCGTCATGGACCGCGCTCCCGTCACGCTCGACGGCGTGAAGAGCATCCAGGTCGACATGGCCGACCAGGCCTCGATCGAGGCGGCGACCGACGAGTGCGGCGGTCCGGTCAACGCCCTGTTCTCCTGCGCCGGCGTCGCTGACGGAACACCCGGCCTGGAGCGCATCAACTTCCTCGGCCATCGGCACATGATCAACCGCATGCGCGCGGCCGGGACGCTCTCCCGGGGATCTGCCATCGGCTTCATCTCCTCGGCCGCCGGCGCTGCCTGGCTGCCCAACATGGAGAAGGTCAGCCGCTACCTCGACATCACCGACTTCGACGAGGCGGCCAAGTACGCGGTCGACAACAACATGGCCGACTACTTGTGGAGCAAGCTCGCCATCTGCGCCTACGTCGCGCGCGAGGCGATGGGGTTGCTGAAGGAAGGCATCCGCGTCAACGCGATCCTTCCCGGCCCGACCGACACGCCCCTGGCGCGGGCCAACGCCGACATGTGGCTGGGCTTCGCCTCCGACTACCGCGCCGAGACCGGCATCGAGCCGTCGACGCCGCTCGAGCAGGCCTATGCCCTTGCGTTCCTCTGCAGCGACGCGGCCCGGGCCGTCACGGGCATCACGATGGTCACCGACGTCGGCTACTTCTCGTCGGGGCTGTCAGGATCGTTCGAGCCGGCCGCCCCCGTGGCGCAGTTCCTGACCACCACCCAGTTCTAGGTCGGCCGACGGGACACGAGCGTGCGTCCACTCCCGCAGCTGACGCCGGCGAACGAGTGGTTCTGGACATCGGGCTCCGACGGGAAGTTGCGCATCCAGGCCTGCGCGGACTGCGAGACATTCGTTCACCCGCCGGTTCCGATCTGTCCTGCCTGCCGCAGCCGCGCGCGAGAGCCGCGGGTGGTGTCGGGACGCGCGACCGTCATCGGCTTCACGATCAACCAGCAGCAGTGGCTGCCGGACATGGCACCGCCGTACGTCGTCGCGACGGTCGCGCTCGCCGAGGACCCGCATGTCCGCCTGACTACCAACGTCGTCGGATGCGAGCCGGACGACGTCCGTGTCGGGCAGGAGGTGCAGGTCAGGTTCGAACAGCTTGACGATGTTTGGCTCCCGCTCTTCGAACCGACCGGCGGTTCGACGACGGACGACATCGTCGGCGAGCCGTCCCTGCCGGCACCGCGCCCGCCGCTGTCGACGGATCGGTTCGAGCATCGCTCGGTGCTGTCGGGAATCGGCCGATCGGCGATCGGGCGGCGACTGATGCGCGACCCGCTCTCACTGACGGTCGACGCTTGTCTCGCGGCCGTCGAAGACGCGGGCCTTTCCCTCAGCGACATCGACGGGCTGTCGACGTACCCCGGGATGTCGGCTGGAGGCATCGGAGAGGGTGGCGTCACGGCTGTCGAAGAGGCGCTGCGCATCCATCCGACCTGGATCAACGGGGGCATGGACATCCCGGGACCCGGTGGTTCGATCATCGCGGCCATGCTGGCCGTGTCCGCCGGGCTGTGCCGGCACGTCCTGTGCTTTCGCACGGTGTGGGAGTCGACCTACGCAGCGCTCGGCCTCGGGGCGCGGCAGGGCGGCCGCGTCTCCGGGCCGCTGTGGGAATGGCGAGCGCCGTTCGGCGCGATGTCGGCCGCGAACTGGATCGGCATGAACGCCAACCAGTACATGCATCGGTACGGCGCCACCCGCGAGGAGACGCTCGCCTGGATCGCCCTCACGGACCGGGCGAACGCCGCCCGCAACCCGCACGCGATCTACCGCGACCCGATGACGATGGAGGACTATCTCGGGGCCCGGCCGATCACGTCACCGTTCGGGCTCTATGACTGCGACGTGCCGTGCGACGCGTCGATCGCGGTGGTCGTGTCCGACGCGGCGGTGGCCGCTGACCTGCCCAAGCCGGCGATCCGCATAGAGGCGGTCGGGACACAGATCCTCGAGCGGGTGTCGTGGGAGCAGGACACCGTGACGCACGAGCCGCAAGTGCTTGGGCAGTCGGCCCACCTGTGGACCAGGACCGACTTGCGCCAGCCCGACGTCGACCTCGCTCTCCTCTATGACGGCTTCTCCTTCAACGCGATCTCGTGGCTGGAGGGGCTCGGCTTCTGCGGCTTCGGTGAGGCGAAAGACTGGCTCGACGGCGGCAAGCGGATCGCGCTGGACGGCGAGCTGCCGATCAACCCGCACGGCGGTCAGCTGTCCGAAGGCCGCACCCACGGCTACGGATTCATCTACGAAGCGGTCGCACAGCTGCGCCACGATGCAGCCGAGCGGCAGGTCCGCGACGCACGAACCGCGGTCGTCACCTCCGGCGGCGGAACGCCGTCAGGAGTGCTGCTGCTGCGCCGCGACGGCAGCTAAGAGCTCGCCGCGGTCCGGCAGCTTGATGCGCGCGTGACCGTGCCGCGCACCTAGGGCGACTTCCGCCGCCTCGATCGCCAGCCATCCGTCCCACTGCACAACTGGGACACCGGCCGCACGCAGCCGCTCGACCGGGTCCGGCCGCTCGACCGGGTCCACGGCGCTGTCACCTGGATCCGACGGGTAGGCCGCCCAGTCCTCCCGCATCGATCGCACGGTCTCCGCGGCGTCGGACCGGTTCGTGCCGATGACGCCCGTCGGACCACGCTTGACCCAGCCGGCAACGTACTCCCCCGATGCGGGTCTGCCATCTCGTAGCACCCGGCCCGCGTCGTTCGGGATGGTCCCGCTGTCGTCGTCGAAGGGCAGCCCCTCGATCGGGACGCCGCGGTATCCCACCGACCGCAAGACGAGCTGCGCGTCGAGGGTCTCGAGGGGCCCTGCACTCGTGAGTCGGCCGGCGTCGTCGAACCGCGTCCGCTCGAGCTGTACGGCCTCCACGTGTGACGTTCCGAGCAACGCGGTCGGACGCACCATGAAGCGGAGGTGGATGCGGCGCGGCCTGCCTGCCGGAGTGCGCTGCGACCATTCGGTGAGCACGTCGAGGTTGCGTCGTACCGCCGCGTTGGCTTCCGCCAACTCCTGCCCCGCCGCCAGCTCCGCCGGATCGACGATGACATCAGCGTTGGCGAGCTCCCCCAGCTCGCGAAGCTCCTTCGTCGTGAACTTCGCATGTGCCGCACTGCGCCGGCCGAGCAAGTGGATGTCTGTCACTGCGCTGTCGCGCAACGTGTCGAGGACGTCGCGCGGGATGTCCGTCGACTCGAGATCGCCATCTGTCTTGGCGAGCATTCTCGTGACATCGACAGCGACGTTGCCGACACCGACAACAACGACCGAACGCGCGTGCAACGTCATGTCGCGAATAGCGCCGTCCGGGTGCCCGGAGTACCACGCGACGAAGTCGGTCGCCGACAGGCTTCCGGGCAGGTCCTCGCCCGGGATGCCGAGCCTGCGGTCCGTGGACGCGCCGAACGCGTAGACCACCGCGTCATACGCTGCCCGCAGCTCATCGATGCTGATGTCGGCGCCGACGCACACGTTGCCGACGAAGCGCACCCTCGGCTGCTCCAGGACCTTGCACAGCGTGCGTTCGATCGACTTGATCTTCAAATGGTCCGGCGCCACCCCGTAGCGCACCAGGCCGAAGGGAGTGGGCAGCGCGTCATAGACATCGACGTGAACGTCGGCGTCATCGAGCAGCGCCTCGGCGGCGTAGATGCCTGCCGGCCCGGCGCCGACCACTGCAACGCGCACGAGAGCGATCTTGTCAGATGTGCGTGGGACCGCAACGGGCGATGCGTTCGTCGTTGAGCATCTGGCCGTAGACCCCGTCACACTCCGCGAGCACCGCGGGATACGGGCCGGCATCGACCGGATGCTGAGCCACGATGGCCGGGACGATCGGCGTCCCGTCCGACCAGGTGCCCATGACTGAATAGTCGGCGTCGCACCACCGCCCAGTGATCGAACATGTCTCGAGCATGTCCAAGTCGCGCCACAGCGCGAAGTCGAGCGCGTCCGGGACGTAGCTTGGGCCGGCGGTCGCGATCGGTGTGTTGTGCTCGGCGACAAGAGCGGGCTGCCCGTGCGGGTCGCTGTTGATGAGGGCGTGGTGCTTCTGCGCGGCAGGCACGGACAGGGCCTCAAAGACTTCATCGCCGATGCGATTGTCGGCGAGCGCGTCGTCCTCGAAGCCGACCGTCAACACCTGGGTGTTCGCCGGCACGGCGATGTCACCGCCACCGACGAGCAACGCGAACGTCATCGCAATGTTGTTCATCCAGAGCGCTTTCCTGCCCCAGCCGTGTTGCCCGGCCTGGACGACGAGGTAGGGAATCATGCTGGCGCCGAACGAGTGACCCCAGAAACCGACGCGCGACGTGTCGATGCGTGACACGAGCCCGGACGCCTGCACATTGGCGGCATCCATCGAGCGGTAGGCCGCTTCGAGGGTGCTCTTGCTGCCGTCGTTGACCTGGTAGGTGGGATAGACGACGACGTTGCCAACGCTGACCAGGTGGTCGATCAGTGCGATGTAGTTGGACGGATCCGTGCCGCCTAGTCCATGCGCCATGAAGACGGTGGGACGCTTCGCGTCGTCGCAGCGGCCGCCGCCAAGTACGGCTGAGGCGGTGCCGCCCGGCTGGAACACGTAGACCGGGTTGCCGGGCGCAGTCGCGTTGTCAAACGAGGACTCGTCTACCGAACACGCCCCGTTGCTGCCTGGGCCGGTCGCCGGCTGAGATGGCTGTGACGCGGGCGCGATGACCGGGCCGGCGACAGCGGCCGGCACACCGACCGCGAGAACCGCAACAGCGGCAATGACACCGGTGAGTGGGCGCACCCGGATGGCCATGCTGACCTCCCTTTCAACAGGTGCGTTGAAGCGTTACCGTGCCCGCGAAAGCGGTCAAGGGAGGTCAATTGCCACCGTTCCTGGCGTTTCGACTCTGGTTGCGAGAGGGGCCTTCAGCGGAGCGGGCGCTCGCGGCGGTTGCCGCGGCCGTGGTGCTCGCCCTGGTTGTGCTCGCACTGGTGCCGGTGGCCGGCGAGTCGTCGAGTCCCGCCGGGTTGGCCGTCGAATTACCGGCACCGGCCGGCAGCACCGGGCCCACCGGAGCGTCGAGTGCCGCCGCTGGCGCCCGGGCCCACGGGACGACCGGGGGCGCTAGTGCGCCGGGCGCGACCGGGTCATCCGCCGTCGGCGGTTCCGCTGCGGCCGGTGGCACCCGCGCTACCGGTGCCGGCGGAGTCGCCGCGGGGGGCGGCACAGGGCAGAGCTCGGCCACGCCAGGAAGCCCCGGCTGCGCGGCGGCGCGCACCTCGAGTGCCCCTGGCGTCACGGCGTCGACCGTCCTGTTCGACGTCGCGAACATCTCGCTCGCTGGGCCGATCGGCAACTCGACATTCGACGTCCGGCCTGATCTCGGGAAGATCGCGCAGGCGTTGGCCGACGACATCAACGAGCACGGTGGGCTTGCATGCGGACGAAAGGTCGTGCTCAAGCAGTACGACGTCAACCCGCTCGATGCGAATGACAGTCAGTCGAAGTGTCTTCAGATGGCGTCTGACCATCCGTTCCTGGTGTTCAACGTCGGTGCTTACCTCACGCCTGCTGCGCGGCAGTGCTTCGTGCAGAACAAGGTGCTCGAGATGTCCAGTACGCAGATCGACTACACCGAGCTGCAGCAGTCCTACCCGTATCTGTTCAGCGTGCCAGCTGTCGCTGAGCAGATGGTCGATGCAGCAGTCGCCGGGTTTGCGAAGCGCGGAATCTTCTCCGGCCCGAAGTTCAAGAAGCTGGGATTGTTCGAGGACGGTTGCGACCCGCCGGTGAACAAGAGGATCGACGAAGACCTCGCCCGTGCAGGGGTCATGTCGAGTCAAGTGACCAAGTACGTGTTGGACTGCAACGTCGCCTCTCCCCCGAACCAGATCGAACAAGGAGTCGTGCAGCAGAAGCTGGCCAACGCGACGCACGTCCTGCTCGCGTCATCGGAGACCAACGACGAGAACTACGTGCGGATCGCCAACGGGCAGAACTTCCATCCGCAGTATCTCGTGTCGGACTACGGGTCCAACACGAGCGGCGCGGGCACCGAGAACTGGGGGTCGGCTTTCAATGGCGCCGTCGGGATCACGACGACGCGGGTGGGCGAGTTCAGCAGCGGCGTCCACAACCCGCAGGAGGTCGAGTGCGACAAGGTCATGCGTCGTCACGGAGTGCCGGGCGTGCAGCACGAGAACAAGGACACCAGCGCCATGGGGTCCTGCGACTCGTTCTGGTTCGTGCGCCAAGCCATGGCGGGCGCGGGGGACAATCCGACGCAGTTGAGCTTCCTGCAAAGCCTTTCCACGATGGGGCTGTTCAGGTCGGCTGACCTCGGCGATGGGCTGTTCAACCGTCGCGGCAAGCTGACCGGCGGGGACTTCGAGCGCGAGATCGTTTATCGCGGCAGCTGTTCGTGTTGGCACATCGTCGATCGCACGATGAGACCCGTCCAATGAGCTCATGACCGCCGGACTTGTGCTCGGCTTCATCACTGGGCTGACATACGGACTTCTCGCGGTCGGGATCGTCCTGATCTTCAAGGCGAACCGGTTCATCAACGTCGCGCACGCACAGCTCGGCACCTTGTCCGCGATGCTGCTCGGGAAGTTCGTCCTCGACGAGGGCTGGAGCTACTGGGTCGCGTTCCCCGTCGTGCTGGCAATCGGCGCGGTGATCGGCGTTGTCATCGACCGGCTCGTCGTGCGGCCGATGATGCGGCGCCGCCGGCACACCGTGTCGCTCCTGCTCGTCTCGATCGGTGTTGCGCAGCTGCTGTTGGCTCTCGCTTATGTGCCGCGGCTCGGTCCGAGCATCAACGCGGTCTATCGCAAGGGCTATCCGGTCCCGTTCGACGCGCATATCGACGCGGGCTCGTTCATCCTGCGCGGCGAACATGTGCTGATCCTCGTGCTCGTCCCGCTGATAGTTGCCGGGCTCACGGTGTTCCTGCGCTTCACCATCACCGGAAAGACCATCCGTGCGGCCGCCTCCAATCCGGATGCGGCCCGGCTGTGCGGCATCTCGGTGAACCGGACAAGCGCGATCGCCTGGGGCATCGCGGGGATGCTCAGTGCGGTCACCGCAGTGCTGCAGGCCCCGAGTCAGGGCTCGTTCAACGCCGCGGCCCTCGGTCCGCCGCTCTTGCTCCGCGCCTTGGGTGCTGCGGCGCTCGGCGGCTTCACGAGCATTCCAGCTGCGCTCCTCGGCGGCCTGTTGATCGGGGAGGCCGAGCACATCACGCTTTCCCTCGGCCACCGGGTCGGACCAGCGGAGCTGGTCGTGTTCCTCGTCGTCGTCGCGATCCTGTTCGCACGCGGCAGGGTGATCGCGGCCGCCGCCGGGGCGGCTGACTCGTCGAAGGACGAGGAGCCTCCGCCGACCCGCGTCCCTGAACCGATCCGGCAACGGCCGATGGTGCGCTACTCGCGGCCGCTGTTCGGGCTGTGCTGCCTGGCCGTGGCGGTGCTCGCGCCGCTCTCGCCCGGACTCAACTCGTCGGCTCACCGGTTCGACCTGGTGATCACGCTGGTGATGGCGGTCGCCGGTGTGGCGTTGACGATGCTCGTCGGGTGGGCGGGGCAGGTGAGCCTCGGGCACTTCGCCGTACTCGGTCTAGGCGCCTACCTCGCGGCGAGGCTCGTGCCGCATCACTGGTCGTTGCTCGCCGTTCTCGCGTTCGCCGCGGTCGTGGGCGCAGCCACGATGGCTCTCGTCGGGTTGCCGGCGCTGCGGCTGCGCGGCCTCACTTTGGCACTGACGACTCTCGGTCTCGCTGTCATCGCACCGGTATGGCTGTTCCAGCAGCCATGGCTCGGAGCGCAGGGTCAGTCGGCCGTCGTCGTACCCCCCGCCGGGCTCATCGGTGCCGGGCATCTCGACACCTTGCTGCGCGTCTACTACGCGACGTTGGTGTTGCTCGTGGTGACCGTCGGTGCCGCGGCCGGGATCCGCCGCACCATGCCCGGCCGGCTCGTCATTGCCGTCCGCGACAACGAGCGCGCGGTCGCCGCCTTCGGCGTCACACCGGCAGCGGTGAAGGTGATGATTCTCGCCGTCTCCGGCGGCTTCGTCGCGATGGCCGGAGTCCTGTGGGGCTCGGCCTGGCGCACTGTCTCGGTCGATCTCGTGCCGCCGGAGGCCTCTCTTCTGCTACTCGCGATTCCCGTCATCGGCGGCCTAGGGTCGCTGTCCGGCGCGGTTGCCGGCGCGATCGCGATCTACGTGCCGGCTTTCTTCATCAGTCCCTACCTGACGCCGCTGTTCGGCGACTTCGGCAAGCAGCTGGGATTCCAGCTTGCCCTCGCCGGGATCGGGCTCGTCGTGTTCCCGCTGGCCTACCCCGGTGGGTTAGCGGGTGTGGCGGGCGGATGGTGGCAGCGCTTCGTCGACCGGTTGAACGCCACCGTCGGTGGCCGGGCCGCGAGGGACGATGATCCACCTCTCGTTGTCGCAGGTGTGACCAAGCGTTTCGGCGGCGTGACCGCATTGCGCGACGTCGACATCGAGGTGCGGCCGGGCGAAGTGGTCGGGCTCATCGGGCCCAACGGTGCCGGCAAGACAACACTGATGAACGTCGTCTCCGGCGACCTCGCCTGCGACAGCGGAGCCATAAGGCTTCATGGCAGGGACATCACCGCCCTGCCGTCGTACTACCGCGCACATCTGGGCATCGGCCGCAGCTATCAGGACGCCATGTTGTTCAGCGGACTGACCACCACGGAGGTCATCAAAGTCGCCTTGTCCCGCCACCATCGACTCGGCATCCTGTCGGCGATGGTGGGCGCGCCCTGGGTGCGATACGCCGAACGGTCGTTGAGCCAACGAGCCGACGAGATCCTGACGCGCTTCGGGCTGCGGGACTGGGCGGACGTGCGGACCGCAGACCTGTCTACCGGCACCCGACGCGTCTGCGCACTCGCAGCGCAGGTTGCGTCAGCACCGCACATCCTGCTCCTCGACGAACCGACCGCCGGAGTCGCTCAGCGCGACGCGGAGGCATTCGGACCGTTACTACGACGCGTGCGTGACGAGCTGGACTGCAGCATCCTCATCATCGAGCACGACATGCCGCTGCTCATGAGTGTCTGCGACCGGGTCTATGCAATGGCTGAGGGCAGGGTGATTGCGTCGGGTTCCCCCGAGGATATTCGCGCCAACCCCGAGGTCGTGGCGAGCTATCTCGGCACCTCGACAGCAGCCGTCGAGCGATCCACCGCGCCGTCACGCACGAGCAGGAGTCCGGTGAGCAGTGACAGCTGAGTTGACCCCGCGCATTCACGCGCAGCATTCGCCAGACCGGCCCGCCATCGTCATGGGCGGGACGGGAGAAGTCACGACGTTCGGTGAGCTCGACGACCGCTCCCGTCGCCTGGCCCAGTTCTTTCGCAGTCGCGGCCTCGCAGAAGGCGACGTCATCGCGATCCTGATGGAGAACAACCGGCAGTTCCTCGAGGTCGCTTGGTCCGCGCAACGCTCCGGCCTTCACTACACCGCGATCAACAGCCACTTGCGAGCGGCGGAAGTGCAATACGTGCTGGACGACTCCGGGGCCACGGCGCTCATCACCTCCACGCAGATGACAAGTCTGATCAACCACCTCGACCTCACGCGCATCCCGAACCGCGTCTGTGTGGGTGGAGGCCTCGACGGGTTCGAGACGTACGACGAGGTGCTCACGTCTGCCTCAGGCGATGTGTGCGAGGAGCGTGAAGGCCGGGAGATGCTCTACTCCTCCGGCACCACCGGGCGGCCTAAGGGTGTGCGCAAGCCAGTCCCCGGGACGAGTTTCGGCGACCCCGCAGCGGAGCCGGTCCGGGTCGCGCAGGGCGTCGCGGCACTCGGCGCCGGGCCTGGCGCCGTGTATCTGTCGCCGGCGCCGCTCTACCACGCCGCACCCTTGGTCTACTCGATGTCGATGCACCGCGTCGGCGCAACCGTCGTCGTCATGGAACGCTTCGACCCGCGCGAGTGCCTGGCCCTGATCGAGCAACATCGCATCACCCACGCACAGTTCGTGCCGACGATGTTCGTGCGCATGCTCCAGCTCACCCGTGAGGAGCGCGAGCGATACGACCTGTCCAGCCTCGGCTTTGCCGTGCACGCCGGCGCGCCCTGCCCGATCGGTGTGAAGAAGCAAATGCTCGAGTGGTGGGGACCGATCATCTTCGAGTACTACTCGGGGACCGAAGGCGTGGGCAACACGTTCATCACGCCCCAGGAGTGGTTGGCCCACCCCGGCTCGGTCGGCCAGCCGGCACAGGAGTGTCACATCGTCGGCGACGACGGCGCGGAGGTGCAGCCGGGCGAAACCGGGCTCGTCTACTTCGTCGGCGGTATGGAGTTCGAGTACCACAACGACCCGGAGAAGACCTCGTCCATCGCCAACGAGAAGGGATGGCGCACGCTCGGGGACATCGGACACCTCGACGCGGACGGATACCTCTATCTCACGGATCGCAAGGCGCACATGATCATCTCCGGTGGGGTGAACATCTATCCGCAGGAATCGGAGAACGTGCTCTGCGCCCATCCGCAGGTGGCGGATGCTGCCGTCATCGGTGTCCCGGATGACGAGATGGGTGAGGCGGTCAAAGCCGTCGTACAGCTCGTCGACCCGGCGGCAGCGTCGCCAGAACTCGCGGAAGACCTTCTCGCCTATTGCCGCACCGAGCTGGCGAGCTACAAGTGCCCACGCAGCGTCGACTTCGTCAGCGAGCTACCACGGGACGACAACGGCAAGCTCTACAAGCGCTTGCTGCGCGAGCGCTATTGGGAGGGTCATGCCTCACTCGTGGTGTGAGGACGTGTGTTCCCGCAGCCACGCGACGACGTCGGTCGTGACCTCATCCCGATTGACCTCGTTGAGCAGCTCGTGACGCGCCTCGGGATAGAGACGGCTCATCACCTGGACGTCGGCCGCGCCGAGGAGGGCTTCGAGCTCACGGACGTTCTCCCCCATCCCCGCGGCGGGGTCGCGGTCACCGGCGATCAGCAACACGGGACACCCGATCGATCGAAAAGACCCGACGGTCATCGCCGAGACGGCAACCTCGAACAGCCCCGCCAGGTAGCCGAATGTCAGCGGGTGTTGATCACCGCAGAACGGATCAGCCAGGTAGCGGTCGACCTCGCTCTCATCCCTGCTGAGCCAGTCGAACGAAGTGCGGGCCGGCTCGAAGGCCGCGTTCAGACCCGCCAAGGAGGGCGCCGGCTCGTCGGTGAGTCCGGCGGCGGCCGCCTGACCGAGTTGGTCCGCGAACGACGCGACGCCCGCAGCGGACGCCGGAAAGCCGCACAGCACGAGGCCGGTCAGTCCGGTCGGATGCGCCGTCGCATAGCTGAGCGCGATCAGTGCACCCATCGAGTGCCCGAACAGCGCTACCGGGAGCCCGGGATGCTCCGCCCTGGCAGTGTCGGCCAGCTCCTGCAGGTCCTCGATGAGAGCGGCACCGCCACCGGCGCCCAGCCGACCGACCCCTGTTCCGGACGAGGTCTGACCATGACCGCGGTGATCGGGCGCGTAGGTGACGAAGCCCGCCTCTGCGAGGGCATGACCGAAGCGGTCATAGCGGCCGGAGTGCTCCGACGCACCGTGCGAGACCAAGACGACTCCGCGCGGCGTCGTACAGGTCCAGCGCCGGTAGAACAAGTTCACCCCGCGCGCGTCGGTAAAGCGCAGCTCATCCACGTCGTGTCCAGTCATCGGTCCAGGAGCCTCTCATGACCAACAGCACCGGCGACACGACTGTCATCGCCGAGCGACGAGCACGCGCCGAGAAGAACGACGACTACCGCAACCGCCGCGCGGTCATGCTCGAGCAGGCGGCGCTCTTGTTCCACACGAATGGGATCAGTGAGACGTCCGTGAGCGACATTGCCGCCGCTGCCGGCCTTGATCGCGCAACGGTCTACTACTACTTCCCCAACAAGGAAGCGATCGTCGCGGAAGTCGTGCGAGACGCAGTCATCCAGAGCTCGTCCGCCATCGCCGCCATTGCGAACAGTGACCTCGCGCCCGCCGACAAGCTGCGCCAGATGATCGTCACGTCGATGCAGTTGTTCGATCGCCACTACCCACATCTGTTGGTGTTCCTGCGCGAGGACATGGCACGCTCGGTGCCGGAGTCCTTTCTGCAATGGCTCATGCAGAACCAACAGGACTCGGCAACCTTGTGGCGCGGCGTCATCGCCGAGGGTCTCGACAGTGGCGTCTTCGACACGTCACTGGGCGTCGACACCTTGCTGTCTGCGGTGCTGGGCGCCCTCCTCTGGGTCGCTCGGCGTTATCAACCGGACGCAGGTGTCGACCCGGAGGAGACCGGAACAGGCGTCGCCCGGCTCCTGATCAACGGGCTGCTGAGCCGCTGACCAGGGGAGCTGCAGATGCCGGTCAGTAGACCCGCCGACCTGCCGCCGGGCGGCGGCAGCAGTTGACGCTCTAACCGTCGATGTCGAGCACGACTTTGCCGACCGCCTTGCCGTCACCAACGAGTTTCAGGGCATCGACAACCTCGTCGAGCGCGAAAGTGGCTCCGATGTGCGGCGTTGCCCGCCCGTCCGCGAGCAACGACATCAGCTCCCGCTCGTTGCGGGCGGACTCGGTCGGCTCGTGCTCGGCCCAGGACCGGAACTCGAAGCCCACGATCGTGATGCCCTTGAGAAGGACGAGGTTGAGCGGGATGCGCGGGATCGTCCCGGACGCGTAGCCAACGGTCACGAATCGTCCGTTGCGCCGCATGGACCGCAAGGCCGGCTCAGCGAGGTCGCCACCGACCGGGTCGACGACGACGTCGCTGCCGCCAGGCAAAGTGTTCTTCAGCGTCTGGCGAAGATCGCCGTCGCGATAGTTGACCAGATGGCGAGCACCGTACGACGCAGCAGCCTGCAGCTTTTGCTCGGATGACGCGACGGCCGTGACGGTTGCGCCAAGAATGGTGGCGAGCTGCACGGCGGCCAACCCGACACCACCACCCGCACCGAGCACGACAACCTCGTCGCCCGGTTGCACCCGCGCGACCGAGCGGAGGACGTGGTACGCCGTGCGGTGGGCGACGCCGAACGCCGCGGCGATCCGTTGGTCAACGCCCGCCGGGATGCGCTGTAGCGCGTTGGCCGCGACGACGACCTCTTCCGCGAATGCCCCGACGAGACCGGTCCCCGTCACCACATCAGCGAGGGCGACACCGTCAACGTCAGCTGCGACCTCGACCACCGCACCCGCGAACTCGCTGCCCGGGACGAACGGCGTGGGTGCAGAAATCTGATAGGCGTTGGCCACAACCAACACGTCGGGATAGTTCACGGCCGCGGCCGCGACGCGCACCCGCACCTGTCCGTCGCATAGTGGCGGCGACTCGATCTCCTCGACCGTGACGACGTCCGGGGGACCATACGAGCGGCAGACGGCGGCGCGCATCTACAACGTCCGGAACAGGCCGCCGTCGACGAGCACCTGCGCTCCGTTGACGTAGCTCGCTGCATCACTGGCAAGGAAGACGCACACGCCGACCAAGTCTTGAGGTACACCGATGCGTTGCATCGGGTTGACCCGGCCGGCCGCGGCTTTCGCCTCCTCACCCCACGCTTTGGCGATGTCAGTGTCGAAGGCACCTGGCAGCACGAGGTTGGCGCGGACCTTTGGCGCCCAGGCCCCCGCGAGCCCGAGCGTCAGCGCGTTGAGGCCCGCTTTGGCCATCGCATAGGGCAGGTCGTCCGCTCCAGGTCGCAGCGATCCTGCCGTGGTGACGTTGATGATCGAGCCACCGTCGCCTTGTGCCATTCGGTCGCCGAACAGCGCACTCAGCCGGAATGGGCCACGCGCGTTGACGGCATGCACCTTGTCGTAGAGCTCCTGAGTAACCGACGTCAGCCCGTCGTAGAGCGGCGACATGCCGGCATTGTTGACCAGCACGTCGCACCGGCCGAATTCGCCGTACACCGTGTCGACGAGCCGGTCGCAGTCGTTCCAATGTCCGACGTGGCAGCCGACACCGACCGCGCGTCGTCCGGTCGCCTCAGTGATCTCGGCCGCGGCGCGCTCACACGCGTCGACCTTGCGGCTCGCGATGACGACATCGGCGCCGGCACTCGCAAGTCCTTCAGCGACGGCGCGGCCGATGCCGCGGCTGCCACCCGTCACCACCGCGACCTTGCCGGTGAGGTCGAACAGCTCGGCCGGCGCCCTCATCCGGCGTAGTCGACGGACGCGGCCAGCTCGCCGGCCTCAGCCATCAGCCCTTTGACGATGGGCGCAAACGCGTCGCCTTTGGAGCCCCCGCGCGAGACGGTCTGCTCGAGCACAACGGCGAGCTTCCACTTCGCCAGCACGCAGTAGTAGTCGATGTCGTCGACCTGACGACCGGAGACCTTCTCGTAGTGCGCAAGTAGCTCGTCGCGGGTCGGCATGCCCCGGTAGTCGACGTAGCTGATCGCCTGCGTCTCGTCCGGGTTCGCCGGCCAGGCGTGCACGACCCACGCCAGGTCGAGCTTGGGATCGCCGATAGTGCCCATCTCCCAGTCGACGATGGAGGCGAGCCGGGCCGGACCGCCGTGGTGATACATGACGTTGGCGAACTGATAGTCGCCGTGCATGATGCCGGGAACGTAGTCGATCGGCTTGTGCGAACGCAGCCACGCCGCTGCTTCGTCGAACCCGGGCAGCTCCCGCGTCTTGACCCGCTCGTAGAACGCGGACCATCGATCAACCTGACGCTCGTGGAATCCCTCCGGCCGGCCGAGGTCCTGCAACCCCTTCGACTGCCAGTCCACGTTCGACAACAGTGCGGCGCCTTCGACCAGCTGCAAGGCGAGATCGCGTCGTTGCTCGGCGTCGCTGTCGAACGGATCCGGCCACTTCCGGTCGACGAGGCCCATCGGCGACCAACCGTCGACGTAACCCATCAAGTAGAAGGTGCGACCGAGAACGGAGTCGTCGGTGCACAGCGCGACGGCTGGTGTGCTCGGCACCTCGGTGCCGGTCAGCGCCTCGATGATCCGCCACTCACGCACGATTCCCTTGTCGCGGTCGGGTGCGGCCGTGGGCGGCGGGATGCGCATGACGCAGTGCAGGTCGCCGCGGCGCAGCTCGTAGATGTGGTTCTGGCTCCCGCCGGACAGATAGCTGTGCTCGAGCGGCGCACCTGGGCCGAGATCTTGGGAATCCATCCAGGCAACGAGCGCATCGACGTTCTGCAACGCCGGTGCCTCATCGAAGCCGGCCGTCACAGATTGCCAACTTCGTGCTCGAGGTATTCCGCGAACTTGGCACGCGCGGCTGCCCTCTTTCGCGGCAGGTGCTCGGTCGGCCACAGGTCGTCGCTCGGCTGATGGTCGCGCAGCACTTGTCGCGCGACGGTCACCTTGTGCACCTCGGTCGGCCCATCGGCGAGGCCAAGGACGCTGGCGCCGAGCATCATCCGCGCGAACGGCATCTCGTTGCTCGCGCCGAGCGCACCGTGCACTTGTAACGCCCGCCACGCGATGTCGTGCAACACGCCCGGCATGAGGACCTTGACCGCCGCGATGTCCTTGCGCACCTTCTTGTAGTCGTTGTGCTTGTCGATCGACCATGCGGTGTAGAGCACCATCAGCCGGAACTGCATGAGCTGTGCATAGGAGTCGGCGATGTAGCCCTGCACGAACTGCTTGTTGGCCAGCAGGTCGCCTTGCGTATGACGGCTCAACGCGCGCTCACACATCATGTCCAGCGCCTTGGTGGCCTGACCCACCGTGCGCATCGCGTGGTGGATGCGGCCACCGCCGAGCCGGGTCTGCGCGATCGCGAAGGCCTGGCCTTCGCCGCCGAGCAGCGCGTCCGCCGGGACTCTCGCGTCCTCGTAGTGAATCAGCGCATGCGAACCTTCGTCTTCCGGCTCGCCGGCAAGACCGACGTTGCGGACGATGTTGACGCCGGGCGTGTCCCTCGGAACAAGGAACATCGACATGCCCTGATAGGCGCTGACATCAGGATTGGTCACCGCCATGACGATGAGGAACGACGCCGTCCGCGCGTTGGACGAGAAGAACTTCCAGCCGTTGATGACCCACTCGTCGCCGTCCTTGACCGCCTGCGTCTTGAACGTCGTGGGATCGCTGCCGCCCTGCGGCTCGGTCATCGAGTAGCAGGAGAAGACTTCGCCGTCGAGCAGTGGCCGCAGGTAGCGGTCCTTCTGCTCCTCGGTGCCGTAGTGCGCGATGATCTCGGCGTTTCCGGTGTCCGGTGCTTGGCAGCCGAACACGACCGGCGCCCACATCGAGCGACCGAGGATCTCGTTGAGCAGTGCGAGCTTCAGCTGCCCGTAGCCCTCGCCGCCGAGCTCCGGCCCGAGATGCGTCGCCCAGAGCTTCTGCCGGCGTACCTCTTGCTTCAGCGGATCGACGACCTTGCGCAACGTGTCGTCGAGCGGGGTGAACACGAGATCGGGCCAGACCAGGTCGAGTGGCTCGATCTCCGCGCGAACGAAGTTGTCCGCCCAGTCGAGCTTCTCCTGGAACTCAGGATCGGTCTCGAAGTCCCATGCCATGGCCGGCTCCTCCGCTTCGCGTGTGTGGCAGAATAGCATTCTGATGAGGCAGAACAGCATTCCGGTTGCCGAACGGGTGGCGCAGCGAACGCTCGCGGGGCGGGAGTCGTCGTACGCAGAAGAGGTACGGCGACTGCTCGACGCTGCCCTAGCGGTCATGCTGCGTTGCGGGACGACATCGTCGCCTCGCGTGGCTGACATCGTCGCCGAAGCGGGCCTGTCCAACGAGGCGTTCTACCGTCACTTCGCGTCGAAGTCCGACCTCGTGACCGCGCTGCTCGAGGACGGCGCGGACCGGCTGCGCAACTACCTAGCCCATCAGATGGACAAGGAACGCACGCCGCAAGCGCAGGTGCGGCGTTGGGTGCAGGGCGTGCTGTCGCAAGCCGAGCCAGGCATCGCTGAGACGACGTTGGCCGTTCTGTGGAACGGCGGCAGCGTCGGGATCGAGCAGGCTTCCGGCCGGCATTTCGCCAGCGCGCCGCTCGCTGGACTCCTGCACGAGCCATTGGCGGCGCTCGGCAGCAGCAAGGTGGAGCTGCATGCGCGGCTAGCGGCGCACGCAACTCTTGGAATGCTTGCCGATCACCTCTGGCAACGCACGCAACCGAGCCGCCGTGAGGTCGACGAGATCATTGCTTTCTGCCTGGCGCCGGTGACTTCGTCGTCTGCATAACGATGCTCCGCCCGCTCCAACCCGGCTACCAGCTCAGGTGGCCGGCGTAGCCGTCGTCCGGGTTGCCCGGATTCGTATGCGGGTAACGGCTCTGGCAGCTCGCGTCGCTGGCGAAGTTCGCACCGCAGTCCTGCACCCATGACCCCCAGACGGTCATGCCGTCGGGACTCCAGGCCCCGCCGTTGAAGTCCAGCACCGTGATTCCGATGTTGCCACTCGTACGCGTGTTGTAGAGCAGCGGGTTTCCGTCCCTGTTCACCTGGCCACTCCAGAAGACGGGGTCGGGCGCAAGCGCGTTCTGTGTCGCGGTGATGAAACCGTCGGAGTAGCCGTTGCGTGCGTCAGAAGATTGGTCGTCACGGATGCCGTAGTAGGCCACCGCGATGTGACCGATGAGGCCACGGGAAAAAGTGCCTTGCACGAACATGAAGGTGCCCACGGACTTTACATACGGCGCGACGATGTTGATCGGCTTGCTCCAGTGCGCTCCACCATCCGTGGAATGCGACAGCAGGAGCTTGTTGCCCGAGCGGGTTGCGGGCATCAGCGGAACACCTGAAGGCCCCGCGAGCAGGTAGAGGTTGCCCGCCGCGTCGCTACGCAGGGTGCCGTCGTGCGGGAGTTCGTGGACGATCTTCCAGGTCGCGCCCTCGTCCTTGCTGGCGCTGAGGTAACTCTGGTTGTTGCACGAGACCACTACGAGCAAGGTGCCGTCGGCCAGTGGCTGGACGGTCGCGCCGGCGCTGGATGCCTGGCCCTTGCACTGCGGGTAGGGATCGGTCTTGTCGCGCTCGAGCCCGCTGTAGAACCCCTGGCCGGTTTGGCGGTCCACCGTGGTGCCGCGCCAGTTCTTGCCACCGTCGAGACTCTTCGAGCACGAGTAGCCCAGAGTGCCCGAGGTCGCGATACCGGTGCTCGCGTTGTCGCCACAGAGGTAGACAACATCTGGATATCCGGCGAGCTGCTCTCCGTGAATGGTCGGCCTTGCCGAGATCATCGTCGGGTTCTCGGCGCAGTCGTGGTCGAGGTCCGAGCCTGTCGACCAGGTCTTGCCGTCGTCCGCGGTGTACGCCACCACTGCACCCTTGCCACTACCGCAGGTGTACGGGACCTGTGGCGTACCGGGACCGCCGTTGTACATGTACCAGAACAACCGACCGGTCACGTGGTCGACGTAGAGGTTGTTGTCGACCTGCCCATCGAAGACGTGATCCTCGATCGAGACGGGCACCGAGATCGCCCGCCACTGGGCTCCTCCGTCGGACGTGACGGCGGCGCCGAACTGGGTGCCCCAACCGGGTACATGCCCGTCTCCAGATGCGACGGGGCCTCCTTGCAGCGCAGGCTCGTAAAGCACCGTGCCGTCGTTGGTGACCTCGATTCGGTTCTCCACTGCCGGCCAGCCGGTGGATCCCCCGCACACCGTCGGCCGAGCTCCGAGGTGACGCCGGATCACTTGCTGATTCGCGTGATGAGCGACGGCGGGAAGCAGCCCCTGGCATTCGGCTCGCGAAGCGTTGGAGCTGGAGTTCCCCGCCGTGAGTGCCATCGCGGTTACGGGGGCGAGCACGATCGCTGCGGTTGGCACCGTCAGCATCAGTCGCCTGCGACTCAACATGACCGTCTCCTCAAACCGACGCAAACGGGACGGTAGGACGGCTACCGACCACCCGCAAGGAAGGTTGGCTCAGCTGCACGCGGGCAGGGCGAACTCGCGTAGGTTCGTGGACCGTGACCTCGGCCGCTGACAACGTTCGCGAACTGGAGCGGTTGAAGGCCAGGTACTGCAGGACGCTGGACACCAAAGACTGGTCCGGATTCCGTAAGTTGTTTGCGGACGACTTCATCAGCGACACGAGTCAGTCCGGTGGAGTGATGATCGAGGGAGCGGACGAGTTCGTCGCCTTCATCCGAGGCGCACTCGCTCGCGCGGTGACGGTCCATCACGTGCAGCAACCCGAGATCGAGCTCATGTCGTCGACGACCGCGACAGGGATATGGGCGATGCAGGATGTCGTGCGTTTCGCACCAGGCGTGACGCTTCACGGCTTCGGCCACTACCACGAGACCTACGAAGCCATCGACGGTCAGTGGCGGATCAAGACCTCGACGCTGACGCGGCTGCGTGAGGAGATTCGGACTCCCCTGGTCACCGTGTTCGTGTCGGACCGCATCCGCCGGCGCCTGCAGAGTGCCGCGCTCCGGCGGCTTCGCGTCAGCTGAACGCCGGCAGCACTTCGTGCTCGAACAGCTGCAGGCTCGACCACGCGAGGTCGATCGGCATCCCACCACACATCGGATGGAGCTGCGCGAACGGCAGGGGCGCCGCCTTCAGCTCTGTGACGAATTCCTCGGGCGTCAGCACGGCGTACTGGCCCGTCGCGCGCAGCTCGTCCGCGTCCGCAACCGGGCGGTACGGCCCGGCGCCGTCATTCGCCGCCAGCCAGGCGCCATACGCATTGGTCTCGTGCAGGAAGTACGGCGCCATCTGCGCCCAGCCGGCATCGGCGTCCTCGGCAAGGGCGACCGTGCGGTTGGCACCGATCGGGCACGGACCCGGATCCGGGCGGCCGAGCACCTGCACCTCGTCGCGGTAGAACTCCCAGACCTCCGGCACTGAGGGGATGAAGCCGTCGGCGATGCGCGCAGCCCGGCGAGCAGCCGCCTCGCTGCTGCCGCCGAGGAGCAGTGCAGGACCGCCAGGACGGTAAGGCGCCGGTGTCACTTGTACGTGTCGGCCGCGGAACTCAAAGGCCTCACCGGAGAACGCGGCCCTTAGTGTCGCCATCGTCTCGGTCACGCGAGCCGCGCGTTCCTGCATCGGGACGTCGTACATCGCGAACTCATCACTGACGTAGCCGCCCGCGACGATGAGGTCGACCCGACCTTTGCTCAGCTGGTCGAGGACGACGAGGTCTTCGGCCAGCCGCAACGGGTCGTAGAACGGTGCGATCAACGCCGCGACCATCAGCCGCGTCGTTGACGTGCGCGCCGCCATCGCCGCGAGCATCGGCAGCGGACTCGGGAGGTAGCCGTCCGGTGAGCCGTGATGCTCGCTGACGGTTAACGTCAGACAACCAAGTCGGTCGGCCCACTCCGCCATGTCCAACGCGGTGGCGTACCGGTCTGCCATCGAGGTGTTCGCAAAGGAGGGATTGCGAAAGTCGAAGCGCAGCCCGAAGAAGACGGTCACGGAACCAAGTCCGGGGGCACCCAGCGAGGCGGTCGCTTTTCCATGAACGCGCGCATCCCTTCCCGCGGCTCGTCCGAGTGCTCGAGAGCGTTGAACATCGTCTGGTGGTCGATGAACCCGTAGCGTTCGTTGAGCATCCGCTTGACGTGCGCGCGCGCGTCCGGCGGCGTCTGCAGGATCTGCTTCGTCGCCTCGAGTGCGGCCGCACGCAGGTCGTCGTGCGGCACGACACGTGAGATGACGCCGAGTCGCTGTGCCTCTTCGGCGTCGAACCGCCGCGCGGACAGCAAGAGGTCACGGGCCACCGCAATGCCGACATGCGCCGGCAACACCGCGGCGTAGGTGGCGTCCGGAATGCCGCGCAGCAGCTCCGGCACCCGAAAGGTCGCCCGATCACTCGCGACCGCGATGTCCGACAGCATCGCGATGAGCAGACCGCCGGCCTGGCAGATGCCGTTGACCGCGGACACGACCGGCGCCCGGCTGTCCCGGATCGTGAGGAACGGCAGGATGTCGTACGCGACGCCCGTCGGGATCGGCTCCTCCCCCGGCTCCGACCGTCCGCCGAGGTCGCCGCCGGGCGCGAACACGTCGTCCGTCCCGGTGATGATCAGGGCGGCCAGCTCGGGATCAGCGTTGACGAGCTGCACGGCGCGTTTGATGCCGAAATACATCGCCGGCGTCAGCGCGTTGCGTGCCTGCGGCCGGTCGATGACGCACCACGCGATCGAGCCTTCCCGCTCGAGGCGCAGACACGGAGTCCCCAGCTCCTCACCCACGGCGCGGTCCGACCGGCAGGATCGGCGGCAGGTCGCGCGGCGCCACGAAGCCGGGCGGCGCGGCGACGACGTACGGGATCGCATTGACGGGACGGTTTGCCGTGTAGGCAGGGGTCCAGTCGTTGAGGTCCTCGACCGGCACCGGGAACGGCAGCTCGACGTCGAACGGTGCGTCACCGTGCACACGCACGCGCCAACCGGTCGGGCGCAACGACCACGCGGGATCGAGCTCTTCGGTGCAGTACCAGTTGGAGGTGAACCGCACGACGTCCTCGCCGCCGGATGAGCCGACGAGCATGTTGCGCTGGGCCGCTACTGTCCCGGCTGCAATCGTCCCCGCGACGATCGGGGTGTCGGCGCGGGCAGCGGCGACCGAGCCTTCGGCCCGCCAGTCGTCGACGGGCCGTCCCGCCGCCTCGGCCAGCTCGCCAAGCGCGGGACCGAACTCCCCGAGCAGGTACTGCGCGCGCCGAGGGTCGTATGACTCGACCGGCTGGCCGAAGCCCATGAGCTGGAACAGCATCTGCGGGGAGTCGCGGCGGGACATGTTGGCGTACTCCTCGATCTCGATCGAGGAGACCCGGCGCTGCATCGACAAAAGCGCGAAGGGCAGGGCGTCAGTGATGAAGCCTGGGCTGCTGCCGGTGCTGAAGATGGACGTTCCACCGCGGGAGCACGCGTCGAGCACCCGCTCCCGTCCGTCCGGACCGAGTCGCTGCCCGCCGGCGAGGAGCTCGCCGCGAGTCGACACGATGTTCCGGCCGTTCTCCAGCAGCGCGACGACGTCGTCGAGGTCCAGCCGCGACGGCATGTAGAGGACGCAGTCCGCGTCCCAGCCGCGGGCCGTGGCGACGTCGGTCGTCGCCCGCACACCCGTGGGAGCCTCGCCGCAGAGCTCGCCCGCGTCGACACCGTCCTTGGCCGGGTCATAGACGAGTACGCCGACCAGCTCGAGATCCGGATGGCGGATCACTTCACGGAGCGCACGCCGACCGATGTTGCCCGTCGCCCACTGGACGACGCGATAGCGGCTCAACGCGCGGTTGCCTAACCGGCCGGTTCGGCCAGCGTCTTGCGCTCGAGGAACTCGTCGAGCCCGGCCGTGCCCATCTCCCGCCCGACCCCGGACTGCTTGTAGCCGCCGAACGGTGCGTCGGGCGCATACCAAAGCCCGCCGTTGACCATCATCGTCCCCGCGCGGACGCGCCTCGCCACCGACAGCGCACGCTGATGGTCTGCGCCGACAACCGCACCCGAGAGGCCGTAGATGGAGTTGTTGGCGATGCGCACCGCGTCGTCGTCACCGTCATGCGGGAGTACGACGAGGACGGGCCCGAACAACTCGTCCTGCGCAACCGGCGAGTTCTCGTCGACGCCGGCGAGCAAGGTCGGCTCGTAGTAGTAGCCCGTCGGCAGGTGCTCCGGAGCACGTCCGCCGACGACAGCTTTCGCGCCCTCGCTGATCGCCTGGTCGACATAGCCGGCGACCTTGCCCCGCTGCTGCGCACTGATGAGCGGGCCCATCATCACCGCGGGATCGTTCGGGTCGCCGTAGTTGATGCCGGACATGAACGTCCTCGTGAGGTCGACGATGTCGTCGTACTTGTCTCGAGGCACCACAAGGCGGGACGTGATCGCGCAGCCCTGACCCGAGTGCGACGTCACGGCGTAGGCGCAGATCATCGCCGCCAAGTTGGGGTCGCCATCGTCGAGCAGCACGAACGCCGACTTCCCCCCGAGCTCGAGGAAGACCCGCTTCACCGTCGCACTTGCGGCATTCATGATCGCGCGACCGACCGGCGTCGAGCCGGTGAATGACACGACGTCGACGTCGGGATGACGCGTCAGCTCCGCACTCACGTCGTTGTCGGACGACGTGACGACGTTGACGACACCGGGCGGGATGTCGGTGTGCTCCGCGATCAGGTTGCCGAGGGCAAGAGTTGCCCATGGAGTCTGAGGCGCGCCCTTGAGCACCATCGTGCAGCCAGCGGCCAGAGCCGGCGCCAACTTCGCGAGCGCGAGCTGGATCGGGTAGTTGTAAGCCGTGATGCCGGCAACCACGCCGGCTGCTTCTTTCTCGACCCAGCGGTGGTGCTGCGAACCGTAGGCCTCGATGTTGCCGAGGTCCTCGGTGAACTCGTAAGTGTCGAGCAGGTCGGCGTGCCACTTCACGACGGCAGTCGGCCCGGCGAGCTGCGCTCCGTCGATGATCGACCACGGTGCGCCGGCCTCGTTCACGAGGATGTCGGCGACCTTGTCCTTGTTGCTCACTAGTGCGTCATGCAGCTGGTGCAGGCAGCGCTGGCGCAGCGCCACATCGCGAGACCAGTCCGTCGTGTCGAAGGCTCGCCGCGCGGCCGCGACAGCGCGGTTGACATCCGCAACGGTGGCGTCAGCGGCGACGCCGAGAACCTCTTCAGTGGAGGGAGAATCGGTCGGATAAGTGCGGCCACCTTCGGCCGACACGAGTTCACCGTCGATCAGCAACCGCTCTTCGTGCCACATGGTCTGGGATGTCCCCTGTCGTTCGATGATGTTCCGCGCGCCTCGTCGCCAGTAGCGTTACCGTATCCGAGAATTGCTCTCTCTGCTATGCAAAGGAACCTCACATGAAGGACGTGCTGGCCGGCATCCGCGTCGTCGAGGTGGCCGCCTGGACGTTCGTCCCGATCTCCGGCGCCGTGCTCGCAGAGTGGGGCGCCGACGTCATCAAGATCGAGGCGCCAACCGGTGGCGATCCGCAGCGAGGCCTCGTGTCGTCCGGGCTCGTGCCCGGCGGCAACGGCGTCAACTTCATGTTCGAGCTGCCCAACCGCGGCAAGCGCTCCGTCGGTCTCGACCTCACCACCGACGGCGGGCGCGAAATGCTCTACAAGCTGGTCGAGACGGCCGACGTCTTCGTGACCAACAACCTGCCGGACGTGCGAGCCAAGCTCGGCATCGAGCTCGAGCAGATCCGCGCCCGTAACCCGAAGATCATCTACGTGCGCGGCTCGGGGCAGGGCGCGCGCGGTCCGGAGGCCGGCCGCGGCGGCTTCGACGGGGCGTCCTACTGGGCGCGTGCCGGACTTGCCTCGATCTTCACACCAGAAGATGCCGACTGGCCGGTCAACCAGCGGCCGGCGTTCGGCGATGTGCTCGGTGGCTTGACCATTGCCGGCGGCATTTCGGCGGCACTCGTACGACGCGAACGCACCGGTGAGCCATCAGTCATCGACGTGTCGCTGCTCGGCATGGGGCTATGGAGCCTGGGGCCCGACGTCACGTCGGCGAAGCTCTACGAGAACGTCGAGATCCCGGCGTTCGACCGCGACTCGGCGCCCAACCCCCTTGTGGGCACCTACCCGACCAAAGACGGCCGGTTCATCAGCTTGATCCTGTTGCAGTCCGACCGGTTCTGGCCCGACCTGGCCGAGCATCTCGACCGTCCCGACCTCATCGACGACCCGCGGTTCAAGGACGGCATGGCGCGCTATGAGAACCGGCGCGAGTGCATCCAGGTGCTCCGCGACATCTTCCGCGAGCGCACCTACGCCGAGTGGTGCGATCGCCTACGCACACTCAAGGGCGTGTGGGCGCCGGTGCAGACGCCGCTCGAGACGCACGATGACCCGCAGGTCGCCGCCAATGGCTATCTCGAGCCGATCACCGCGCCGAGCGGCGCAACGTTCGTGGTGCCGGCCAACCCGGTGCAGTTCGACGAGACGCCCGCGTCGGTCGGCCCCGCTCCCGGACACGGTGAGCACACTGACGAGGTGCTGCTCGAGCTCGGCTTGTCCTACGACGAGATCCTCGAGCACAAAGTGAGCGGCGCCGTCCTCTGATGGCCAGTCGTTTCCTTCGCGCTTCCGCTCTCGGTGCGGCACTCACGGCGAACGCGCTGCGCCCGGTCGGCGGCGCCAACCCGTTAGCGATCCCCAGCTTCTTCGGGGGGTGGCTCACCAGCGAGCTCGCGCCGCAGAACCTCGCGATCACCGTTGCGGGAAGCGCGGTGCACATCGCCGGATCAGGCCGCCGCGGCGGCTTGTCGCGCGGGGACCGGCTGGCCCTGGCGCTCAACGCGGCCTCGGCCGCCGGACTCGTGGCCATGGTCCGGCAGGGCATGAAGTCACGAGAGGTCGTCGAGGCGGCGCTCACCGAAGGCCTCGCGAACAACTACGTCGCACGGCTCGACCCGGCTCCGGACAAGGCAGACCTGGCGACCCCTTGGCGGCACGTGCTGATGCCGTGGAACATCAAGGATCCGCGAGTGAAGCGCGTCGCCGACATCGACTACGTCGGCGACGGTTCGTTCCGGCACCGGCTCGACATCTACCGGCCACGTGAGGGCGGCACCAACCTCCCCGTGGTGATCCAGATCCACGGGGGCGCGTGGGTCATCAGCCAGAAGAACCAGCAGGGCCTGCCGATGATGACCCACCTGGCCGCCCGCGGCTTTATCTGTGTTGCGCCGAACTACCCGTTGTCGCCAAAGGCGAAGTGGCCGGAACATCTCATCGCGCTCAAGCGGGCGGTTGCCTGGACGCGCGACAACATCGCCGACTACGGCGGTGACCCGTCGTTCATCACGGTCACCGGAGGATCAGCCGGTGGACATCTGGCCGCGATGCTGGGACTCACCGCGAACGACCCGGCGTACCAGCCGGGCTTCGAGTCCGCGGACACGTCGTTGCAGGCGTGTGTGCCGTTCTACGGCGTCTACGACATCGGCAACGTCCTCGGCACCCGGGCGGGCTGGCAGCGACTGGAATGGTTCCTCGCGCGGGTCATGTTCGGCGGCAGGGACAAGGAGCGCTTCGACAACGCCACCGCACTACTGCATGTCGGTCCGGACGCGCCGCCGTTCTTCGTCATACATGGCGCGCACGACTCGTTGGTGCCGGTCGCGGAGGCACGCGAGCTGGTCCGGCGGCTTCGCGAGGTGAGCAAAGAGCCCGTCGTCTACGCCGAGCTGCCCGGCACCCAGCACGGCTTCGACGTGTTCCACTCGATTCGCGGTGCGCACGTCATCCGCGCTGTGGAACGCTTCTTGCGCTGGATGTACGCGGAGAACAAGCGGGGAGCAACCGCTCGGGGCAGGGGGACCGCATGTTGACGCCGCCACGGCTGGAGGGCACGGCACGACTGCCCGACGGACGCAAGATGTCGTTCGCGGAGTACGGCGACCCAGTCGGTCGACCGGTCGTGTGGCTGCACGGAACCCCCGGCGGGCGGCGGCAGATTCCGGAGGAGGCGCGAGTTGCGGCTGCCGAAACCGGGGTACGGCTGATCGCCGTCGACCGACCCGGCGTAGGCCGGTCGACCCCGCACCTTTACGACTCCGTGCTTGGCTGCGCGACCGACCTCGACTACCTCGCGGACGTCCTCGGCCTCGGTGACTTCGCGATGATCGGCCTCTCCGGCGGCGGGCCATACGTACTGGCGGCGGCGTACGCGCTTGCGCCGCGGGTGAAGGCAGCCGCAGTGCTCGGCGGTGTCGCGCCGTCGGTCGGCGACGATGCGGTCGAGGGCGGCATCGTCGCGCTCACCGCCCGGTTCCAGTCACTGCTCACCCGCTTCCGGACGCCGCTCGCGGTGACGTTCGGCGGTCTGGTCAGCCTGCTACGTCCTGTCGGCACTCCTGCGCTGATGGCCTATGCCGCGTTGCAGCCGGAAGGCGATCGGCAGGTGCTGGCCAGGCCCGAGTTCCGCGCGATGTTCCTCGACGACATCTTCAAGGGCAGCAGACAGGGGTTGTTCGCCCCGATCTACGACATCGTGTTGTTCGGACGGGAGTGGGGCTTCAGCGTCCGCGACGTCAAGATCCCGATCCGCTGGTGGCACGGCGACGCCGACCACATCATCCCGTTCCGCCACGGCCAGCAGATGGTGTCGCTGCTGCCCGACGCAGAGCTCTTCGTGCAGGCCGGCGAAAGCCATCTGGGCAGCCTGCCGGAGGCCCGCCGCATCCTCGCCGACCTCGTCGAGTCCTGGGATCGCGAGGTCGGAGCCACCCGCTAGCCGGCTGGTGCCCCCGTCAGGACGCAGCTGCCGTCGGGTCCTCGACGGTGAGAACGATGCGCCGGTGTTCGCAGAACCGGCAACGGACCACCCACGCGACGCACCTCTGCATCCGCCCTCCCGCGATGCGATCGACCGTCTCGACCGTCGCGCGCAGCGCCCATGGGTGTCGGCACTCCAAACAGGTGTGACCGGCCGCGCGTCGCAGGGCCTCACGGCGGGTTGCGGGTACGGGCATTGCCACTCCATCGGTCGGGGAATTCCGACGTACACCGTCGCCGCTACCCGTGAGTTAGTCAGCAGCTACCGATGAATTCATCGGCCCCGGTACGCCGGATGAGGTAAGCCCGACGGAACGCGCGCCTCAGCCGGAGCGGGCGATGACTTCCTTCCCGTATTGCTCAAGCGCCTCAATGGCGTGATCCATCGAATCTCCCGGCAGGTGGACGCTGTTCCACGTCACCCCAAGATCAGCGAGCTCGGCGAGCCCATCGAGCACGGCGCTCGCGTTGAACGACGCTGATCCGGGCGATCCGCCGGCAGCCGTCATGAAAGCAACGTCGATCGAGGCCCGATCCCGACCTGCCGCGTCAACGCGCTGCCACAGGTCGTCGAGCAGCCGCCGAAGATCTTCTGTCGTCTCCAGGACAGTGGTCTTCGCCGTCGTCGCGAGGCTCGCCGGAGCGGGAAACGGATTCCACCCGTCACCGAAGTCCGCGACGCGCTGGCGGGCCCGTGCACTGTTGCCACCGACCCAGATCGGCACGCGCTCCGGCTTGGGGTTGGCGGTCTGGCCCACCGCAGTGAAGGTCGAACCTTCAAAGGCGAAGTCGTCGGTCGACCAGATTCCGCGGAGCACCTCAATCGCCTCGTCGAAGAGATCGTTGCGCGCGTCGTAGTCGACGCCGAGCGCGCGATACTCCGCCTTCTGATACCCGACTGCTGTGGCAAGCGTGAACCGGCCGCCGGAAAGCGCGTCGAGCGACGCGATCGATTTCGCGACGATAAACGGATTGCGGTAGGGCAGCACAAGGATGTTGGGGATCAACCGGATCCGCTCGGTCACGGCAGCGACGACCGACAGCGCGACGAAGGGGTCGAGCGCGTCGTGCCCGCCGGCCTGAAGCCAACGATGTGACGGTGCCGGATGGTCGGTGAACCCGATGCCATCGAGACCGGCCGCTTCCGCGGCGCGGGCGAAACGCACCACAGCGTCCTTGGTCACGAACCCTGGCTTGTAGGGGTGCGTGAGGAGCGGATAGGTCACCCAGTGCTTCACGACGGCCCCAGTACATAGTCTCCGCGGTCCGGGTGGTGATACCAGCCGGCCGCCGCGTGCGTTCCGCCATCGACGTGGAGGGTCTGTCCCGTGACGTACGTGGACAGGTCGCAGGCGAGAAACACCGCAGCGCCCGCCATCTCGTCAACATGCCCGGCGCGCCCCATCGGCACCATGTGACCGACGTGCTCCATGACGCCCGGGTGCGCAAGCGCGGCAAGGCCTTCCGTCATCGTGAAGTCGGGCGCAAGCGCGTTGACACGGATGCCGTATGGCGCAAGCTCCAGCGCAGCGGTCTTCGTGTAGTTGATGACGCCGGCTTTAGCAGCGGCATACGCCGCGTATCCCGGCGCAGCTCTGGTCCCCTCGATGGACGTCACGTTGATGATGCTGCCGCCGATAGCGGCCGAGACCATCGTCTTCGCGAGGCGTTGGGTGCACAGCAGCACGTGACGAAGGTTCGCCTTGTACAAGGCGTCCCAGCCGTTCTCGGTCGTCTCGAGGAGGGGCGAGGAAAACACTCCACCGGCATTGTTGACGAGAATCGACGGAGCGCCGAGCTCGTCGACGGTGCGCCGCAGTGCTGCATCGACGGCGGCACTGTCACGGACGTCCACCTCGATGCCGGTCGCACCGATCTCGCCCGCTGCGCTTGCGCACGATTCGGGGTCCCGCTCCCAGATCGCCACGGAGGCCCCGAAGGCGGCCAAGCCCGCGGCGATCCCACAGCCGATGCCCGCCCCGCCACCGGTGACGACGGCCACCTTCCCGTCGAGCCGGACGGCCTCAGGCTGAACCGGCATGGCGGGACCTTAGCGCTTAGCGCTTGAACAGCCCCATCAGTGTGGCCTTGGCCAGCGTGTTGAAGTGCAGCTGGAAGCCGACGACGGCAGCAGAGGTGTCGGCCTCAACCGGCAGCGACTCCTCCTTCACCGCGAACACCGTGAAGATGTAGCGGTGCGGGTGGTCGCCCTCAGGTGGACACGGCCCCGCATAGCCGGGCTGACCGGTGTCCGTCCGCGTCTCCAGCGCGCCCGCCGGCACGTTCTTGCCGCTCGCGCCGGCCGCGAGCGAGGTGACATCTGCAGGGATGTTCGCGACCACCCAGTGCCAGAAGCCGCTGCCTGTCGGGGCGTCCGGGTCATAGCAAGTGATGGCGAAGCTCTTCGTACCTTCGGGAGCGCCTGACCAGGACAGCTGCGGCGAGACGTTGCCGCCGGCGCAGCCGAAGCCGAAGTTCTCCGACAAGACATGGTCCTGTCCGAGATAGTCGCCGTCCTTGAAGCTCTCGCTGGTCAGCGTGAACGCCATCGATCGTTCTCCTCCTCGCGGGTCAGTCGGGACCGGAAGTCAGCTCGTCGGTGTGCTCGTGCAGTCGTGGCGGCAATCGATAACTGCCACGGTCACCATCGAACCGGACCGGGCTCGCGACCATGCGCAGTGGCCCCGAATCCGTATCAAGGGTGACGATCATTCCCCGTTCGCGGACGAGTGGGCCTTCCAGCGCATCGCCCAGATCGGTCACGACACCGACAGCAAGTCCGAGTGGGCGCAGCCGCGCAACCCAGTCGTTGGCGCGCGACTCCAAGAGCACCGGCTTCAACAGGTCGAGCAGCTGCTCTCGGTTGTCGTAGCGCGCGTGCATGGTGGCGAACCGCGGGTCGTCCGCCCACTCGGAATGCCCGACTTCGACGCAGAGGCGGCGCCAGAACTCGTCGTGGGTGACGAACAACGCGAGATAACCGTGTGCGGTTTCGAACAGCTGCGCGGGCACGTAGAAGCTGTGCGCACCCATCGGCTGACGTTGCGGCCGCGGCCCGCCGTTGAGATAGGCCGCCGCGCGGTAGTTGAGCTGGGCGAGCACGGTGTCGAACAGCGACACGTCCACTTGCCCGCCTTTGCCCTCGTGCACTTTGGCGACGAGAGCAAGTGCGGCCATGATGCCCGCCGAGTTGTCGACTGCCGAGTAGCCGGCCAGCGTCGGCGGCCCGTCCGGCTCGCCGGTCATGGCGGCCACGCCGGTCAGGGCCTGTATGACGTAGTCGAACGCGGGGTCTTCGGCGGCCGGACCGTCCAGTCCGTAGCCCGTCACCGCGACACAGACGATTGCCGGGTTGTGCCGGCGCAACGAGGCGTAGTCGAGACCGAACTTGCGGATCGCCGACGGTCGCATGTTGACGATGAGCGCGTGCGCGGTCTTGGCTAGCTCGGCGAGCTGTTGCTGCCCCTGCGGTGTGGCCAGGTCGACGTGCACGCTGCGCTTGTTGCGGTTGAGGCTCGCGAAGTAGACGTTGTGGCCGTCCACCTCCTGCGATCCCACGGTGCGTGACAAATCGCCTTGCTGCGACTCGATTTTCACGACATCGGCGCCGAGGTCGGCCAGCAGAAGTCCGGCGAACGGACCGGCGAGGATGTGGCCGACCTCGAGCACGCGGACGCCCGCGAGCGGCCTGCTCACAGCTCGGGGGCGAGTGAGGCTAGGAAGGCGAGCGTTCGGTCGCGGGAAGCGATTCGTTCGTCTCGGCTGTGCCCGTAGGCGAGGACCCGAACTCCCATGTCGGTCGCACCGGCGTCGGCGAAGCTGCGCAATCGTTGGGTTATCGCGGCCTCGTCACCGGCGGCGCAGATGTCGCCGACGTCGGAGGCGTTGCCTGCCTCGAGTAACCGCTGATAGTTCGGCGAGTACTCCGCATGTCCCAATGCGGTGTTGGCCCACTCCCGCACCGCGTCGACCTCGTCCGGACGGCACAACGTCACCGGGATGCTCGCGACGACACGTGGCTCCGGCCGGCCGGCTTCTGCCGCCGCCTTGGTGATGCGCGGGACGACGTGGTCGCCGACCGCGCGCTCATCGGCCATCCAGAGAATCGTGCCTGACGCGTGCTCTCCCGCGAGCCGCAACATCACCGGTGCGAGCGCGGCGAGCAGAATCGGCAGCTGCAGGTCGGTGACGTCGAGATCGTTGTGCACCCGATAGACGTCGTTGTCGACATCGACCCGCCCAGGCCCGGAGAAGGCGGCGCCCAGGACCTGCAGGTAGTTGCGCACGAGGTGCGCGGGCCGCTCATAAGGAAGCCCGAGCATGTCGGTGATGATCCAGTGATGCGACGGCCCGGCGCCGAGCACGAACCGGCCCGCACACGCGGCCTGCGTCGACAGGGCCTGCTGCGCCATCGCGACCGGATGACGCGACTGGAACGGAACGACGGCGGTGCCGATCTCGAGCCGCTCGGTGCCGTGGCCGACGAGCGCTGCCGCGGTCATCGCATCGAAGTCGTCCGGATACTGCGGGATCCAGACCGAGGCGAAACCGGACTTCTCGGCAGCTTGGCCGTCGGCGACGAGCTGCGCGACCTTGTCGCGGTATTGGCCGCGCTGCGGACCGATGTTCACGCCGATGCGCACTTGGGCGAGATTAGTGCAATCCTGTAACCGGCGGCAATCCCGTTCTCAGTAATGAGAGGATCAATTGCGTGACGGACCAAAGCCAGGGACGAGTGGTCGTCGTGACCGGAGCGGCCTCGGGCATGGGCCTCGCGATCGGCCAACGGCTTGCGGCGACCGGTCATCGGGTCGCCATGCTCGATCGGGACGGCGCCGCTGCGGAGAAAGCGACCGAGGAGATCCGCGCCGGCGGCGGCAACGCGCTGGGCCTCGCGGTTGACGTCAGCGACCGCGGTCTGGTCGACGAAGCGATGAACAAGGTGCGGAGCGAGTTCGGACCTGTCGAGATCCTCGTCACCAGTGCGGGGATCGATGAGTTCGTGAAGTTCACCGACATCACGCTCGACGACTGGAACCGCATGATCGCGGTCAACCTCACCGGCACGTTCAACTGCATCCAGTCCGTCGTACCCGACATGCTCGAACGCAAGTGGGGTCGCATCGTCACGATCTCGTCCTCCAGCGCGCAGTCCGGCGCAGTGCGGATGGCGCACTACGTCGCCTCCAAGGGCGGTGTCATCGGTCTGACCAAGGCACTGGCGCTCGAGCTGGCACCGAAGGGCATCACCGTCAACACGATCCCCCCCGGTTTCATCGTCACTCCGATGCTGGAGCGGGCGAAGGACCGCGGCGATCTTCCGGACGTCGAGCAGGTCGTTGCCCGCACTCCAGTACGGCGCGGCGGCACCGCCCAGGACATCGCCTATGCCGCGGCGTTCCTGTGCTCGGATGAGGCCGGATACATCACCGGTCAGGCGATCAACGTGAACGGCGGTTGGTATCTGTGACCGACCGCGAGTCCGTCGTACTGCGGGCAGCGCGCTGGCTCGACATAGACCAAGGCGTGGTGCGCGAAGGCGCTCGCCTCGTCGTCGACGGTGACCGCATTGCCTCCGTCGGAGACGAAGGCGCGTCGACCAGCAGGGATGAGCTCGACCTCGGAGACGTCACGCTGCTACCCGGGCTCATGGACATGGAGCTCAACCTCGTCCTCGGCGGTCCGTCCGGTGGCAACCCGCGCAGCGACGTGCAGGACGACAACGCGTTCAGGACACTGCGCGCGACACTCAACGCTCGCAAGACGCTGCTCGCAGGTTTCACCACCGCGCGCAACCTCGGCCTGTTCGTCCGCACCGGCGGCGTGCTTCTGGACGTTGCGTTGTCGCGGGCGATCGACCTCGGCTGGATCGACGGGCCCCGACTCGTCCCCGCCGGACATGCGATCAGCCCGACCGGCGGCCACCTCGATCCCACGATGTTCCAGCGCATCGGGCCCGGCATCATGCCGCTCACGACCGAGGAGGGCATCGCCAACGGTGTTCCGGAGGTACGCGCGGCGGTGCGTTACCAGCTGAAGTACGGCGCGCAGCTCATCAAGATTTCCGCCTCCGGCGGGGTCATGTCACACAGTGGCGAAGCAGGCGCGCAGCAATACTCGGACGAGGAGCTCGCCGCGATCGTCGACGAGGCGCATCGTGCCGGGGTCAGGGTTGCGGCGCACTGCCACGGTGACGGTGCGGCGCAAGCGTGCATCCGCGCCGGTGTCGACTGTCTCGAGCACGGTTTCCTCATCAGTGACGAGACGCTCAAGATGATGGCCAACGAGGGCACGTTCCTCGTCGGAACCACCCTGCTGACCGACCAGATGGACCTGTCGCGCGCAGCGCCCGAGCTCAAGGCCAAGGCTGCGGAGGTGTTCCCGAAAGCCAAGACCGTGCTGCCGCGCGCGGCCGCGGCCGGCGTCAAGATCTGCTGCGGCACGGACGCGCCGGCGATCCCGCACGGCGACAACGCCAAGGAGCTCGCGGCCATGGTGGAACGCGGGCTTACGCCACTTCAGGCGCTGACCGCTGCAACCGTCACCAGCGCCGAGCTGATCGGGGTCAACGACCGCGGGCGGTTGGCCGCGGGACTTCTGGCGGACGTCATCGCCGTACCCGGCAATCCCCTCGAGGACGTCAGCGTCACTCAGGACGTGCGGTTCGTGATGAAGGGCGGCCGCATCTACAAGAACCTGCCGGCAGGGAATGAACCAGTGGAGGCTTCTGCATGAGCGACTACGACACCGTCAACTTCTTCCGCGACCAGTCGCTCATCGCGGACCCCTACCCCTACTTCGACCATGTGCGCGCGACCTGCCCGGTCTGGCGCGAACCGAACCACGATGTCGTCATGGTGACGGGCTACGAGGAAGCCTGCGCGGTCTACCAGGACCCGGACACGTTCTCCTCCGCCAACTCGGTCACCGGGCCATTCCCCGGATTCGCGCCACCGCTCGTCGGCGACGACGTCAGCGACCAGATCGAAGCGCAGCGCGACAAGCTTCCGTTCAGTGATCAGCTCCCGACGTTCGATCCACCCAAGCACCGCGAGCACAGGGCGCTGCTCATGCGACTGCTGACGCCGGCCCGGCTGCGGGAGAACGAGGAGGCGATGTGGCAGCTCGCCGACAACCAGCTCGACGAGTTCGTCGCCACCGGCAAGTGCGAGTTCGTCCGCGACTTCGCGGGGCCGTTCACGCTGCTCGTCATCGCGGATCTGTTGGGCATTCCCAAAGAGGACCAGCCCGACTTCCAAGAGGAGCTGCAAGGCAACAAGCGCCACAAAGACAACCTCGGCAGCACCGGCAAGGAGACGCTGTCGCACACGCCGCTGGCGTTCCTCTACGACCGGCTCGGGGCTTACATCGAGGATCGGCGCGCCAACCCGCGCAAGGACGTCTTGACCGGCATGGCGACCGCGACGTTCCCGGACGGCTCGTTGCCGTCGGTCGAGGACGTCAGCCGGCTCGCCGCGAACCTGTTCGGTGCCGGACAGGAGACGACGGTCCGCATGTTGGCGGCATCGCTGCAATTGCTGGCGGAGCGGCCGGAGCTCCAGCAGCAGCTGCGTGACAACCGGGCACTCATCCCCGACTTCGTCGAGGAGATCCTCCGCTTCGAAAGCCCTGTCAAGGGCGACTTCCGCGTCACCCGTGTGCCGGCAACCATCGGCGACACCAAAGTGCCGGCGGGTACGACGATCATGGTGCTCAACGGGGCCGCCAACCGCGACGGGCGCAAGTTCGAGAACCCGGCGGAGTTCGTCGTCGACCGCCGCAACTCACGTCAGCATCTGGCGTTCGGCCGGGGCGTGCACACCTGTCCCGGCGGCCCGCTCGCCCGGGCGGAAGGCCGGATCGGTCTCGAGCGCATCCTCGACCGCATGGGCGACATCCGCATCGACGAAGAACAGCACGGACCGGCCGGAGCACGGCGCTACTCCTACGCGCCGACGTTCATCCTGCGCGGGCTCAACCGACTTCACCTGGATTTCACACCAATCGGTTGACGGCTGTTGGCGGAAACGGCATTCTCGTTTTCGAGATGAGTGCTAACATTTGGTTCGGCATCCGCGCGAAGGGGAGCGACTGATGGCGCACTTCAGCAAGCCGGCCGAAGGGTCTTGGACGGAGCACTTCAAGCTCGGCACGGCTCCGGTCGACTACAGCGACTCGACCTCGGCTGAGCACTACGAGCTGGAGCGGGACGCCATCTTCCGCCGCACCTGGTTGCAGGTCGGCCGGGTCGAGCAGCTGCCGCGCAAGGGCAGCTACTTCACCCGCGAACTGCAAGCGGCGCGGACGTCGGTCATCGTCGTCCGCGACTCCGACGGCGGAGTTCGCGCCTTCCACAACATCTGCCGACACCGCGGCAACAAGCTCGTGTGGCAGGACTTCCCGGGCGAGGAAGTCAGCGGGACGACCCGGCAGTTCACCTGCAAGTACCACGGATGGCGCTATGGCCTCGATGGCACGTGCACGTTCGTGCAGCAGGAGAGCGAGTTCTTCGATCTGGACAAGGCCAACTTCGGGCTCGTCCCGGTCCGCGCCGAGGTGTGGGAAGGGTTCATCTTCGTCAACCTCGACAACGACGCGGCGCCGTTGCTCGACTACTTGGGTCGCTTCGCCAAGGGGATCGACGGATACCCGTTCGGCGAGATGACGCAGGTGACCAAGTACCGCGCCGAGGTCGGCAGCAACTGGAAGCTGTTCATCGACGCGTTCGCGGAGTTCTACCACGCACCGATCCTGCACGCGAAGCAGGCGGTGTCGGATGAGTCCAAGAAGCTCATGGACATCGGCTACGAGTCGCTGCACTACGACATCGACGGCCCGCACTCGATGCAGTCGTCCTGGGGCGGCATGGCACCGCCGAAGGACGAGAGCATGGTCAAGCCGATCGAGCGCGAGCTGCGCAGCGGCCTGTTCGGCCCGTGGGACCGGCCGATCGAGTTCGAGCTCCCGGCAGGCGTCAACCCGAGTGGGCACAAGGCCTGGGGCATCGACTCGTTCCTGTTCTTCCCCAACTTCATGCTGCTGTTGTGGGCGCCCAACTGGGTGCTGACCTACCACTACTGGCCGACGTCATACAACTCGCACATCTTCGAGGGCACGCTGTACTTCGTTCCTCCCAAGACAGCACGCGAGCGTCTCGGTCAGGAGCTCGCCGCGGTGACGTTCAAGGAGTATGCGCTCCAGGACGGCAACACCCTCGAGGCCACCCAGCGCATGCTCGAAGCGCAAGCGGTGCGCGAGTTCCCGCTCAACGACCAGGAAGTACTGCTGCGCCACCTGCACAAGACGGCGGGCGAGTTCGTCTCCGACTATCAAAGGACACGATGATGCCGACGACCTTGCCCTCCGACTTCCAGGACCTCGAGAAGTACTCAGACTGGGTGCTGTTCACCGAGTCCGAGCGCTATTCCAAGCGTTTGTCGAGCTCGATGGACGAGATGCAGGAGTTCTACGACGCTGCGTTCCCGCGCATCGACGCCGCGCTGAGCTACCTCGACCAGCATGATCTGAACGCGCTGCCCGAGGATGCCAATAATTTGCTCTACCTCTACTGCTCGCTGGTCAACGTCTCGTTCCCGGTCGAGGTGTGGCGTCAGCCACGGGTGCCCGACAGCGGCGCAGCGAGCATGGACTGCATCGTCGAGCTCAAGCCCTGAGCGCGTCCGTCTCCTGACCCAGAGCGCGCATCGCTTCGACGACCGCCTCCAGATCGGTGCCGGTCGGGAACACCGCCGCCGCGCCCGCTGCTTCCAGTCGTGGGATGTCGCGTTGGGGGATCGTTCCGCCGACGACGAGCTTGATGTCGTCGGCGCCAGCGTCGCGCAACGCATCGGCCGTCTTTTGCGTCAGGGGCACGTGCGCACCCGACAGGATCGACAGTCCGACGACATGGACGTCCTCTTGTACGGCGACCTTGGCTATCGCGTCCGGTCGTTGGCGCAGCCCCAGGTAGATCACTTCGAAACCGGCGTCTCTCAGGGCTCGCGAGATGAGCTTGGCGCCGCGGTCGTGTCCGTCGAGGCCGGGCTTGGCTATGAGAACGCGCGTGGGCATCAGAAAACCCTCGGCTGCTGGAACTCGCCCCATTGGTCCTTCAGCACTTTCACCATCTCCCCCACCGTGCAGTAGGCCTTGGCGCAGTCGACGAGCAACGGCATGAGGTTTTCGTCCTCACGTGCGGCTGCTTTCTCCAGCGCGCCCAAGGTGGTGCGCACGTCCGCCGCCGACCGCGTCCGCTTGACCTCGGTGAGTCGCTCCAGCTGACGGAGCCGACCCTTCTCGTCCAGCTCGTATCCCTCGACCTCCGGTGCTGGCTCGTCCGTCGCGAACTTGTTGACACCGACGACCACCCGCTCCCCCGACGAGACGTCTTGCTGCACGCGAAACGCTTCGTCGGCAATGAGGCGCTGGAGGTAACCCTGCTCGATCGCCTGCACCATCCCGCCTTGCTGCTCGAGGTCGTCCATGATGGCGACCAGCCGCTCCTCCATCGCATCGGTGAGCGCCTCGACGTAATAGGAGCCGCCCAGCGGGTCGGCCACCCGCGCCACACCTGTCTCGTAGGCGAGCACTTGCTGGGTCCGCAACGCGAGTGTCGTCGACTCCTCGGTCGGCAATGCGAAGGGTTCGTCCCACGCGGCTGTGAACATCGACTGCACGCCACCGAGCACCGACGCCATCGCTTCGTATGCCACGCGCACGATGTTGTTGTGCGCCTGCGGCGCATAGAGCGAGGCGCCACCCGCGACGCACCCGACGCGGAACATGCACGACCGCTCGTCCTTCGCGCCGTAGCGCTCCTTGACGATGTGGGCCCAGCGACGGCGTCCGGCGCGGTACTTGGCGATCTCTTCGAAGAAGTCTCCGTGTGTGTAGAAGAAGAAGGACACCTGCGGCGCGAACTCGTCGATGGTCATCCGGCCGCGCGAGATGACCTCGTCGCAGTAGGTGATGCCGTCCTGCAATGTGAACGCCATCTCCTGCGCAGCGTTGGCACCGGCGTCCCTGAAGTGCGCGCCGGCGACCGAGATCGCGTTGAACTTCGGTACGTCGGTCGCGCAGAACTCGATCGTGTCGGCGATAAGACGCAACGACGGCTTCGGCGGCCAGATCCAGGTGCCGCGGGCGACATACTCCTTCAAGATGTCGTTCTGGATGGTGCCGCGCAGCTTGGCCCGGTCGACGCCCTGTTTCTCGCCGACCGCGACATAGAACGCGAGCAGGATGGCGGCCGTGCCGTTGATCGTGAAGCTGGTGCTCACCTGATCGAGCGGGATGGAGTCGAAGAGGATCTCGGCGTCGGCGAGAGTGTCGAGCGCGACGCCGACGCGGCCGACCTCTTCCTCGACATCGGGGTCGTCGGAGTCGTAACCGCACTGCGTCGGCAGGTCGAGAGCCACCGACAGGCCGGTCCCCCCTTGCCCCAGCAGGTAGCGGTAGCGCTCGTTGGACTCCTCGGCCGTACCGAAGCCGGAGTACTGGCGGAACGTCCACAACCGACCGCGATAGCCGGTCGGGAAGTTGCCGCGAGTAAAGGGAAAACTGCCGGGCGGTGGGATCTGCTCAGTCGGCGGGAGATCGTCCGGACCGTAGCTCGGTGCGAGCGGGATCCCCGCCTCGGTGGAGACATCGCCGTTCATGGAAAGAGCGTAGTGGAGAACAGCCTTCTAAGCGAAGAGAGCGTTATTCTCATCCGGTGCCTGACTCACCACCGCCGGGCGGCGTCACCCTCGATGTCAGCAACGGTCTCGCCGTCATCACCATCGATCGTCCTGCGGCCCGCAACGCGATCGGCTCCGCCACGACCGCCGAGCTCGATGCGGCGCTGGCCGAGCTCGAACAACGCGACGACGTTGCCGTGCTCGTCATCACCGGCGGCGGCGATCGCGCATTCGTCTCCGGGGGTGACCTCAAGGAGCTGAGCGCGGTCCGGACACACGCAGACGCCATGACCATGGCGCTCCGCGTTCGCGGCGTCCTGGACCGGATCGCGGACTTCCCGGCGCCGGTCATCGCCGCGCTCAACGGTCACGCAGTCGGCGGCGGCGCAGAGGTCGCGCTCGCCGCTGACATCCGCATCGCCGCGGACGACATCAGGATCGGCTTCAACCAGGTGACGCTCGGCATCATGCCCGCCTGGGGAGGCGCCGAGCGGTTGGCGCAGGCGGTCGGCCGCAGTCGGGCGCTGCTCGCCATCGGGACGGGTGAGCAGTACGACGCAGCAACCGCCCGGGATCTCGGTCTGGTCGACATCGTCGTACCACGGTCGGAGTTCCACGAACGGTGGCGCGCATTGGCACACCAGCTCGCCGGGCAGGCGCCTGGCGCAACCCGCGCGATCAAGTCTGTCGTCGCACCTGCCGCGCCCGCGTTGCATCGTCAGTTCGCAGCTGCGGCGAGCGACGCCTTCGCCACCCTCTGGGCCGCCGACGCGCACTGGGCTGCCGTCGACAACATGTCGAAAGGTAAGACGTGAACGAGACAAGGCGCGGGCTCTTCAACGACGATCACGAGAGCTTCCGCAAGGTCGTCCGGGAGTTCATGGAGAGCGAGGTCGCGCCTCAGTTTCCCGGGTGGGAGAAGGCGGGCTATCTCCCCCGCGAGTTCTTCAAGAAGATCGCGGCGCTCGGCGTGATGGGGATGTCGATTCCCGAGGAGTACGGCGGGTCCGGCGTCGACGACTACCGCTACAACGTGATCCTGCAAGAGGAGGCTGCGCGGTCACTCGTCACACTCGGACCGCTCCGGCTGATGCTCGACGTGATCCTGCCCTATTTCCTCAGCTACACGACGGCCGAGCAAAAGCTCCGGTGGCTGCCCGGCCTCGCCGCCGGAGACCTGCTGACCGCCATCGCGATGACCGAGCCGGGCACGGGGTCCGACCTGGCCGGCATCAAGACCACCGCGGTTCGCGACGGCGACCACTACGTCGTCAACGGAGCCAAGACGTTCATCACCGGTGGTTACCTGGCCGACCTCGTGATCGTTGTCGCGCGCACCTCGTCCGATGCGCAGGACCGGCGCGCCGGGCTCACGCTGCTCGTCCTCGAGGCCGGCATGCCCGGGTTCGAGAAAGGCCGGATGCTCGACAAGATCGGGCTGAAGTCTCAAGACACGACCGAGCTGTCGTTCAGCGACGTGCATGTCCCGGTCGCCAACCGTCTCGGCGACGAGGGCGCCGGCTTCGACTATCTACGCCACAACCTCGCACAAGAACGCCTCGCGATCGCGGTCGGTTCGGTCGCAGCAGCGCGAGCCGCCCTGCAGACCACGATCGACTACGTGAAGCAACGCCAGGCCTTCGGCAAGACGGTGAGCGAGTTCCAGAACACGAAGTTCGAGCTGGCCGCGGTGTTCGCTGAGTCCGAGGCGGCACAGGCGCTGCTCGACCGCGCGGTCGCGTCCCACGTCGCCGGCGAGCTGAGCCCCGCGGATGCCGCTACGACGAAGCTGTTCTCGACGGAGGTGCAGGCGCGCGCCGTGGACCGGTGCCTTCAGCTGTTCGGTGGCTACGGCTACATCCTCGAGTACCCCATCGCACGCTTGTACGCCGATGCTCGGGTCGCGCGAATCTACGGCGGCACGAGTGAGGTCATGAAAACCATCATCAGCAAGTCGCTGGGCCTCTGAGGCCGCGTCAGCCGGCGCCGAAAAAGACCGCCCTCGCGATGTCGTCCTGCTCGAGCAGGTCAGCGGTGCGACCTTCAAAGCGCACCTCTCCCTTCTCGAGGAAGAGGGAACGTTGGCAGAGCTGCGCAGCGATGTTCAGGCTCTGCTCCACGATCACCACGGCGACGCCTTCATCGTTGATCTCGCGAACGGTCTCCATCAGCTGACCTACGACGACCGGAGCCAGACCGAGCGACAGCTCGTCGATGCACAGCAGTCGCGAGTCGAGGATCAGCGCTTTCGCGAGCGCGAGCTGCTGTTGCTCCCCCCGGACAGTCGCCCGGCGGGTTGGTGCAGACGTTGCGCCAGCTGCGGGAACTTCGTCAGCACCTTGTCGCGGCGCGCTTTGAGGAGCGCCGGCCGGTGCCGAATGGCCAGCCCCTGCATTTGAAGGTTCTCTTCCACCGTCATGTCGACGAAGCCTGCACGGCCACCGGTGATGAGAACCAAACCCTGGGCGCCGAGCGCCTCCGCGGGGACACCAGTGATATCCCTGCCGTCGAAGGTGACGGTCCCTGCACTCGGCCGCTCGAGGCCTGCGAGGACGCGCAGCAACGTCGACTTGCCGGCACCGTTGGTGCCGAGCAGACCCACTGCTTCGCCGGGGTCGACGTGGAAGGACACGCCGAACAGCACTTGCAGGTGTCCGTACGAGAAGTCGATGCCCTGCATCGACAGCAGGGCGCTCATGGCGGCGTCGGCTGGAAGGTCTGGTTGACCAGCTGGAAGCAGGCACATGAGGCATGGAACTGGGTGGTGCGCCAGTACTGCCCCGCGTAGGTGACCTGGCTGCCCGCCGCAAAGTCATTCGGACCTTGTGGAAAGGAGAACTGCACGGACTGCGCCGCCTTGAGCCCGTCTGCGAGCGACGCCCGCGCGAGTGTCGGCGCATGGGTGACAGCGGCGGCGAACATCCACAGCTGGTCGCAGATGTTGCCGGCGGCGTCCGGCAGCTTGTAGACGTCCTGGCCGATCAGCGTGCTGCACTTCTGCGTCTCCGCGGTCGGAGTGACGTTCGGCGTGCGCTCCTCACCGTTACGGCTCGGAGTGATGGCGATGGCCCCGTCGATGTTCTTGGCGTCCGGACGGTGAGTGCCGTAGCTCGTCGTGATGAGTGAGTCGTCGCCGAGCCCGTACTTCGGCCGGAACTTCTGGACCTCCGCGAGCTGCGTGAACGTCGGGAAGTCGCCGACGATGCCGGTTGTGATGAGGTTGGTCACCCCGGCGTGCTTGAACTTCAGGATGGCCTGCAGAAGCACCGTTGCAGGGGTGAAGGCGGTCGTACATCCGGTGTCGAAGCCGACCGTCTGTGCAGGAGTCACCCCCGCGTCCGCGAGCCACTTGACGACCTCGGTGTGGATCTCCGGGTGGCAGTCGTTGTAGATGTAGCCGAGCTTGGTGAAACCGCTCTCCGGCTTGAAGAACCCGTACTCCTGCAGGCCCACCACCATGTCGTGATAGACGACGTCTTGCGAGTTCAGCTCGAACAGGTACGGATAGAACTGCGCCATCTGGCTGTTCGCCAGCAGGTAACCGCCGAAGTAGGGCACCTGGTGCTGGCCGAAGCAGTCCACGATCGGGAACTGCGCGTACGCGCCTGCGTCGACCGTGGCGAACACGCCGGACTGGACGATGTCGAGGCAGGTCTTCTGCAAGTTGCTCTGGTCGGCCGGGTTGGCGTTGAAGTACTGCGGCACGAGCTGGCGGCAGTCCACCCCTCCGTCCGCGTTGATGGCGTCGATCACCGCCTGGAACCCGGCCTTCTGTGTCGCCGCCGGGAGGACGCCGAGGCTGGCGTTCGTAGCCAGCCCGGTGATGTTGACGATGATCACGCCCACCCGGATCGCGTCAGGGGTGATGCCGGGAACCGTGCCAGTGGGGTCGGTGCACTTGGCCGGCTTGGCCGCGGGGCTCGGCGGCGTTTTGCTGACGGCTACCCGTGTGCCCTCCGCCGATGAGGCGGATGCGGCGCTGCCGGTGCTCGTGATCGGGATGAACGCCCACACCAGCAGACCGAGCAGGGCGAGACCCGCGATCGCGGCGGGCACACGCTGACGGTTGGGGGCCTGACGAGCCCACAACCGGAATTCCTGGGACGGGGTCATCATCGTTGCCGCCTCGGCGTCTTCGTGGGGGTCGCTGTTTTCCCGGTTCCGGAACGTTGGATCGAGGCTTCCTCGCTGCCGAGGTAGCTCGCGATGACCCGCGGGTTGGCGCGAATCTCCGCCGGGGTTCCCTCGGCGATCGCGCTGCCCGCTTCGAGTGCGTAGACGCGGTCGCACACACTCATCAGCAGCGGCATGTCGTGCTCGACGATGAGGATCGCGCAGTCCAGCTCGTCGCGGAGCCGGCGAAGCATCGGACCGAACGCCTCGGCCTCGCGTTGCGCGACACCGGCCGTGGGCTCGTCGAGCAACAGCAGCTGAGGACTCGCCGCGACCTGGGCAGCGATGTCACAGATCCGCCGGGTCCCCGTCGACAGCTCACTCGTCGGCACGTCCGCCCACTCGCCAAGCCCGAATCTCTCGACGATGTCGCGTGCCTGCCGTCGGGTGCGCTGCTCGACCACGCGCACCCACGGTGCCCCGAGCATCGCCGGCACAACGCCGACCTTGTGGGCAGCGGTCAGCGGCACCTGGACGGTCTCGGTCACGGTCAAGCTCCCGAACAACGTCGCGTCCTGGAAGCTCCGCGCCAAGCCGTAGCCCGCGGCGCGGATGTCGGCCGGCAGGCTCACGACCTCCTTGCCGAACAGCCGCACGGATCCCTGCGCCGGCGAGACAAGCCCGGAGATGACATTCATCAGCGTGGTCTTGCCGGCACCGTTGGTCCCGATCAGGCCCACGATCTCGCCGGGCCGAACCTCGATGTCGGGCCCGTTCAGCGCGGCTATGCCGCCGTATCGGACTGTGACACCACGCACCTGCAGCGGAACTCCGCTCAGTGTCTTGGCTGTGTGCGGCCCGGAGTAGGACTCGTGCTCGGCGCGGTGGGCGAGCTCCTCGTAGAGCTCCTCTTCCGTTTCCGCGATGTCGTGGGGAGCCCGCCGGTCGAGGTAGGCCTGCCATCGCGACTGCGCGGCGCCCGCGATCCCTCCGGGGTAGCGGATGAGGACGGCGATCTGTACGGCGCCGGCGAGGAACAAGCTGAATCCGAGGTTGTTGCCGAGGTCGCCGAACACGGACGAGAAGTGCGGGCCGATGAAGAACGTGCCGCCATAGATGAGGACGGCGGCGGCAACGGCGCCGCCCAGCGATCCCAGTCCGCCGATGACCGGGATGGCGATGAGCGCGATCGACACGTCGGCCCCGAACTGCGACGGAGAGACCGACTTCCACGCGTCCGCCCAGAGCACCCCGGCGGTACCGGCCAGAAAACCTGACACGGCCAACAACGTGAGTTTCACATTGGCCGGCATCACGCCGAACGCGGCACTTGCTCGCTCGTTGTCGCGTACGGCGAACATCAGCCGGGCCGGACCGGAACGGCGCAGCAGCGTCGCGGCAGCAAATCCCAGCGCAAGGATCACAAGCGCGGTGTAGTACACGTCCAGCTGCGAGCTCGGGGCGCCCAACCCTCGGCCAACGTGCGGCGAGGTGACGACCAGACCGAAGGACTGCCTCGATCCGACCCACGGCTGGCGGAACAGCCAATCGGACGCAACGACGGCAAAACCCAATGTTGTGACGGCCAACGTGAGGCCACTGACGCGCAGCGCCGGCAGCCCGATGAGGGCGAGCACCACGGCGCCCGCCAGTCCAACGAGGACGCACAGCGCCGGCAGGGAGAGGCCGTGCGGCTGCCATCGCGCGGTCAGGTAGGCACCGAGTCCCACGATCGCGAAGTGACCGAGGCTTACCTGGCCGCCCCAGCCGACAAGCATCGTCAACGCAATGCCGAGCAGGGCGTAGATCAGGACGAGGGACAAGAGGAACTCGTGTCCCGTGGTGTGGAAGTACGGCACTTGCGGCCACAGCACGAGCGCGACGGTCGCCACCAGTCCGAGTACGAGTGCGTGATAGCGGACGACGAGGGTCCGCTTCAGCGCAGTCGGAATCCGCACAACGGCTCGTCCCTCGCCGACGGCGCCGCCCAGGTCGAAAACCTTGGCAATCGCCCGGCCCCGAACGAACACAATCGCGAGGATCACCAGGAAGACGACGACTTCGCCATCCGCTGCGTTCGACGTCTGCGCCGTGACCAGCTGGTTCACCACGCCGAGCAGGAGCCCTCCGGCCAGCGCGAGCGGAAGTGACAGGAAGGCACCGAGTGCGGCCGCACCCAGTGTCAGCATCAACAGATACGGACCGAACGACGCGTAGTTGAAGCTCGGCTGGTCCGGTGCCGTCAGTACGGCAGAGACGGCGGCGCAGGCGCCGGCGATCCCCCACGTGACCGCACTGACGCGGCGGATCGGAATGCCGCACAGACGCGCCGCGTCGGGGTTGCTCGCCGCGGCACGCACTTGCTTGCCGGTCAGCGAGTAACGCATGAACACCGCAAGCGCGACGACGAGCAGCGGCACGAGGATCGCGGTCAAGACGGACATTCCCGTCAGCACCACACCACCGACACTCACCGTCGAGTGGAACGGCTGCGGATATTCGCCCTGGTGTGAGGCATTCGGGCCGAGCTTCGGGATGTAGGTCAACGCCAACAGCAGCTGGGAAACCGCGAGCGACAACAGCAGGAGTCGGATCGGTGAGCGCGTCTTGCTGAGCAACGGCCGGACCAGCGCTCGCTCGATGAGGAGTGCCGTGGCAATCCCAAGCGCGACCGCCACAGCGAACGCGAGCCACCAGTTCCACCCGGAGTCCAGCACCCACTTGCCGAGCAGCAGCGCGGGCACCGTACCGATCTGCGCGTGCGCGAGGTTGAGGAAACGGTTCGACTTGTAGACGAGCACCAGACCGACGGCAAGGAGACCAATCGTCAGTCCGTTGAGGATGCCCAGAACCCATGAGCCAGCACTCACGCGCCGGAGGCTACACGGATCTCCGGAATGAGAACGCCAATTCCCAAAACGAAAGGCTAGTCTCCCAATCTTGTAAAGCGGCTGCGCGAATCGACGTCCCTGCCATACGGTCGGCCGTCAGGATTGCTGCAGCCGGCAGCGGCGTTCGAAAGGACTTTTCGTATGAATAAGAAGGCAATTGTCGGGATAGTCAGCGGCCTCGTCCTCGCCGGCGGAGCAGGCTCGATGGCACTCGCGGCACCGCAGGTCGCGTCGATCGACAACAGCCTGCACGTGACCGTGTCTCCCCTGAAGCCCGCGCAGGGTCAGACCGTCAACGCAAAGCTGAGGGGTGGCAACCCCAAGGTCGGATACGTCTGCATCCTCACGACTTATAAGGCAGGCGTGAAGCTCAGCGCCGGCGACTCCAATACGAACTCCGCTGTCCTCAACATTCACCCGAACAAGTACGGCGTCGCCAAGTGTCAGCAGGTCTTCCTGAAGTTCAAGTCACCCCACGGGCACAGCTGCCCGCCTACCCGTAAGGACAAGGCGAACGGATGGAAGTGCGGCGTGGCCTTCGCCGACCCCAACCACCGCACGCACTGGAACGTCGGACTGTTCCACTTCTGAGCCGCACCCGACGCACACGAGACGGAGACCAACACATGCAGTTCCTCAGCAGCAAAGCGGCGCGGCTGGCGACCGTCGCTGTCGTAGTCACGATCGGCGCCGTACCGCTGGCGGCAAGCACCGGCGCAAGCGCGGCGGGCGCCCCGACCGTGACCCCGTCCGCCACGGACAATCTGACGGGCGGACAGAAGATCACGGTCGGCGGCACTGGTTTTGCCGCGAACGCACCCATCGCGCTCATCGAGTGCTCATCGCCAACTCCGAGCCAGAGCAACCCGGGCGGCGACTGCGACCTGTCGACTTACGTGTCGACGACAGCGGCTGCCGACGGCAGCTTCACCGGCGTCGCGTTCACGCTGGCCTCCGGCGCGGTCGGGACCAACGGCAACTTCTGTCCCTCGAAGGTCGCCGGCGGCAAGTGCTACCTGATCGCCGCCAACACCAACGATCCGACGAACGCCGCCGAGGCGGCACTAACGTTCGCGCCGATCATCAGCGTCACACCCAGCACGAACGTCAAGAGCGGACAGCAGCTCACTGTCGCCGGCTACGGCTTCCCGGCGTCCAAGACGGCGTACGTCACCGAGTGCGCCAACCCACCGGGCGCGAGCACCTGCAACGGCGCCAGCAACGTGCAGCCGACGACCGACAGCAACGGCACGTTCAGCAATGTGTCGGTGACAGTCACCACGGGTCCCTGGGGCAACTCCAGCGCGTGGTGCAAGGCCGGGGACACGTGCTTGATGACGGCGACGACCGACCTCACCGGCCAGCAGCCGGACCAGTCGACCGCCGCCCCGTTCACCTTCGCGGCAGCCCAGACAGTGACGACGGTGAACACGACGATCTATCCCACGGCGTCCGTGAAGAACGGTGCAGTCAAGGTCAGCGGTGCCATCGCGTCGAAGAGCGCCGGCGTCTCGGGCCTCAACCTGTCGCTTTATCAGCGGGCGAAGGGCACCACGCAGTGGCACCTGGTCGCCAGCAAGAAGTCAGGTGTCAGCGGGACGTTCGCGTTCAAGAACTTGAAGCACTTCAAGCACGCTGAGCAGTACCAGGTGAAGCACCCCACACAGCAGGTGGGCAACACCCGCTACCCACGGACGACCAGCAAGATCGTGACCGTGAAGTAGCGCAACGACAGTTTGGGCAACAACAGTTGTGGCCGGGACCGGTTTGGTCCCGGCCACAACTGTTCTCGTTCAGGCGACCAGTTCGACGATCGTGGCGTTGGCGGTCCCGCCGCCCTCGCACATCGTTTGCAAGCCGTAGCGGATGTCGCGGTCGCGCATGTGATGGATCATCCGCGTCATCAAGACGGCTCCGGACGCACCAAGCGGATGGCCGAGTGCGATCGCGCCGCCCAGCGGGTTGATCCGCTCAGCATCTGCGCCCGTGTCCTTGAGCCACGCAAGCGGAACACACGCGAACGCTTCGTTGACTTCGAAGACACCGATGTCGCCGATAGCGAGACCTGACTTCTTCAGCACCTTCTCGGTGGCAGGGATCGGTCCGACGAGCATGAGCTTGGCGTCCGCGCCGCTGACCGCACCGGAGTGGTAGCGGACTAGCGGAGTCAACCCGAGCTCTCGTGCCCGTTCCGGTGTGGTGACGAGTAGAGCGGCCGCCCCGTCAGAGATCTGCGAGGAGTTGCCGGCGTGGATGACGCCATCCTCTCGGAATGCCGGCTTGAGTTTCGCGAGCGTCTCGACCGACGTGCCGCGTCGTACCCCCTCGTCGGTATCGACCGTTCCCTCGCTCGTGCTGATCGGCACGATCTGCTCGCCGAATGCTCCGCCATCGATCGCGGCTGCGGCCAACTCATGCGAGCGCGAAGCGAACTCGTCGAGCTGCGTGCGCGACAAGTGCCACTGCCCGGCGATCAGCTCAGCGCTGATGCCCTGGTTGAACGAGAAGTCGTCATAGCGCGCGAGCACTCGCGGTCCGTAAGGGAAGCCGGTCTGCCGCGCCGCACCGAGCGGCACCCGTGACATCGACTCGACACCGCCGGCGACGACCACGTCGTACTGACCAGAGAGAACCGCATGAGCGGCGAAGTCGACAGCCTGCTGGCTCGATCCGCAGGCACGGTTGATCGTGACGCCGGGGATGCTGTCCGGCCACCCGGCGGCGAGCGCGGCAAAGCGCGCGAGGTTGCTCGACTGATCGCCGATCTGCGAGACGCAGCCCCAGATCACGTCTTCGACGACGTCGGGTGTGAGCCCGGTCCGGGCGAGAATCGCATTGAGGACGTCAGCAGACAGGTCGACCGGGTGGACGTCGGAAAGACCGCCGCCTCGCTTGCCGACTGGCGTGCGCACCGCGGCGCATATGACAGCTTCACGCATGAATGTAAAGTACGCCGTCCTCCACGACCGTTGGCAGCAGCGTCAAGCGACCGCCTCCCGAGGCCGAGCATCGCCAACCCGGGATGGCCGCGCCGTCCGCGAGCGAGTACTTGTAACCGTGCGAGCTGCACACGATCGTCCGACCGACGATGCGCGCATCGTCGAGCGGCCGGCCCAGATGCGGGCAGCTGTTCTCGACGACGGTGAAGCGCTTGCGGACGCAGAGCACAAGCAGCTCGCGGCCGTCGACGGCGACAACGGAGCGCTTGGCCTTACGCAGGTCATTGACGGCACCGAGCGACAACAGCTGCGCTGGGGCTTGCTCCAGGCTTCGCTCGAGACTGATCGTCATGACTGCACCGCAATCCCGAGCGCGTTGACGATCAGTCGGGTGACCTGCTCGACCGCCTCGTCGAACGAGCACTCGACTGCACCTTGAACGAGCCACAGCTCGGCGAACCGACCGGTGAGCGCACCGACAACGGCGGCGGCAACCGTCGGATCGAGACCGCGGTCGGCCATTCCTCGCTTCTGCATCTGCCGGATCGACTCGGCGACCAGGTCGGTGTACTGCCGGTGCCGCGCCAACAAGAGGTCGCGCACGTGGTCGTCGTACCGGGAGACCTCCTCGATGATGCCCATGATCCGCGCCTGTGTGCGGTAGGTCTCGAAGTGCGCGCGCAACGCCTCGCGGAGCCGATCCTGTGGCGACCGACCGGACGACGACGGGGAAAGGATGACTTCGTTGAGTGGTGCGCCGAGCTCGTCGTCGACCGCCGCGGCAACCTCGCGGAAGATCTGCTCCTTGGAGTCGAAGTAGGTGTAGAAGCTCCCGTGCGACAGGTCGGCGCGCTCGGCGATGTCGGAAATGCGAGCCTCGAGGAAACCGTTCTCCTCAAAGACTTCCTTGGCCGCCGACAGCAGGCGCGCGCGTGTGCGCGCGCCCTTGCTGGAGCGCGGACCGCCGGGGGCGTCCGGCGGCAGCTCGGCGGCTAGTGACATCAGAGCGACGTGTCGACGCCCAGCAACCGGGCGAGGTTGCCGCCCATGAACTTCTTGACGGTCTCCTCCGGGAACTGCTCGCAGAGCTCGTCGACCGCGGTCTTCGGGTGCGCGAGACCCTCCGGGTGAGGCCAGTCGGATCCGAACAGCACCTTGTCCTCACCGAGCAGGTCGGCGATCTCCTTGAAGTCGTCCTCCCAGAACGGGCTGACGTGGATCGAGCGCTTCATCGCCGCGACCGGCTCTTCCGCGAACTCCCCTGGCATCTTCTTGTAGATGCCCTTGAGCTCCCGCATGAGTGGTGCGATCCAGCTGCAGCCGTTCTCGACGAACGCAAGCTTCAGACTCGGGAAGCGGCTCAGCGCCCCGTCGATGATCCACGCGGTCACCGCATCCTGCACCGGTCGCCACGACCAGGCCATCGCCATCGCGTTGGGCTTGAACGGAAGCATCTCGTCTTGCGTGCCGACCCACTCGCCGTAGAAGCGCGAGTAGCCGCTGTCCGACGAGTGCATCGCAACGAGCAGGTCGTGCTTGGTGATGGCTTCCCAGACCGGGTCGAACTCCGGCAGGGCGAATGAGCGCGGGCCCTTGAAGCCGGGCACGGGTGCGGGACGAATGAGTACGGCGCGAGCACCGCGCGCAGCGACCCACTCGATTTCCTCGACCGCCTTCTCCACGATCGGAAGCGTGATGACCGGTGTGGCGAACAGGCGGTCTTCGTAGTTGAACTGCCAGGTCTCATACATCCACTCGTTGAGCGCGTGGATGACGACGTGGGTCAGCTCCGGCGCATCGCGCATGCGCTCTTCGAGGAGCGATGCGAGCGTCGGGAAGATCAGCGTCCGATCGATGCCCAGCTCGTCGAGGACCTCGACCCGCGCCCGCGGCTCGCGGAACGCCGGGATGGCCTTCATCGGCTCGCCGAAGATCTCCCGCCGGCTCTTGCCCTGGGCGTTGCCGTGGCGGAAGTACTCCTCCTGCGCGCCTGGCCGGGCCACGACGTCGAACGTCGGGTTGGGGATGTAGTCGCTGATGACGTTGCGGACAGCGATCTTGGTCCGCCCCTCCACCTCGACGTATTTGATCGCGCCCTTGCAGGCGTCCGGGAGGAACTTGGTGAACGCTTCCTTGGTCTCGTAGAAGTGGTTGTCCGCGTCGATGACCGGGATGCCGTTGATCGCCATGTGTCGAGGTTAGTTATTTCTGACACTGACGTCAATATTAGAACTGGGGCCGGACCGGCCGCTCCGCGCGCCGTTTCTCGAGCGCCGCGACCAGCCGGTTCATCGCTGCCGCGGCCTCCTCGGGCGCCGTGTCATAGCCGGCCATCTGGTCGGAGACCACCGCGAAGGCGAGTCCCTGCATCGTCGCCGCGATGAGCACCGGCGGGAACTCGTCCGGATCGAGGCCGTACTCCCCCAGCAGCGTGGTCAGTCGCTCCACCTGCATCCGCCTGATCTCCCGCGCCACCTTCCCCATCTCGTCGCGGAGCGCGGGCCGGTGGTTCGCGGCGGCGAGCAACTCGGCGAGCAGCGCCGTACCTCGGGGATCGGAGGCGAGCTGCCACCAGGCGCGCAGCGGTTCGTCCGAGGCGAGCGCGGCGGCCATCCGCTCGACGCTGGGCTCCGAGCGGCGCCGGAGCACGGAGACGAAGAGGTCGTCGATCGTCGGGAAGTAGTAGTGCACGAGCGGCGCCTGGATGCCCACGGCGACCGCGACACTGCGCGAACTGACCGCGGCATAGCCCTCGCGAAGCATGATCTCTTCGGTGGCATCGAGCAGCCGCGTGAGCTTCTCCTCGGTCGCCGCTCGGCGCCGGCGGGGCTCGGCCATCGACCATCCTCACGCTCGATTGACAACGAGCATGCACTAAGTTAGAACGGGCGTTCAAGTTTTGGGGTGGAGGTTCTGCGCGTGACGACTGAGACCGCGGTCTACTGGGATCCCTTCGATCAGGGCATCGCGAAGGACCCTTACCCGGTCTACGCGCGCCTGCGCGCTGAGGCACCGCTCTATTACAACGAGCGGCACGACTTCTATGCGCTGACTCATTTCAAGGACGTCGACCGCGCGCTGACCGACTGGCGAACGTTTTCGTCAGCCCGCGGTCCGATCCTCGAGGTCATCAAGGCCAACATCGAGATCCCGCCCGGCACGTTGCTCATGGAGGACCCGCCGGCCCACGACATCCACCGCAGCTTGCTCTCGCGAGTGTTCACACCACGGCGGGTCGCGTCGCTCGAGCCACAGATTCGCGAGTTCTGCACGCGCTCGCTCGACCGGCTCGTCGGCCTCGACACGTTCGACGTGATGACCGAGTTCGCTAACGAAGTGCCGATGCGTGTCATCGGGATGCTGCTCGGCATTCCCGAGGCGGATCAACAGGCGATTCGCGACCGCGCCGACGCGAAGCTGCGCACCAACCCGGGCGAGCAGATGACGGTGTCCCAAGACGCGATCATGGACGTCGACCTTTTCGCGGAATACATCGAGTGGCGCGCTGAGCATCCGTCCGACGACCTGATGACCGAGCTGCTCAATGCGCAGTTCGAAGACGTGACGGGTGTGACGCGCACACTCACCCGCCAGGAGATCCTCACTTACGTCACGGTGCTCGCGGGTGCGGGCAACGAGACGACCGCGCGGCTCATCGGCTGGTTCGTCTCGGTTCTTGCGAAGCACCCCGACCAGCGGACCGAGCTCGTCGAGGATCCGAGCCTGATTCCGAACGCGGTCGAAGAGACGCTGCGCTACGAACCCACCGGTCATGCGGTCGCTCGCTATGTCACGACAGACGTCGAGTTCCACGGCCACACCGTGCCGGCCGGCAGCGCGATCACGATGATCGTGGCATCGGCCAACCGGGACGAAAGCCAATGGCCGGACGGCGACCGCTTCGACATCCACCGCAAGATCAGCCAGCACCTGACGTTCGGGCTCGGCACGCACTACTGCCTCGGTGCCGCCCTCGCCCGGCTGGAGGCTCGGGTGGCGCTCGAACAGTTCCTCAAGCATTTCCCCAAGTGGGAGGTCAACTGGGACAACGTCGCGCTGTCGTCGACGTCGACGGTTCGCGGCTGGGCGACGCTGCCGATCAGCGTCGGCTGACAACTCGGGGAGAGACATGGGCAGGTTCGACGACAAGGTCGCGTTCATCACCGGCGTCGCGCGCGGCCAGGGCCGCAGCCACGCCGTGCGGCTGGCTCAAGAGGGCGCTGACATCATCGGCGTTGACATCTGCCGGCAGCTAGATGCAGTCGGCTATCCGCTGTCGACAACTGAGGATCTCGAACAGACAGTCAAAGAGGTCGAGGCACTCGGTCGGCGCATCGTGGCGCGCGAGGCCGACGTCCGCGACTTTGCCGCGCTTCAAGCGGTGTATGACGAGGGCGCCGCTGAGCTCGGCCCGGTCGACATCGTCCTGGCCAACGCGGGCATCGGCCCCGGTGGGCTGGCCTCGCCGGAGCAGCAGTGGGACGAGGTCGTCGGCGTCAACCTCACAGGCGTCTGGAACACCGGCCGGGTAGCGATCCCGTCAATGGTCGAACGCAACCAGGGCGGCGCGATCGTGCTGACCAGCTCGACGGGCGGCTTGATCGGTCCCGGCATCGACGCACCCGGAATGCTCGCCTACACCGCGTCCAAGCACGGCGTCATCGGCCTGATGCGCTCGTGGGCCAACTACCTCGCGCCATACATGATCCGCGTCAACGCGATCGCACCCACGACGGTCCGCACGCCGATGGCGGGCGGCGGCAACGTCGCGCAGATCATCGAGCACGCGCCGCAGCTCGCCGGGGCGTTGCTCAACGCGATGCCGGTCGAGGCGGTTGATCCCGAGGACGTGACCAACGCCATCGTGTGGCTCGTTTCCGAGGAAGCGCGCTACATCACCGGCACCGTCGTGCCCGTCGACGCCGGAAACGTCAACCGCCGATGACCTATCGAGTCGTGCAGTGGACGACCGGCAACGTCGGCAAGCGGTCGGTCCGGGCCATTGCGACGCAGCCCGACCTGGAGCTCGTCGGCTGCTATGCCTGGTCCTCGGAGAAAGTCGGCACTGACGTCGGTGCGCTCTGCGGCATGGAACCGCTCGGAGTTGCCGCGACTGACGATGTCGATGCGCTGCTCGCGCTGCAACCCGACTGCGTGGTCTACAACCCGATGTGGGCAAACGTCGACGAGCTCGTGCGCATCCTGACCGCCGGCGTCAACGTCATCAGCACCGCCGCTTTCATCAACGGCAACGCTCTCGGCGCGGACCGCGAGCGCATCGCGAAGGCCTGCGAGCAAGGCGGCGCGTCGATGTTCGGCAGCGGGATCAACCCCGGCTTCGCCGAGCTGCTCGCCATCACATGCGCCAACGTCTGCGACCGCATCGACAAGGTCACCATCACCGAGTCGGCCGACACCACGCTTTATGACTCGCCCGCGACCGAGATGCCCGCCGGGTTCGGGCGACCCATCGACGATCCGGAGCTGCCGACAATGGTGGCGAAGGGGACGGCGGTGTTCGGCGAGGCTGTCGCGATGGTCGCGGACGCGATCGGCGTCGAGCTGGACGACATCGGGTGTGTGGCCGAGTTCGCCCAGACGACCGAAGACCTCGACCTCGGCTCGTGGCAGATCGGCGCCGGCTGCGTGGCCGGCATTCATGCGAGCTGGCAAGGCCGCGTCGGCGACCGTGTCGTCATCGAGCTCAACGTCCGCTGGAAAAAGGGCAGCACGCTGGATCCCGCCTGGCAGATCTCGGACGGCTACGTCATCGAGATCGCCGGCCGACCGACACTCATCACCACGTTGCAGTTCCTGCCGCCGCCGGACTTCGAGGCGACAACGTTCGCCGACTTCCTGGTGCTCGGTCTGATCATGACGGCGTTGCCGGCGATCAACGCGATCCCGGGCGTCGTCGCCGCAGCGCCGGGCATCGTCACCTATACCGACCTGCCGCTACCTCTCCCCCGCGGGTGGCTCCAGAAGTGAGCGGCGCGGCCCGCTACACCGGCACCCGCGTCCAGCGCATCGAAGACCCGCGCCTGCTCCAGGGCTACGGCACGTTCGTCGACGACATCGTGCGACCCGGAATGCTGCACGTCTGCTTCGTACGCAGCCCGATCGCACGTGCCCGGCTCGGCGCTATCGACGCGTCGGCGGCGTTGGCGCTGCCGGGCGTGCATGCGGTGCTCACCGCCGCCGACATCAATCCCGGCGTATACGAGCAGTGGTACTCGATGATGGGCAAGGACGTGCCGGACACGCCCCGACCGCCACTCGCCGTCGGCGAAGTGCGGTTCGTCGGTGACCCGGTGGCCCTCGTCGTCGCTGACAATCGCTACCTCGCCGAGGACGCGGCCGACCTCGTGGTGGTCGACTACGACCCGCTGCCTCCTGTCGTCGACTACGTCACCGCGCAAGAGTCGGATGCGCTCGTGCACGACGCCTATGCCGCCAACGTCGCAGGCTCACTCGGCGCAGCGGTGTCCGACGAGTTGGCAAGTGTGTTCGCGTCGGCCGCTCATCACGTGCAGGTCCCGATCTATCAGCAGGCTTATGCACCTGTGCCGATGGAGACCCGCGGCATGGTCGCCGAGTGGGTCGGTGACGAGCTCACCGTGTGGGCAGCGACGCAGGCGCCGCACGAGGTGCGCATGTTCCTCGCCCGGTTGCTCGGCATCGGAGAGCACCAGATCCGCGCCATCATGCGCGACACCGGCGGCGGCTTCGGCCAGAAGGTCGTGCCAATGCGCGAGGAGATGTGCATTGGCCTCGCGGCGATGAAGCTGCGCGCCTGCCTGAAGTGGATCGAGGATCGCCGCGAGAATCTCGTTGCGGCGGGCATGTCCCGGCACGAGCACGGCGACGCGCAGTTTGCGTTCGACGCCGACGGGCGCATTGTCGGCGCGCACATCGACCACGTCCAGGACGTCGGCGCCTACCCGACGCCGTGGCCGGTCGGCACGGCGGCAGCGGTCGGGATGCTCTTCCCCGGTCCCTACCGGGTGCCGGCAGCCGGTTGGCGTACGACATCGGTGTTCTCCAACACCTCTGGTCGTTCGGCCTACCGGGGCCCTTGGCAGTTCGAGTCCGTCGCGCGGGAGGTGCTGCTCGACATAGCGGCTCGGCGGATGGCGATCGACCCAGTGGAGCTCCGCCGACGCAACCTGCTGCGTCGCGACGAGTTCCCGTGCAGCAACGCCAACGGCATGCCCTACAGCGACGTGACCCCGACCGAGACGTTCGAGCAGGCGCTGTCGATCCTCGACTACGAACAGTTCCGAAAGGAACAGGAGCAAGCGCGGGCTGCCGGCCGCTATCTCGGTGTCGGCACCTGCACCTATCTCGAGCCGACGACGGCCGCGATGCCCTACTACGGCACCGAAGGCGCAACCATCCGCGTCGAGCCCTCGGGCAAGGTCAACGTCTATCTCGCCGGCGGCTCCACCGGGAACAGCCTCGAAACCGCCGCGGTGCAGCTGACCGCCGACGCCCTCGGTGTCGACATCGCCGACGTACGGACCATTCAGGGCGACACGGCCGTCACGCCTTTCGGCGGCGGGACGGGCGGAAGCCGCAGCGGCTCGATGATCGCCGGTGCAGTGGGCGAGACCGCCGCCATCATCCGGGAACGGATCGTGTCCATCGCGGCAGAGATGATGGAGGCGGCAGTCGACGACATCGAGCTCGCCGGCAGCCGGGCGTTCGTTCGTGGCTCGCCGACGGACACCGTGTCCCTCGCCGACATCGCGGACGTCGCCTACTTCCAGCCGTTCAAACGGCCCGCCGGTCTTCCAGCCGGCCTCGAAGCGAGCGCGCGCTATCAGGCCCAGAGCATGATGCTCTGGGCCAACGCCACGCATGTGTGCACCTGCGAAGTGGACATCACCACCGGTGCGGTGACGCTGTTGCGCTACATCGTCAGCGAAGACTGCGGGCCGATGATCAACCCGACCGTAGTCGAGGGGCAGATCGCGGGCGGCACGGTTCAAGGCATCGGCGGGGTGCTCTTCGAGCATCTTGCGTATGACGACGACGGCAACCCGCTCACGACGACGTTCATGGACTACCTGCTGCCGACGGCCACCGATGTGCCGGCGATCGAGTACGGGCATGTCGAAACACCCGCTCCTGGGCCTGGCGGTTTCAAAGGCGTCGGCGAAGGCGGCGCGATCGGTGCCCCGCCCGCGGTGATCAACGCGGTGGCGGACGCCCTGTCGTCGTTCGGCGTAGAGATCACGCGACTGCCACTGACACCGGCGCGCATCGTCGACCTCATCGAGAGCGCTCAGAAGTGAAGCCCACCGCGTTCGACTATCACGCGCCCGCGACGACGGCAGAGGCTGTTTCGCTGCTCGCCCAGCACGGTGACGGCGCGAAGGTGCTGGCGGGGGGCCAAAGCCTCGTGCCGCTGCTCGCGCTACGGCTGACGAGCTTCGACCATCTCATCGATCTTGGCGGCATCAGCGAGCTGCAAGGCATCGACGCGTCGAACGGGTCGGTCCGGATCGGCGCGATGACAACGCAGGCGGCGATCGAGCGATCGGTTGAGGTCGCGTCCGCACTGCCGCTGCTCGCCCGTGCGACTCCGTTCATCGGTCACTTCCAGATTCGCAACCGCGGCACGATCGGGGGTTCGCTCGCGCACGCAGACCCGGCCGCGGAATACCCCGCCGTCGCTCTCACGCTCGACGCGGAGCTGGAGATCGTCTCTCCCCAAGGGACGCGCACCGTGCCCGCGTCGCAGTTCTTCACCGGCCTGTGGTCGACGGAGCTGGAGGAGGACAACGTGCTGACCGCGGTCAAGCTCCCGCGCTGGTCCGGGCGGTGCGGTTTCGCGATCGAGGAGTTCGCTCGCCGGCACGGTGACTTCGCCATCGCCGGCGCGACGGTCGCGGTCGAGCTCGACGGGGACGACCACGTGCGTCGATGTCACATCGGGCTCCTCGGTCTCGGTGCCACACCGGAACGCGCGACCGAGGCGGAGGCGGCGCTGATGAACGCCCACGTCGATGCTGTCGACGCCGGGGAGATCGGCCGGCTGGCGATGGAACCGCTGGAGTCCGTGCCCTCGGACTTGCACGGCTCAGCCGACTATCGGCGCCGCGTCGGCGCCGCGGTCGTGGAACGCGCATGGCGCACGGCCAGCAAGGAGGCGCGCGGTGCAGCGTGAGGTCGAGATGACGGTCAACGGAACCGCCCGGCGCAACACGATCGAACCGCGCCTGACGTTGGCAGACTTCCTGCGCGAACGCTGCGGCCTCACGGGAACACATCTTGGATGTGAGCACGGAGTGTGCGGGGCGTGCACGGTGTTGCTCGACGGCGAGGCGGTGCGGTCATGCCTCGTGTTCGCCGTACAGGCCGATGGTCGTGAGGTGACGACGATCGAAGGGCTCTCCGCGCCCGACGGCGGGCTGTCGCAGGTGCAAGAGGCATTCCGGGAGAATCACGGGCTGCAGTGCGGCTTCTGCACGCCGGGCTTCGTCGTCAGTGTCACGGCGCTTCTCCGCGACAATCCCCACCCATCCGACGAGCAGATCCGGGCGGGGCTCTCCGGCAACCTGTGTCGCTGCACCGGATATCAAGGCATCATCGCCGCCGTACGAGCAGCGTCGGACGCCGAGCATTGATGCGCGGCGCATGACCCCGCTGCCGGAGTTTCGACGCTGGCTCAAGGGCGCCTCCCCGACAGAACGCGTCAGCACCTCCCTCGCAACACTCCTCGTCCTCGCCCTGCTCACCTGGACCCTGATCCCCGCCGCGCAGTCCACCAGCACGGAGACGCCTTTCCCCGGAGCAGCAAGCGCGACCGACCACGGTGCAACGAGCTCCGGACCGGCCTCCGTTGCCTCTGCTCGGCGCAACGGCACCCTCGCTGTGGCAGGCGCACCCGGCGCAGTGGCCGCCGCTCCGGGCGCAGCCGCGGGCGGGGCGAGCTCGGGCACGCCCAGGGCTGCTGCGCCGGCGAACGCGCGCACCGCTGGCAGCCCGGTGGCGTCCGCGCCAGGACGCTGCTACTCCCCGCCCGGTAATGCACCCGGGATCACCGCGACCGAGATCAAGATTGCGATCATCGAGGTCGGCATCTTCGGCCCGGCCGGCAACAGCGCCTTCGCCGAGCCGTCACCGCAGCAGCAGCACGACTGGTACCAGGCCGTCATCGACAACCTCAATGCTTCGGGTGGCATCGCCTGCCGGAAGATCGTGCCGACCTTCTACTCCGCCAACCCGGCGAACCAGAGCGACCTGCAGCAGAAGTGCCTCGATATCGCTGATTCCGATGTCTTTGCCGTCATCGACATCGGCGCCTACGGACCGTTTCCGCAGAAGGACTGCTACGCCCAACACCACATCCCGTTCTTCACCGGCTACATCCTCACGGCACAGGAACAGCAAAAGTTCTACCCGTACCTGTTCGCCAGCGAGACTTTCGACACTCTCTATCGCAACACCGTGTTCGCGCTGCATGACCGCGGGTTCTTCAGCTCGGCAAACGGGTTCCGCAAGCTTGGCTTCGTCTATCAGTCCTGCTACCCGTATCTGATTCATGACGTGCTCGGCTGGCTTCACGCGGTGGGCGTCACCGACGCCCAGATCGTGACCTACGACGTCGGATGTCCCGCGGCGACACCAAGCCCGGCGGACGAGGAGCAGGCGGTGCTGACCTTCCAGCGCGCCGGAGTCACCCACGTCACCGCGGCTGACTTTGTGGGTGGCCTGCAAGGCTTCAGCACCGCCGCTCAACAGCAGCACTTTCGCCCGAAGTACGGCGTCCCTGACGATTACTTCATCCCGATCAGCTACGGCACTGAGCATCCGGACTACAACAATCTCGACGGGGCGATCGCCATCACCGCGAACCGCAACGGCGAGGAGCACACGCCGGGGATGCGTCCTAGCGCGCCAACGGCAAAGTGCAACGCGATCCTGGCCCGCACCGGGGCGGCTCCGGTGTACGAGCAGCCATCCGGTCTCGGCGGCATGATCTGCAGCGAGCTCTGGTTGTTCAAGGCCGCCGTCGAGCACGCTCCAGTTCTGGCCCGCGAGGCGCTCGCCGCCGGACTTCAGGCGGCGCAGGCGATCCCGCTGGCCTACCCCGAAGGGCCAAACAATCTCGCGGGCGCGCACAACACCGTGTGGATGAACTACTGGCGCGTTGATGAGTTCTTCACCAGCTGCAAATGCTGGCGGGTTATCGACCACACCTTTCATCGGAGCTACTCGTGACTACCGAAGGATCACCATGAGCGTCAATCAGGCGAGCATCTGCTACGACCCGTACGACCTCGCGGTCAACACCGACCCGCACCCGATGTTCCGGCGGATGCGGCACGAGGCTCCCGTTTACTACAACGAGCAACACGACTTCTACGCGGTCAGCCGGTATGCCGACGTCGATCGCGGGCTGTCCGACCGTGACTTCTTTAGCAACGCCAGATCGGACGTGCTGGAGTTCATCAAGGCCGACGTGGAATTTCCGTCGGGAATCTTCATCTTCGAGGACCCGCCGTTGCACACGATCCACCGCGGCCTCGTGTCCGGCATCTTCACACCGAGGCGGATGGCTGCACTCGAGTCTCAAGTCCGCGAGTTCTGCGCCAACGCGCTCGACCCGCTGGTCGGCGGTGATCGATTCGACTTCGTCCACGACTTGGGTGCACAGATGCCGATGCGAGTGATCGGCATGCTGGTCGGCATCCCCGAGGACTTTCAGGAGTCCATCCGCGACCACATCAACGCGTCAATCGCCACCGGTACCGGGCAACCGATCACGGACATCTCCACCGTCATGTCGGGCGAGATCTTCGCCGATTTCCTCGACTTCCGGATGAAACACCCCGCCAGCGACATCATGACGGACCTGATCAACGTGGAGTTCGAGGACGAGACCGGTGCGACGCGACGGCTGACGCGCGACGAGATCCTCAACTACGTCAACATCGTGGCCGGTGCGGGGAACGAGACGACGACCAAGCTGATCGGCTGGACCGGCAAGGTACTCGCGGATCATCCCGACCAGCGACGCGAGCTTGCCGAGGATCCAACTCTGATCCCGGACGCGATCGAGGAGCTGCTTCGCTTCGAGCCGCCAGGACCTGCGGTCGCCCGCTTCGTCACCAAGGACGCAGCGTTTGGCGAGCAAACCGTGCCGGCAGGGAGTGCGCTGCTGTGTCTCGTTGCGTCGGCGAACAGGGACGAGCAGCGCTTCCCCGACCCCGACCGCTTCGACATCCACCGAAAGCCGCGAGGCCACCTCACCTTCAGCGTCGGCGCGCACTTCTGTCTGGGTGCGGCTCTGGCCCGACTACAGGGGCGCGTCGCCTTGGAAGAAGTCCTCAAGAGATTCCCGGAGTGGAGCGTCGACGAGGACGCCGCGAAGCTTGCGGTCACGTCGACGACCCGCGGCTGGGAAAGCCTCCCGGTCCTCGTCTAGGAAGGTCTGCGTATGAGCGTGACCGTGGATCTGACCGGTCGCCGGGTTCTCGTCACCGGGGCGTCGAGCGGCATCGGCGCGGCGACTTGTCGATCGATCGTGAGCTGCGGCGGCTCGGTCGCGATGCTGGCTCGACGCAAGGAGCGTCTCGACGATCTGCATCAAGAACTCGGGGCGCAGGCCGTCGGCGTTCCGGCTGACGTCACGGATCTCGGTGCACTCGAGGCTGCCATCGGCGAGGCCGCCCGCGCGCTCGGCGGGCTGGACGGCGCGGTGGCGGTTGCCGGTCGCACCTTCGCCGGCGGGATGGTGACCGGCTCGCCGCAGGCCTGGCGTGAGCTCATGGACATCAACCTCGTCGGCCCGCTGGCGACCGCGCGGTACGCCCACCAGCATTTCGCCGGCTCCGGCCGGCGCGACATCGTCGTCGTCGGGTCGACAGGATCCATCACGCCGATGCCCGCGGCCGGTGCCTACAGCGGGTCGAAGGCAGGACTGCGCGCGGCCTGCGAATCTCTGCGGCTGGAGCTCGCACCCGCCGGCGTCAACGTCGGTTTCGTCATGCCCGGGTTCTTCGACACCGAGGGCCTCACCCTCGAAGGCATCGTCATCGATGGCGACGTACCACCGAACGACTTTCCGCTCTTCGCCGACGGCGGAGCACCCGGCGATCCGGCTGTCCTCGGTGACACCATCGCCTTCATGCTCGGCATGCCCGACGGCATCGCCATCAACGAGCTAGTCGCCCGACCGACCCGCCAACTCAACCCATAGTCACGAGCAGCGCACTACTTGGGGGTGCAGCGAGCGGCCGTCGCGGTTGCCGTGTCCGGCCGGCCGGACTGGATCGACTCCCACCCCGACCAGATGCCGGCGAAATACGGCCCGGGCTGGCCGGCCTTGGCGTAATAGCCCTGCGGGTCGTAGACCTTGGCTTCCGGGTAGGGATACGGACAGGCCACCGACGTAGCCGCGCCTGACCACTTGATCACCGCAAACCCCAGACCGTAGACCGCATAGGCCACGTTGAGGATTGCGAACATCACCACGAACGTGCCGAGAGCCGGGCGCCTCGCGAGGACACGGGCTCGCTGAGCGAGCTTCTCCGCCACCGTCCGCCCGGTGTCGTCGCGGTAGAGCAGCACGGCCGCCGGGATCATGACCAGGGTGACGAACGATGACTCCCACAACAGCGGGAACTGGTAGCTCTTGCCGGTGAACACCGAGCCAAACGGCATCACCTGGGCGTAGATGTAGAGCCCGGCGCGGATGCAGAAGATCTCGAGGAACGCGTCGAAGATGAACCCGATCACATAGACGAGTACGGCCAAGCTGATCAACGGATGCCGCCACACGAATGACTCGACCGGCCGGCGTCGTTGCACCCGGCGCAGAAGCCAGATCGCAGGAAAGAACGGCATCAAGTAGAACGTCACGTAGCCGAAGACGACGAACGGCTCGACCGTCGGAGACAACGACGCCAGCGGCCAGCTCTCCGGCCAGTGCCAGAGCTGCGGGTTGTAGACGGCGTACGGCGCCCAGTTCATGATCGGGTCCATCCAGAGGATGGCTTCCGTGCAGATCGCCATGAGCAGGATCGGGTGCTTCGGATAGCGCCGCCACAGCACGACAAAGGCGATCGCGACGACGATCATCATGCCGAGCGTCCCGGCCTGCAGCTTGGTCATCCAGTGGGGATCACCGAACAGCGGGGTCACCGGGCGCGGGTGCCCGCTCACCGCAGGGTTTGCGACGCGGGCGTCGAGGTCGCCGGGCGCTCGCACGTTGTGCCCGACCAGGACGAGCACCGCAACCACGACGATCCCCAGCAGAGCCCAGGCGATGCCCGAGCGCAGCGACCTCGAGCCGTTCGGCACCGCCGCCGTTGCGGACGCCGCCGTCGCTTCCACGGCCGTGGACATCAGACGTCACCGAACCGGGCGACCAGATGCGAGTGTTCGCCGTCCGGATCGAGCCGGCGCGCGACGAGGTATCCGGCTCCCATCCAGCCACGGTGCGTCCACTTCCCGAAGGAGATCCGCGTCCCGGGCGCACACGCCGCAGCCGGCACCATCCGCACCCGCTCGAGTGCCTCCTTGACCCCGCGCGGGCTCAGCGGGTGCGCGTCCGCGAATGCGTGCAAGAACGTCGTGGCGAAGTCACGGTTCATGAGCGGCACGACCCATGCCGGCCGCCGGCCGACGACTTCTTCGTAGCGGTCGAGGAACTGCTGTCCGACGGCGTTGCCCTCGTCGTACTGGTCGACACCGACCCAGCCGAGGACCGCCTTCCACACCGCGTCGTGGAACCAGGCGTTCTGGAACGCGGTGCCCATCAGACGCAGCGGGTCCCATCCGATCGTCTCCAGCACCGAGTTGACCTGCATCAGGCCGAACCCGAAACCGCAGTGGACGAACGCCGTCGCCTTCGCCTCGTAGACGCTCCGGACGGCAGCTTCCACGTTGTCCGCGGTCTGCGCGATCCACTCCTCCGCGACGATGCGAATGCCACGATGCCGGCAGGCCTTGCGGAAGTTGCGCGCGTAGGTGTCCCCCACGAGGGAGTGCTCGATGAGCATCCCCACCTCGGAGTGGCCGTCCTTGGCCAGCAGATCGGCCCAGAAGATCGGTTCGTCGGACAACGACCCCTGCGGCAACGAGAACGTCCACTCACCGAGCCAGTCGTCGGAGCCAGACATGCTGAGCGCCGGCACCTTGAACCGTTCCTCGATGACCTCGCGCACCGGAATGCAGTTTTCGCTGATGCCAGGCCCGAAGACCGCGAGACAGCCCTCGTCCACGAGCTCGCCGTACGCGTCGATGACCGCTTTGACCGATCCCATCGGGAGGCCCCACGTCTGCCGGACGACGAGCTCGACGGGCCGGTCGATCAGCCCCTGCGCCCGCCCATCCGCGAAGACGATCTCGAAGGGCTTGAACCAGTCCTCAAGACGTTCCTGCGGATGGTCCTCCGGGTTGCCCCAGTCCATGAGAATGCCGAGCTTGATGGGTAGGGCGTTGCTTTCGAACGACACACGCACTCCCGGCGCAGTGGGCCTAAGCGACACGAACCTGAGATTTGTTCCGCAACTTTTCGGACTGTATCGAGCCCATTTGCGACGGTCAACGCACGTGGATCAGCCGGGAAGGTAACTGTCGATCATCTCGGCCAGCCCGGCCGTGACAGCAGGGTCGTCAGTAAGCGGACCGGCAATCGCCGCGCGCGCCGCATCTCGAAGCAACAGCCCCTCCGCCACGAGCCGCCCAGCGGCGATCAGCACCCGGGTCGAGGCCACCTCGCGGAGCCCGGCCGTCTCGAGTCGACGCACCGCTTGCGCAAGGCGCACCAACTGCGCCGCGACATCGCCGCTCAGTCCAGCTTCGTGCGCGACGATCTTCTCCTCCACCTCGACCGGCGGGAAATCGAACTCGATCGCCACCATCCGCTGCCGGGTCGAGTCCTTGAGGTCCTTGAGGACGCTCTGATAACCGGGGTTGTATGACACGACGAGGCAGAACTCCGGCGGGGCGTCCAACGTGACTCCCAGCCGGTCGATCGGCAGCTGGCGACGGTGATCCGACAGCGGGTGCAAGACGACGGTCGTGTCCTGACGCGCCTCGACGACTTCGTCGAGATAGCAGATCGCACCGTCGCGCACAGCCCGCGTCAACGGCCCGTCGACCCACACCGTTTCGTCGCCCTGGAGCAGATATCGGCCGACGAGATCTGCCGTCGTCAGGTCGTCATGACACGCGACCGTGACGAGCGGGCGCCCCAGGTCATAGGCCATCGCCTCGACGAATCGAGTCTTGCCACAACCGGTTGGACCCTTCAGCAGGACAGACAGCCCCTGTCGGTACGCCGCCGTGAACACCTGCTCCTCACTGCCGACCGAGACGTAGTACGGGCGAACGCCTGTCACGCCGTCCTCCTGTCCATCGCCAGCAGCTCGCGCGTCCGAACGGTCCGCTGCCAACTGCGTCGCTGCGCCTCCGCCGACCGAAGCCCGGCCCGGAACAGCGGCGCAACCACCCCGGGCAGTTGCTCGATCCGCGGCACGCAGGCATGGGCTGCGGTGCCGAAGACTCGTCGCAGCGCGTCGGCATCCGTCACCCCGCCGATGCTCAAGCAGACACAGCCGGTCCCCCGCCGACGTGCCTCGGCAAGCGCGCGGCGGGCATCGGCTTCGCCGTACGCACCTTCGTAACCGTGGTCGTAGGCGAACCCGTCGGAGAGCACCACGAGCAGCCGACGCCCCGTGCCACCACCCGCCTCGAGCACCGCCGCTCCGTGGCGGATCGCTGCACCCAGCCGGGTATAGGCACCAGGCGCAAGGGCGTCGAGGCGACGCAGCATCAATGAGCCGGCTGCGTCATCGAACCGCTTCACCGGCGTGAACTGGACTGAGCGGCGGCCCATCGACCGAAAGGCATAGAGCGCGACGCGGTCGCCGAGACCGTGCAGGGCAGTGGTCAACGCCGCCGCGGCCGAGCGCTGCGACTCGTGTACGGCGACACCGCTCGCGCCGGGCTGCGCCGCCGACCCCGAGACGTCGAGCAACACGAGCACCGCGAGATCGCGGCGGCGACGAACATTGTCGACGTAGAACTTCTCGTCCGGCACGCTCCCAGCGGCCAGCTCGAGCCGACCATCCACCACGGCGTCGATGTCGATGTCGTCGCCCTGCGACTGCCGATACAAGCGCTCCACGTCGAGTCCGACGTGCCCCAACGATCGACGGAGCGCACGAATGTTCGAGACATCGAAGGACACCCCGTCGCTAGTCTGCGCCGGCACCTCGTTGACGAGGCACCAATTAGCCCGGTAGGTCTTTCGGCGCAGGTCCCACTCGGGATAGCTCCATCCGCCCGGGCGGACGAGTGACACGTCGTCCTCCAGGATCGCGGTGGCGGACGTCAACGCGGCGGCGCGAGAAATGCGGTTCCCGTGTCGTGAGTAGTGAGTGGCATCAAGGCCGGGTGGTCCCGTGTCACGATTCCGAGCGTCGCGCAGCATTCGCTTGAGCAGTCGCCCGATCGCACCGCCACCGTTGAGCGGGCTGAAGACGTCGACGCCGTCACCTTCCGGGCCGGCCGAGTCGGCCACACCCTCGATCTCTTCCAGGTTCGCCGCCATGACCTTCCGCGGCTGCCCGTCGCTGGTGCCCGCCGCGCTGAACGATGCGTCGAGACGAACCCGACGCGGCAGGATCGTGCCGAAGACAGGCGGCGGCGGGTCGATCGGCTCACGTCCGGTGGCGATCGCGAGCGAGGCGACGGCCGAGTCGGACCGGGCGGCGGCGTCGCGGTCGAGCAGCATCCGAGCCGCTCCGGGCAACAGCGTTTCGTGCGCGCTCAGCGCGCGGTGAGCCTCGACGGCGAGGTAGCGCGACACGAGCGATGTCCTGCGCTGCAGCGCCGTGACGACGTCACTGTTGAGGCTGCCCGCACCCAGCAGACACGCCTGGACGACGACGCCCAGAACCTGCTCCGCGGCCGCGGCCGCTTGGTCGACGAACACGGTCGAGCCGTCCGTCCACGTCCGGGTGTCGACCTCGGCGGGAGCAACGTCGAGGGGCCGGCCCGCGACCGCGGAGGCGAGCAGCGACAGCCGGCCCACCCCGGTCGTCATCCTCGTGAGCGGCGCACCGCGACGCCTCGCAACAGCGTGTCGCGGGCGTGCACGAGAGCGTTCCGCTTCCCCACGCCGCGGATGATTGTCTCCGGGATCCAGGTCATCTCGAGCACACAGCGAGCGGTGAGCCCAGCGGACGCCCCGTGAATGGAGACGTCCCCGGCGCGAACGCCGGTGGCGAGCTCGTCTTTGAGGCGTCGCATGACGGCAGCGAAGGACCAGCCGATGCTGGGAATGTCCGGCGGCACTTGACGCAGCCAGGCGAGCTGGATCTTGAACTCGTCGTAGAAGCGCTCCATGACATTGATCTGAAGCCAGGCAACCGCGTCGAGCTTCTCGACCACGGTCGCGTCGGATCCGAGGGCGGCGCTCCAGCCCGCGGCCGCCTTGTCCGAGAACTCGCGCATGATCGAGGTGAGCAGCTCCTCCTTCGAGCCGATCACGCGGTAAACGCTGCCGGTGCCCAACCCGGCTGCCGCAGCGATGTCGCGAACCGTGGTGACCTCATAGCCACGGCGGCCGAACTCGGAACGGGCCGCTGCATGGATGACGGCGGCCCGGTCGTGGGGATCGGGGTCGTCCGCCTTCGGCCACGTCTTGATGACCTCCTTGACCGCGGTCAACGCCGCAGACCGGTCGAGCTGGCTGTTACTCGGCGAATCGGTCGCGAGTCCGTCGAGCAAGATTCCGCACAGCACCGGGGCGACCCGTTCCGCTGGGTAGCGATGAAACAGGCCAAGACCGACGTGCAGCATCGTCTGGCAGATCCGGTCACTGACGACGGACAGATCGAGGCCCGAGCGGATGAATCCCGTTTTCCGTCCGGCTTCCAGTGTCCTCCGCATGGTGGCTTCCAGAGCGTCCGGCGGGCGGCGCGCCAACCGGACCAACTCGTCGCTCGCACCACCCGGCGGGTCATAGAAGGTGAACTGCACCGCGGCCGAATGCCGCGCCGCGCACTGTGCGATCGCCGTAGAGAGCTGCAACAGCCGCTCTCGGGCAGCGGATGCATCAGACACACCGTCATCGAAGCGTCGCGCCTGCGCGAGCCGGTCAACCTCGCCGTGGTAGCGCGCGATCAGTTCGACGACGATCGCTTCTTTGGACTCGAAGTGGTGGTAAAGGCTGCCCGGCTGTATTCCGCACGCGTCGGCGATCTCTTGTAACGAGGTGCGCAGCCCCTGTGACGCAAACAGCTGCGCTGCCGTGTCGAGGATCTCGTCTCGGCGACGTAGGTCCGACGGAGAAGACGGGGCGACGCTCACGAGAGACACGCTGCCACACCCCAATCCTGCGTCGCTGTCAACGCGCCCTGACGATCACTTGTAGGCGGCATGGAAGTCCGGCTCCGCGATGCGCCAGCACTTACAGCTCTCGACGAACCGATCGGTGCGCCAGTAGTTCATCCACACGGTGTTGTTTGTGCCCGACCAGATGCCCGGACCGGCCGGGTACGAAAGGTCGTCGGAATGCGCAGCCTGGAAACCGGCCGCCAGTGCCTGCTGGCTCAATGCCGGTGCGTGTTCGACAGCCGCCTTGAGGACCCACAGCTCATCGCATGCGGTTCCACCCACTCCCGCCTGCTGTTTGTAGACGGGTGGCTGGGCGCGCTTGGTGTGGATGGCGTTGCACCGCTGGGTGCCGGCGCTCGGGTGGTAGCCCGGCGTCCGCTCCTCGCCGTTGCGGAAAGGTGTGATCGCGATGGCGTTCGCGAGGTTGTTGTAGTCGGGATGATTACTTCCGTAGCTGATCGCGACGATCTGGTCGTCGGGGATCCCGTACTTCGGCCGAAACTGCTGCTGCTCGGCGATCCGGGTGAACAGCCAGAATCCGCCGACGAACTCGGCGGAAGTGACATGCGTGACGCCGGCCGCCTTGAACTTCAGCACCGCTTGCTGAATGTCGGACGGGTTGGGAATCGTCGTCGAGCTGCCAGCCGAAGTCGTAGGGCACGATCTTGTCCGCCGGGACACCCGCCTGGTGAAGCCAGTTCGTCATGTCGTCAATGAGGTAGGGGTAGCAGGAGTTGTAGATGAACCCGAGCTTGCCGAACCCGTTGCCGGCAGAGAAGAAGCCACGGTCGCGAAGTGCGAAGGCCGTGTTGCGATAGATCCCTTCGTACGACGAGTTCGCGAACATGTAGGGATAGAACTTCCGGGACTCCGCCTCGGTGATGGGATAACCCGTGAAGAACGGGATGTGGTGCTGCGCGTAGCAGTCTTTCTCGGGGAAGGGGCCATAACCCCCCTCGTCGAGCGTCGCAAACACCCCGGCCTGCACCACGTCCAGACACTTCTGCTGCAGATCAGACTGGTCCGCGGGATTGACGTTGTAGTACAGCGGCACAATCTTTCGGCACGCGATCCCGCCGGCCGCGTTGATGTCGTCGATGACGTCCTGGTACCACTTCTTCGTCGACGAGGTCGGCGGCACTCCGAACGCACCGTTCGCCGCGGGGCCGGCGATATCGGGGATCATCACCGCGACCTTGATCTCTCTGTCCGTGACCCCCGGGGCCGATCCAGGTGGCGAGACGCAACCGCTCGCCGTGGTGCGGCTCGTCGCCACTCCCCCGGATGGCACAGGTCCCGGCACGGTTCCCGGCGCGGCCGAGGCGTCCGAGCCGACTGTGCCGGCAGCTGCAGGTGTTGCGGCATTCGTCGACGCCGATTGACCGGCCTGGACTCGGTTCCTCGCCGCGTTGGCCGTGGCCGCAGGCGCGGTCGAACTGGTGGACGGGGCGCTCGCCAGCGAGGCGAGGCCACCGGCGGCGCCGGTGGTCGAGTCCGACGGAATCACGACCCAGGTGAGCAGTACGACGACGACGGCCGCAGCGACCGCCGCAAAGGCGCGCTCACCGGTCGGCGCCCGACGCGTCCACAGACGGAACACCTGGAAGGGCGTCATCACGCTTCGGCTTCCTCTGGACGACAAGTCCCGCGGCCAACGTAAACCAGGACCGAATATTCGGTCCATGGAGGTCAGCCCGCCGGGTCGAACACCACGGGCAACGATGTGGGCGAGCGAAATATCTGGCCACGGATGTGCGGGTCGTGGCCGTCCGGGTCGAGCCGGAGGTTCGGCAAGCGGTCCAGGAGAAGGTTGAGCGCGACGCGCATCTCCAACCGGGCCAGGTGCATGCCGATGCAGACATGCGGTCCGCTGCCGAAGGAGATGTGCGGCTTCGGATCCGGCCGGAATATGTCGAAGGTCTCGGGATCGGCATAGCGGTCCTCGTCACGGTTCGCTGCAGCGTTCATCAGCAGCAGCGTCGAGCCGGCAGGGATGGCGACCCCGCCGAGCTCGGTGTCCTTGGTCGCGACACGGGTGAAGTTCAGCAGCGGCGTCTCGTAACGCAGCGCCTCCTCGATCGCCTGCGGGACGAGCGCGCGGTCCCGGCGTACGGCATCGAGCAGATCTGGCCGCGACAGGAGCAGATAGATCAGGTTGCCCGTCGACCGATAGGTCGTCTCCACGCCGGCCGGAAGCAGCAACCGGACGAAGGAATAGATCTCGTCGTCCGAGAGGCGCTGCCCGTCGAGCTCGGCCGTGGCGAGGTCGCTGATGATGTCCTCGCGCGGGTTGACCCGGCGCTCGGCCAGGATGTCGGTCAGGTAGTCCTGGATCTCGCGCGACGCTGCGATGGCCTGGTCACGCTTGCTGTGGAAGTTGAGAATGTCGATCGACCAGCGTTGGAACTTTCGGTAGTCCTCGCGCGGCAGACCCAGCAGGCCGGCGATGATCTTCGTCGGGTAGGGGAACGTGAACTCTGGCACCAGGTCGGCGCTCCCGCGCGCGGCGAACTGGTCGATCAGCTCGTTGGCCGTCTGCCGGACGAGCTCGTCCTCCCACCGGGCGAGCTGCTTCTGCCGGAACGCCGTGGACACCAAGGCGCGGTAGCGGCCGTGGTCCGGGTTGTCCATGCCGAGCATGATGTGCTCGCCCATGACATCGCCCATGATCAGCTCGATGATGTGCGCCGACGAGAACGTCTCGCCGTCACGGAGAACACGAAACACGTCATCGAAGCGGTAGACGAAGAACACCGCCGAGCCTTCGTCGTGCGGCATCGCCGACATGTCCAGCTGCTGGACGGGATGCTCGCGTCGCGCTTGGGCGAGCTCGGGGTACGGGTCGCGGGCGTCACCTGCGACGGCGTCGTCGAAGGCGGCGAACTCGTGGTCGGCGTCGCTCGGCTCCGCGCTCACCTGCTGCTCCCTCTGCGGAACGAATATTCGGTTCGGTACGTTAAGGTCGCCGAGGACGACCGTCAATCACGAGAGCAAAGGCCGTGCCGATGACGACAGCCCCGCGGTTCGAGACGAAGATGCTGATCGACGGCCAACTGGTCAGTGGCGAAGCCGGCACCTTCACGAACGAGAACCCGGCTACCGAAGAGGTGCTGGGCGAGGTCGCGGACGCTTCCCCGGCCGACATGCATCGGGCCATCGACGCCGCGCGGCAAGCCTTCGACGAGACCGACTGGGCGACGAACCATCAACTGCGCAAGCGTTGCCTCGAGCAGCTGCAGCAGGCGCTGGAGACCGAGCAGGAGGAGCTGCGGGAAGAGCTGATCCTCGAGGTCGGCTGCCCACGCATGACCACGCACGGGCCGCAGCTCGACGCGCCACTGTCAAGTGCACTCACTTATCCGGCGAAGCTGATCGAGCAGTTCGAGTGGGAGACCGATCTCGGTCAGACCGTCGTCGAACTCACCGGGCAGCTGACGCATCGCAAGGTCTGGCGCGAACCCGTCGGCGTGGTGGGCGCGATCGTCCCGTGGAACTTCCCGTTCGAGGTGACGATCAACAAGCTCGGTCAGGCGCTGGCAACCGGCAACACCGTCGTCCTCAAGCCCGCGCCCCACACGCCATACAACGCCACGCGCCTGGGCCGGCTGATCGCGGAGCGCACCGACATCCCCGCCGGAGTCGTCAACGTCGTCACCGCGTCAGACCACTTGGTCGGCGAGGAGCTGACGCTGTCGCCCAAGGTCGATCTCATCTCCTTCACCGGGTCGACCGTCGTCGGGAAGCGGATCATGGAGAAGGGCGCCGCGACGATGAAGCGGCTGTTCCTGGAGCTCGGCGGTAAGTCCGCGACCATCGTGCTGGACGACGCGGACCTCGGTCTCGCCTGCCTCATCGGCATCGCACCTTGCATGCATGCCGGGCAAGGCTGCGCGATTCCGACCCGCATGTTGTTGCCGCGGTCGAGATACGACGAAGGCATCGACATCCTCAAGGCAATGTACGAAGGCATCGCGGCTGGCGACCCGCAGCTGCCCGAGACGCTTTGTGGTCCGGTGATCTCCGCGAAGCAGAAGGAGCGCATCGTCGGCTACATCCGTCGCGGCATCGACGAAGGAGCCAAGATGCTGGTCGGCGGTCCGGAGACGCCGGATGGCATGCAGACAGGGCACTTCGTCAAGCCCACGCTTTTCGTCGACGTGGACAACTCGATGACGATCGCGCAGGAGGAGATCTTCGGACCGGTTCTCGCAGTCATTCCGTATGACGACGAGGACGACGCCGTGCGCATCGCCAACGACAGCGTCTATGGCCTGGCCGGCAATGTGATGTCGGCGTCGCTCGACCGGTCACTCGCGATCGCGCGCCGGCTCAAGGCCGGCATCATCGGGGTCAACGGTGGAGCGGCGTACGGGGCCGATGTCCCCTTCGGCGGCTTCAAAGCCAGCGGTGTCGGACGACAGAACGGGCTCGAAGGATTCCACCAGTACCTCGAGGTGAAGTCGGTCGCCTGGCCGGCCGACTAGCGCCGGCGGGAAAGAGGCGCCGTTGTGGGGGCAATAGTGATGCTGGGGACGCTGCTCGCCTTGATCGTCCTGATCTTCGGCCTCGTGCTTCGCTTCGACCCGGAAGCCCGCCGGGCGCCGCGCGACAGAGCGACCGATGAGTGACCACCTCACTCCCCTGCTGACGGCGGCGATCGGCTTCGCCTACGTCGGCGGTCTCGGCTTCGTCGTCGTTGGCGCTTACTTGACCTACCGCCGTCGCAGGCTGCACCCACTCCTGCTCGTCTGCATCTCGGCGATCTCGATCTCATGGATCGAAGCGCCATACGACTGGGCGATGTACGCGCAGTTCGCACCAGCCATTCCCCGGATGCCGTCCTGGTGGCCCTTGAACATGACCTGGGGAGGCCTGCCGGCGTCGGTGCCGCCCGGCTATATCTCCTACTTCGTGTTGCCGGCCCTGATCGGCGCAGGGATCGGGCGACGGCTAAGCGCGCGTTTTCGGTGGCGACGGCCGCTCACGCTTCTCACGGTCGGCTTCTTCGTCGGGTTCTGCTGGGCATTCCTCTTCAACGCGATTCTGGGTGCCCGCCTCGGCATCTTCTATTACGGCCGCGTCATCCCGGGGCTTGCGCTCTGGCAAGGCAGCAAGCATCAGTACCCGGTCTATGACGCAGTTGCCATGGGCGTGCAGATGATGGTGTTCGCCTATCTGCTCGGACGCACCACTCCGGACGGACGCACAGTCATCGATACGTGGGCCGACAAGGTGTCATCGATTCGGCTTGGGTCGGCGGCGCTGTCCATTGTCGGCGTCGTCCTGCTCGGAAACCTTCTTTACGGCGCGGTCTTCGCACCGCACCTCATCACGAAGACGCAGGGCTGGGTGACCGCCGGACCCACGGAGCGGCTGTTCCCGGGGGTGCCCAACCAACCGCTCACCGGCACAGCACGTGGACCCGCCTCAGCAGGTCGGGTCGCGAAGGTCGTATTGACGGGCGTAATAGTCCGTCCGGTCAACGCAGCGCCGATCCCCGGGGAACGGCCACACGCCGGGCGCAAACTTCGCCACGTGCAGTCCGCCATACACCGTCACCCACCAGATCTCGCCGAGATCGCGACGGATGATCGGACGCGCACCGGCATAGTCGATCGTCGGGTCGGCCGGGCTGAGCGTGCCCATGTTGTAGTAGGCCAGCTCGCGCGGGTGCCGCGGGTCACGGATGTCGAACACGCGCAGCCCTGACCCGAAGTTGGAGCACGCCATGATCGTCGGGTCGTGCAGACGATCGACCGTGCACATGTGGAAGTCGTAAACAAGCGCCGACCCGATCGCGGCCCAGAACGGGTCGCCCTTGGCGAGACCTGACTTCTGCGGGAACCGGTCTGCGGCCTCGGCCGCACAGTTGGCGGGATTGTCCACCCCGGTCTGGATCCGGGACACTTCGCGCGGTCGCTGTGAGTTGGATACGTCGAGGATCTGCGCGTAGCCCCACATCGACGACCAGGTGGCGTCGTGGCAAGCCTGCTCAGGTTGCTCGATGGCGGCTGACTCTGCCCAGATCAAGAGGTAGCGACGGCCGCTGTAAGTGATCGGAACACTCGACTGCTGGGTCAAGTCGTCAGGTGTCGGATAGATGTTGAGGATGCGGAAGTTTGCGTTCTGCTTTCGTGCCTGCGCCTGGCTGGTGTCGACGATCTCGACACCGCCGGTCAGGGTGTCGGAGAAGTAGCCCGTCTTGCCGTCCTCGCTGATCGAGCAGCCGTGCGGATAGGGCAGTTTCCACGGCGCGGACAGCTCGCGCGGATGCCGCGGGTCGGACAGGTCGATCGGCGTGAAGCCCTGGCTCATCACGCTCGACATGTAATAGACCATGCCGTCCGGCTGGAAGCAGCCTTCGTGACCGGCCGCACGCGGCATCTTCACGTCGGCGAGTAACCGCGGGCGCCGGCAGTCGTGGCGCACGTCGTACACGGCCAGGTAGTGAATGTAGTTGACCTGGTCCGGGTTGGCTTGAAGCGTGTCGTAGTGGTCGCCGACGAGCAGACCGCGACGCGCGTTGACGCGCAGTGACTCACCCGGGTTGCTGAAGGCGCGGGCCGTGAGGTGGTCGGTGATTCGAGGGTGGCGTGGGTCGCCGAGGTCGGCGACCACCACGGAGCCATTCGCGATGCCGGAGCCGCCCGGGGCGTCGGAGAAGTAGGCGCAGTTGCGGTAGGTGTCGAGCGTGACCGCAGCGGTGCTCTTCAGACCACCGATGATTCGCAGGTTGCAGCTGTATCCCTGGGCGGCTCGCCCGGAGAGCCGGTCGGCGACCGGGACCTGGCCGTCGATCCCCGTGTCGGGGTGCGACCCTGGGGCACAGTGCGTCGGCGGCGGCGTCGTCGTGACTTGTGCAACGGCCGGAGCAGGGGCCGCAGAGCCAGCGAACGCTGCGGTCATCAGGCTGACGCCGGTGATCGCTAGTCCGGATGCGACCACAACTGCCCGGCGGCGTGGCATGTCGCTGGATTCGACGAAGGCCGCCGCTCTCCTACTGCGGGGAGCTGAAGAACCGGACGCTCGGGGGCGGGTCGAGCTGGACGCCTTCCGGCCGGGACATGCTTCCGCTGGAGAGCGCTGCACCGAGGTTGGCCTTGGCTTCGTCGATGTCGACACTGAGCTCGTAGACCGCGAGGAAGGACTCGCCGTCGTCCGAGGCGAAGCGGCGCGCCGACGCGACGCCGGCCAAGGCGAGCATCTCGGGCAGGTGCACGTCGTCGTACCACTTGTTGAACGTGTCGAGCTCCTCAGGCGAGGCGGGGCGTGACTCGACGACCAGGATGCCGGTGCTCAATCTCGTCTCCTCGGGTGTGGTGAGTGGGATATCAGGCCACTGCTATCGAGCGAAGCTCGACGAAGCCGTCGAGCCCCTCGCGCCCGAGCTCTCGGCCGATGCCACTGTTCTTGAAGCCGCCGAACGGTGCGGCGGGGTCCATGGGGTACTGCTGGTTGACGCCGAACGTCCCGGTCCTGATGCGGCGCGCGACAGCGACTCCGCGGTCGGCGTCGGCGGTCCAGACGGATCCGGACAAGCCATAGGGTGACTCGTTCGCAATTCGTACGGCGTCCTCGTCATCCTTCGCCGCGACGACGCAGAGGACAGGTCCGAAGATCTCCTCTTGCGCAATGCGCATGCTGTTGTCGACGTCGGTGAACAGCGTCGGACGGATGTACCAGCCGCGGTCGAGACCAGGTGGCATGTCGGAGCCGCCGACGACGGCGCGCGCGCCCTCCTGCACACCGATGTCGATGTAGTCGCGGACGCGCTGCTGTTGGCGTTGCGACACCAGCGGCCCAAGGTCGGTCGCAGCGTCGGTGGGATCGCCGACGACCACCGCCTCGAACATTGCGCCGAGCGCGTCGACGAACTCGTCCTTGCGACGTTCCGGTACGACGAGACGTGTCAGCGCCGTACAGATCTGGCCGCTGTTCATCAGCCCGGCAACGCGCTGCGCGGCGGCGAACGACTCCGGGTCGGCGTCGTCGAGGGCGATGCCTGCCGACTTGCCCCCGAGCTCGAGGCTGACGCGCTTGAGGTCGCGTGCGCACGACTCGGCGACCACGCGCCCGGCGGCAGTCGACCCGGTGAACGAGACCTTGTCGACACCGGGATGCGCGACAAGCGTCGCACCGACGTCAGCGCCGCCGGGGAGAACGCTGACGACCCCCTCTGGCAGCCCCGCCGCAGCGATCAGCTCGGCCACGAGGTTCGCATCGAGAGGTGTCTCCGGCGCCGGCTTCAGGACGACGCAACAACCGGCGAGAAGCGCCGGGATGAGCTTGGTGGCGATGAGGAACTGCGGCATGTTCCACGGGACGATCGCGGCGACGACGCCGACCGGCTCGCGGACAACGGTTACCGGCCGGCCCCAGGCACCCGGTCGCGCCTCTTCCCACGGGTAGTCCGCGGCAATGTCGGCGAAAGCGCCCATCATCGCGGCGGGTAGTGCGGTGTGCGACCGTGCTGCCCACTTGGCCGGGGCTCCCATCTCCAGAGTGATGAGAGCGGCCATCTCGTCGAGTCGCGTTGCATAGCGCTCGACGAAGCGTCGTACGGCGGCGACGCGTTCCTTCGGGTCGGTGCGCGGCCACGGTCCCGTGTCGAATGCGGTGCGAGCAGACGTGACCGCACGGTCGACATCAGCGCCGTTGGCTGCGGCGACTTCCGCCACTACTTCCACGGTGTGCGGATTGACGATCTCGATGCGGTCAGTACCGGATGGACTCAGCCAGCTGCCGCCGATGAACAGCTCGCTCCGGGTCAGCAACGTGGCCCCTCGAGCGCTTCGATGTGGCGTTCGACCAGGGCGACGGTCTCGGGGTGACCTGCTCGCACGCCGAACTCCTCCTCGATGAGCATGAACCGCGAGACGCCCGACATGAGGATGATGATCGACACCGGGGGCCACTCCAACGGATCGACGCCGTAACCCTCGAGCACGCGCGTGAGTGCCTTCAGCTGCAACTGCCGGAAGCGCTTCGATGCCGCGCCGATCTCGGCGCGGATCGCCTTGCGGTGGTTGGACAGTGCCATGAATTCCATCGTCAAAGCAGTGCTGCTGTAGTCGTGAATCAGGCCCCACATCGCCCACAGCGGCTGCGGCGAGTCGAGCGCTTGCTCGAGCCGCGCGAAGCTGCGCTCGGAGCCACGGCGGAACAGCGCGACGAACAGGTCGTCCATGTTGGCGAAGTAGTAATAGAGGAGAGCGGAGTTGGTGCCCGCCTTGGCGGCAAGCCGTCGCGACGTGACGGCGGCGTAGCCCTCCTCCAGGAGCAGCGCCTCGGCGGCGTCGAGCAGCGCGGTGCGGGTGGCCGAGTCGCCATCGTGAACCCGGCGGCGAGCGACTGCCCCTGCGCTCGGCATCGGCGGCATCCTCCTGACGACCCTCTTGCGCCTCTGCAGGCAGCGGGTTTTAATCAGTCGATTAACTGTTGATCGATCGATTAAAACAGCAGGGAGTGCCAGTCCGCAATGACAAGTGCATCGGCGGCCGCCTCCCGCGTCGCTGTCGTCACCGGCGGGGCGTCAGGCATGGGCCTGGCCACCTGCCGCCACCTGGCTGCGGCGGGACACCCGGTCGCGGTCCTGGACATCGACGCCAACCGAGCCGAGCAGGCGGCGGAAGACCTTCGTGCGCAAGGGGCGCAGGCGCTGGGCGTCGGAGCAGATGTCGCCGACAGGTCCGCCGTGGCCGATGCGTTCGGCAAGGTGCGCAGTGACCTGGGGCCGACGCTGGTGCTCGTGACCAGCGCCGGAATCTCCGAGTTCTCCGACTTCAACGCCATCTCTCCCGACGACTGGCATCGCGTCATCGACGTGAACCTGACCGGCACCTTCTATTGCTGTCAGGCCGCGCTGCCCGACATGGTCGCCGCTGGGTGGGGTCGCATCGTGACCATCTCGTCCTCGAGCGCGCAACGGGGCTCGCCGCGGATGGCGCACTATGCCGCAGCGAAGGGCGGCGTCATCTCCCTGACGAAGTCGATGGCGCGTGAGTTCGCGAAACATGGGATCACTGTCAACAGCATCCCGCCCTCCGGCATCGAGACACCGATGCAGCATCAGCAGCAAGCCGCCGGCGATCTGCCCTCCAACGAAGTGATGGCGGCGTCGATCCCGCTCGGCCACCTCGGCACCGGCGACGACATTGCGGCAGCAGCGGCGTTCCTCGCGTCGGACGCGGCCGGATACATCACCGGGCAGGTCCTCGGGGTCAACGGCGGAGCCGTGTTGTGAAGACCAACGGCACACCGCGCCTCGCCCCGTTGCCACTGGCCGACTGGGAACGGGACGCGATCGAGCAGATGCGCGGGCAGTTCCCGCGCGCAGACCGCTACCTCTCCGACGCTCCGGGCACGCCGGCGCTACCCGGGATCCTCGGCCTCTTCGGTCACCATCCCGGAGTGTCGCTGCCCTGGTTGGCCTTCAACGCGACCTTGCTGGAGCAGGCGTCGATCGATACGCGCGACCGAGAGCTGCTGATCCTCCGGGTTGCCTGGCTGACGCAGTGCGCCTACGAGTGGACCGAGCACCAGCGCATCGGCGCGCAGGCCGGCCTCACCGCCGAACAGATCGCCGCGGTTCGCATGGGTGCCGACGAGCCCATCTGGTCACCGCGCGAGCGAGCGCTGCTGCGTGCCGTCGACGAGATGATCGACCGGCACCGGGTCGGCGATGACACCTGGCAGTGCCTCGCTGAAGACTTCGACAGACACCAGTTGCTCGAGATCCTCTTCATCGTCGGCGCCTACACCTGTCTGGCTTTCGTGGTGAACAGCGCGGATCTCGCCCCCGACCGACAGCCGATCCCGGACATGGAGGTCTGACATGGGCAAGTGGCCCAAGCCGGCCGAAGGAACCTGGACCCAGCATTACCCGGATCTCGGGACGGGGCTCATCTCGTTCGACGACTCCGTCTCACCGGAGTTCTACGAACTCGAGCGCGACGCCATCTTCCGGCGAGCCTGGCTCAACGTGGGCAGGGTCGAGGACGTGCCGCGGGTCGGGAGCTACTTCACCAAGGAGATCGTCGCGGCCAAGGCGTCGGTCATCGTCGTCCGGGACAAGGACGACACGATCCGCGCGTTCCACAACATCTGCCGGCACCGCGGCAACAAGCTGGTGTGGAATGACGACCCGACCGCAGAGACCAGCGGTACGACGCGGCAGTTCGCTTGCAAGTACCACGGTTGGCGCTACGGCATCGACGGGGCGTGCACGTTCGTGCAGCAGGAGAGCGAGTTCTTCGACCTCGACAAGGC
>Ga0070681_10000046_pt1 | contig 84043 bp, 84 predicted proteins | sample KBSC83BmetaG_FD_65650 | JGI IMG/M metagenome (GOLD analysis project Ga0070681, IMG submission 65650) | Corn rhizosphere microbial communities from Kellogg Biological Station, Michigan, USA - KBS C8-3B metaG | ecosystem: Host-associated > Plants > Roots > Rhizosphere | place: USA: Michigan...
CGGGGCCTGTGGACAGCGTTCAGCACGACTTCGCCAGTACGGCGATAGTCCCGGGTCATGCATCGGGTGCCGGAGGCATTGGCGGGGCGACCGTTCACCATCGCGATGGCCGCTGCGGCCGGAGTCAGCGCGGCGCAGCTGCGGAGCCGGGCGTACCGCTTGGTCTTTCGCGGCGTCTACGTCGACGCGACCGTCGATGACAGCCGCGAGCTTCGATTCGCGGCGGCACGACTTGTGATCCCGGAATGTGGGGTCGCGTGCGGGTGGACGGCCGCATGGCTGCACGGCGTCGACGTTCGCCGCCTCGACGATGTGACCGTTCACGTCGGCTTCCCCAAGGGCAAGCGGACCCGACCCCGTGTCGGGATCGGCGTTTGTCAGGAGACCCTCGATCCGCTCGACATCGTCGAGCTTGACGGCGTGCGCGTCACGACACCGGTTCGGACCGCGTTCGATTGCCTGCGCTGGCTGTATTACGTCGACGGCGTCGTCGTCGCGGACGCCATGTGCCACGCCGAACTCGTCCAGCTGGATGAACTGCGTGCGTACTTTGCGGCCAAACGGCGACTCCGCAACCTGCGCATCGGCGAGCGCCTGCTCGACCTCGTCGACCCCAAGACCGAGTCGCCGATGGAGACGCGGCTGCGGCTCGTATTGATCACGGGCGGATTGCCGGCGCCGCACTCCCAATGGAAGGTGTACGACGCCGACGGGGCGCACGTCGGTCGACTAGACCTCGCCTACGTCGACGCAATGATTGGTGTCGAGTACGACGGCGCCGACCACTGGAACCAACGGCGTGAGGACGACCGCAGACGCGCCGCGCTACGCGCACTCGGGTGGGACATCCACGTCTTCAGCGCCGACGACATCTTCAAGACCCCGGACATGGTGGTCGACCAGGTCCGCGCCGCCTTGCGCACACGCGCCGCTTAAAAAACCCCCGGTCGAGTGCGACCTTCCCGCTGGTTTTAGGCGCTCAAAATGAGCGCGAAGGTCTCACTCAACTCAAGGAGAGGGACCAGACGCAGCGACCGAAGGTGGATACGTAGAGGCGGCTGTTGGCCGGGATGTAGCGCAAGTGAGTAACTGCGGCGTTAGGAAGGCCGCGCCCGATCGCGTGCCAGCGGATGGTCCCGGCCGACGAGGTGAAGACACCGACGTCCGTTGCGACATACAGCCGGCTGCCCAGGGCGAGCAGGTCGTTGACCGGCGCTTGCGGCAGGTTGGCGGAGATATTGGTCCAATGGCTGCCGCCGTCACGCGTGCGGAAGACGTAGGCCGTGTGGACGCCCTCGCGGAAGCCGCTGTAGGTCGCGTAAACGACGTTGGGGTCAGCCGGGTCGATCTGGACGTGACTGACCCAGCGGTTCGGAAGGTTGGGTGCGGTGATCTTCGTCCAGACCGGCCCACCCGTGGTCGTCTTCCAGAGCAGCCCGTTGTCGGTGCCCGCCCAGATGATGTTGCCGTTCTTCGGGCTGATCGCGAGGGTCGTCACCGTGCCGTAGTGAGCGGCGTAGAGCGGGTTGAGCTCGAAGCCGGGGTCGGTGTCGCCGAGGTCAGTGCTGATCGACGCCCACGTCGTCCCGCCGTCGACCGACTTGTTGACGTAGTCACCGGCGTAATAGACGGTCTTCGGGTTCGACGGGTCGAACGCCAACGGCGTGAAGTAGTTGTGCCGGTCGGAGATCGTGTTCTGGTCGAACTCCGTCATCGTGTTGCCGCCGTCCGTGGACACGCCGCAGGAGCCGTACTGCGAGCACGCGATGACGTTGTTCTTGTCCTTGGGGTTGATGAGGTTCTGCTGTCCGTCGCCGCCGTAGTAGGAATCCCAACCAGCGGCGCTCTTCTCGGGATGTGCCCAACTGCGCACTGAGCCGTTGTCCTGCAGCCCGCCGCTGATGCGCGTCGGGTCCTGTTCGCTGACATCGAGCCCGTCGAACTGCGTCCACGGTTCGTATGTCGCCTTCACGTACGAGCCCGGTGTCCCTGCCTTGGTCGACGTGTAAAAGCCACCGTCGTTGCCGAGGTAGACGAGATCCTTGACCTTCGGGTCGAACGCCATCGCGTGCTGGTCGGCGTGCACGCTGACGTCGGGGACAAAGGTCTGGCCACTGTTGGTCGACTCGTAGAGCTCGAGGCCGGCGATGAAGATGTGCGTCGGGTTCCAGGGGTCGACCCACAGGTGCGCGAACCACCAGCCGTAGACCGACTGTGAGGCAGCAAGGTTGCCTTGAGCATTTGGCGGTGCGACCCAGGTCTGGCCGCCGTCGTTGGATGTGTAGAACGCCTCGAACGCGCCGAACGGATCATTGGCGTAGATCATGTAGACGTTCTTGGGGTTGGTCGGGTCGATCACCACACCGACGCGCCCGTTGATGTTGCTGTCCGGCAGCAGGCCGTTGGACGGGCCTAGGTGCGTCCAACTCTGACCGCGGTCCGTCGTCAGCCACAGTCCGGATCCGACGCCCGTATAGGTGCGCGCACTCGGCACGCGGATGTGGTCCCACATGCCGACGAAGATGCGGTCCGGATCCAACGGATCGACGGCGATGTCAGACGCGCCGGTGGTGGCGTTGGGTGGCGCGAGCAGGCGGTGCCACGAGTTCCCGCGGTCGTTGCTCACGTAGAGGCCACGCTTGCCGCCGGGGATGTAGAGGTTGCCCGACACGGCCGCATAGACCCGACGCGGATTGGCCGGATCGACGACGATGCGCGCGATCGCGCTCGAGCCGCCCAGACCGATGTGATGCCACGTCCGGCCTCCGTCGCGGGAGCGGTACATCCCGTCGCCGCCGTAGGTGATGCTGCCTCCACCGGGGTTGGTCTCGCCGGTGCCGGCATAGAGCGTGCCGTCGGGTGACATGGCGATAGCGCCAACGGCTTGGGGCAGCCGCCGCGGCCAAGCCGGTTGGAAATGCACACCTCGATCGGAGGTGTGCCAGACCCCGCCGCCGGCAGTCGCGACGTAGACCGATCCGGAGTGGTGCGGATCGAGCGCGAGATCCGTGACGCGGCCACCGATATCGGTCGGCCCTTCGAACCGCCAGGCGTGCGAGAACAGACCGGGCGCCTCACGCCGCGTCGCGGCGAAGATGGCATTGCGCTGCCGGCCGACCGTCGCGAAGCTCGCCGGGTTGAAGGTTCCTGTGACGGATCGCTCGAACAGATAGCCCTCTTCGGGTCCGAGGATGTCATCGACCTCGCGCTGCGACCCGGACACCTGGTCGGACGGACGCGAGCGGACCGAGCCGTCGTATCGGGGTAGTGCGGCGCTGACGCCGAGCAGCATGAGTACGGATGCTGTCGTCGACAGCAGCATCCGCGTGCGAAACCGTCTCGGCCGCAGCATGGCTTTTCCTCCGGAACGCGTCATCCGACCAGTACGGCGACTTCGGGACTGCGGTGCGACGGATCCCGCGTCGACGGCTGCAAGCACGTCGAGTCGTCGAACGTCACCGCGATGTTGCCATCGGGCAGCAGCGCGACGCTTTCGTAGTCGAACCGATAGCCGGCCGATCCCGTTACGTCGTTCGCAGTGTTGAGATCACCCTTGCCGACGAAGTAGGTCTGCATCAGCTGCGGCTTCGTCTTCTGGGTGTTCACGCGGAAGACGATGTCCTGGCCGTTGCCATTCGCGTCGTCGAAGCGCGCCGACACGACCGCCTGACCGAGAGCTCCGTTCGCGACGACGTCATACATCGACGGTGTTTCGAGATGGCGTACGGCGCCGGGCACGCGCAAGGTGACGGTGCGCCAATGCACCCCGCCGTCGCGCGACGTCGCCAACGCGAGAGCCGCGCCGTTGTCCACGCTGTAGACGTCGGTCAGGTAGCCGCGCGAGTCCTGGCGGATGACACCCGGAAGGAATGTGCCCCGCAGCTTCACGCACTGCCAGGTCGACGTCGACGGAACGAGCCGCGCCGCGCTGCACCCGCTTGCACCGGTGAGGTCGTCAGCGTTGTTGAAACGCAGCAGGCCCCCACCGGTCAGCGGCAGAGTTCCGGTGCCCGGATGCGGCTGCCACCAGTCCGCGTCGGCGTTCGGTACGACGGGGATTCTGAAGTTCGCCGTCGGCGCCTGTGACTCGTCATGGGAGAAGTAGGACGGGTCGCCGTAGTTGAGCCCGTCAGAGCTGAGCGTGTCGATGTCCTTGGTGATGCCGCCACCCGTCACGTCGAGCACTTGCGAGGCGTTGGCACTGTCGAGGGTGAACGGACCCTTGGCGTAGGTGAGCCATGGGCGGTCGTAGAACGGCGACTTCATCACGATGTCGGCGACGGACCAGGAGTTGGTCTGAGCGGTGTAGCGGTAGGCCTGCAGGTGGTCGCCGCTGTAGGCGTCCCACGTCACGCCGTACACGTCGCCGCCGGGGCCGACGACGGTCGCGCCCTCGCCACCGGCGATGGTCTGACCGTTGTCGTTCTGGTCGGCGAGGTCGAACTTCACCTGGTACCAGTGCCGGCCTTGGTCGGTCGTGTACCAGGGATAAGTCCCACCGGACTCGATCAACCGGCCGTCCGGCGCGGCGCTGACGTATGTCTCGCAGCAGTTGCCTCCTGCCGTCGACATGCGCCACGTCGCGGTGGAACGCCGGCCGCGGCCGTCATACACGGGGTACGCGCCGGTGGTTACCGGGACGGAAACGGCCTGCGGGGTCGCTCCGCTGACGGGCGTGGGAGGCAGCGGGCCCGCCGCGCCCGCGAACGTGGCAGCCGACCCCAATGCCAACGCGGCGGAGCAGCAGGTGACCAACCGACGAGCGTGCATGCTGCCAGATTCGACACCATTTGCCCGACTCCCTGCTCAGCGAAAACCGAGTCTTGCCGAACTTGCCGGGCCTACATTCAGGGCGAGGTGCTCAGGACCCCGAGGAGGGCGTCGTGACCGCAAACAGCCCAGGCTCTGGAGGGACCGAGGAAGCCGTAGTCAACGAGTTCGGCTACAAGCAGGAATTGCGCCGCGCATTGCGCTTCTTCTCCATCTTCTCGGTGGCGTTCTCCATCATCTCGATCACGACCGGGATCTTCCTGAACTTCGCCTTCGGGTTCGGCCATCTCGGACCGGCGATGATCTGGACCTGGCCGGTTGCGGCCGTCGGGCAACTGCTCGTCTGCCTCGTGCTCGCCGAGCTCGCGACGCGTATCCCCCTCGCGGGCGCGAACTACCAATGGGGCGCGCGGCTGGTGAACCCGTCGTACGGATGGTTCGTCGGGAGCCTCGGCATCATGTACGGCGCGGTCGGGTTGCCCGCCATCATGCATCTCGCCGCGGGCCCGCTGACGGAGTACGTCTTCAACGTGAGCAACCCCAGCGGTCGGCTGACACTCTTCGTGGCGCTCCTCATCCTGACCGTTGCCTACCTCATCAACGTGATCAGCGTGCAGCTCGCGGCGCGGGTCAACAACGTGGCCGTGTTCACCGAGATCCTCGGCACGGTCGTCCTCGCCCTACTGCTGTTCTTCTTGTGGGTCGGCGACTACAAGCACACGGACCACGGACTCGGCTATCTCGGTCACCACTTCCATCAGCCGGGGCAGCCGTACTGGTACGCGATTGTTCTTGCCTCGCTGATCGGCATCTTCACGATCGTCGGCTTCGAGGCGGCTGCCGACCTGTCCGAAGAGGCGGTCGACGCTCGCCGTTCGGTGCCGCGGGCGATGATCGGCTCAGTGATCATCTCTGCCGTTCTCGGCCTGGTCGTGCTCATCGGCTTTACTCTCGCGATGCCGAGCGACAAGTTCTTCGCTGCCAGCGGTGGCTTCCTGCCGGCCGAGTTCCAGTACTGGATCGGCTCCGGTTGGGCAAGGTTCTTCACGGCGGTCGTCGTGTTCTCGATGTTCGCGCTGACTGTGGTGGGTGCGGCCGCCAATGCGCGGCTCATCTTCGCCATGTCGCGCGACAACATGCTTCCGGGTTCATCGTGGTGGAAAATCGTCAACTCGCGGACGCAGACGCCGCTTCCCGCACTGGCCGTGTCCTACGTCGTCACGGTCGGCGTGATGGTCTTCGGCTACAACAGCAGCAACGCGTTCGGCTTCCTCGTCGGCGCGACCGCGCTTGTCCCCTACATCGTCTACTTCCTCACCGTCATCGCGTACGGCTGGAAGCGGCGGCAGATCGAAGCAATGCCGGGCGCCTTCCACCTGGGCAAGTGGGCGGGTCCCGTGTTCGCCGGCGCACTCGTCTGGCTCGTCGTGGCGATCCTTGCGCTCTCGCTCCCGCACGAGTTCCATCACGCCGACTACTACGTCCTCGGTGGGATCGGCCTGGCGGTGTTGTGGTGGGCGTTCGGCCTGTACCCGCGGCTTCGCCGTCATACTGCCGGTGTGGCAACGGTCAACGTCCCGGCGCAGCGCATGATCGACGTCACCGAGACCACGGACAAGCCCACGCCCACCGGCGGGTGATTGAGTGGCGAGCTGGCAGAACTGGGGCGGCAACCAGCACGCGCAGCCGCGATCGATTGAAAGCCCACGTGACCCCGAAGAGGTGGCGCTGCTCGTCAAGCGTGCCGCCCGCGACGGGCATCGGATCAAAGCGGTCGGGACGGGCCACTCCTTCACTGCCACCGCCGCGACGGACGGGACCCTGCTCCGCCTCGACCGGCTGAGCGGCCTCGTGAGCTCGGACCTCGACACGGGCCTCGTAACAGTTCGAGGCGGCACACCGCTTCATCTATTGAACACATCCCTCGCTGAACTCGGTCTCGCCATGAGCAACCTGGGCGACATTGACAGACAAACGATCACCGGCGCTACGTCGACCGGGACACACGGCACTGGCCGCACGCTGGGCGGGCTCGCCACCCAGATCCGCGGGCTGGAGCTCGTCGTCGGTGACGGAACGGTTGTCACGTGCTCGGCCGACGAGCGGCCGGACCTGTTCTCAGCCGCCCGCGTCGGTCTGGGCGCGCTTGGCATCGTCACGGCCGTGACGCTGCAATGCGAGCCGGCGTTCTTTCTCCGGGCAGAGGAACGACCAATGCCGCTCGAGCAGGTGATGGCGGACCTCGACGAGCTCGCCGAAACCAACGACCACTTCGAGTTCTACTGGTTCCCGCACACCGATGTCGCACTGACCAAGCGCAACAACCGGCTCGCGGAGGGTGAGCAACCGCAACCGTTGCCACGCTGGCGCGAATGGCTGGAGGACGAGTTCCTCGCCAACACCGTCTTCAACGCGACCAGCTCGCTCGCGAAGAGCCGACCGTCGATCACTCCGCGTCTGAACCGGTTCGCGGCCAAGTCGATGGCTGCCAGAACCTTCTCTGCTCCGTCATACGAGGTGTTCACGTCGCCGCGCCGGGTGCGTTTCGTGGAGATGGAGTACGCCGTTCCTCGCGCCGCCTTGCGTGACGCGATCCGTGCGGTCCAGCGGGTGATCGAGCGCGAACGATTGCTCATCTCGTTCCCGATCGAGGTGCGCGTCGCCGCCGGCGACGACATCCCGCTGTCTACTGCTTCGGGACGAGACACGGGCTATGTGGCAATTCACCGCTACCGCGGCGAACCGTTCGAGCCGTATTTCCGTGCTGTGGAAGAGGAGATGATGGCGCTGGACGGTCGACCGCATTGGGGCAAGATGCACTGGCGCACACGAGACGACCTGCGTCCGGCATATCCGCGCTTCGACGACTTCGTCACGGTGCGTGACTCCGTGGACAAGGAGCGCGTGTTCAGCAACGCCTACCTCGATGCGGTGCTCGGCCCATGACAACACCGCGGACGATTCACGAGCTGCAGACGCCGGCCTTACTGGTCGATCACGGGCTGCTGCGCGAGAACCTGCAGACGATGTCGAATGCCCGACCCGGGACGCAGCTGCGGCCCCACGTCAAGGCACACAAGTGCACGGAGCTCGCCCGGCTGCAACACGCGGCAGGCCATCAAGCGTTCACGTGCGCGACGATCCGCGAGGTTGAAGGCATGGCGGCAGCCGGCCTCGGCACCGACCTGCTGCTCGCCAACGAGGTCCTCGACATGCACCGGCTCGGCGCCGTTGTCGCAACAGGCGCACGAGTCACCGTTGCGGTCGACTCCCCCGAAACGATCAAGGCAGCGGTCGAAGGCGGCGTCCGCGAGGTCGTCATCGACGTCAACGTCGGGCTGCCGCGGTGTGGTTGCGCAGTGACCGACGCCGCCGGCTTGGCCGACGCGGCCCGCGCCAAGGGGCTCGAGGTCCGCGGCGTCATGGGCTACGAGGGTCATCTCATGCTGTTGCCGGACCCCGACGACCGGCGCAAGCAGACCGAAGAGTGCATGGCACGCTTGCTCACCGCGCACGCCGAGGTCGGGGGCGACATCATTTCCGCGGGCGGCACCGGCACCTACGCCGTCAACACGTGGGCCAACGAGATCCAGGCCGGGTCCTATCTGCTGATGGACACGGCGTACCGCGCCATACCGGATCTCCCGTTCCAGCAGGCGTTGTCGCTCGTGACGACTGTGATCTCGCGGACGCCGGCGGCCAACGGCATCCCCGGCTGGGCGGTCGTCGACGCCGGCCTCAAGTCTTTGGGGATGGACCACGGAAATCCGACGATCCCGGGCGGGACGGTGTGGTTCTGCTCCGACGAGCAAGTGACATGGCAGCCGGACGACATCGCTGCCGCGCAGATCGGCGAGCGGATCCGCGTCTTGCCTGCCCATGTCGACCCGACGATCGCGCTGCACGCCCGAATGTGGCTCGTCGACGGCGACGACGTGATCGGCGAGTTGCCGGTCGACCTCCGCGGCTGGTGACGTCTTGTCCGACCAGCCAGCGGGGACACCTGTTGGCCGACGGGTGGTCCTGGGTCTGATCGGGCTCGGGGTTGCCGGCGTCGCCGCCGGCTCCTGGGTGTCGGACGTCCTCGGGCGCCTCGGTGGCGAACTGTCGAAGCACGACCCCACCGGACTGAGCGCACTGATCCCAGGTGCGGGCTGGCGCTACTACACCGTCACCTCTGGCTTTCCTTACAAGCCTCCGGCGACCTATCGCCTTGCCATCACCGGCAACGTCGCCCACGAACTGACACTCACGACCGCCGACCTCAAGGATCGGCGGCGCACCAAGCTCACGGCAGACTTCCAATGCGTCACCGGCTGGCGCGTCCGCGACGTCAAATGGGAGGGCGTGCGTTTGGCGGACCTGCTCGACGAAGCCGGCGACGACTCGGACCAACATGCCGTTCAGTTCGTGTCATATGACGGCGTCTACACCGAGTCGCTGACGATGACCGAAGCACGGCGTGCCGACGTACTCGTCGTTGACACGCTCGACGGCGATCCGATCGGACGTGCACACGGCGGGCCGGTGCGTCTACTTGTCGCGCCGATGTATGGCTACAAGAGCTGCAAGTGGCTGTCGGAGATCCGCGTCACTCCTCGTGTCATCGCCGGCTACTGGGAACGACTGGGCTACGACCAGGAGGCATGGGTCGGCCACTCCAACGGTCGTGACGATGCGCCGACGACATGACCGAACACCTGACCTCGCTGTCACGCTTCACCGCAGCTGAACGCTTGGTGCATCGGTCGACAGCCGCGCTGATTGCCGTGCTGACGGCGACCGGTGCCGTCCTCTACTACGAGCCGTTCGCACTGGCCGTCGGCCGCCGACCCCTCGTCGAGGGCTTGCACATCGCCGCCGGGCTGTTGCTTCCGGTGCCCACCATCGCGGGGCTTGCACTTTCGGCTGCCTTCCGTCATGACGTGCGCACACTCGGCCGCATGTCGAAGCTCGACTGGCTGTGGTTGCGGCGGCGGGATCGGCGTACCGCCCGGCTGCCCATCGGCAAGTTCAACGGCGGCCAGAAGCTCGCCTCTGCCGTCCTTCTCGGCGCGCTGCTCGTGCTCTTCGGCACCGGCCTCTTGCTCATCGCACCGGTCACGATCAACCTGCCGGTGAAGCTTCGTACCGGCGCGACGATCACCCACGACCTGTTCACCTTCGGCGTGTTATTGCTACTGGGCGGTCACTTCTGGCTCGCCCTCAGACACCCGGAAGCGCGCACGGCGTTGCGCACCGGTCAGATGGATCTCGGATATGCCGAGATCGAGTACGCCGGATGGGCCGCCGAGAGCCGGCCTGACGGCGTCAGCGATCAACGTCTCTCGTCATGATCGTTGCGCCAAGCGCTCTGCCATCTCGGCGAATCTCGACCTTCGACCCGTGCGCGCCTCGACTCGATCGGCGGCCGACAACAAGATGCCGACACCGTGGATACCGAGCCAGCGCAGCGGCTCACGCTCCCACTGGCGCCATTGATGCCCGACCCATGGGAGCCGTGTGTCAGGTGTGTCGAGTTCCAGAATGAGTTCTGCAAGCGTCTTGCCCGCCAGTGCCGAGCAGCCGACGCCGTCGCCGACATAGCCACCGGCCCATGCGTAGCCGGCGACCCGGTCGAAGCCGACCGATGGCATCCAGTCCCGCGGCACCCCGAGCACGCCGCCCCACCGATCAGTGATCCGCGCATCTCGAACCGCGGGAAACATCTCGCGCAGCGCGGCGTCCAGGTGACGGAACGTCCGTGCATGCCCGACCACCCCGTCAGTTCCGGAGCCGAAACGATACGGCGCACCACGACCACCGAACACGATCCGATCGTCGGCAGTGCGCTGCGCATAGATGATGACGTGACGCCCGTCAGTCACCGTCTCGCGTGACGCCCAGCCGAGCTCCGCCCACAGGTCCGCAGACAACGGTTCGGTTGCGACGATCAGCGACCATACGGGCGCCAACATGCGACGACGTCCCGGGAGGGTCGTCGTGTATCCCTCGGTGGCCTGTACGACGACATCGGCAGTGATGCGCCCCGACGGGGTCGCGACTGTGCGGTTTTCGATAGCGATCGCAGGCGTTCGCTCATACACGATCACGCCGAGACTTTCGACTACCCGTGCCAATCCCCGCGCCAGTCGCGCCGGCTGAATGGCCGCACAGTGCGGGCTGAACATCGCGCCGTCGACGTTGCTCGCCGCCAGTCTTTGCCGCGCCTCGGTGGAGTCGAGCCAACGTGTCTCGTCGCCGGCGTACTCCCGATCCACGACGACCTCACGTCGGACCCGCTCCGCTTGCGCGGCGCCGCGGGCGAGCGTGAGCGTACCGCCCTTGACGAAGTGAGCATCGACCTGATGTCGGTCACACCAGTGGCCGACGTCGTCCACGGTGCGCTCGAGCGCGCGCCGAAGTGCCTGCGCTCCAGTGCGGCCGTGCTGATTCTGGATCCGAGCCCATGGGGCAGCGAACAACGACGAGCACCAGCCTCCGTTGCGTCCGGACGCGCCCCAGCCCGCAATCTCGCGGTCAACGACGACGACGCGAAGAGCGGGCGCGTTGGCGACGAGGTGGTACGCCGTCCACAAGCCCGTCAAGCCCGCGCCGACGACAGCGACGTCGACCTTGATGTCTTCTCGCAAGGACGCTCGGGGCGTCAGGTCATCGGCACACGTTTCGAGCCACAGCGACGGCACACTCGTCATGCTCTGCGCCGTCAGAATCGACCACCGCCGGTGTCGCCTGCGACTCGCTGAGCTAGCCACACCGGGATGACCGACAGCACGATCAAAGCGGCGGCAACCACGTTGATGACCGGCGCTTGGTTTGGACGGAACAGATTCGCGAAGATCCACAGCGGGAGCGTCTGCACACCAGGCGCGGCCGTGAACGTCGTCACGATGATCTCATCGAACGACAACGCGAACGCGAGAAGCGCACCGGCCAGCAACGCCGAACGCATCATCGGAAACGTTACGTATCGGAACGTCTGCCATACGCCGGCACCGAGGTCGGTCGATGCCTCTTCCATCGAGCCGCCAAGTCTGCGCAGTCGGGCGAGCGCGTTGTTGTAAACGAGCACGATGCAGAACGTTGCGTGGCCGATGATGATCGTGAGCAGACCGAACGGCACACCCAGGACGCGGAACGCATTGTTCAGAGCGATACCGGTCACGATGCCAGGCAGGGCGATCGGCAACAGGACCAGCAACGAGACCGTCTCGCGCCCGAAGAATCGATACCGGGAGACGGCGAAGGCCGCCATCGTGCCAAGCACCAGTGCGACGGCCGTGGCACCGAAACCGGCCTGGATGCTGTGGACGAGCGACGTCCGCATGCCGCTGCTCTGCCACGCGCGCGACCACCAGTCGAACGTGAAGCCGGACGGGGGCCAGCCGAACGTGCGCGACTTGTTGAACGAGTTGATGACAACGACGATCAACGGGATGTAGACGACGGCCAGTCCAAGCGTCATCGCGACGGCCAAGGCCCGGCGGCCACCCGAGGAGATCACACGTTCTCCAGGGCACCCGTGCGCCGGACGGCGACCAGATAAGTAAGCATCACGACGACCGGGAAGAACGCCGCCGCAGCGGCGAACGGCAGGTTGCCGCCGGTCGTGATGTTGTCGTAGATGACGTTTGCCGCGAGCTGGCTTGTTCCGCCGACGACATTGACGGTGATGTAGTCACCGAGCGACAACGAGAACGTGAAGATCGACCCCGCAACGATGGCAGGAAACAGCAGGGGGAACACCACCGACCGGAACGTTCGCAGGGCCTTGGCCCCGGCGTCCGCCGATGCCTCCAGCAGTGTGTCGGGGATGCGCTCCAGCCCGGCAAACACCGGTAACACCATGAACGGCAGCCAGAGGTAGGACAGCGTGAGAACGACGGCAACCAGTCCGTATCCGGGCCCTTTGGTGCCGAACGGCTGCAAGGCCCAGTTGACCAGCCCGTCGTGGGACAGCAAGACCCGCCAGGCGTATGCCTTGACGAGGTATGACGCCCACAACGGGGTCAGGATCGCGACAACAAGCAGGCGGCGCGCGCGGGGCGACGCGATCTTGGCCATGTAATAAGCCATCGGCAGTGCGATGACGGCGTCAACCACCGTCACCAACGCCGCGACGGTGACCGAACGCAACGCGATCCGGCGATACACCTGCTCCGTGACGAGCGTGCGGAAGTTGTCGAGCGTGCCGTTGTGGACGACCGCGCCGGTGAAGTCGTTGGTCGTCCAGAACGCCGCCACGAGCATTGCTCCAAGCGAACCCAGATAGGCGATGACCAACCAGAACATCGGCAGCGACAGCAAACCGGTGAGCCGCAGCCATGGATGCCGGAACAGAAAACCGGAGGCGCGCCGAGACTGCGACCGCCCCCGTGGGGTGACCGCCGCAGTCTCGACCGACGCCGTCACGCCGTCAGCCCTTGATATCCGTCCAGGCCTGCGTCCAGTCGCTGTAGTCGGTGCATACGTTGCCGCGTCCGTCGAGGCAATGGGTCGTCGGCGTCGTCCAGTAGTACAAGCTGTCCGAATAGGCCTTGTCGGCCGCGTGGTAGTCCGCGCAGAAGTTCTTGTCGCTGGTGTGGTCGCACGCGAGTGACTGCGCCGGCGCCTCACCGAACCACTCGGCGACCTGTGCGTTGACGGTGGGCGACGTTATCCAGTTCATCCACTTGTACATGCAGTTCGGGTGCTTGGCATGCGCGGCGATCATCCAGGTGTCGGACCAGCCGGTGGAACCTTCGCTCGGCTCGATCGCCTTCACCAGGCCCTTCTTGTCGCTGTTGACGAGGTTCGCGATGACCTGCCAGGTCGTGCCGATGGTGCTGTCACCGGACTCGAACGCCTGGACTTCCTTGGTGTAGTCGTTCCAGTACTCGCCGACGGTCTTGCGCTGCTCTTTGAGCAGGTCGACGGATGCCGCGAGCTGCTTGCTGTCGAGCGCGTACGGGTTCGTGATGCCGAGGCTAGGAACGTGCTTCATCAGATAGAGCGAGGCGTCGGCGATGTAGATCGGTGAGTCGTACGCCGTGACCTTCCCTTTGTACGGCGAGTTGGGATTGAAGACGGCACCCCACGACGTCGGCGCGGGATGCACGCTCTTCGTGTTCCACATGAGCAGGTTGGCCCCCCAGCCGTGCGGAATGCCGTACATCTGGCCGTTCACCGAGTTCCACGCCCGGTCCTTGAGGAAGGGCTGAATGGTCGCGTAGTTCGGCACGAGGGAGGTGTTCACCGGTGCAACGTCCCCGCCGTAGATCAGCCGCAGCGTGGCGTCGCCAGACGCGGAGACGCCGTCGTATTGGCCCGTCTTCATCAGCTGAACCATCTCGTCGGACGTGTTGCCGATCTTGTCGTGCACCGTGCAGCCGGTCGCCTTCTCAAACGGGTGCACCCAGTCGACGCTTTTGTCGTTGCTGCCGTCCTCGGCGTAACCCGCCCAGTTGATCAAGTCGAGCTCGCCCTCGCCCTGTCCGACGCTCTGCTGCATCGCAACGTCGGGCAGCGGCGGTGCCGCGCTGTTCGAGCTACCTCCCCCGCCGCTAGAGCTCCCGCCGCACCCCGAAATGACGAGGAGCGCCGCAGTCCCCGTCGCCAGCATTGCCATCCACCGACGTCGTTGCATGCTTACCCCTCCTTGATGGGCCCATCAAGCCGATAGATCGAGTCGGACTTCCACGCGATACATACGGGGTCGCCACGACGCACCGGAGGCTCCTCCCGCGCATCTGCTGGCTCCACGACGACGACCATCGGTCCGACGTCGAGTGCCACCACGTGGCGAACCGTTGCACCCGCGTAGACCGTGTCGGCCAGCCGCCCGGCCGCAACCTTCTCCCCCGCATGCGGTTGCGCCTGCGTGGGCAGCAGGCGCAACCGCTCCGGCCGAATGCTGAACACTCCGTCGAGACCGAACAATGCGTGCGAGGCCGGCCCGTCGAAGATGTTGGATGTGCCGATGAAGTCGGCGACGAACGGGCTCGCCGGGCGTTCGTAGACATCGGCAGGAGTACCCACCTGCTCGACACGTCCGTCGCGGAACACGGCGATTCGGTCGCTCATCGTCAGCGCCTCGTCCTGGTCGTGCGTGACGAACAGGAAGGTGATGCCGAGGTCGCGCTGCAGCTGCTTGAGCTCAAGTTGCATCTCTTCACGCAGCTTGCGGTCAAGAGCGCCGAGCGGCTCGTCCAGCAAAAGCACGCGAGGTTCGTTGACGAGGGCGCGTGCCAATGCGACTCGTTGGCGCTGCCCGCCGGACAGCTGCGCCGGCTTGCGCTCTCCGAACCCCTCCAGCCGCACCCGCCTCAGCGCGGTAGTGACGCGGGTTCGTCGCTCACTGCGAGCGACCCTCTTGACCATCAGGCCATACCCGACGTTCTGTTCGACGTTCATGTGCGGGAACAGCGCGTAGTCCTGGAAGACCGTGTTGGTGGCACGGTCAAACGGCGGGTCGGACGTGACGTCTCGGCCGCTGAGCCAAACCCGGCCGGCAGTTGGGCGCTCGAACCCTGCGATCATCCGCAAACATGTCGTCTTGCCCGAACCTGACGGTCCGAGGAGTGCAAAGAACTCACCATTGTCGACGTCGAGAGTCACGTCGTCGACCGCGACGACATCGGCGAACCGTTTCGTCACTCCCTCGAGGCGAACCCCGGTCGCATCCTCCGTCATACCGGTGTTCGTTCCTGCAGCCCCCACGGGGCGCCGTACTCGCTGAGCAGATCGAGGAACGGGACGGCGTCGAATGCTTCGGGGCCGAGGACGCCGGCGCCCTTCCAGACGCCACTGGCCAACAGTTCCAACGCCACGATCGGGTTGACCGCGGTCTGCCAGACGACTGCTTGCGATCCCCATTCGCGCATCGTCGTCTCGTTGTCGGCAACCTGGTAGAGGTAGACCTCACGTGGTGCGTTGTCGTGTCCGAGCCCGCGGACCCACGTGCCGGCACATGTCCGGCCACGCATCTTGTCGCCAAGCGTTGCCGGATCCGGCAGACATGCCGCGACCACGTCGCGCGGGGAAACACGAACGCCGCCTACGTCCACGGGCTCAGTAGCGTCGAGACCGATGAGATGCAACGTGCGGAGCACGTCGATGAACTGCGTCCCGAGGCCGTACTTGAACGTCACCCGACCGGCGTCCACCCAGCGCGGGATGAGCAAGACCTCTTCATGTTCGACGTTGACACACTCGACCCGTCCGATGCCCTCGGGAAAGTCGAACACCTCGGGCTCGCTGAAAGCGTCTGTCGTGAACCACCCGCGATCGCGTTCGTAGACGACCGGTGGGTTCAGACACTCCTCGATCGTCGTCCAGATCGAGAACGTCGGAGCGAAGACATGTCCGTCGACGGTGAGATTGGCGCCGTCGCGGACACCAATCTCGTCGATGCGCGCGAAGAGGTGATCTGCCGCGTATCGCGCGAAGACGTCGGACAAGCCGGGCTCGACGCCCATTCCGACGAGAGCGAGTTGCCCAGCGCGCTCCCACTCGGCAGCGAGCTCGAACTGTTCGTCGCCCAGCTTGATCCCTGTTGACCGATAAGGCTCGGTCGGATGTGGCCGGGACAGCGACATCGCCATGTCGACGTACGTCGTCGACGTCGCGAGCGCGGCGCGGAAGATCGGCAGGACGAAGCGCGGGTCGCAGGCGTTGAGCACCGCATCGGCGCGAACGTCCCGCAGCAGGTCAGCCACAGCGCGCTCATCACCGGCGTCGACGCAGGCAGCGGTGAACCGCGGGTCGGCGGCGGAGGCCACGGCCCGCTCTGCTCTGGCGAGGTCGTAGTCGGCGACAACAACCGCCGACAGGAACTGCCGCCGGGCAGCAATACGGACCGCAGCGGCCCCCACGCCGCCCGCCCCCACGAGCACCAGCCGCATCGCCCGAGCGTAATGCAAAAAGCAACGGATCCCGAGGTCAATCGGCCACTTAGCAAGCGAAACCCTCGCCAGACGTGATCAAATCAACGACAACCGTTGCCGCAACCGGCAGAGGAGGGGTCATGTCCCTCGACGGCACCGCGGTGGTTCGTGAACCACCATCAAAGGGTCTAAAGCCTGGCGCGCTCGGGCTGCTCAGCAGCATCGTCATCGGCGTCGCGTCGACGGCGCCTGCCTACAGCCTGGCCGCGACCTTGGGCTTCGTCGTGTTCTTCGTCGGCGTTCAGACCCCGATCGTGATCATCCTGGCGTTCTTCCCCATGCTCTTCATCTCGATCGCCTACGCCGAGCTCAACAAGGTCGACCCGGACTGCGGCACCTCGTTCACGTGGGCCGGGCGCGCGTTCGGCCCGAAGGTGGGTTGGTACGCCGGCGGCTGGGGCGTCCTCGCCTCGGACCTGCTGGTCATGGCCAGCCTCGCGCAGATCGCGGGCCAGTACGGCTTCCTGCTGTTCAACGCCAACGGCATCGGCAGCAACCCGTCGAGCAGCTGGGTGCTCCTGGTCGGGATCCTCTGGCTCGCCGTCATGACCTACATCTGCTACCGCGGCATCGAGGTGTCAGCCAAGTTCCAGAAGGTCCTGCTGTCGATCGAGATCGTGATGCTGCTCGTGTTCTCGGTCGTCGCGCTGGTCCGCGTCGGCACCGGCCACGCGCCGAAAGGTCACCTCACCCCGAGTGCGAGCTGGTTCAACCCGTTCGCCATCCCGTCCTTCTCGGTCTTCGTCGCCGCGCTGATCCTCATGATCTTCATCTACTGGGGCTGGGACACGACCGTCTCGGTGAACGAGGAGACGGCTGACCGCCATCGAACTCCGGGACTGGCCGCAGTCATCTCGACAATCGTGCTGCTGTCGACGTACGTCCTCGTCTCGCTGGCGGCCCAGTCGTTCGCCGGCGTCGGCGACAAGGGCATAGGGCTCGGCAACAGCGACAACAGCAACGACGTGATCTCCGTGCTCGGACACGCGGTCTTCGGCAGCTCGTGGGTGGGGTCGGTCTTCACACATCTGCTGATCCTCATGGTGCTCAGCTCAGCGGCCGCATCAACCCAGACAACGATCCTCCCGACGGCACGCACAACGCTCGCCATGGCCGTGTACGAGGCGCTGCCGAGCGCGTTCGCCCGCATCCACCCGCGCTATCTCACGCCGAGCGTGTCAACAGTGGCGATGGGAACGGCTTCCGCGGTCATCTACGTCTCGCTCAACTATGTGTCCGCAGGCTCGGTCATCTCGGACTCGGTGACGGCCTGCGGCATCTTCATCGCGCTTTACTACGGCATCACGGGCTTCGCCTGTGCGTGGACCTTCCGGCGGACGTTGACCAAGAGCGCCCGCAACCTGTGGATGCAGGGAATCCTCCCGCTCGTGGGCGGGCTCAGCCTCTTCTTCATCATGGGCTGGAGCTTCTACCTCGACCTCAAGACCACCGGAGATGACGAAGCGAGCTACACGTTCCCGCACATCCCTGGCATCGGACAGGTCGGTGGTGTCTCCGTGATCGTGGTCGTCGCCGCCGTCGTTGGACTGCTCCTCATGGTGTCCTACGCCATGGCACGCCCCGCTTACTTCCGCGGGGACACGCTGCGCGGGGGCGCCGTACTGGACGAGAGCGGAGAGTTCGTTCAGACGCCGATGTAGGACATCACGTGCTTCACGCGCGTGTAGTCCTCGAGTGCATAAGCCGAGAGGTCCTTGCCGTGCCCGCTGTGCTTGAAGCCACCGTGCGGCATCTCCGCAACGAGCGGGATGTGCGTATTGATCCACACGCAGCCGAAGTCCAGTCGCTTCGCCATCCGCATCGCTCGCCCGTGATCGCTCGTCCACACGCTTGATGCGAGCCCGTATTCGACACCGTTCGCCCACGCAACCGCTTGGTCTTCATCGGTGAACGTCTGCACGGTGATGACCGGACCGAACATCTCTTGCTGGATCATCTCGTCGCCTTGCTGCAGCCCGGAGACAACTGTCGGCGCATAGAAGTAACCCGTATTGCCGACTCGATCGCCGCCCGTGAGCACCGATGCGTGGGCAGGCGTTCGCTCGACGAAACCGGTGACACGCTCCAGCTGGCTGATGTTGTTCAACGGCCCGTACGCCGTGGCGTCGTCGACTGGTGCGCCCGTGCGGGTGCCTCGCGCCTGCTCGACAAGTGCGTCGGTGAAGTCACCGACGATGCGCGGTCCGGCGAGCACGCGGGTGGCTGCCGTGCAGTCCTGACCTGCGTTGAAGTAGCCGGCGATGGCGATGGCCTCAGCAGCCTTGGCGACATCGGCGTCGTCAAAGACGACAACGGGTGCCTTGCCGCCGAGCTCGAGGTGCACGCGCTTGAGGTCGGCCGCAGCCGCCACCGCCACCTCGCGACCGGCACGAACCGACCCGGTGATCGCCACCATCTGTGGGGTGGGATGCGCAACGAGCGCACGCCCGGTGTCCCGGTCGCCGCAGACGACGTTGAGAACACCGGGCGGCACGAACTCGGCGAACAGCTCCGCGAGCATCACTGTCGTGACGGGCGTCGTGTCGCTCGGCTTGAGCACCAGCGTGTTGCCCGCTGCCAGCGCGGGTGCGATCTTCCAGACGGCCATCATCAGCGGGTAGTTCCACGGCGTCACCGCACCCACGACACCGATCGGCTCGCGGCGGATGAACGACGTGTGGTCCGTCATGTACTCGGCGGCCGCGCGACCTTCGAGGAACCGCGCCGCACCGGCAAAGAAGCGCAGCTGGTCGAGCATCGGCGGAATCTCTTCGGCGGCAGTCAGCGCGACCGGCTTGCCGGTGTTGCGGCATTCCGCCGCGACGAACTCGTCGGCTCGTTGCTCGAGCGCATCCGCGGCGCGCAGCAGCGCCCGGCTGCGCTCGGCCGGTGTGGCGTCCCGCCAGCCCTCGAACGCCGCCGCCGCGGCGGCCATCGCGAGGTCGACGTCGCCCTGGTCGGAGAGCGGTGCCTGGGCGAACATCTCGCCCGTCGTCGGATCGATGAGCGGCATCGTCCGGCCGTCCTTGCTCGGGGTGGTCCGGCCGTCCACGAAGTTCTGCACCGTGTCCATTGCCGAACATTCGCAGATTGCCTCGACCATGACAAGGGAATCCGTAGTCTAGAAGTCATCTGACAACGGAAACGCTTGTGAACCCGGACCCAAAGTGGCACGATCCGGCAGTCGAGAGGAACGTCGTGGTTCGAGACGACAGGTCGTCGGCACTCCTCGACGACGTGAACAAGGCCATCATCGAGCAGCTGCAGGCCGATGGCCGTCGTTCCTACGCCGCGATCGCCCAGGCCGTCGGCCTGTCCGAGGCCGCCGTCAGGCAGCGGGTCCAGCGCCTGTTCGAGGCCGGCGTGATGCAGATCGTGGCGGTGACCGATCCGTTGCAGCTGGGGTTCACCCGGCAAGCGATGATCGGCATCAACGCCGACGGCGATCTGCGCGAAATCGCCGACAAGCTCGCCGCACTGCCCGAGGCCGACTATGTCGTCGTGACGGCCGGCTCGTTCGACATCCTGCTCGAGGTCGTCTGCGAGGACGACCAGCACCTTCTCAACGTGCTGAACAACTCGGTGCGCTCGGTGCCGGGTGTGCGCAGCACCGAGACCTTCGTCTACCTGCGACTGGCGAAGCAGTCCTACACCTGGGGTACCCGATGACAACAACACCGCAAGACGTCACCAGCGACGGTGGCGAGCTCTCCGTCCGCGCCCGCCGCCACCTGTGGATGCACTTCACCCGCATGGGCTCGTATGACGACCACGAGGTTCCCGTCATCGTGCGCGGCGAAGGGCCTTACGTCTGGGATGCACGTGGCAAGCGTTATCTCGACGGGCTGTCGGGCCTGTTCGTCGTCCAAGCGGGTCACGGCAGGCAGGAGCTCGCAAACGCTGCCGGCAAGCAGGCGCAGGAGCTCGCGTACTTCCCGTTGTGGTCTTACGCGCATCCGTCCGCCATCGAGCTCGCTGAACGACTTGCCGAGCTCGCGCCCGGCGATCTCAACCGCGTGTTCTTCACCACCGGTGGCTCCGAAGCCGTCGAGAGCGCATGGAAGGTGGCGCGGCAGTACTTCCGAGTGACCGGCCAGCCGGACCGTTACAAGGTGCTGAGCCGCGACATCGCCTATCACGGCACGACGATGGGCGCGTTGTCCATCACTGGGCTCGCCGGGATCAAAGCACCGTTCGAACCACTCGTTCCCGGCAGCGTGCGCGTGCCCAACACGAACTTCTATCGCGCGCCAGAACACGGCGACGACCGAGAACGGTTCGGACAGTGGGCCGCTGACGAGATCGAGCGCGCGATTCTCCGCGAAGGACCGGACAGCGTCGCGGCCGTGTTCCTCGAGCCGGTGCAGAACTCAGGCGGATGTTTCCCGCCGCCGCCCGGCTACTTCGCGCGTGTGCGCGAGATCTGTGACCGTCACGGCGTCCTGCTCGTGTCGGACGAAGTCATCTGTGCCTTCGGCCGCCTCGGGCACTACTTCGGTGCCGACCGCTACGGCTACCAGCCGGACATCATCACCGTGGCCAAGGGAATGACGAGCGGCTACTCCCCGATCGGCGCGATGATCGCGAGCGACCGGTTGATCGAGCCGTTCCTGCACGGCGCGGCAAGCTTTGCGCACGGCATCACCTTCGCCGGTCATCCCGTCTCCGCTGCGGTGGCTATCGCCAACCTCGACCTGTTCGAGCGGGAGGATCTGCTCGGGCATGTACGTCGTAACGAGGGCGAGTTTCGCGCATCACTGGAACGACTGAGCGAACTGCCGATCGTCGGGGAAGTGCGCGGCGACGGGTACTTCTACGGCCTCGAGCTCGTGCGCGACAAGGCGACGAAAGAGTCCTTCACGCACGAGGAGAGCGAGCGGTTGCTGCGCGGCTTCTTGTCACCGCGCCTGTACGACGCGGGGTTGATCTGCCGAGCCGACGATCGCGGTGACCCTGTCATCCAGCTCGCCCCGCCACTCATATGCGGTCCGGAACAGTTCGCCGAGATCGAGCAGATCCTTCGCACCGTCCTGACCGAAGCCTGGTCCCAGCTCTAGTAGATCCAGATCGACAGGCCGATGGGAAGCTTGGCGTTGAGGCGGTCCATGGCCGGGACGGTGATCCGCACACAGCCGTGACTCGCCGGGTACGACGGCACCTCGCCCTCGCCGTGCACCGCATACCCGCTGTTGTTGAAGTAGGCCGGGCGATAGAGCGTGCCGAGCTTTGAGGTCACCCAGCCATCGCGCTTGTAGACGACCGAGAAGTGCCCGGTCGGCGTGATCGCCTGCTGAGTGGTCCCGTCCGAGCCGGTGTAGTAGTAGCCGCCGCCGGTGGATGAGTCGAGGATGCGGCGAATGTGCCCGTTGACGGCGTAGAGGACGACCTGGTGCGCGAGATCGACCTCGAGTCCGGCGGTTGACGCATCGCCCGGATGCCGCAGGTGCGGCATCCTCGGATGCTCGAGCGCCTGCCACACCTTGAGTCCCACCACGCCGTCGCGATCGAGCCCCTGGATCTTCTCGAAAGCGACGACGGCATGCACCGTGTCGTAGTCGTACGTGCCGGTCGCACCACCGAGGTCGTAGTGCAGCTGCGTCAACCGGTGCTGAAGCGCGCGCACGTCCGGACCGGTCATGCCGCTGCTGAGCGAACGCTGCACCGCCTGCAGGCGCGACACCGCACTCATCGACGACCGATGCGTGGAGTCGCCGGGGCGGAATGCACGGAACGCGTATTTCCCGAGCGTGTCGAACGAGACGTGGAAGGTGAAGTGCGCCCGGCCGGCGACTGCGGTCGTGCCGACGCGCTGCCAGTTACCGCCCGCTTGCCGGCGCTGCAACACCACGCGACCCTCAGACGGCTTGGGCCGGATCGTGCCGCGCAAAGTCGTCGCGGTGAGAATGGGAGCAACCGACGGCACCTGAAGCTTCAGCGCCGGATGCACGTGCAGCCAGGCGCGACCGGTGGTCGTGCCGACGTAGGCGGGAGTGTCGCCGAAGACCACCCGGTAGGCGCTCGTGGCGTATGGCGCGACCGACCAGCTGACGTGACCCGAGGAGTCCGTCTGCCCGGCGCTTTGCGCGTTGTTCCAGACGCCAGTGCCACGAACCGAGCGCTGTAGTCGCGCCGGCTGGTTGGCGACTGGCATCCCGGCGGCAGTAAGCGTCGCGGTCACCTTGGCACCATGCGGAAACACGACGTCACTGCGCGACACGGCAACCGTGCCGGTCGTCGGCACCTGGACCGTGAACGTCGGCCCCGGCGAGGCACCGTCCGCGGTTGTCACTTGGACCGGCCCGGTCGTCGCGCCCGCCGGAACCGTTGCCTGAATGTGGGTGTCGTCGATGACCGTCGGCGCACCGGCGTCGGTCGCGTTGAAGGTCACGTCGCTCGCGGTCGACAGGCCGCTGCCGGTGATGTCGACGACGGTGCCGACCGGCCCATATGTCGGGCTGAGCGTAGTGACGCTTGCGGCAGCTGCGGTCGCGGTGCCCGTCATACCGAGGGCAAGTGCAGAACTTGCGGCAAGTGCGACCACGCGCGGCATGGTGATGACCCGGCCCAGGCCGAACATGTGGAAATCCTCTCCCCCCGCCCGATCGGGCCGGCTCTTCTACTGTAATCGGCTACTCGGCCGCCAGCTGCCCACACGCCGCGGCGATCTCGCGTCCTCGAGTGTCCCGCAACGTGGTCGAAATGCCTGCGTTTCGGAGGATCTGGATGAAGGTCCGCTCGTCGTCCGGACGGGAGGCCGTCCATGCCGATCCGGGCGTCGGGTTGAGCGGGATCAGGTTGACGTGGACGAGCCGGCCGCGCAGCAACGAGGCGAGCCGGCCTGCTCGCTCGGCCTGGTCGTTGACGTCGCGGATAAGGGCGTACTCGATCGAGATCCGCCGGCCCGTGGCGTCGGCGTAGCGCCACGCGGAGTCGAGTACCTCGGCGACCGGCCAGCGCGTGTTGACCGGCACCAGCGTGTCGCGGAGCTCGTCGTCCGGCGCGTGCAGCGAGACCGCCAGCGTGACCTGCAGCCGCTCCTCGCGGAGCCGGTCAATGGCAGGGACGAGGCCGACCGTCGACACCGTGACGTGCCGCTGTGACAACCCCAGGCCGTCGGGCGCCGGCTCGGTCAGCCGGCGTACGGCGGTGAGCACCGCGCCGTAGTTCGCCAGCGGTTCGCCCATGCCCATGAACACGACATTGCTCACGCGTCGTGCGTTCGCGCTGGCCTCCAGGCGACCGCGCGCGATGGCGCGTGCGCCGGCCATGACCTGCTCGACGATCTCGGCGGCGGACAGGTTGCGGGTCAGCCCCGCCTGCCCGGTGGCGCAGAACGGGCACGCCATCCCACAGCCCGCTTGCGACGACACACACATCGTCACCCGGTCGGGGTAGGCCATGAGCACGCTCTCAACGAGCGCACCGTCGAAGAGTCGCCACAGTGTTTTTCGCGTCGCTCCGCTGTCGCACTCGACGTCGCGCACCGGTGTGAGCAACGTGGGCAGGAGCGCCGGCACGAGCGCGGCGCGATCCTCGGCAGACAGGTCGGTCATGACGTCGGCGTCATCGACAAGCCGGGCGAAATAGTGCCGCGAGAGCTGGTCCGCCCGGAACGGTGGTCGACCGAGCGAGGCAACAAGGTCACGTCGCTGCGCGGCGTCGAGGTCAGCGAGGTGACGCGGCGGCTTGCCCCGACGCGGTGCGGTGAAGACAAGCGGTTGTGGCGGCATGAGTGTCAATGAACGGGGACGAGAGCGGTCAGTAGCAACCACGCTACCGGTGCGCTGGGGAGCATTGAGTCGAGCCGATCCATGAGGCCGCCGTGGCCGGGAAGCACGTTGCCCATGTCCTTGATGCCGATGTCGCGCTTGATCATCGACTCGCCGAGATCGCCAAGTGTTGCCGTGCAGACCAACGCGAGTCCCACCAACGCGCCTTTCCACCAGCTGTCGTGCAACAAGAAGTTGACGAGCAGCGCTCCGCATACCGCGCATGCGATGACCGAGCCGGCGAACCCCTCCCATGACTTCTTGGGACTGATGACCGGTGCCATGAGGTGCTTGCCGAACAACACGCCTGCGGCATAGCCGCCGACGTCGCTAGCGACGACAGTCGCGATGAAAATCGTGACCCGGCGGTCTCCGTCGGCGGGCGCGAGCAACAGCGCGGCGAACCCCGCGAGGAAGCCGACATACATCAGACACAACAACGCAGCCGCCACGTCCGGCAACAGGCCGACAACGCCTTCGGCAAGTCGCCACACCACGACGGCGATGGCGCACAACAACGTCGCGACCGTCATTGCCTCGCGACCGTTGTTGTAGGCGAGACCCAGGATGAAGCAGACGCCGATCGCCAACGGGATGTAAGGCGCATGCAGGTCGCGCAACTGCAGCGCGCGGACCAACTCCCACATGCCCAAGAGAATCGCCGCGGCAACCACGCCGAGAAACACCGGCTTGACGGTGTAGAGGGTCCCGAGAATGAGCGCGCCGAGGCCAAGACCGATAGCGATCGCTACAGGAAGATTGCGTCCCGCCCGGCTTGTTTTCACCGGTTGGCTCTCGGTGGTCAGTGGATCAAACTTCCAGTAGCTCGGACTCCTTGGCCCGGAGCGCCTCGTCGATGTGGTCGACATACGTGTGCGTGAGCTTCTCCAGCTCCTTCTCGGCGCGTACGACGTCGTCCTCGCCGACCTCGCCGTCTTTCGCGAGCTTGTCCAGGCTCTCCTTGGCGTGCCGACGGATGTTGCGGACGGCGACGCGGCCTTCTTCAGCCTTGTGCTTCGCGACCTTGATGAGCTCCTTGCGCCGTTCCTCGGTGAGCTGCGGAAAGACGACGCGGATGAGGTTGCCGTCGTTGGTCGGGTTGACGCCGAGGTCGCTGTCACGAATCGATCGCTCGATCGCCCCGAGCGCGGACTTGTCATATGGCGTGATGACAGCCATCCGCGGTTCAGGGACATGGAACGACGCCAGCTGGTTCACGGGCGTCGGCGCGCCGTAGTAGTCGACGACGATCTTCGCGAACATCTGCGGCGAGGCCCGGCCGGTGCGCACGGTGGCGAGATCCTCGCGCAGCACGTGGACGGCCTTGTCCATCTTCTCCTCGGCCTCGAGCATCGTCTCGTCGATCACCGTGTCTCCTCGGCACTGATGGTGGCCACGCTGGCATCGGTTGTGACCAGCGTTCCGATCCTCTCACCGCGTACGGCGCGGTCGATGTTGCCGCTGGTGAGAAGGTCGAACACGACGACGGGCAGGTTGTTGTCCATGCACAGGCTGATCGCAGTGGCATCGGCAACACGGAGACCACGACTGATGACTTCCGTGTAGCTCACGACCGGGAACTTCGTCGCGTTCGGGTTGAGCTTGGGATCGTCGTCGTACACGCCGTCGACGGTCTTCGCCATCAGCAGCACCTGGGCGCCGATCTCGAGCGCCCGCTGCGCTGCACACGTGTCTGTCGAGAAGAACGGCGCACCGAGGCCCGCGCCGAAGATGACGACGCGACCCTTTTCGAGGTGACGGATCGCACGGCGCGGGATGTAGGGCTCGGCAACCTGTCCCATCGTGATGGCGGTCTGGACCCGGGTCTCGATGCCGGCCTTCTCCAGGAAGTCCTGCAGCGCGAGGCAGTTGATGACCGTGCCCAACATGCCCATGTAGTCGGCGCGCGGCCGGTCGACGCCACGTTGCGCGAGCAAGGCTCCGCGGAACATGTTGCCGCCGCCGACGACCACACCGACCTGGATGCCGGTGCGTACGACGTCTGCGACCTGCCGGGCGATGTCGGAGACGACACCGGGGTCGATGCCGAGCTTTTCGCCGCCCGCGAAGGCCTCACCGGAGAGCTTGAGGAGGACTCTGTTCCATTGGCTCACCCGGTCAGTCTCCCCTAGGCACCCACTTCGAAGCGGGCGAAGCGCTTGAGCGTGACCTTCGCCTCGTCGAGAACCTGCTTGACCGACTTCTTGTTGTCGCGCACGTAGGCCTGGTCGAGCAGCACGACGTCCTTGAAGAAGCCGTTGACCCGGCCTTCGACGATCTTGGGCAGAGCCTGCTCGGGCTTGCCTTCCTCGCGGGCAATCTCCTCAGCGATCCGGCGCTCGCTCTCGACCGTGTCGACCGGCACGTCATCGCGCGTGAGGTACTGCGCCCGTAGCGACGCGATCTGCATAGCCACGCCGCGCGCGGTCTCGACGTCGTCACCGTCGAACTCGACGATCACGCCGATCGCCGGCGGCAGGTCGCTGGCGCGACGGTGCATGTAGGACGCGACCTGGCCGTCGAACACGACGACCCGTCCGAGCTCGAGCTTCTCGCCGATCGTCGCCGCAAGCGCGCGAACGTTCTCCTCCACCGACTTGCCATCGGCCATCTGCACGGCAAGCAGCGCCTCGCGGTCGGCCGGCTTGTTCGCCGCGGCGACGGCAACGATGTCGTTGGCGAGCTGCTGGAACTCTTCGTTCTTGGCAACGAAGTCGGTTTCGCAGTTCAGCTCGACGAGCGCACCCTCTGCGGCGGCGATGAGCCCCGCGCTTGCCGTCCGCTCGCCGGCGCGCTTGTCCACCTTGGCGGCGTACTTCACGCGCAGAATTTCCGTCGCCTTCTCGAAGTCGCCCTCGGCTTCCTCGAGGGCCTTCTTGGCGTCCATCATCCCGGCGCCGGTGGCGTCACGAAGCTTCTTCACATCAGCAGCACTGATGGCCATTGGCTATCTCTCTCGATTCGTTGGTACGTCGTCGTACAACTCAGGACTGTCCCGATTTAGCCGGCGGCGGGAGTCCCATCGCTGGGAGCGGAGCCTTCGGGCGTCGCCTCCGCCGCAGCAGCCGGCTCCGTCGCAGCCGCGTCGGTGCCCTGGCGCTCCAGCAGCTCACGCTCCCAGTCCGCGAGCGGCTCGTCCGCGCCGAGCGCACCTGGTTCAGGCTTCTCCTCGCCCTGCGCCGCGCCGGCCCTCGCGATCAGGCCCTCGGCGACCGCGTCCGCGATGACCCGCGTCAGCGTGCTGACGGCGCGGATCGCGTCGTCGTTGCCCGGGATGGGGTAGTCGACCTCGTCGGGGTCACAGTTGGTGTCGAGGATCGCGACGACCGGGATGCCGAGCTTGCGCGCTTCGGCGATCGCGATGTGCTCCTTCTTGGTGTCCACGACCCAGACCGCGCTCGGCACCTTCGCCATGTCCCGGATGCCGCCGAGCGTGCGCGCGAGCTTCTCCTTCTCGCGGGAGAGCATGAGCGCTTCCTTCTTGGACGTGACATGCGAGCCGCCGGTCTGCTCGATGACCTCGAGCTCCTTCAGGCGCTGCAGCCGCTTGTGCACGGTCGAGAAGTTCGTCAGCATGCCGCCGAGCCAACGCTGGTTGACGTAGGGCATGCCGACGCGGGTCGCCTGCTCGGCGATCGCGTCCTGCGCCTGCTTCTTCGTCCCGATGAACATCACCGAGCCGCCGTGGGCGACGGTCTCTTTGATGAAGTCGTAGGCGTTGTCGATGTAGGACAACGACTGTTGCAGGTCGATGATGTAGATGCCATTGCGCTCCGTGAAGATGAAGCGCTTCATCTTGGGATTCCAGCGGCGGGTCTGATGCCCGAAGTGGACACCGCTCTCGAGCAGCTGGCGCATCGTGACGACGGCCATGGTCGTGCCTTCCTTGTCGGTTGTCGCAACAGCCGGGCGGCTGCTGCCCTGACGCCACCGACGTGCCGGGCCCCGTCCGATTGGGTCGACCGAGGACCGCCGGCTCGCCTCGTCTGACTGAGGTTCCAGACGATCTGGCGGCGTGCGAAGTCGGCCCGCCGAGGCGAACCGCTGTCCACAGTCTACGTCGGGTCCACAGGCGGCCGTCGCCCGGCGATGGCCCGCCCCTTCGCGCGGCACCGTAGACGGATGAACGCCCTGGGACTGGTCCTACCGCTGGTCGTGACAATCGCCCGCTTCGCCGGCCCGGTGACACCGGCCGGCGACTGGGGCTGGCCGCTTCCGCCGCCCCACCACGTGGTGCGCGGCTTTGACCCACCCGTCCAACGGTGGCTGGCCGGTCACCGGGGCGTCGACCTGGCCGGGCGACCAGGTGAACCGGTGCTCGCGGCGGGTGCCGGCGTCATCGCTTTCGCCGGGCAGGTGGCGCACGTCCCGGTGGTGTCGATCCGGCACCCGGACGGCCTCCTGACGACCTACCAGCCCGTCCAGACGCAGCGCCAGGCCGGGATGACCGTCGCCGAAGGCGAGCAGATCGGGCATCTGGCGCTCGCCGGCAGCCACTGCGCCCCGCAGGCCTGCCTGCACTGGGGTCTTCGCCGTGGCGCGGACTATCTGGACCCGCTGACCCTCCTTCGCCTCAACCCGGTCCGGTTGCTGCCGCTCGACGGGGCCCGGACACCGGCCCCGCCGCCCTGGCTGGCGCCGACCGTCGGCGGCACGGCGTTCGGCTCGGTGCCGCTGCTGGCCCTCGCACGGCGGCGCCGTGAGCGCGGGCTTATGCCGATCTGGTCCGACGCCTCCGCGCGGTGAGGAGGACGCCAACACCGCCGCCGAGCAGAACGCAGCCAGCAACCGTCATCGCTGCGATCTCCTGCCCCGTGAATGGCAAGCTGGACGGCGGCACGTTCTTGGCTCGTACTTGCGTTGTCGGCGTCGTCGTCGGGCCAGTGGGTGGATACGACCCGCTATCCGCCCAGGCCGGCGCGGCTACCCCCGTCACCGCGACCGCGAGGGCCGCACCTGCGAGCACGCGACGAACATGCATGGGCTTTCCTATCGCCCTGTCCATATGAAACCCGAGCAAGCGACCGGCGAGGCTGATACCGCCTCAGCCGCCCGAACAAGATGTCTCATGCACCCGGGTCATCTGCGGGACGACCAGCGGCTGCACCCAGACAGCTGGGCGCCCCGTATGCGCCGGCTCGCGCAGGTTCAGGACCACCCGGCGGGTCTGCCCGCGGCTGAAGTCGAGCGGGAGCTCGAGCGCCAGATGTCCGCGCTCGGAGCCGGCGACGACCGAGATCGGCCGGCCGTCCACCGAGGCCGACTGCAGCCCGGCACCGGAAGTCAGGAAGAAGTACACAAGCAGCCGGTTCGATCCAGTCATCGCTGAACTGCCAGCGTCTCTGCGGGTCCTGACATAGGACGGCAACCGGCCCGGTGGCACGTCGTTTGCCAGCTCCACCGTCACCGTTGACCGGCGCATGCCGCCGCGGCATGGGCCCAGGACGTAGTCGAGCCGACGGTGCAGGTAGTAATCGAGCTTGTTGCCGCTCGCGTTGTTGACGACCATCGACACAAAGGGCTTCTCCGTGACCGGGAGCAGCCCGCCGATCGGTGTCGTCGCCAGACGGCGCTGCTCGGCAGGGTGAGCGCTGTAGAGGAGCAACCGATGCTCGCGGACGCCGCGGCCCAAGGCGCTAACCAGCGCATGGGTGTCCACGGCGTCGTGGCCCAGCAGACCGAACACCGCACGGGCGAGCTCGACGAGCCAGGCCTTGCGTTCGGCGCGCACCTGGAAGCGTTCGTAGGCCCGCCGTTCAACCAGCGAGACCACGTTTGTGGCGCTGACGCGAGTGCCATCACGCATACGCACGGGACCGGTCACTCGCAGCAGATAGCTCATCGCCACGGGATCGGTCGCGATGACGCCGTCGAGCGGAAGGGGCGAGTGACGCCGCCACATCGTGAGCCACAACCGAGCGGCGTACGGAAAGTCTGGGCTCTCGTTGGCGTTCCTCCACAGACCCGGATCGCTGCCATAGAGCGCCGCAAACCCGGCGCCGAGCCGGGGCTGACTCCCGCCTGCGTCGGGTAACTGCTCGATCGAGCCCATCCGGGCCAGGCTGAGGCGGCCTTGGTCGGCCGTGAGGATCCCCCACACCCCCATCACCCCACCGGTTCCCCGCGCTTCGGCGTTGTTCTGCAACGCCAACAGATAGCGGCGCGGTCCCTGGGCGCCGAGCATGTCCGGGATGAGCGCCGCAGTCGCCACTGATGCGGTTAGCCGGTCGACCCGATCGAGGACGGTCGCGCGGGCTGCCGCGACGGACGGGATGACGCCGGATCCGGGTAAGGCAGCGAGCTCGCGCCGCACGCCGACCAGTCCTCGCAGCGCCTCGGCGAGCGGCTCGCGACCCGCGTTGAGACCGTTCAGAGGCATCGTGGCGCCAATGAGGTGAACCTTGACGGGATCGAAGAGCGTTCCCGCCCGCACGAGGGCAGGAAGCACGTCGTCCGCGGTTCGGTCAAGGGCGTCCACCACCCCGCGGATCACCCGCGGGGTGCGGCCGGCGTATGGCAGGTGCGCTGCGAGCCACCACGCCGGGCCGGAGGTTGCATGACGCGCACTGTCGAGCTCGCGCTGAACATCGACCAGACGCCGCCGCGCCGTGCCGGGATCTCCGGCGAGTAGGGCTTGCTCGACCTGTTGCGCCCACCGCTGTGCCGTCTCGACCCGGTGGCGTGCCTGCACAGCGCGAACGGTGAGCCACCCGGCAAGAGCAACCGCCACCAGGATGACAACCGAAACGACCAGCCAGGCGGTGCGAGGAAGCCTCACACAAACACGAGCGCGGAGTGCGGCCCGGTGATGCGCGGGTCGGCCGCGCCGGTCGCTCAGCCGCCGACGAAGGAAGCGTCGGCGCTCTGCGCCCAGCCGAGGAGAGTGTCAGAGGCTACGGGTGCGGTCCACATCGTGAACCAGCCGTCCGGGGTGACCGTCCAGACGAACGGCCCGCTCCACTGTGTCTGCCGGTCCAAGCCATAGCCAAAAGCCTGGCCGGTCACGATGGTGTACGCCGTACCGTCCGCCCAGGTCTGCGGGTCGGTGAAGTGTTCGGGAGCGACCTCTTCGGTCGCCGAGTCGACAGCCGTCGAAAGAACCCGGGGATAGTCGAGCCGCGTGCGCTCAACCGCCACCGGGGTTCCATCCGCCAGGCGAAGCCAGATGATGGCGTCGCCACGGACACCGCCGTCGGCGGCATCCGAGCGCACTGTCGTCGCGCCTGCCGGCAGCGCGGCCGAGACATCTCTTTGCAACTGGGCGAGCTGAGCGTCACTTGGCGCCGGGCTCGGCACCCGGTCCGTCGACGGACTGGGCGATGGGTGCGCGGCGGTGTAGGCGTCGAAGTCGCTCGGAGACAGCAACCACTTGGCACCGGTCGCGCCATTGGCATCGGTGGAGTTGCCGCCGTTGCTCGGCAGGACACGGTCCTCCCCTGACGGGAGCGCGTGCACGGCAGCAAGTGCGCCGCCGGCGACCAGCGTGAGGCCGACAGCCGCAGCGGCCGCATATCGAGTCCGCGCCCGCGTAGCCGCCCGCCGAACCCGGCCGGCCGAGTCGGGCCATCCGGGCATCGCCCACTGCGGGGCCTCGTGGGCCCGTTCGAAAGCTGACGTGAGTTCGTCGTCGAGCACATCGGTCATGGCAGGGCCTCCGCAGGGGGTCTGACGTCTTCATCGGTGTGGAGGACCCGGCGCAAGGTGCGCATGGCTTTGGCGGACTGGCTCTTCACCGTTCCGGGAGCACAGCCCATCGTCTCGGCGATCTCCGCCTCCGAGTAGCCCGCGTAGTAGCGCAGCACCACGACGGCCCGTTGCCGCGGCGGCAAGACCGCCAGCGCGCGAGCAAGCTCGTCCTGGTCGTCGTACGCCGCCTCAGGACGAGACGGGTCGACGACATCCACGCCCTCGGGCATGGCGGTCTCGCGTCGTAGCCGCCGCCACCAGGTCAGCTGCGTGGTCACCATCACGCGACGGACGTAGGCCATCGGCTGGCCGCGGTCAATCGATGACCATCGCCGCATCGTCTTGACCAGCGCGGTTTGCACGAGGTCATCGGCCCGGTGCCGATCGCCGGTCAGGACAACGCCGAAGCGCAACAGCTCAGGCAGCGCGCCCGCGACGAAGTCCTCAAACTCCTCCACGCCACCGAAACCCCCGGCAGGGGTGTTCGGTTGCCTCGAGGAGAAAATCAGTCGCGCTGGTCGGCGAGCTTGCCGCGCAGCTGCAGCACCGCCTTGGTGTGCATCTGGCAGATGCGGCTCTCGGTAACGCCCAGCACCTGACCGATCTCGGCGAGCGTCAGGCCCTCGTAGTAGTAGAGCGTGACGACGATCTTCTCGCGCTCCGGCAGCGTGTTGATCGCGCGCGCGAGCAGGTACTTCGTCTCCTCGGTCTCGAACGCCTGGACCGGGTCCTCGGCCTTGGTGTCCTCGAGGGTGTCGACCAGCGACAGCTTGTCGCCGCGCTCGCCGCCGACATTGAGCAGCTCGTCGAGCGCGACAACGTTGACGAACGAGACTTGGCTGAAGATCGTGTGCAGCTCGTCGAGGCTGATCCCGAGCTCTTCCGCGACTTCCGGCTCGGTCGGGGTGCGGTGCAACCGCGACTCGAGCGCGGCGTAGGCCTTCTCGACCTCACGGGCCTTGAACCGCACCGAACGCGGGATCCAGTCGATCGCCCGCAGCTCGTCGATGATCGCGCCCTTGATGCGGCTGATCGCGTATGTCTCGAACTTGATCGCGCGCGTGATGTCGAACTTCTCGATCGCGTCGATGAGCCCGAAGATGCCGTAAGAGACGAGGTCGGCCTGCTCGATGTTGGGCGGAAGGCCGACGCCCACTCGGCCGGCGACGTACTTGACCAGCGGCGAGTAGTGCAGGATCAGCCGCTCGCGCAGCTGGGCGTCCTTGGTCTCTTTGAACTCTTGCCAGAGGGCGGCGATCGCCGCGTCAACGGCAGCCGGGTCGGGCTTGATCTCCTCGTCGAGCAGGTCCACGTCGCCATCCCCCTTGCTGGCGGACGTCGACGCCCGCTCACGCTCGGGGGTGCGCCCGCTCATAAGTAGCCCTCAGCCGCTCGATGGAGACATGCGTATAGATCTGCGTTGTTGTGAGCGTAGCGTGACCAAGCAGTTCCTGAACGCTTCTCAGGTCAGCGCCACCCTCCAACAAATGGGTGGCTGCCGTATGTCGGAAGCCGTGCGGGCCGAGGTCGGGTACGCCGTCCACCGCCGCCAGGCGCTGGTGCACCAGGCGGCGGGCCGTGCGGGGATCCATGCGGCGCCCTCGGGCCCCGAGGAGCAACGCCGGCCCGCTGTCCGCTGTCGACCACACGGGACGGCCGTCGGCGAGCCAGGCATCCACCGCCCGCAGCGCTGGCTGTCCAACCGGCACAGTTCTCTCCTTGTTGCCCTTGCCGAGCACGCGGACGGTCTGGCGAGCCCGATCGACATCGTCGATGTCGAGCCCGCACAGCTCGCTTACCCGCGCTCCGGTCGCGTACAACAGTTCCAACACGGCCCGATCGCGTAGATCGACCGGATCATCAGTATTTTCGCCAGCGGCCTCGAGCACGGCCGCGGCTTCGTCCGGCCGCAGCACCTCGGGGAGTCGCCGATGCGGTTTCGGCGAGCTCAGCGCCGCGCCGCAGTCGGTGGGCAGCAGCCCGCGGCGCAGGGCCCATGCGGTGAACACCCGGGCAGCCGACGCGCGGCGAGCGAGCGTGGTCCGGCTGGCCCCCTGAGTGTGCAGCCGCGCGAGCCACGACCGAAGCGCGCGGATGTCGAGCTCGTCGAGCCGCTCCAACCGCAGGCGAACTGCGTGGTCGAGCAGGCTGGCGACGTCGCCCACATAAGCGCGGACGGTGTTGGGCGACAGACTGCGCTCAAGCGCGAGGTGGTCGCGGAAGCGCTCGAGGACGTCCTCGTATGCCGGGGGCAACGCAGGTGCCTGTTGGTGCTCGACGGTCATGACGGGTACCACGCTGGGCCGCGATGCTTGCGAGGTCAAGCACCGCCGCGCCGAGCGCCGTCACCCGATCGGGTGCACTTACCACCAGCCGAGCGCGAGCTGGTCGGCGTCGGGCCCCGTCCGTGCCTTGCGGTCCGCACGGCCGACCTGCGTCATCGCCCACCCGTCCTCGACACATTCGACGAGCCCGGCCGTGGCGAGCGCGGCAAGCGAGGCCGCCGCGACGTCCACGCTGACCCCGACCGTACGGGCGATGTTGGCGACCGGCACCCGCTTCTGCACGGGCACCCCGTCGAAGACGCGCGCGACCATCGGGCCGAGCAGGTCGCGTGTGCGTGCCGGTTCACTCGCATGTGGCGCGAGGTCGCCGATGTGGCCGCACTGCTCGACTACTTCCGCGGCGTTGGTCACCAGCACGGTGTCGGGTCGGTCGCGCAGCAGCCGATGGCACCCGCCGGACATCGCGCTCGTGATCGGCCCCGGAACCGCCATGACGTGCCGGTTGATGGCAGCCGCGTGGGCTGCGGTCGACCGTGCGCCGCTACGCAGCGCCATCTCGACGACGACCGTGCCCAGTGAGAGCGCCGCGATGATCCGGTTGCGGACAAGGAACCGCGTCCGCTGCGGCGACGAGCCGGGTGGATGCTCGGTGACGACCACGCCCTCGGCGCAGACACGGCTGTAGAGCTTGTGATGACCCTTCGGGTACGGAACGTCGATCCCGCACGCAAGCACGCCTACGGTGACTCCACCTGCGGCCAGCGCACCCCGATGCGCCGCGCCGTCGATCCCATAGGCGAGTCCGGAGACGACACCCCAACCGAGATCGGCAAGCTCAGCCGCCATCGTCTCTGCGACCAGGAGGCCGTAGTCGGTCGCGGTGCGCGTGCCGACGATGGCGATGGACCGACCGACGGCTTCGGCCAATGGCAGCTCACCCCGAACCCAAAGCCCGAGGCTCGATCGGCCGACCCAGTCCAGGTCGTTGAGCGGCGTCGGCCACTCCGAGTCGCCGGGTGCGACGAGCCGCGCTCCAATCTGAGCGGCGGCGGCCAGATCCTCGGCACCCGAGGCGCTGCTCAGTCGGTGCTGCAAGGCCGCGACGTCGACCTCGCCAATGCTGCGTCCGAGCCTGATGTCCTCGAGCGTCTGAACGACTCCGACGTCCGCAACGTGTTGGAGAAGCCCCGTGACCCCGGGCTCCACGACACGCATCAACGTCGCCCGCGCAACCCGCTCGTCATCAACGCTCATGCGGGTAGGCGCTCTTGGGTCGGGACGGAGAGACCGGCGCGCAATGCCAGCGCCTCTTCGACCTCGTCGGTTCCGGGAATGGCGCGACCGGCCAGGTCGGCCAACGTCCACGCGACCTTGAGGACGCGGTCAATGCCGCGCGTGCTGAGTTGATGGCGAGCAACTGCCTGATGCACCGGTCGTAACGCCGAGGCCGGCACGCGCCAGCGTCGACGCAGGATCGGCCCCGGTATCTCTCCGTTGGTGGACCACGGCGTTCCGGCGAAACGCGCACGCGCGCTTTCACGCGCGGCCGCAACGCGTTGAGCAACGACGGCGGTCGTTTCACCTGCAGCGCCCTCGTCGAGCACTGTTCGACTGACCGTCGACAGCATCACGGTCAGATCGATGCGATCGTGCAACGGTCCGGACAACCGACTCTGGTAGCGCAGCCGAACGGCCGGCGGGCAGATGCATCCGGAGACTGAGGGGTCACGCCCGCCGGCCGCGCACGGACACGGATTTGCGGCGAGCACTAACAGAAACCGAGCGGGATACGTCGCGATGCCGTGCGCCCGGGCGATGGTCACCTCGCCCGACTCGAGCGGCTGTCGCAGCGCGTCCAACGCCTTCGAGCCGAACTCGGGTGCTTCATCAAGGAACAGCACGCCCCGGTGTGCGAGAGACACCGCACCCGGCTGAGCGATCCCGCTGCCGCCACCGACCATCGCGGCGACGGTGGTCGAATGATGTGGCCCGAAGAACGGTGGCTTCGTGATCAGTGGACGACCGGGTGCGAGCCGCCCCGCGACCGAGTGAATCCCGGTCACGTCGAGCGCCTCCTCCGATGTCAGCGGCGGCAGGATTCCAGGCAGTCGCTCCGCCAACATCGTCTTGCCGACGCCCGGCGAACCGAGCAGCAACGTGTGGTGGTTGCCGGCTGCGGCAATCTCGATGGCGCGGCGCCCACGCTCTTGGCCGACCACATCGACGAGATCGGGCGGCTCGACGTCGGTAGGTGGCGGATCGTCGTCCGGCTCGACGTCGAGGTCGGCGTCCGACACGTCGCCCCGAAGCCAACCGCAGAGCTCGGGCAACGAACCCGCCGACAGGACTTTGATGCCGGGCACCAGCCGGGCCTCGCGAATGTTCCCGCGCGGAACGACGAAACAGTCGTGCCCGGCGCGTGCAGCGCCGATGACGGCCGGCAAGACGCCGGCGATCGGCCGGATGCGACCGCTGATGGCGACCTCCCCGAGCAGCACCAACGTCTCCAGTCGACCGAGCGGGACAGCTTCGGCGGCCCCCAGGATCGCGGCGGCAATCGCGAGGTCGAAGCCACTGCCCGACTTGGGCACCCCAGCGGGCGCCAGCCCGACGGTCAACCGACGCGACGGCCAGTCCTCGCGGGAGTTGCCGAAAGCCGAGCGCAGTCGGTGCTCCACGCCCTTGAGCACCCGGTCCGACAGCGCGGTGAGCGTGAAGTGCGGCAACCCCGAGCCGGCATGCGCCTCGACCTCGACGACGTGCGCATCGACGCCGACCAACGCAACCGAAAACGTTCGAGCAAGCGCCATCAGAACGCCGCCTTGATGTGCTCGACGACGGCCGCGCCGCGATCCGCACGGATGACGCTGACGACGTCGAAACGCACCTCGCCCATCCACGTCGACTGCTCTTGCAGCCAGAGATAGGCGAGCCGGCGCAGCCGTTCCTGCTTGCGATAGGTGACGGCTTCGCCCGGCAGTCCGAAGAGTGCGGATGACCGCGTCTTGACTTCACAGATGACCAGCACGTCGCGATCGCGCGCGACGATGTCGATCTCACCTTCCGGGCAGCGCCAGTTGCGTTCGACGATCTCGAGCCCGGCCTCGGTCAAATGACGAACGGCGACGTCCTCGCCGTACTTCCCGACCGCATCCTTCGCGCGCACCACGACCACCTCCGCCGCCACGGTGCAGGGAAGACTGCGGCGAAAGCTGCGCGAAGCGTCATCTGTGGACGCAGATCGGCGTGTGGACAGAAGCGGCGTTAGGCGCGGGTGTCGACTTCGCCGTCGGGCTTGCCGGGCGGAGCGTTGGCCGTGATGCGGACGGCGTCCACCTCGCCTGACTCCTCGCTGGTACCGGCAGCCGCTTGGACCGAGGGGACGGAGACACCCTTGGAGTCGCCGGGGGTCGGCACGCCGCCCGTGGTGTGTGCGGGCATCGTTGCGGCTCCGGCAGTGTTGGCAGCAGATCGCACGTCGTCGACCTCCATCGACCGAGGTGGCTCGCCCTGGTCACCCGGCGTCCGCGACGACCGCCCACCCCCGGGATCCGCGGACCCTCCATCGGAGGATTGAGGCGACTCTTGCGGGGTCGTCGCAATCGGCTCGTCCTTGCCCTGGTTGGGCGCAGGAGGCTGCGGCTCGCCCGTCGTGCCGCTTGCTGACTTGGTCAGGTCTTCGGCTCGTTCCTCGCTCACCTAGCTGGGATACCCGCTCACCCGCGCACGATGCGGGCGAAACGGTTAGGTCCGCGGCTCCCAGCTGAAAAAACGTACGGCGAGCAGTAGCCCCGCCACACCCCACACGGCCACGACAGCGACATCCGACCAGCGAAACTCGGTCCCGATGAACGCGGCTTGCATCCCCGCCGCGAAATGTCTGATCGGAAAGATACGCGAGATCCAGACGATCCAGGACGGGGTGTCATTGGTGAACGGGATGAAGATGCCGGACAGGAAAAGCAACGGCAGGATCGATGCATTGACAATCGCCGGCGAAGCATCGGCGTTGGGGATGACGGCAGTCAGCGCGAGGCCGAGCGCGCAAAACGCTGCACCACCGAGCAGCAGCATGACGATGCACTCCAGCAACGCAGTGCCGGTCGGCAGCTGTGCGTTGTAGGCAATCGTGCCGAACGTCGCCGTCAGCACGACGAGGAGAAAGGCAACGAGCATCGCGTGCACTACGTGGCTACCGAGGAACGAGCTGCTCGGCAGTGGCGTGCCATTCACACGTTTCAAGACTCCTGCATCACGTTGAAACGCGACGCCCATCGCGATGTTGTTGTAGCAAGCGCTGACGACACCGAACGTCGCCATTGCCGCCACGTAGTAGGTCGACAACCGCACGACCTTGGCACCGAGATGTACGTCGTCGTTCCCCAGCAGCGATGTGAAGATGACAAGGAACATCAACGGAAAGATGAACGTGAAGAACGCACGCGCCGGATTGCGCCAGAACGCCTTGTTGACATAGCGCAACTGCAACAACGTCAGTCGCCCCATCTGTGTCAACAGAGTCACGACGACTCCGTCAGTTGGAGATAGACGTCTTCCAGACTTGGGCGCATCACTTCCAGCCCTTCGAGGTCGAGGCCGTTCGACAGCGCCCAACCCGTAACGTCATGCAGCACCTGGACGGGATCGTCGACCGAGGCCTCCACGAATCCGTCCGCGTGAGTCGTAAAGCCCGCGGGGATCGCACGTCCGCCCGCCAGCCGGAACCGAATGCGCGCGGCCGCGCGATCGCGCAGGCCGAGACTCCCCGGCGGACCCGACGCGACGATCCGGCCCGCCGCCATGACCGCTACTCGATTGGCGAGGTATTGCGCCTCATCCATGTAGTGCGTCGTCAACAGGACGGTCTTCCCGAGCGCGGCAAGGTTCTTCACAACCTCCCAGGCTTCGCGGCGCGCGGACGGGTCGAACCCGGTGGTCGGCTCGTCGAGGAACAACATCTCCGGGTCACCCGCAAGCCCGATCGCCATGTCGAGTCGCCGCTGCTGCCCACCGGACATGTGTACGACGCGCTGATCGCGCTGCGCCATCAGTCCCACCAGCTCGATGACTTCGTCGACAGGACGGGGATGCGGGTAGTAAGCGGCATACATGGACACGGTCTCGCGGACGGTCAGATAAGGCTCGACGCCCGTCGACTGCAACACGATGCCGATCAGCGGCTTGAGCCGGGACCGCTCGCGCGCCGGGTCGAAACCGAGCACGCGCACCGAGCCACCGTCGCGCTGCCGGTAGCCCTCGAGGATCTCCACGGTCGTCGTCTTGCCAGCGCCGTTAGGACCGAGCAACGCGAAGATCTCACCGCGCCGGATGTCGAGGTCGACACCGCACACGGCCTGATGGCCGTCGTACGACTTCGTCAGTGCCCGCGCCTCGACGGCCGGCACCGCCGCCTCCCCCGCGGTCACGCTGGGCGGCCTACTCGCTCGGCATCTCGAGGTCGCTCTTCGCCAGCTCCTCGACGTTGACGTCCTTGAACGTCAGCACCCGCACGTTCTTGACGAAGCGGGCGGGTCGATACATGTCCCACACCCAGGCGTCCTGCATCGCGACCTCGAAATAGGTCTCGCCGCCGTCGCTGTGTTCCTCGAGCTTGACGTCGTTCGTCAGATAGAAGCGGCGTTCGGTCTCCACGACGTAGGAGAACAGCTTCACGACATCGCGGTATTCGCGATAGAGCTGCAGCTCCATCTCGGTCTCGTATTTTTCGAGATCCTCTGCTGACATCAGCACGCCTCCGGCATGACGCAACTCATCTCAGCCCGCGTACTCCCACTCGTCCTGCTCGGCTTCATCGTCCCCAGTCTGCCGGATGACAGCACCACGGACATTCACGTACGAAAAGCGGTGCTCCGGACATGGGCCGTGCGCACGCAAGGCGGCCTGATGCTCGGGCGTGACATAACCCTTGTGCTCATCGAACGCGTATGACGGCCAGCGTTCGTGCAGGTCGACCATGATGCGGTCCCGGGTGACCTTGGCGACGACGGACGCCGCGGCGATGCACGCGGCCACGCGGTCGCCCTTCCACACCGCGAGCCCCGGGACGTCGAGGCCCGGCACCGGGAAGCCGTCGGTGAGGACGTATTCCGGGCGGACCGCGAGCTGGGCGAGTGCGCGACGCATGCCCATCACGTTGCAGACGTGCAGGCCCAACCGGTCGACTTCGCCCGGCGGGATCACAACGGCGGTCCACGCAAGCGCCCGCCTGACGACCTGGGCGTAGACCCTCTCCCGGGCGGCGGGAGTCAGCAGCTTGGAGTCGGCCAGCCCCGGCACCTGGCCCCGCTTGCCCTCGGGCAGGATCACCGCACCGACGACGAGCGGGCCGGCGCAGGCACCTCGGCCGGCTTCGTCGGCCCCGGCGACGGGCCACAGCCCGCGGCGGGCCAGCGCGCGCTCGTAGCCGTAGATCCCGGCGTCCCGCCGGACTGTCGTGCTCCGCGCGTCAGAAAGCGCAGCTCCGCGCCTGTCGTCGATCCCGCCCATCACAGGCAGCGTACGACTAGCCGGCTAGCTGCGGACGGCGTCGCGGCGGCGGGAGTGCCGCCGGCGCAGGGAGCGTCGTACGAGCGTGATCGGGACCGCGCCGACGAAGCCCAAGGTGAGCGGGTTGACCGCAGCGCCGGCCAGTCCCGACTGGTGGAAGGTCGAGGGCACGGGGAGCGTCTTCCAGTCCGACGGCGGCCAGACGACCAGGAACGCCTTGCCGATGACGTTGCCGACGGGAATGGTGCCGTGCTCACCGTCGTCGATGTGGGCACGCGAGTCGGCGGACGCGTTGCGGTGGTCGCCCATCACCCACAAGCGACCCTTGGGCACGGTGACGTCGAAGTTGGTGTCCGACGGCTTGGCGCCGGGATAGAGGTAGGGCTCGTCAATCGCATGGCCGTTGACCGTGATGCGCCCTTGCGGATCACAGCAGACGACGTGGTCGCCGCCCACTCCGATCACGCGCTTGATGAAGTCTTTGCTGCTCGGCGCGGCGACGCCTAGTGCGGCGCCGATGTCGTGGAAGAAGTGCGCGATCGGGTTGCTCGGCGTGCCGCCGGTGAACTCGGGAGTGTCCTGCCATGACGGCGGACCCCGGAACACGATGATCTCGCCGCGGTGCGGGTCGCGGATGCGATAGACGAGCTTGTTGACGAGCACGCGGTCGTAGTGCTTGTCCGGCGGGCCGCCCTGCAGCGTGTTCTCCATCGACCCCGAGGGGATGTAGAACGCCTGCACCAGGAACGTCTTGATCAGCAGGGCCAGGACAAGCGCGATCAGGATGAGGAACGGCAGCTCTTTCAGGAACGAGCCGCGCCTGTGCTTCCTGGGCTTCTCATCCGGCGGCGGCTCTGGCGCCGGCGCATCTGTGTCGTCAGCGATCGGCGCTGCTGGCTCGCGCTCGTACGGCGTCGGCGTCGCTGCGGGCTCGCTGGTGTGCGGCGTCGCCTCCGGCTCACGCTCGTACGGCGCTGCCTCGTGCCCGTGCTCGTCAGGCGGCGGGGGCGGCTCGCCGTCATACGGCGTGGCCCTCGACTCGCCGTCATACGCCGTCGACGACGACTCAGCGGATATGGGCGACGACGGGCTCGGCGTCTCGTCGGGCGTGGTCACGGGTCGGGATTGACTCCGAAATCCTCAGCGCGCCGGCGTCGCGTCGCGCTTCTCCTTGATCTTCGCCTTCTTGCCACGCAGGTCGCGCAGGTAGTAGAGCTTCGCGCGCCGGACGTCACCACGCGTGACGATCTCGATGTGGTCGACGATCGGCGAGTGAACCGGGAACGTGCGCTCCACTCCCACACCGAAGCTCACCTTGCGGACGGTGAACGTCTCACGCACGCCGCCGCCCTGGCGACGGATGACAACGCCCTGGAAGACCTGGATGCGCTCCCGGTTGCCCTCGACGACGCGAACGTGCACCTTGACGGTGTCGCCGGGACGGAAATCCGGCACGTCACTGCGAAGCGACGCAGCGTCGATCGAGTCGAGGGTCTGCATCAGAAGTCCTTCATCTCTGGCGGGTGCGTCTCGCGGCCACAAACCGCGCGTAAACGTCGGCCATCCATGGTGCCACAGCCGAGCCGTCCGGCGGTAACAGCGCGGCTGTGTCCGCGCCCGGTTATCGCTCAGTCGAGCAGGTCGGGCCGGTTGAGCCGCGTCCGCGCTAGCGCCTGTTCAGCTCGCCACCGCGCGATCGCCGCATGGTCACCCGACAGCAAGACCGGGGGCACGTCGAAGCCCCTCCAGCTGGCCGGCCGGGTGTACGCGGGCCCCTCCAGCAGACCCTCCTGGAACGAGTCATCCCCTGGACTCGCCTCGTTGCCCATGAACCCCGGAAGCAAGCGGGCGACTGCCTCGATCATCACCGCGACGGCCACCTCACCCCCGGCGAGCACGTAGTCGCCGATGGAGACTTCGTCCACGGCCATCCGCGTGCGGGCGTAGTCCGCGACGCGGGCGTCGATGCCCTCGTAGCGCGACGGCGCGAAGATCAGCCACGGCTCGCCCACCCAGGCCGCGGCGTCCTGCTGGGTGAACGGGCGACCGGACGGCGTCGGGATCACCAGGCGCGGAGCCGGCGTCGCTGCGTCCGGCACCAGCGTGTCGAGCGCCTGACCCCACGGCTCGGGCCGCATGACCATGCCCGGACCGCCGCCGTACGGCGGATCGTCGACAGTGCGGTGCACGTCGTCGGTCCAGGTCCGCAGATCGTGGATTTCGATGTCCAGCAAGCCGGACTGCCGCGCCTTGCCCAGCAGCGACAGGTCCAGGACGGCGAAGTAGTCCGGGAAGATCGTGACAATGTCGATTCGGAGCGGCCGCGCCGCGGGGTCGATTCGGAGCGGCCGCGCCGCGGGGTCGACTCGGAGCGGCCGCGCCGCGGGGTCGACTCGGAGCGGCCGCGCCGCGGGGTCGATTCGGAGCGGCCGCGCCGCGGGATCGTTCTTCACAGCTCGAACAGCCCCTCCGGCGGGTCGACGACCACGCGTCTCGCGGCCAGGTCGACGGTCGGGACGATGTCGTGCACGAACGGCACGAACGCTTCGGTCCCGTCGGGGCGTCGTACGACGAGAAGCGGTACCCCGGGAGGGTGGGCTACATCGTCAACCACGCCGAGAACGGTTCCGTCGACGGACACCACGTCCAGCCCGGCGAGGTCGTGGTCCCAGAACTCATCCGGCTCGGTCGGCGGGCTGGTCGCGGAGTCGACCGTCAGCAGGAGGCCACGCAGCGCTTCGGCAGCGGTGCGGTCGACGACCCCGTCGAACGTGACGAGCAGCCGACCGGAATGCCACCGGGTGCTGACCACAATCAGCGGCGCCGCACGCGGCGGGTCCGTGTCCAGCTGCACGCCGGACGCGAAGCGGACGTCGGCCGCGTCCGTGCGCACGTCGACGGACACCTCGCCACGGATGCCATGGGCTCGCGCAATGCGACCCACGACGAGCTGGACCATGGCTCTCTCTCACCGCCACCCGTTGCCGAGGCGCGGGACTAACGCACCTCGTCGACGTCGACGAGGTCCACCCGGATGCCGCGACCGCCCAGCGCCGTGATGACGGAGCGCAATGCGCGCGCCGTACGGCCCCCGCGCCCGATGACCTTGCCCAGGTCGTCGGGATGCACCCGGACCTCGAGGACCTGACCGCGCCTCAGCTGGCGACGGTCGACTCGCACCTCGTCCGGGTGATCGACGATCCCGCGGACGAGGTGGTCAAGCGCTTCTTCGAGCATCAGCTCTCGGTGGGAGGCGTCTCGACCGGCTCATCGCCGGAGGTCTCGGACCGCGCATCAGGGTCCGGCGTGGCCGCGGCGGGTTCAGCCGGTGCCGCCTCCGCGCCGGGTTCAGCCGGTGCGGCATCCGGCTCGGCGGCCGGCGCCTCGGCGGCTGCGTCGCTCGGAGCCTCTTCGGCAGCCGGCGCCTCGGCCGGCGCGGCCTTCTTCGCCGCGGTCTTCTTGGCGGGCGCCGGCTCCTCGTGCGTCTCCTTGGCGGCCGCTTCGAAGATCGCCTTGCGGTCCGGCCGCGGCGCGGCGGTCTTCACGCCTTCCGACGGCGCGGGCTGGCCCTTGAACTTCTGCCAGTCGCCGGTGACCTTGAGGATCGCGGTGACGGGCTCGGTCGGCTGTGCACCGACGCCGAGCCAGTACTGCGCGCGCTCCGAGTCGACCTCGATGAGCGACGGGTCCTGCTTCGGGTGGTACTTGCCGATGGTCTCGATGACGCGGCCGTCGCGCTTGGTGCGCGAGTCGGCGACGACGATGCGGTAGTACGGCGCGCGGATCTTGCCCAGGCGCATGAGTCGGATCTTGGTGGCCACGAGTGTGGAATCTCCAGGTGTGAACGCGGTGGGTGCCGGTCACGCGCGTGGGGTTGCGCGTGGCGATGCCCCGGGGACTACGTCATACGCCGGTGAGAGGGTCCGCCGTACGCCGAGTGCTCTTGAACATTCTGCCAGAGAGTCACCGGAGAGGGAGTTGGCCAGCCTTCCAGACGTCCCGCAGTGCCAGCGGCATCACGACGAGCACCCAAAAGCCGGCGCCGCCCCAGACGAACGGATCAGCGAGGCCGCCGACGATCATCAGCGGGAGCGGCAGCAACAGCGCCAGCGTCAACAGCACGCGTCCAGTGGGGCCGAATGTTGTCGGCGTCTTGCGCCAGCGCGTACGACGGACGGCCGGTGGCAGTGGCAGCGCGGCAACGCCGTTGGCCGCCGGCATCGCCGACACTGCCCACACGAAACTGCTCTGCGCGCTCTGCGCGACGCCGTCCTCCACGCTTCCAAGATCGGCATCGGGCGAGCCGGTGTTGAGCCACCGCGGAGGGCCTAAATGACGGGTGGGGGGTGGGGAAAGAGATTCAGTCCTTTTCGTCCGGTGGCAGCTTGAGGTTCGAGAGGTCGGCGCTGAGGCCCGGCGGCAGCTTCATGCCCGGCGGCAGCTGAAGCGCCGAGGGGTCGAAGCCGGCCGGCAGGGCCCCGGGCATTCGCGGGGCGACCGGCCGCGCGGTCTTGCCGGTTTTGCCTTTCTTGCCCTTCTTCGCGGCTCGCTTGCCGGCGCGGCGCAGGCCGGGAAGGCTCCCGGCCATCTGCTTCATCATCTTGCGCGCTTCGAAGAACCGGTCGACGAGCTGGTTGACCTCGGTGACCGTCACCCCGGATCCGCGGGCGATCCGCAGCCGGCGGGAGCCGTTGAGGATCTTGGGGTCCTGACGTTCGCTCGGGGTCATCGAGCGGATGATCGCGGCGATGCGGTCGAGGTCCCTGTCGTCGATCTGGCTGATCTGGTCCTTGATCTGACCCATCCCGGGCAGCATGCCGAGAAGGTTCCCGATCGGGCCCATCCGGCGGACCATCATCATCTGGTCGAGGAAGTCCTCGAGCGTGAGCTCTGTCGGACCGAGCATCTTCTCGGCCATCCGGGCGGCTTCGTCCGCCTCGAACGTCTTCTCGGCCTGCTCGATGAGGGTGAGGACGTCGCCCATCCCGAGGATGCGTGAAGCCATCCGCTCGGGGTGGAAGACGTCGAAGTCGCCGAGCTTCTCCCCGGTCGACGCGAACATGATCGGCCGGCCGGTGACGTTCGCGACCGACAGCGCGGCACCGCCGCGGGCGTCACCGTCGAGCTTGGTGAGGACAACGCCGCTGAACCCGACGCCATCCCGGAACGCCTCGGCGGTGGTGACGGCGTCCTGACCGATCATCGCGTCGACGACGAACAGCGTCTCGTCCGGCTGCACCGCATCGCGAATGGCAGCCGCCTGCGCCATCATCTCGGCGTCGATGCCGAGTCGGCCGGCGGTGTCGACCACGACGATGTCGTGTCCCATCCGGCGGGCGTGCTCAACACCCGAGCGCGCGACCTCGACCGGGTTGCCGACGCCATTTCCGGGCTCAGGGGCCCAGACGTCGACCCCCGCCTGCTGACCGACGACCTGAAGCTGCTGGACCGCGTTCGGTCGCTGCAAGTCGCTGGCGACCAGCAGCGGGACGTGCCGTTGCTCCTTGAGCCACCGGCCGAGCTTGCCGGCGAGCGTGGTCTTACCGGTTCCTTGCAGGCCGGCGAGGAGGACGACGGTCGGCGGGGTCTTGGCGAGATTGATCGGCCTGGCTTCACCGCCGAGGATGCCGACGAGCTCCTCGTTGACGATCTTGATGACCTGCTGCGCCGGGTTCAGCGCCTGCGACACCTCGACGCCGCGGGCGCGCTCCTTGATGGCAGCGATGAACTCCCGAACAACTGGCAGCGCGACGTCGGCCTCGAGCAGCGCGATGCGGATCTCGCGCGCGGTCGCGTCGATGTCGGCCTCGGACAGCCGGCCCTTGCCGCGCAGCGAGGTGAAGACCGACTCGAGCCGGTCCGAAAGCGTCTCGAACATGAGACGGCCAGCCTACGTGTGAACAACCCCTGGCGAACTTCGTGCGGAAATCGGACACGCCGCCGCGGCGGCTGTCCGATTCAGTGCACGAAGTTCGCAACAGGACGGGCGGGTTCGACCTCGACGCCGCCGCCGGCGTACATCTCCTCGATCCGGGAGGCATAAGTGGCGAGCACGCCCCGCCGCTTGAGCTTCATCGTCGGCGTGAGCAGGTCGGTGTCGGGCAGCCACTCTTCCCCGAGCAGCACGAACCGGCGGATGTGCTCGACGGTCGACAGCCGCGCGTTGACATCAGCGACGTCAGCGGACAGTTGGGCCAACACATCCGGGTCGTGTGCGATGTCGGCGAGCGAGCGACCCGGGAAACGAACGGCGGCCGAGTCCGGGTCGATGGTGAGAAGCCCCACGAGATAGGGGCGGCTGTCACCGACCGCCATCGCCTGGCCGACGAGCGGGATCGTCTTCAGCGCGGCCTCGATGTTGGCCGGCGACACGTTCTTGCCGCCGGCCGTGATGATGAGCTCCTTCTTCCGATCGATGATCTTGAGGTAGCCGTCCGCGTCGAACTCGCCGATGTCACCGGTATGCAGCCAGCCGTCCTCGTCGAGCGCTTGGCGCGTGCGCTCCGGGTCGTCGAGATAGCCCTTGAACACGATCGCGCCGCGGCACAGCACCTCGCCATCGGGTGCCGTGATGACCTCGGTCTCGGGGTAGGCACGCCCGACGCGCCCGCTCTTCACGAGACGCGGTTCCCAGGTCATGCCGCCGGTGTTCTCGCTCATGCCGTAGATCTCGCTCATCTCGATCCCGATGTCGCGCAGGAAGTCGATGACCTCCGGTGGGATCGGTGCCGCGCCGCTGAACGCGATCGCGCAGTCGTCGAGACCGACGACAGCGCGCAGGGGCCGGAACGCCACTTCCTCGACGAACTCCCATGTGGCGGCGAGTTCGGCGGGTAACTCCTCTCCGTTTGCACGCAGCGTCTGCACCTGGCGACCGACCTCGAGCGCGTCAGCGAACCGCGCGCGATCCTCGTCGGGTCGCGCCGCAACAGCGGCCTGGATACCTGCGGCGAGCTTCTCCCACACCCGCGGTGGTCCGAACATCTGCGTGGGACGAACCGCGACCAGGTATGCGCCGAGCTGTGCGATGTCGGGACACGGTGTCACCACCGCGCCGTGCAGCAGGTGGTTGTAATGACTGACGTTGCGCTCGGCGACGTGGGCCATCGGGAGATAGGACACGAGCCGGATCTGCAGTGGATCCTCGTCCGGATCCATGTAGTGGATGAGGCCCTTGTATGCCGCGAGCATGTTGACGTGGTCGATCATCACGCCCTTGGGGGGACCGGTGGTCCCCGACGTGTAGATGACCGTCAGCAGCTGGGTCGGTTCGGTCTCCTCCGCCGCCTGGCGGATGTCGACAGCAGGACCGGCGAGGAGGTCGTCATACCGGCGACATCCTTCGGGAGGGTCGCCGACGACGATGACCGAACGCAGCGTCGGCGTGTCAGCGGCCAGCACGCGGTCGACGAAGTCGCCGTCTTCGGTGATGGCGGCGACGGCCTTGCAGTGACCGACGAGATAGCTGATCTGCTCCGGCGACGACGAGTTGTAGATCGAGATCGGGGTGGCGCCGAGGAGGAGGACCGCAACGTCAGCGGCATGGAACTCGCGCCTGTTGCGCAGCATGAGAACGACACGGTCGCCGCGTCCGACGCCGAGCTCGCGAAGTCCACCGGCGAAGCGTGCGGCAGTGTCCGCATACTCTCGCCAGGTCCAGGTCGTGCCATCAAGCTCGCGAAAGGCGATCGCGTCGGGATGTGTGTCGAGATGGTGAACCAGGCCGTCGAGCACGTTGCGAAAGTTCATCTGCGCACCGTACGACGCCGCGACCACGCCATGCACCAGATGGTGGTGCACGCGTCGTGACTTCGCCATTGGCAGGTCGCGTCATCATCGCGGCCGGCGAGGGTGAGCGGATCGACGCAGTTGTCGCCGCGCTCCTCGACGGAGATGCGCTGGTCGCCGTCGTTGCGCAACGCACATCCGCTTCGCACGCACCGGCGTGGTTCCGGGTCGACCCGACAGATCCTGAGGTCTGGCAACGCGTTGTCCCCCATGTTGAGCAACGGCTAGGGCCGATTGACGCCGCGGTGACGACCGCGGACGTGCATGAGCTTGTCAGCGGGCTTCTCGAAACGGACATGCGCCGGCGAGGTCATGGTGCGGTGATCGATGTCGACGCAGCACTCGACGCGGCGGATGTGGTCAGGTCGTTGGGGAACACGCACTGAGCAACCGCGCCTCGAGCTCACGGCGACGCTGCGGATCGTCGACTGCGCGCCCATCGGCTTCGACCAGATAGAAGGCGTCCACAACTTCGGCGCCAAGCGTGCTGATCCGTGCCGACCGCACATCGAGCTCCGCATCAGCGAGCGCCTGGGTGAGCCGATAAAGCAGTCCGACGGAATCGTGGGCGCGCACTTCGACCACCGTGGCCGTTTGCGAGGCACCGTCCATCCAGACAATGCGTGCTGGCACGGCATGTCCTTCGGAGCGCTGATAGGCACGCTCCCGTTCCGCGAGGTGTGCGGCGATCGGCAGCGCGTCCTCGTAAGCGCGCCGGACGTCCGCGCGCAGTTTGTCCCAGTCCGGCGGCGAACCGAACCTCGGCGTGACGTCGAAGACAGTGACGGCGGTAGGGCCGACGGAGGTCGCCGTGGCCGCGCGGATCGTCAATCGATGCAGCGCGAGCACGCCGGACCAGCGCCATAGCAAGCCAGGACGGTCCGGCGCGACGACTGTCACTCGGTCGCCGTCGACATCGACGGCAAGCGCACCTTGCCGAGCCAGGTCGCGCTGACGGTCGTCGAGCACGTCGGGCGCGGATTGCGCCGTGCCGGTAAGGACCGCCGACGTTCGACGGACCAGATCGGCGATCAGCGACGACTTCCAGTCCCCCCAAGCGGCAGGCCCAGTCGCGAGCCCGTCGGCTTCTGTGAGCGCATGCAGCAGTTCGAGGGTGTCGCGATCGCCGACGGCATCGGCGACAGCTTGCACGGTCATCGGGTCGTCCAGGTCGCGACGGGTAGCCGTGTCCGGCAGCAGCAAGTGGTGACGAACGAGCGTCACAAGAACGTCGATGTCAGCAGCCGGCAGGCCGAGACGAGCGCAGATCCGCGGCACGACCTCGACACCGGCGTCGGTGTGGTCGCCGGGCCAGCCTTTGCCGATGTCATGCAACAGCGCCCCGAGCAACAGCAGGTCGGGCCGTGCGACCCGTCGGGTGAGGTTCGCCGCCTGTGCAGCCGCCTCGACGAGATGGCGATCAACGGTGAAGCGATGCACGGCGTTACGTTGCGGCTTGCAGCGCACCTGCTGCCACTCCGGAATGAGCCGCACGAACAAACCCGCCTGGTCGAGCGCCTCGATGACAGCGACGGCATTGGCTCCCGCGCCGAGCAGTGCGACAAACGCATCGCGAGCGGATCGTGGCCATGGCTCGGCCAACGGCAACGACGTTGTCAGCCGGTCTGTCGTGTGCGGGGCGATCGGCAAGCCGTCTTGTGCCGCAGCCGCGGCAACACGCAAGAGCAAGGTTGCATCGTTCGTGGGGTCGGCGTCACGAGCGAGAACGACCTCGCCGTCTTGCTCCACCACGCCATCGGCGAGCGGACGTCGTACCGGCTGTCGCTGTCGCCATCGACGCGCGGGACGAAGCGCCACGCGGACGCGGCGCCAGGTCTCGTCAGCGGCGAACGCGATCGCTCGACCCGCCTCGGACACATCGCGCATGAGGGCATCCGCACCGGGAACGTCGAGTGCAGCCGCGACCGGACCTTGCTCCTGCAGGACCAGCCGGTCCGACGGACGAATGGAGCGACGGTGCAGCTCACCACGTACGTCCAGCAGCCGCTCGTATGACGCTTCGACGCGCCCCCACGGCGCCTCGGCCAGCCATGTCGCAGCGATCGCGCGCAGGGCCTGTACGTCGCGCAGACCGCCGCGAGCGTCCTTCAGGTCGGGCTCGAGAAGGAACGCCAGCTCACCGCTCGCTTCCCAACGTGACGTCGTCGCTTCGGCGAGCTCAGGCAGGCGCTTGCGCGCGTCGCGCCGCCATTGCGCGAACACCGTCGCGCGCAGCTCGTCGGTCAGCGTGGAGTCGCCGGCAACATGCCGCGCGTCGAGCAGTCCGAGTGCGGCTTTGAGATCGGCCCCCGCGACTGCGGCGGCCTCGCCAACCGTGCGGACCGAATGATCGAGGCCGATGCCCGCGTCCCAGAGCGGATACCAGAGCGAGTCCGCAACGCTCTTGACGTCGCTGCGACCCCGATGCACGAGCACGAGGTCGAAGTCACTGCCGGGCGCGGGATCCATCCGGCCATAGCCGCCGACGGCAACGAGGGCAACGTCGTCCGTGTCACCGAGCCGCGTGGCCAACCACTTGTCGGCGACATCGACGAGCGCAGCTCGCAGCGCTGCGCCGGTCAGGTCCTGCCGGTCGAGCAACTCTTGTCGAGCGCCCCGCAGCTCCTCAGAGGGCGTCTGGTCCACGTTCACCTGTGCGAATGCGTATCAGCTCGTCGACAGATGTCGTCCAGACCTTGCCATCGCCGATCTGTCCGGTGCGGGCCGCGTCGACGATGGCCTCGACAACGCGTACGACGTCGCGGTCGTCGACGACCAGCTCGATGCGCACCTTCGGGACGAAGTCGACGACGTATTCGGCGCCGCGATAGACCTCGGTGTGTCCCCGCTGCCGCCCATGTCCTTGCACTTCGCCGACGGTCATCCCGGCGACGCCGATTGCGTGCAGCGCTTCCTTGACGTCGTCAAGCTTGAACGGCTTGATGACCGCGGTGACCAGTTTCACGGGACCAACCTCTCAGAAGCCGGCCTGGCCGGCGCGCATGCTGGCGAAGTCGTACGCAGATTCGGCGTGGATCGCCGTGTCGAGTCCTTGCACTTCGACCGCGTCGGTGACGCGCAGTCCGACCGTGCGTTGCACCAGCTGCGCGATCAACCATGTGCCCGTGAAGGCCCAGGCGATCGTCACAAGAAGTGCCAACGCCTGGACACCGAGCAGGTACGGACCGGCGCCGGTGACGAGCCCTTGATGTGTGATGGCACCGTTGACCGCCTTGGTGGCGAAGATGCCGACGAGCAAGGTGCCCGCCAAGCCGCAGGCGCCGTGGACGCCGACAACGTCGAGCGAGTCGTCATACCCGAAGCGGAACTTCACGCGCACCGCCAACACACCAACGACTCCCCCAACTAAACCGATCACCATCGCCGCCATGCTGTTGACGAAACCGCATGCCGGTGTGATGGCGACCAACCCACAGACTGCGCCGGACGCAGCACCGAGCGTCGTCGCATGTCCGGTCTGCCATCGCTCGACGACGAGCCAACCGATGACACCGGTACAGGCAGCGAGCTGGGTGCCGATCAACGCCTGCGCGGCCAACCCGCTGGAGCCGAGCGCCGAACCCGCGTTGAACCCGAACCAGCCGAACCACAGGATGCCTGCACCCATCACGGTCAACGGCAGCGAGTGGGGCGCCATCGCCTCCCGCGGCCAGCCGCGGCGTACACCGAGCACGAGGGCAAGCGCCAGCGCCGACGCACCGCTGTCGACCTCGACGACGTTGCCGCCGGCGAAGTCGAGCACGCCGCGTTGCGCCAGCCAGCCGTTCGGGGAGAACACCCAATGCGCGATGGGGGCGTAGACGACCAACGTCCAGATCGCGGCGAGCGCCAGAAAGCCGTTGAAGTGCATCCGGTCCGCGCCGGTGCCGGTCAAAAGGGCTGCGGTGATGACGGCAAACATCATTTGGAAGGCAGCGAACGCCAGCGGCGGAACCGAAAGGTCGAGCCCGGGCACTGCCAACTCGGGATGCGCGAGCCCGGCGAGATGCAGAGTGCCGATGAAACCGCCACCGGCGTCCGGTCCGAAAGCCAGTGAGTATGCCGCCACTGCCCAGACCACGCTGACCACGGCGATGCACGCGAGGTTCTGAACCAGGATGGAGAGCACGTTCTTGCTGCGGACCATCCCGCCGTAGAACAGCGCGAGCCCTGGTGTCATGAAGAGCACCAGGGCTGCGCTGCCGAGAACCCATGCGGTGTCGCCGGCGTCGATATGCATGGCGGGGAGATTACAAAGCGTCTGGTCCTCTCTCGCCGGTGCGCACCCGGACGAGGTCATCGACGGGGGTGGTCCAGACTTTGCCGTCACCGATCTGACCCGTCGACGCCGCCTTGACGATGACGTCGACCACGTCCTTGGCATCGTCGTCGGCAACGACGACATCGAGGCGCACTTTGGGAACGAAGTCCACCGTGTACTCCGCACCGCGATAGACCTCGGTGTGGCCACGCTGCCGCCCATAGCCGCTGACCTCGGCAACCGTCAGGCCCTGGACGCCGAAGGTTTCCAGCGCTTCCTTCACGTCGTCGAGCTTGAAGGGCTTGATGACTGCGGTGACGAGCCTCATGCGGACGCCCCTTCCGTGACGGTCGCGGTTGGGTGCGCTGCGCGTTGTCCGGGCGAGAAACCGCCCGCGGCAACACCGCCGAAGTCGTATGCCGTCTCCGCGTGCAGCACGGTGTCCATGCCTTCGAGCTCTTCGTCCCGGGTGATCCGCAGGCCCATGACGAGGTCGATCACCTTGGCGAGGATGAACGTCGCGACGAACGAGTAACCGACTGCGGCGCCGACCGCCGTTGCCTGCAGTCGCATCAAATGCCAGCCGCCGCCGTAGAACACGCCATCCAGGCCAATGCCGGTCGCCTTGGTTCCGAGGAATCCAATGAGCAGAGCCCCCGCGACGCCCCCGACGAGGTGGACGCCGACGACGTCGAGTGCATCGTCGTACCCAAGCTTGTATTTCAACAGCACGGCGAGCGAACACAGCGCGCCGGCGATGAAACCGAGCAGGATCGAACCGGCGGGGCTGACGAAGCCGGCCGCGGGCGTAATGGCGACGAGCCCGGCGACCGCACCCGAGGCCGCGCCGAGGGTCGTAGCGTGCCCGTCGCGGAACTTCTCGACGACGATCCAGCCAAGCATGGCCGCCGCGGTCGCCGTGTTGGTGTTGACGAACGCGTAGCCGGCAAGGTTGTTGGCACCCAGGGCCGAGCCGGCGTTGAAACCGAACCAGCCGAACCACAGCAGACCCGCGCCGAGCAAAGTGAACGGCAGGTTGTGCGGGCGCATCGGGTCTTTCTTCCACCCGAGCCGCTTGCCGAGCACGATCGCCAAGGCAAGGCCAGCGGCGCCGGCATTGGCATGGACGACCGTACCGCCGGCGAAGTCTTCAGCGCCCTTCTTGAACAACCAACCCTCGGGTGAGAAGACCCAGTGCGCGATCGGCGCGTAGACGACGAGCAGCCAGATGCCGATGAACAGGCAGTAGGCGCCGAACTTCAGCCGGTCGGCTGAGGCGCCGGTGATCAGAGCGGGCGTGATCACCGCGAACATCAGCTGGAAGGCCACGAACACCAGCGGCGGGATCGTCTGCGCGAGCGGGCCCTGATAGCCCGCTACCTGCTCCCCCATGTGCCCCAGCCCGAACTGGTGCAGGTCACCGGCGAAGCCACCGAAGACGCCGTTCTTGCCGAACGCCAGGCTGTAGGCGATCGCGACCCAGAGCACGCTCACGATGCCGATGGCGACGTAGTTCTGCATCAGCATGCCGAGGACGTTCTTGCTGCGGACCATCCCGCCGTAGAAGAACGCCAGCCCAGGTGTCATGAGCAGCACCAGCGCGGCGCTCGCCAGCACCCACGCCGTGTTGCCCGTGTCGATGCTGCTGAAGTCGAATGGCACGTGCTCTCCCGCCCGTCAGAGGCGCTATTCCGCGCCTGTTCGGACGAGAGTCCCGGATCGACGTTGCCACGCCGCGAAACCACGGTTTCGCGTCTGTCACGAAACGTTACGGCTGTGTTTCCGAGCGATGTCGCAAATCGGACAGTCTGTCGTGGTTCTTTGAGAGTTGGCCCTTCTTAGCTCGTGAACCGCAGGCGCAGCCAGGTGCCCGCGTCCGCGGCGACTCCGTTGCCACCTCGGAACTCCGCGCGTAAGCGGTAGGGCACGCCGCTGACGTGCGGCGGCTGCAGCTGAGCGATCACTTCGCCGTCAGCGTTGGTGCGGATCGCGTCCGACCCGCAGCCGGAGACCGCGGCGTTGTGCCACGCCCCGCTCGAGCGGCGCTGTGCCCGCATGACGATGCACGCGCCCTTGTATTCGGGCTGCAAGTGGATGAAGACGTTGACGCTGGCGCTGCGGCGATAGAGCCGATATCCGTCGCGGTTCCCGTAGCCGCCGCGCAGCTGTGCGTCGATGACGCCGCGAACCGAAACGGTCACGATCGCATTTGCCGGGGCGTAGACGCTGTCCCCGGCGAAGGTCGCGATGAACGTCGTACGGCGGTCGACCTTGTGGTCGGCAGCGCGATCCCCGTTGGCGTCGACCGCTCCGCTGGCGAACTGCTGGCGGGACTGCTGGTAGGGCTTCGCATAGAGCGTGACCGTGCGCTCGGTCGTCGGCGAGCCCAGATGCGCGGTGACGTGCACGTTGCTGCCGGCGTCGGCGGTTGTCGGCGTCGCCGAGATGGACAGGGCGGTCGGTTTGCCGGCCACCTGGGCCTGGACATCAGTCGTCGCCGCGCCCCCGTCCGCGCTCAGGTGGTAGGTGACAGTCCCCCGCACCGGCGGCGTGTCGCTGACGGTGAAATTGCCCTGATCATCTGTCATGACCGGCATACCGACCGGCGTGCCGCTAGCCGATGAGTCGTCCCGGGTCACCGTGACGGTGGACATCGCCGTCGACGCCCCGGTCACCTGGCCCTGGATGGTGAGCGTCTGCCCGACCACCGGGTGCGCCGTCGTGACGTGGGCGGTGATCGCCTCGCTGGCAGCGCCCGCGGCTGAACCCGTGCCGATGACCAGCGCCGCGAGACCGCACGTCACGAGCGCACGACGATGCCGGCGGGCCGTACCTCGCACGTCAGGCCGCCGCTTCGGCGGGGTCGCCAAGGAGCGCGTCGACGAACGTCTCCGGATCGAACGGCGCCAGGTCGTCCGCACCCTCGCCCAGACCGACGAGCTTCACGGGCACGCCGAGCTCGCGCTGCACGGCGATGACGATGCCGCCCTTGGCGGTGCCGTCGAGCTTGGTCAGCACGATCCCGGTTACGTCGACGGCCTCGCCGAAGACCTTCGCCTGCACGAGGCCGTTCTGGCCGGTGGTCGCGTCGAGCACGAGCAGCACCTCGTCGACTGAGCCCTGACGCTCCACCACGCGCTTGATCTTGCCGAGCTCGTCCATCAGTCCCTGCTTGGTGTGCAGGCGGCCAGCGGTGTCGACGAGCACCGCGTCGGCGTTCTCCTCGGCGGCTGCCTTGACCGCGTCGAACGCGACGCTGGCCGGGTCGGCGCCCTCGGGTCCACGCACGACCGTGGCCCCCACGCGCCCGGCCCACGTGGCGAGCTGGTCGGCAGCGGCGGCGCGGAAGGTGTCAGCCGCTCCGAGTACGACGTGCCGCCCGTCACCGACGAGCGCACGTGCGAGCTTGCCGCACGTCGTGGTCTTGCCGGTTCCGTTGACGCCCACCATCAGCAGGACAGCTGGACGTCGCTCGTCCGCTGTTGCGTGCGCCACCGTGTGCAGCGTCCGGTCGAGGTCGCTACCGATCGCGACGAGTAGCTGGTCGCGCAGGAGGGTGCGCACTTGGTCCGGCGTACGAGCGCCGAGCACCTTCACCTGAGTCCGCAGGTTCTCGACGATCTGCTGCGTCGCGCCGACGCCGACGTCGGCGGTGAGCAGGGTCTCTTCGACCTCGTCCCAGGTGTCATCGTCGATGGTGTCGCGGGAGAGCAGTGTCAAGAGGCCTCGGCCGAGCGAACCCTGCGACCGCGCAAGTCTGGACCGCAGCCGCACCATCCGCCCCGCCGAAGGCGGCGGCACGTCCACCTCAGCAGCGACTGGCTCCTCGACCACCGGCTCCGCAGTGACCGTCTCCGGGGCCGGAGGCGCCGCGACGGTCGGTTCAGGTGCCGGAGGCGCGTCGACCGACGTCTTCTGCGCGGGTGGCGCCGGCGGCGGTGGGATCTCCACGGTTGGCGTCGGTGGCAGCTCCCGTCGAGTCGGCGCCTTCAGAAACGCAACGAAGGCGGCGACGAGAAAAACGCCGAGAACGATGCCAAGGACCACGAATTCCACGGGGCCCAAGGCTACCGAGGTGACTCAGGCGGGCTCGTGCTCCCGGAGACGCTGGCTGATGACCTGAGTGATGCCGTCACCGCGCATGGAAACGCCATACAGGGAGTCGGCGACCTCCATCGTCCGCTTCTGGTGCGTGATGATGATCAGCTGGGACGTCGCCTTCAGATCGGCGAGCAGGTCGACGAGCCGGGACAGGTTGCGGTCGTCGAGGGCTGCCTCGACCTCGTCCAGGACGTAGAACGGCGAGGGGCGGGCCCGGAAGATCGCCACGAGGAACGCCACGGCCGTGAGCGAGCGCTCGCCACCGGAGAGCAGCGAGAGGCGCTTGACCTTCTTGCCGGGCGGCCGTGCCTCGACCTCGACACCCGAGGTCAGCAGGTCATCCGGATCCGTGAGCACGAGCCGGCCGGAGCCGCCGGGGAACAGCACGCTGAACACCTGCTCGAACTCGCGCTCGACGTCGGCGTAAGCCGCGGCGAAGATCTGCTCGACCCGCTCGTCGACCTCCTTGACGACGGTGAGCAGGTCGCGGCGAGATGCCTTGAGGTCTTCGAGCTGGTCGGCCAGGAACTTGTGCCGCTCCTCGAGCGCGGCGAACTCCTCCAGCGCCAACGGGTTGATCTTGCCGAGAAGCGTCAGGGCACGCTCAGCCGCCTTGAGGCGCTTCTCCTGCTCCTCCCGCACGTATGGCGCCGGCTCCGCCCCCGGAGGTGCGTCTGCGGCCGGCGGTATCGGAAGCTCCGGGCCGTATTCCGCGACGAGGGTGATCGGATCGATGCCGAACTCCTCGGCGGCGCGGTCTTCGAGCGCCTCGATGCGCAGCCGTTGCTCGGCTCGCGCCACTTCGTCGCGGTGCACGGCGCCGGTGAGGGCGTCGAGCTCCCCCGCCAGCTCGCGGCCGCGGCCGCGCACGGACAGCAGTTCGCCCTCCCGAACCGTACGCGCCTCCTCAGCGGCTGCGCGCTCCGTCGCGGCGAGCTCCAACGAGCCTTCCAGGCGCCGCAGCGCCTCCAGCGCGACCGCATGCACGGCGGCCGCCACAACGACCTCCCGAGCCCGGCGCTCGCGCGCCGCTGCGGCCCGTTCCCGCGCCTGCCGCTCGGCAGCGGCCGCAGCTTCCAACGACTGCGCACGAGCGGTGAGAGCCTGCGTGCGCTCCTCGCCGGTACGGACGGCTAGCCGAGCCTCGACCTCGCTCGCGCGGGCGGTGATCACCTCGGCCGCGAGCCGGTCGCGGTCGCCCGGGTCCGGGTCGGACAGCGCTCCATCGGACTGGACGCTGGCCGCTTCCGCGGCAGTGAGCCGCTCCTCGAGCTCGGCCAAGCCTTCGAGATCGCGATCGCGGGCGGCCATCGCCTCCTGTACGCCGCGCTGGAGCCGGTCGGCCTCCGCAGCCGCCGCACGGGCCGCGGCGCCGAGCTGGCCGAGCCGCTCGGCGACGGCCGCGAGTCGCGCGTCCGACTCGTGCAGGGCGGCCAGCGCATCGTCGACGTCGTCCTGGGCGCGCCGCGCCTCTTCCGCCGCGGCCGACAGCGCGAACCGCAGCCGGTCACCGCGGTGGGCCAGCTCGTTGCAAGACCGGTCGGCCTCTTCGAACGCGGCCCGGACCTCGAGGGCGCTGGGCGCGTCACCGGCGCCACCGCTGGCCCAGCTCGAACCAAGGAGATCACCGGCGCATGTCACGGCCCGAAGCTCGGGAGCGCCGGCCACGATGTCTTGGGCTTCAGCGAGCGAGTCGACCAGGACCACCCGGTCGAGCAGGCGCACGAGGGCCGGCCGAAGCGCATCGGGGGCCGTGACGGCGTCGATCGCGTAGCGGCCGCGCGAGAGCTGCGGCCACACCGTGTCGCTCGAGCCGGCTCCGCCGGTGGGACTGTCCGGGTAACCGCTGCCGCCGATGAGGATCCCGGCCCGGCCGGCCTCGTCGCGGCGGAGCAGCTCGAGTGCGGCGGCAGCGTCGGCGATTGAGGTGACCGCAACAGCGTCGGCCGCGGCACCCAGCGCGGCGGCGACCGCAGCCTCCCAGCCAGGCTCGACCCGCACGACCTCGGCGACTGAGCCGAGCAAGCCGGGCAGGCGGTCATGAGCCTCGAGCAGCGCGCCATGGCCGTCACGTCGCGCCAAGCCCATCGCGAGGGCGTCGCGTCGGGCGGCGGCGGCCGCGCGCTGTCGCTCGACCTCACGCTCTTCGTCCTGCAGCGACGTCAACCGCTCCTCGGTCTCGCTGAGTGACGCGGCTGCCGTCTCGAAGCGGGAGTCGAGGTCGACCTCGCCGGCGTCGAGGCCGGCTACTTCGGACTCCACCGTCGCGAACTCGGTCTGCGCCGACCCCGCCCGCTCCCGGGCCGCGGTGAGCGCCGCCGTCAGCCGGCCGATCTCATCGTCGGCAGCGGTCGCACGGGTGCGCAGCGCCGCCACCTGACCGGTGAGCCGGGCGAGTCCCTCGCGCCGGTCAGCGATTGCTCGCTGCGCCGCCTGCAACGCGGCCTCTGCCTGCGCGAGCAGCGCTTCCAGGCGTTGGCGTTCTTCTGTCGCCGCGGCGAGCGACTGCCGGTCGCTGTCGAGCGTCTCGGCGACCAGCGCGCACTGCCGTCGTACCTCCCCCGCCTCCGCATCGAGCGCCTCGGGGTCTCGACCCGAGACGGTCTCTTCCTCGACCGCGACGGCGTTGCGCTGTCGCTCGGCCGCCAACGAGGCGGTCCCACGAAAGCGTTCGCGAAGGCCGGCGAGGCGATACCAGGTCTCCTGGGCGCGCGTGAGCCGTGGCGCTTCGGCGGCGACGGCCGCCTCGAGCTCCGCCTCGCGCTGCTGAGCTGCTGCGAGCTCGCGTTCAACCTCGCCACGGCGGGCAAGGAGCGCAGACTCGTCGGCGACCTCGGCCTCCAGCGTCGCCCGCATGGTGCCGAGCTCGTCGGCGAGCAGGCGCAGCTTGGCGTCGCGCAGGTCGGCTTGTACGACGGCGGCGCGCCGGGCGACCTCGGCCTGCTGACCGAGTGGCTTCAGCTGGCGCCGCAGCTCAGCCGTGAGGTCCTGCAACCGGTTGAGGTTGGCCTGCATGGCTTCGAGCTTGCGGAGCGCCTTCTCCTTGCGCTTGCGGTGCTTGAGAACCCCGGCGGCCTCTTCGATGAAGGCGCGCCGATCCTCGGGGGCGGCATGGAGCACGGCGTCGAGCTGACCCTGCCCGACGATGACGTGCATCTCGCGGCCGATGCCGGAGTCAGACAGCAGCTCCTGGACGTCGAGGAGCCGGCAGGGAGTGCCGTTGATCGCGTATTCCGAGCCACCGTTGCGGAACATGATCCGCGAGATCGTGACTTCGGTGTAGTCGATCGGCAGCGCCCCATCGCTGTTGTCGATGGTCAGCACGACCTCGGCGCGGCCCAGCGGGGCTCGTCCCGCCGTACCGGCGAAGATGACGTCCTCCATCTTGCCGCCGCGCAAGCTTTTCGCGCCCTGCTCGCCGAGCACCCAGGCGATGGCGTCGACAACGTTGGACTTACCCGAGCCGTTCGGCCCGACCACGCAGGTGATGCCGGGCTCGAAGTTCAGGGACGTCGACGAGGCGAAGGACTTGAAGCCCCGCAAGGTGAGGCTCTTCAGGTGCACGAGACGGGCTCCACGAAGAGGACAGGTGTGGCACGGCGGGGAAGGCCGCATCCAACGTAACCGACCGGCGCCCCGACGACAGCCCAACCACGCCGGGAAACCTTGTTGATCATGAGCGGCCGTGGGCGGGCATGGAAAAGGGCGCCCAAAAGGGCGCCCCGTGTTGCGGGTTGATGACGGTTAGGTGAGCGCCGGCTCTTGCTCGACCATGTCCGGCACCGACAGCGAGAGCATCTCGCCATCGACCGGGAGGCCGTTCGCCAGCGCGGCGTTCGCCGCTTCCAGTCGTGCTACGTCATGCTCAAGTTCCCGAATCCGCTCGCGCAAGCGGCGCATCTCGGACATGACGCGCACGTCCGGCCCAACACCTACATGACCGAACAGCGCCTTTGCCATCCTTGGCATTCCTCCGCGGTGAGGAGAGAGTCCCGCCGGTGGGCGGAACCGCGTCCTGCTACTTACCTGTGCCCAAGCACATTCCTCGAGCGCACGCACCGGCCCGCAGGGGTCTGGGGGAGGCGCGGTGCATCCAGTGTCCGCGCACGGGCCCTTCGGGTCAAGAGTCAGATCACAAACCGGTTACGATCCTGAGTCGTTCGGGCGCAAGTTTACCGGTCATCGCTCGACAAAACCGGACAAATCTTCAGGCTCAGACCAACGCTCTGTAACCCCGCTCACCCGCCCCGGCGTGCCCGCGCCTTGCAGCGCGGCCAGGAGGGCTTCCGCAGCCGATCGGGGCCCCTCGGCCACCACCTCGACGCGGCCGTCGTCGAGGTTTCGGGCCCAGCCGGAAAGCCCCAGCTCGAGCGCCCGCGACCGGATCCACCAGCGCATTCCGACGCCCTGGACATGTCCGCGTACCCACGCGGTCAGCCGGACGGCCTCTGCGGTACTCACCAGCGGGGCTCCTTGGGAACCCTCTGCTCGCGCGGACAGCGGTAGGACGACCGGTTCATGAAGGCCTCCCGGCGGATCAAGGCGCCGCAGCGCGAGCAGGGCTCCCCCTCGCGCCCGTAGACCTCGAGCGATCGGTCGAACCAACCGCTTTCGCCGTTTACGGCGACGTACAGGGCGTCGAACGACGTACCCCCGGCCCGGACGGCCGCCAACAACACCGCGACGACCTCGTCCAAGAGCCGCTCGACGTCGGCGCGGCGCAACGTGTCAGTACCGCGCGCGTAGTGCATCCGAGCCCGCCACAGGGCCTCGTCGGCGTAGATGTTGCCCACTCCGGAGATCAGACTCTGGTCGAGCAGGGCTCGCTTGATGCCGGTACGACGCCGCCGCAGCGCGTCGGCAAACCGGCCACGATCGAACGCCGGGTCCAGCGGGTCCAGCGCGATGTGCGCGATCGTCGACGGCACGCCTCCCGGGCCGGACGTGTCGACGAACAAGCCACCAAAGGTTCGTTGGTCGAGGAAGCGCAGCTCCGGCGACCCGTCGGTGAAGCGGAACCGCGCGCGTAGATGTGTCGGGTCGGGATTCCCTTCAGTTGCAACGAGAAATTGGCCACTCATACCCAGATGTGCCACCAGGGAGTCGCCGTCATCCAAGGGCAGCCACAGGTACTTGCCGCGCCGACACGCTGCGGTGATCGCGCGACCGGAGACGCGCGCGATGAACTCGGCCGCTCCCCCCGGTTGTCGTCGTACGGTCCGGGGCCCGAAGACCTCAACGTGGTTCACGACGCGGCCGACCGCGGCGGCGTCGAGGCCGACTCGAACGGTCTCGACCTCCGGGAGCTCCGGCACCGGCTATTCCTCTTCGGACAGCTCGGTCCAAGCCCGTTCCGCCGCCCGTTGCTCAGCCTCTTTCTTGCTGCGTCCCTCGCCGGTGCCGGCCGCCGTCCCGCCCACGAGCGCGGTGGCGTGGAACGTCTTCGCGTGGTCGGGTCCGGTCTCGGTGACCTGGTATTCGGGCACGCCGAGTGAGCGCCCGGCGGCAAGCTCCTGCAGCGAGGTCTTCCAGTCGAGACCGGCGCCTAGCTGAGCCGAGCCGTCGAGCAGATCGCTGAACAACCGCAGGACAAGTTCCCGTGCGGGTTCGGTGCCGCAGTCGATGTAGACCGCTCCGATGAGGGCCTCGACGGCGTCGGCGAGGATCGACGACTTGTCCCGGCCGCCGCTGGCTTCCTCGCCGCGGCCGAGTCGCAGGTAGCGCCCCACCGCGAGGTCGCGAGCAACTTCGGCGAGTGCGCGGGAGTTGACGACGGCGGCGCGAAGCTTGGCCAGCTGCCCTTCGGGCAGGTCCGGGTGACGCCGGAAAAGCTCTTCGGTGACAACCAGGCCGAGCACGGAGTCGCCGAGGAACTCCAGTCGCTCGTTGGTGGGCAGGCCGCCGTTCTCGTAAGCGAACGACCGGTGCGTGACGGCCCGCGAGACGAGATCGGGATCGACCGGAGCCTTCAGCGCGTCGAGGAGTTCGGCGAGACTCTCGCCACCTTCCTCAAGCTGGGCCATGTCCGTGTCCTAGAGGCGCGCGAGTGTGTAGTCGGCCGCGTCACCAATCGTGCGCATGGCTTCGAGGTCGGCATCGGGAATGTGCAGCAGCGGCGAGAACCGCTGTTCGAGGATCTCCGCCACCTCGACGAGCACCAGGGAATCTGCTTTCAACTCAGCGAAAGTTGTGTCGCGGCTGATGCGGTCCTGCTCGACTTCGAGCACAACGCCAACAGCCGAACGCACCGCGTCGAGCACGTCCTCCCCCGTGGGTCTGTCAGCCCTGGTCAGCATGGCTCAGACGTCGACGACCTGACGGTTGTTGTATGTCCCGCACACACTGCATGCGATGTGCGGCAGCTTCGGCTGGCGACAGCGGTTGCACGGCACGAGGGCCGGCGCGGTCGCCTTCCACTGCGAGCGGCGCGAGCGTGTGTTGCTGCGCGACATCCGGCGCTTCGGAACGGCCACGGTCAGCTCCCCATCTTTGGTGTCTGGTCGGTATTCAACTGGTCGTGCTCCGCGCGCGCGAAGACATTGAGCGCCGCCCAGCGCGGGTCGAGCTCGTCGTGCTCGTGCCCAGCCGGTAATGACGCCAGAGGTTCGCCGCAACCCGCGCAGAGTCCTGCACAGTCTTCACTGCAGACCGGGTTCAGCGGCAAGCCGAGCATGAGCGCGTCCCTGACGAGCGGCTCTATGTCGATGAAGTCGCCGTTCATGAGCGCGATGTCGTCGTCGGCCGAATCAGCCGGCTCGTAGGCGAACAGTTCTTGGACGTCGACCTCGAGCTCGTCGGTCACCGGCGCCAGGCAGCGGCCGCACTCGGCCGTGACCGGGGCGGTGACCGTCCCGGAGACGAGCACGCCGTCAACCACCGCTTCGAGCCGCAGATCCAGCTCGACCTCGGCGCCCTGGGGCACCTCGATCAGCCCGAGACCCCACCCGGCCGGTGCGGCCACGGTCCGCTGGGCATGCCGCATCGACCCGGCACGGCGGCCGAGCTCGCGCGTATCGAGCACGAGCGGCGCGCGCGGGTCGAGATGCGCTGCAGAGCGGGCAGTAGACATAGCAAGGGTGATCTTCGTTCGACTCGGCTGGTGGATGCGGGGCGGTCGGATCCGGGGTCGGTTGGGCGACGGACCGTACGAGTCTAGTTGAAACGCGCGCCGGCGAGGTTTGCGTCAGTTCACTCAGGCAGCGGCGGCTCGTCGGCCGGGGGTGGCCCAGCCAGCGAGTCCAGTTCGTGCCGGCCGCTGATCTTCGCGCGGCCCTTCTCGACCGCCCGGATCGTCTTTTGCAGCACGACCTCGAAGTTCGCCAGCTTGCTGTCGACGTAGTCATCGATCTCGAGGCGCATCCGCTCCGCGTCCGCGACTGCGGTCGCGCGCAGCTCTTCGGCCTCCTTGCTCGCGTCGCGCATGATCTCGGCGCGCGCGATGAGTCGGGTCCGTTCGGCCTTGGCCGCCTCGACGATCCTCGCCGCCTCCGCGTGCCCCTCCGCAATCACTGCGCCCTTGTCGTCGAGCACGCGCTGCGCCTCATCGAACTCGGCGGGCAGCAGACCGCGAATTTCGTCGATATAGGCGAGGACCTCACCTCGGTTGACCACGCACGAGGCGGACATGGGCATCGCCCGTGCGTTGTCGATCAGCGCCGTGAGCTCGTCGAGCTTGGCGTGGACATCCACTGCTGGTGCCTTCCCGTTGGGGTGCCGTGGATCAGTCGCCGAGCTTCTCCCGAAGCCCGAGCAGGACGGGGTCCGGCACCAGCCCGGAGACGTCTCCACCGAACGTCGCGACCTCTTTGACGAGGCTGGACGACAGGAAACTGTAGAGCGGGCTGGTCGGCATGAACAAAGTCTCGACGTCTGCGAGCCCGTTGTTCATCTGTGCCATCTTCAGTTCGTAGTCGAAGTCGCTGACGGCTCGGAGCCCCTTGGCGATGACCTGAATGTCGTGTTCGCGACAGAAGTCCACGATCAGTCCGTGGAACGACGCGACCCGGACGTTCCCGTATGAAGCGGTGCACTCCTCCAGCAACGCCACGCGCTCTTCGACGGAGAACAGACTGCTCTTCGTCTTGTTGATGAGCACCGCGACGACGACCTCGTCATAGAGGGCGGAGATCCGGCCGATGATGTCCAGGTGACCGTTGGTCACCGGATCGAACGAGCCGGGGCAGACTGCGCGCCGCGTCATGAGCGGCGACCGTACCAAAGCGTGCTGTCGCCGTAACGGCGCGACCGATCGTCGCTGAATCCGGTGGGCCAGCAGAGGGTGCCGTCGCGGCTCGCTCGCTCGACGACAACGATGCCGTCGGGAACGAGCCAGTCACGGCCGACCAGCGTCGTCAGCGCGGCGTCGACGGGCAGTGCGTATGGCGGATCGAGAAAGGCGACGTCGAACTGGCGGGCCGGCGACTCGGCCAGGAAACGCTCGACCCGGTCCACGACCAACTCGACAGTCGCCAGTCCCAGAGCCGCCATGTTGCGCCGGATCGCGGTCAGCGCGGTCGGCGCCGACTCGACGAGCACGACGCTCGCGGCTCCCCTGCTGGCAGCTTCGAGGCCCACGGCGCCGGACCCCGCATAGAGGTCGAGGAACGCCCGGCCGGCAAGCGTGCCGTGCATCGACTCGAGGGTCGAGAACAGTCCTTCGCGCGACCGGTCCGACGTCGGCCGGGTGTCCCGCCCGCGCGGTACGACGATGGTCCTGCCGCCGGCGGTCCCGGCGACGATCCGAGGCACGGTCAGGCCTTTTCGAGGTAGTCGGCGCGCTCGGTGTCGACCAACTCGTGAACAGCGGCGACGAGACCGTCATACGAAGACAGCGTCGGATCCATGTCGACGAGCGCCGTCGCTTCTTCACGGGCCGCGGCAATGATGTCCTCGTCGCGAAGCAAACGCAGCAACCGCAGGCTGGACCGTCGGCCGGACTGCACCGCGCCGAGCACATCGCCTTCCCGGCGCTGCTCGAGGTCGAGGCGCGCAAGCTCGACCCCGTCAAGAGTTTTGGCTACACCCTCGAGACGCTCGCGCGACTCGCTATCCGGCTCGGCATGCGTCACGAGAACACAGAGCCCGACGTGTTCGCCACGACCGACACGCCCACGTAGCTGATGCAGTTGTGACACACCGAACCGGTCGGCGTCGAGCACCACCATGACGGTCGCATTGGGTACGTCGACGCCGACTTCGATGACCGTCGTCGCGACCAGAACATCGAGATCGCGACGCAGGAACCGCGCCATGACATCGTCTTTGGCGTCTGTCGTCATGCGTCCATGCAGCATGTCGAGCCGCAGGCCGGCGAGCGGGCCGGCCGCGAGCCCAGGCAGGACGTCCTCGACTGCGGCCGCAGGACGCAACCGACGCAGCTCTTCCGTGTCGGTTCCGCCGGCGTCGACGGGGTCGTAAATCTCGTTTACGTCCTCGTCCGCGGTGCTGGAGATGCGCGGACAGACGACGTAGACCTGCCGACCTTGCTCGGCCTCTTCTCTGATGCGTTCCCAGATTCGCTCGTACCACTGCGGTTTTTCGTGCACGGCCACAACATGTGTCTGGATCGCGGCGCGGCCGGCTGGGAGTTCCGTGAGCATCGACGTCTCGAGGTCGCCATACACCGTCATGGCGACAGTGCGCGGAATCGGTGTCGCGGTCATGACGAGAACATGAGGCGGCGTATTTCCTTTGGCGCGCAACGCATCCCGTTGTTCGACGCCGAACCGATGCTGCTCGTCGACGACGACAAAACCGAGATCAGCGAACTGCACATGTTCTTGCAGCAACGCATGCGTGCCGATGACGATCCCGGCTGCGCCACTGGCCGCTTCGAGAAGGTTGGCCCGTCGCGCTGCGGCGCCTTGAGAGCCGGTGAGCAGTGCGACGCGGGTCGCGACGTCGGCGCCGCCGAGCTGGCCGGCTTGCGCCAGCGGCCCGAGCATGGAACCGATCGTGCGTGCGTGTTGCTGGGCCAGCACCTCGGTTGGTGCGAGCAACGCGGCCTGTCCTCCACTGTCGACGACGGTGAGCATCGCGCGCAACGCCACGACTGTCTTGCCGGATCCGACCTCGCCCTGCAACAACCGATGCATGGGATGTTCGGCGGCGAGGTCGGCGAATATCTGCTCTCCGACGGCTTGTTGGCCGGCAGTGAGAGTGAACGGCAACGTGTCGTCGAACGCATCGAGCAAGCCACCGTCGCGTCGCGGGCGGGCCGTCGCAGGTTGCGCGCTGACGGCAGCGCGCCTTTGCGCAAGAACGGTTTGCAGCACAAACGCTTCCTCGAACTTCAACCGTCGTTGCGCCCGTTTGACCTGCTCGAAGGTGTCCGGCTCGTGGACGAGGCGTAGCGCTTCGCCCAGGTCGAGCAGATCCTGACGTTTGCGCACCTCCTCCGGCAACGGATCGTCACCGAGCTCGACCATCCCAAGAGCGGCGTGAATGGCTTTGGCGATGTTCCAGCTCGGAAACTGCCCAGTCGCTGAATAGATCGGGATGAGCCCGGTCAACAGCGCGGAGTCGGCGACGTCACTCTCGTCGTCGAGAAGTTGTGTCGTGGGGTTGATCAGCTGTCGGGTGCCACGAAACTCGCCGATCTTCCCCGCGAAAAGCCCACGGGCTCCCGGAGTGAGCTGCTGTCCGCGCCATCTTTGGTTGAAGAACGTCACATTCAGGCGGCCGGTGCCATCGGTGATGACGACTTTCACCATCGTGCCGCGGCGTTGCTTCATCGGCACCAGGTCAATCTTTGCGACCTCCGCCATCACGGTGACGTGCTCGTCGATGCGAAGGTCCTTCAGTGGTGTGAGCACGCCTCTTTCGGCGTAGCGGCGGGGATAGTGCCGAAGCAGATCTCCGACCGTTTCCAGGCCGAGTGCCTTCGTCAACGCGGGTGCGCCCTTGGACACAACCGCCTTGAGCGGTGACGACATCGACAGGGACGCCACGCTCACTCCACCCCGATCAACACTGCGCACCCTGGCGCATGCGCGGCATAGAGCACGGTTTCAACAGCCGGTCGGGTCGCGGCGAGATAGTCGGTGAGGTTGCTACCGAGACCGCCCGGTGCGTCGCTGCACTCGACGACGGTGACCATGTCCCCGCCACCGATCAGCAGCCGATCGAGGACACTCCGCGCGACCGTCGTCACCTCATCGCCGACAACTGCGACGTCATCGTCGATGAGACCGAGAACGTCGCCGGCGCGACACGGCCCGACGGTCGTGAGCCCGTCGCTCTGCGCGCGCGTCACTTCGGCGAAGCGTGTCGCCGCGGCGGCGGCGCTCATGGCCACCACATCGTCGTCGGTACGCCGCGTCGGGTCGTGCACGGCAAGCGCGGCAAGTCCTTGCATGACGGATCGGGTCGGCACGACAGTGATCTGGCATCCGGAAGCACGGGAATCTGCAGCCACGGCATCGACAGTTTCCCGTAGCCAGCGGGCGTTGGGCAGAAGGATGGCTGCCCGCGAGCCGCCGATCGCGCGTCGTACCGCATCGTCCACCCGTGCTTCGGTAGCGACACCGTCGGCAGCGACGGCGATCGTCACGGCGCCGGCGGCACGGAACAGGTCAGCTACGGCGTCGTCGGGGCACAGGGCGACAACGGTCGGCGCACCGCACGCGCTGATCTGGTCGGCGAAACGCGTGACGCTGATGTTGGACGGGATGCCGAGATCGAGGGCGGCCTCGATGGCCGGGCCAACATCGTCGACATGCACGTGCACGTTGTGCACCCCGGCGCCGCTGACGATGGCGACCGCGTCACCGAGTTGGCTGAGGCGCTGTCGAAGCGTCACCAGCGCGTCGTCGGGGGCGGTCAGGAGGTACTGCACCTCGTAGGCGAAGCCCTCGCTCGCACGGATCGGCAGGGAGGGAGCAGGCGCGATGACCGGCGCAGGTGGGGTGGCCACACCGCTGAGGACGTCGCCCAGCGCCTCGAGAACCACGACGAGCCCCTGACCACCCGCGTCGACGACATGTGCGGCCGCCAAGGCCGCGAGCTGAGTGGTCGTGCGGGCAAGCTCGAAGCGCGCGCCGGACGCCGCCGCGGACGCGACCGCAACGAGGTCGGCCGGGTGCGCGTCGCTGGAGGCCTTGGCCGCCGCGCGGGCCACAGACAGGATGGTGCCCTCGATCGGGTCGGCGACAGCGCCATACGCGGCGTCGGCGGCGCTCGACAGGGCGCGCTGAAGGTCCGACCCGGCGGCCGCCGGGCGGTCGCCGATCCCGGCAGCGAATCCCTGCAGGTAGCGCGCCAGGATCACGCCCGAGCTACCCCGTGCACCGATGAGCGCCCCGGCGGCAGCGCTCGCAGCCGTGGCCGAGAGGGTCGCCGGAGCCGATCGCTGGAGCTCGGCCAGGGCTGCCTGGACCGTGTGCAGCAGGTTGGTCCCGGTGTCGGCGTCGGCAACCGGAAACACGTTGAGCCTGTTGATCCCGTCGCGGGCGGCCTCGAGAGCGGCCACGGAACGCCCGAGCCATCGGTACAGGGCGCCGGCGTCGAGAAGCTCCAGCGGCGCGCCAGATGACATAAGCCGAAGCGTAGGCTCGGGCAGCATCTCTGACGACGTTTGAGCCGCGGCGAGCGGTCGGGCTACCCTGTTCAGTCGGCATCGGGGCTGTCCCCGGGGCTGTAACCGCCTTCACTCGAACTGGAGAACTCCCGTGGCTTCCGTATGCGACGTCTGCGGCAAGGGTCCGGGGTTCGGCATGAACGTGTCGCACTCGCACCGACGCACCCGCCGCCGGTTCAACCCCAACATCCAGACGGTGCGCGCCCTCGTCGGCCGCGGCACCCGCAAGCGCCTCAACGTCTGCACCTCCTGCCTGAAGGCCGGCAAGGTCGCCCGCTAACTGATCGCTGAGATCAGGACGGCTAGGCCGCCGGCGGCGGCCAGGACGAGCGTGACCGTGCGGGCACGGTGCGCGGACACGCGCGGCGCGAGTACGGCGCCCAGTGCGGAGCCGACGAGCAATGCGGAGATCAGCACGACGGCACGCGTAGCCGACCAGTTCGGTGGCCCGAGGCTTGCCAGCGTCACGATGTTGAGCGACAGGAAGTAAGCCTGCAGCGTCGCGCGCGTCCGGGTTGGCTCCCACCGCGCTCCTGCGGCATAGACGGCAACGGCGGGCCCTCCCGCGGAGGCCAGCACGTTCATCGTGGCTGAGACAAGCCCGGCGGCAACGCCGCCCGCCATACCGAAATCACGCGTGCGGCCCGCCGCGACCAGCACGGCGCCGACGACGATGACGGCTCCCGCAGCCGCGCGTAACGCGCCGGTGTTGACGTCGGACAACGCGACGACGAGCAGCGGTGTCGCTGCAAGTGCGGCGATGGCGACCGGCAGCACGCGACGGATCATGACCGCGCGATGTTCACGGACGAGCACGCCGATGTTGACGATCATCGACAAGACGACGGCGACACGGACACCTTCGCGAGGGCCGAACACCGTGAACAGCAGTGGACCTCCGACGAGGGCGAAGCCGATGCCGCTGATCGATTGGGCCAGGGCACCGACAGCCACGCCGACCGCGGCCCAAGCAAGTGTCACTGCGTCGGGATCGCCCTGGTCGGGATAGACGGAACGTCCGAGTGCACGGTCTTGCCGAAGTGCGCGGACTCGGGCGCGCAGCGGTAGTGACCGAACGGGTCAACGCGCTCGTAACCCGAGGTCTCATATAACCGCATGGCCTCCGGTTGCCGGCTCCCGGTCTCGAGAACGACGCGACGTGCACCCATCTCCGTCGCGAGCGTCTCGAGATGGGCCAGGACGAGGCGTGACAGGCCTTGACCGCGAAAGCCGGGGCGCACATACATGCGCTTGACCTCGACCGCCTCGTCATCGAAGCGCCGCAGGCCGCCCATTGCGGCGGGTTCGGTGTCGATGTAGCCGATGACGAACCGTCCGTCCGGCGGCAGGAACTCCGACGCGTCCACGGGCGTCGCGTCGGGTGATCCGTAACGCACGACGTATTCCGCTTGGACTTCCGCGATGAGTTGTTGCGCCGCGGGACCGTCGTACGGCTCCTCACGTAGCTCGAGGCTCACGAGGTCGACACTACGGCCGGTCATGCGAAGTGGTCGTGTCCTTTTGTGCTTGGTGGCGTCGCGTCAGTGAAGACGACGGCGGCTTCGCCGGCGCAGACCTTGCCGATACGGGCGAACGGCACCGGGGCTCTCAACCACGCAAGCCGCGCGACGACCTGGTCCACGTCGCCTGCGGGCAACGTCGCGGCGAACGCGTGATCCTCACCGCCGCCGGCAACCCACGACAGCGGGTCGACATCAAGGCGCGCACCTGCTTGCACCAGCTCATCGGTCACCGGAAGCGCCGCGCTCTCCAGCTCGATCCGCACTCCGGAGGCTGCTGCCACGTGACCGAGGTCGGCAACCAGGCCATCGGATACGTCGATCATCGCCGTGGCCCCGGCAGCAGCGAGCAAGAGTCCCGCGTCGTACGGCGCTCGCGGGCGCTGGTGCGCTTCCACGAGAGGAAGCGGCTCTCGCAGGCCCGCGCGCAACAAGTCGAGCCCGGCAGCCGCGTAGCCGAGCTGCCCGACGACGACCACCGCATCGCCCGGCCGAGCCCCGCCGCGCGTCACGGGAGGCCGGCCGGCAAGATCGCCGATCGCCGTGACGGCGATCGTCACCGCATCGCCGCGCACGACATCGCCGCCGGCGAGACCAGCCCCGACGAGCGCGCACTCGTCTTGCAGGCCGTCGACGAGCTCGTCGGCCCAGTCCAGCGACAAGTCCGGCGGCGACGCCAGCCCGACGACGATTGCGGTCGGCCGGGCACCCATCGCCACGACATCAGCGAGGTTCTGCGCGGCCGCCTTTCGGCCGATGTCGTAGCCGCTCGACCAGTCCCGGCGGAAGTGCACGCCCTCGACCAGGACATCCGTCGTCACCACGACCCGGCCGTCCGGGCTCGCGACGACGGCGGCGTCGTCGCCGGGGCCGAGCAGGACCGGCTCGGCCGCGCGCAGCCGGCTCGCGATCCGCGCGATCAGCCCGAACTCCCCTGCGTCGGAAACCGAGATGACGCGCTCACCCCTTCGTCCGATAACGTCGCATCTGAAGATTGACGAGTGCGGCCACCAGTGTCGCGGGGCAGGAGCAACAGTGACCGTGCAGGCCTACATCCTCATCCAGACCGAGGTCGGCAAAGCCGCAGCTGTCGCACAGGAGATCGCCAACATCAAGGGCGTCACGATGGCCGAGGACGTCACCGGCCCGTACGACGTCATCGTCCGCGCGGAAGCACGCAACGTCGACGAGCTCGGCAAGCTCGTCGTCGCGAAGGTGCAGGGCGTGCCCGGCATCACGCGAACGCTGACTTGCCCCGTCGTCCACCTCTGAGACCGGACCGGCGAGCTCTTGTCGCCGTAGCGCTCGCTGCGGCGCCTCTCACCGCATGCGCCGGAAAAGGTGCGGTCAAAGTCGCCCTGCCGACACCGGCGAGCGAAGCTGCGGTCGCATGCGCGCACTTGGTCGACTTCCTTCCGTCGACTCTCGACGGGCATCACTCCCGGCTCGTCGAGCCGCGATCGCCGCTCGTCCACGCCTGGGGTTCACCACCGATCGTGATGCGGTGCGGCGTGCCGCGACCGGCCGGCTTTTCCCGATCCTCACCGCAGACCGCGACCGTGGACGGCGTCGTCTGGTTTCAAGAGATCAGCAGCAAAACGGTGACGTGGACCGCGATCCGCGACTCGGCGAATGTCGCGCTCATCGTGCCGACCTCGTATGAAGCCCAAGGGGGGCTGTTGGTTGAGCTAGGCCACGCGTTGACGCGCGGTATGCCCTAACGCAAGCCGGTCCCCCGGCGCAACGCGTCGTCGATCAAGCGGCTGACGAGGTCGGCGTAACTCAGGCCGCTCGCCGCCCACATGCGCGGGAACATCGATGCTGGCGTAAAGCCCGGCATCGTGTTGACCTCGTTGATGCACACGTCATCGTCGGCGACGAAGAAGTCGACGCGCGCCAACCCTTCGCAGTCGAGCGCCTCGAAGGCCGCAACCGCGAGGGTACGTACTTTGTCGAGCACCGCGTCGGGCAGCGCCGGCGGGATGTCGAACTCGGTGGAATCACTGAGATATTTGGCGTCGAAGTCGTAGAACGCCTGGCCGCCGGTGACCCGGATCTCGGCCGGCACAGAAGCTTGCGCCCCGTTGTCGCCACTCAGCACGCCGCACTCGACTTCGCGGCCGTCAATTGCTTCCTCGACGAGAGCCTTGGGATCGTGCCGATGCGCTTCCGCCAGTGCATCCGCGAGCCCGCCTGGGGACGTCACCTTGCTGATGCCGATGCTCGAGCCGCCCCGTGCCGGCTTGACGAACACCGGCCAGCCGAGGCCTTCGACGGTCGCGGGCACGGGTTGACCGGCACGGACGAGCACGTATGACGGCACCGGCAGCCCGGCGGCCGTGAGCAGCTGCTTCATGTGGTGCTTGTCCATAGCGACCGCAGACGCGAACACCCCGGAGCCGACATAGGGCACACCGGCGAGCTCGAGCAGACCTTGCAGCGTGCCGTCTTCGCCATACGGCCCGTGCAGCAGCGGGAACACCACGTCGACGCTGCCCAGCTCCTGCGGCACGTCGCCGGGTTCGAGAACGACAAGCCCCTTGGCGGTCGGGTCACCGGGCAGGACGAGCGCCGTGCCGGTCGGGTCGACCGACGGCAGCTGCCGGTCGCGGATGCTGAGGGCAGCCGGATCGTCCGGCGACAGCACCCAGCGGCCATCCGGCGTGATGCCGACAGGTAGGACGTCGTACTTGTCCCTGTCGATGGCTGCGAGCACGCTGCCGGCGGACACGCAGGAGATCGCGTGCTCCGTGCTTCGCCCCCCGAACAGGACCGCCACCCGAGGGCGTGGGCGAATGCTCACCCCGCGACCGTATCCGGCTAGCGCTGGTAGGGGCGAACCGCGCCGATCAGGTCGGGGCGCCAGATCGAGCTGATGCGTACGTCGGCACCGGTGTGCGGCGCCTCGACCATCTCGCCGCTGCCGATGTACATGCCGACGTGATGGATGGTGTTGGGGTCGCTGGTGTTGGTCGCGAAGAAGACGAGATCGCCGGCGCGCAGCGACGAGAGGGCGACACGAGCACCTTCCACCCACTGGTAGCCGGTCCAGTGATCGAGATGCACGCCGACGTTGTTGTAGGCCCACATGACGAGACCGGAGCAGTCATAGCTGTCGGGGCCGGCGGCGGCCCAGACATAGGGCTTGCCGATCTGCGACTCGGCATAGTTGACCGCCTGCTGTCCGGTGGCCGGGCTGATCGTCCCTGGCACGTCACCGACCGCACCGGTGGTGTCGAGCGGACCGACCGACTGCTGCGCTGCGGCTGCTGCTGCTGCTGCCGCGGCACGTGCGGCGCGAGCCGCTGCGGCAGCGCGAGCGGCGGCGAGCGCCGCGAGCCGCTCACGTTCCAACGCGGAGGCGTGCCGTCGGGCCCGCGTCAGCAGCAGGGTCAGCTGGTGCCGACGGTCGCGCACGGAGCGCACGAGAGCGGCTTGCTCGGCGACTGCATGCTGTGCCTTGGTTCGCGCGGACGCTGCGACCTGCTGTGCCTGCTGCGCCTTGGCGAGAACGGCCTTGGCCTGACGTTCGACGCTCAGCTGGTAGACCTGCGCCGCCTCGAGCTCTTGCCCCGCGTCGCGCTGTGCCTTCGAGATGACCTCGAGCGTTCCGACGCGGTAGAGCAGCGACTCCGGTCCGTCGGCCGTGAGCATCGCGTCGACGGTCGACATCCCGCCGGACATGTATGCCGCGGCCGCGAAGCGGCCGACCTGCGCCCGGGCATCCGTCACGCGCCGGGAGGCCGCTCGCAGGACCAGTTCGGCCGCCGAGACCGCTTGCGCCGCGGCAGTCTGCTTGACCCGAGCCTCGTCGTAAGCCTCTACCGCGACCTCTGCGGAGTTGGCCAGCCGGTCCATGCGGCGCTGAGCCGCGGCGAGCAGGTCCGCGGCACGCGCGACCTGATGTTCACGGTGGCGTACGGCGGCTTTGCCGGCTGCGACGTCGTGTGCAGTCGGCGCGTGATGATCAGCGGCGGCAGGTGGGGCAAGGCCGACGAGCAGGGAAGCCGCCGTGGCCAGGCTCAGCCCAGCCATGGTGAATCCCCGACGCTTCACACTGTGACTGTAGTGACTGTTGGGGCGATTGGCACCCAAAGAAACGGACAACTGGGCGAACTGTCACCCGGTCGGCAGAGCGTCCAGCGCCTGACTGAGGTCGCGGATGAGGTCCTCGGCGTCTTCGAGCCCGATGCTGACCCGAACGGCGGACGGGGCAATTCCCGCGGCCGCGAGGGCCGCGTCGTCCATCTGCCGGTGCGTGGTCGACGCGACATGGCTGACCAGGCTGTGCACGCCACCGAGGCTCGTAGCGACCGCGGGGATCTTGAGGCCGTCGCAGAACGCCATCCCCGTCGCTCGGTCGCCCCCGGGGGTGACGGTGACGATCGCGCCGTACCGGCGGCCTTCCGCGCCGCTGTCGAAGAGTTTTCCGGCGAGCTCGTGCTGCGGATGCGAGGGCAGACCCGGATAGTCGACGCGCTCGACCCGCGGATGGTGCGCGAGCGCTTCCGCAACAGCTAGCGCGGTCGCGCAGTGCCGGACCATGCGCACCGGCAACGTAGCGAGGCCTCGGTGGAGCAGGAACGCCTCATCGGGCGCCAACATCCCGCCGAGATCGATCCGCGCTCGGCGAACGCGGCTCAACAGCTCGACGTCGCCGACGGCGACGCCGCCCGTTGCGTCGGAGTGACCGCCGAGGTACTTGGTGGCCGAGTGCACGACGATGTCGGCGCCCCATTGCAACGGACGGCAGACGACGGGTGACGCAAAGGTGCTGTCCACCACGAGTGGCACGCCCGCCCCATGCGCGATGGCGGCTAGCGCGGGCAGGTCAGCAACTGCCGTAGTCGGGTTCGCGATGGTCTCCGCCCACACCACCGCCGTTTCCGGCCGGACCGCCGCACGAACGGCCTCCGGGTCGGCACCGTCGACGAAGGAGACGCTCACGCCGAACCGCTCGAGCACATGGCGCAGCACGCCATACGTCCCGCCATAAACGGCGGCGGGAGCGACGACGTGCTTGCCCGCCGCGGACAACGCGAGGAGCACGGTCGAAATCGCCGCCATCCCCGAGGCGAACGGCTGGGCGGCAACAGGCTGATCGACACCGAAGGACTCGAGCGCGGCGACTCCGAGGGCGAACGCGTCTGCGGTCGGGTTGTCGACGCGGCTGTAGGTATAGCCGGTCTCGCGATCACCGAGCACGTCGGCGTATTGCTGTGCGTTGTCGAAGACGAACGTCGCGGTCCGGTAGGTGGGCAATCCGACCGGGCGCTGGGTCAGCGGTGCGGGCCTTGGGCCGTGTACGGCGCGCGTGCCCTCGCCGAGGTTGCTCGCACCCGGCTCGACGATCGGAAGGTTGCCCTTGGACTCAGACATCCGCATCGCGCTCGTGCTTGGGGTCGCGGCTGAGCAGTGACTGCAACATCTCCTGGACGGTCATTCCTTCGTGTACGACGAGCGCGACGTGTTCGGTGATCGGAACCTCGACGCCGTTCATCCGCGCGAGATCGAGGATCGACTCACACGACTTCACGCCTTCCGCCGTCTGACGGGTGATCGCCGCCACTTCGTCCATGGTCATGCCGCGACCAAGGTTTTCACCGAACGTGCGATTACGCGACAGCGGCGACATACATGTCGCGACGAGGTCACCAAGCCCGGCAAGACCGGCGAAAGTCATCGGATCGGCACCCAAGGCTTCGCCGAGTCGGGAGGTCTCCGCCAAGCCACGCGTGATCAACGATGCGCGCGCGTTGTCGCCGAAACCAAGACCGACCGACATCCCGACGGCCAGTGCAATGACGTTCTTGACGGCGCCGCCGAGCTCGCACCCCAACACGTCGTGGTTGGTGTAAGGACGGAAATAGCCCGAGTTGCATGCGCGTTGGAGGCGGCCTGCCATCTCCAGATCGGTGCAGGCGACAACACTTGCGGCCGGCTGGCGCAGCGCGATCTCTTTGGCAAGGTTGGGGCCGCTGATCACGGCCACGCGCTCGGGCGCGACGTCGGTCACCTCGATGATGACCTCACTCATCCGCTTGGACGTACCGAGCTCGACGCCTTTCATCAAGCTGACGAGCACAGCACGATCCGGGACGATGTCGACCCAGCTCTTGAGGTTGTCGCGCAATGTTCCGGACGGAACGGCGAGGACGACGACATCCGCGCCGGCAAAGGCTTCTTCGGGGTCCGCAGTTGCGCGCAGAGTCGGCGGCAGCTCGATGTCGGGCAGGTAGTCGGGATTGCGGTGCGCGGCGTTGATGGACGCGGCGATTTCCGGCCGGCGCGCCCACACGGTGGTGTCGGTGCCGGAGTCGACGAGCACTTGCGCAAACGCCGTTCCCCACGAGCCGGCACCGAACACAGCGGCCTTGGTCATGCGGATTCCTTGACGGGCGGAGTCGCCGGGCCGGCCTTCTTCATGTCGTAGAACTCGGCCGGTGGCGTTCCGCCGCGAAGTTCAGCGAGGTGATCGGCAACGCGCCGCATGATCGTGTCGGTGGCTTTGTGCAGCAGGTCTGCGGTGAGCGGCTTACCGGCATACGACGTAAGGTCGACCGGCGGGCCGGCGAGCACCTGCATCGTCCGGCGCGGGAACAGCTTCGGGCGTCGAGCCTTGTAGGGCAGCACGGCCTCCGGGCCCCACATCGCAATCGGGATGACGGGCGCCCCTGACAACAGCGCGACGCGGGCCACGCCGGTACGCGCTTTCATCGGCCACAGGTTCGGGTCACGTGTCGCGCTTCCCTCCGGATAGATGAGCACGCATTCCCCTTGATTGAGCGCCACGACGGCAGGCGCAACCGCTGCGGACGCATCCGTCGCCCTACGGTTCACCGGAATCTGCTTCGCACCTTCGACGATCCACTTCATCGGGGGCTTGCGGAACAGCTCCGACTTCGCCAGGAACCGCGGTGCACGGCCCAGATCGACGAGGAAATGACCGATGACGAGTGGATCCAACTCACTGACGTGGTTGGCGGCGACGATGATGCCGCCCTCGCTCGGGACGTTCTCCATCCCGCGCCAGTCCCGCTTGGTGAGCACGAACATCAGGGGCTTGACGATGACGATCACCAGCCGGTACCAGAAACCGACCCGCTGCCGTCGCACCTGAACCCGACCTCCGCCCTCGGCGAGTCGAGCCGACCCGCTGACTTGCGAGGATGCCAGACATGACGGCCCGGGCGGAGAGTTGGGCGATCGTCGTCCCGGTCAAACGGCTGACGGTGGCGAAGACCCGGATCGACCTCGCCCCGGATGTCCGGATGGCTCTCGCGCTGGCGATGGCCGCCGACACGATCCGGGCGGCGACCGGCTCGCCGATGGTCGAGGTCGTGGTAGCCGTCTGCGACGACCAGAGTGCGCTTGACGTGCTGCGGGAAGCGGGAGCGATCGTCGTCCCCGACGTGCCGGATGCGGGGCTCAATCCGGCGCTGGTGCACGGCTCATCGGTCGATGCGGTTGCCGCCGACATGGCTGTCGCGGCCCTTGCCGCGGACCTGCCGGCGCTTCACTCGGACGAACTCACCGCGCTCCTGCGCGTTGCCGGCGATCACAAGGCGGCGATGGTGGCCGACGCGGCCGGTGCCGGGACGACGGTGTTCGCTGCGACCGACCGGGACGGTTTCCGCCCGAGTTTCGGGACGGATTCGCGGTCGCGACACCTCACGGCGGGTGCGACGGACCTGACCGGGGTGGCGGGGACGACCCTGCGGCGCGACGTCGACACGCTCGCGGATCTGAGCGAAGCGAACGCACTGGGGTTGGGCCCTGCAACCACGCGTCTGCTCGCCGACCTAGCCTGGGGCGGTGCAAGCGACGGTACGAAGCTTTGACGAGCACACCCGCACCGGTGATGTGCTGCTCGACGACGGGTCGCTGCTCCCCTTCCCGGCACGCGCATTTGATGCGTCCGGGCTTCGCCTGTTGCGGCTGGGTCAGCGAGTGCGGCTCGAGCTGGACGCGGACGGTGCCGTGACGTTTCTGACGATCGCGACGCTGCCGAACCCCCTCTGAATGGCGGCAGAGTGACGAATGGCCGACCCGCGACGCGGGCCGGCCATTCCAGGGACTTTCTCTAGCGCCGTGCGGTCTTCTTGGCCGGCGCCTTCTTGGCAGTGGTTTTCTTGACGGCGGCCTTCTTGGCCGTCGTCGTCTTTGCAGCGGTGCGCTTGGCCGGAGCCTTGGTGGCCTTCTTGGCGGCGCCTCGTGCGGCAGACGCGGCCTTGGCCGGGCCGGCAGCAGCGGTACGCGCGGTGCTACGCGCCGTCGTTGCGGTGCTCTTCGCCGCTGCCTTTGTTGCGGCATCGGCGACCTTGCCGAGTTTCACTGCGCCGCTGACGACGCCCTTGAACTGGGTGCCGGGGCGGAACTTCGGCACCGATGTCTTCTTCACCTTGACTGTCTCGCCGGTGCGCGGGTTGCGCCCGGTGCGGGCGGCGCGGTCCACCTTCTCGAACACGCCGAAGCCGCTGAGCGCAACCTTCTCGCCCTGTGCAACCGCGCGCTGGATGGTGTCGAGGACCGCGTCGACGGCGTCCTCGGCCTTGCGCTTGTCCAGTCCGAGACGATCACGGATCGCGTCGATGAGCTCGGCCCTGTTCACGTTGTCCCTCCGTTGCTGTCGAGGCCTGCCCTCGACCCTCTGCGGAACCTAATGGTGCCGTGCGCCGGAAACAACGATCTAGCGCCACTTTTTTGTTGATGGCGCAGCGATTTTTCTCTGGGATCAGAGCGTGACAGGCAGCCAGCCCGGCCGTTTCGACTCGAAGACGGTGATCTCATCGGCCCGTCCGAGGGTCAGTCCGATGTCGTCGAGTCCGTTCATCAGCCGCCAGCGGGTGTAGTCGTCCAGGTCGAAAGACGCGGTGATTTCGCCCGCGCGGACCTCTCGGCGGTCTAGATCAACAGTCAGCTCGGTCGACGGGGCGGACTCCACGAGCGACTGCAGGCTCTCGACGATCGACTCGTCGAGAACGACAGGCAGCAGGCCGCCTTTCGTCGCGTTGTTGCGGAAGATGTCGCCGAAACGAGGCGCGATGACGGCGCGAAAACCGTAGTCCTGCAAGGCCCAAACCGCGTGTTCCCGTGAGGATCCGGTGCCGAAATCTGGTCCGGAGACAAGGACTGTTGCGCCGTCATACCGGGAATCGTTGAGGACGAAGTCGGGATCACGACGCCATGCGGCGAACAGACCGTCACCGAACCCGCTGCGAGTAACGCGTTTGAGGTATTCGGCCGGGATGATCTGGTCGGTGTCGACGTTGCTGCGGCGCAGCGGCAGCGCCGTACCGACGTGGACGGTGAAACTCTCCATGTCAGCAGCCTCCTAAAGGTCCGCGGGCGCAGTCAGGCGACCGGTGACAGCCGTTGCGGCAGCAACAGCAGGTGACACGAGATGGGTGCGTCCGCCGGGACCTTGACGACCTTCGAAGTTGCGGTTCGACGTTGACGCGCTGCGCTGTCCCGGCATGAGCTTGTCGGGATTCATCCCGAGGCACATCGAGCAACCGGCGGCGCGCCACTCCGCGCCGGCTTCCACGAACGTCGCATCGAGTCCTTCGGCTTCGGCTTGTGTCTTCACCGAAGCAGAGCCGGGAACGACGAGCGCCTGCACGCCGTCGGCGACGCGCCGGCCGCGCAACACGTCTGCTGCGGCGCGAAGGTCTTCGATGCGGCCGTTGGTGCATGACCCGATGAAGACGGTGTCGACGGTGATGTCGCGGAACGGCGTGCCAGCGGTGAGACCCATGTAGGTCAGCGCGCGTTCAGCCGCAGAGCGTTCGGCCTGATCGGCGAAGTCGTGGGGATTCGGGACGGCGCCGGCCAGGGGCGCACCTTGACCGGGATTGGTTCCCCAGGTCACCCACGGCGACAGTGAACCTGCGTCGATGTGGACGGTGCGGTCGAAGGTCGCACCGTCGTCGGTCGTGAGCGAACGCCAGTAGGCGACGGCAGCGTCCCAGTCGTCGCCGGTGGCCGCATGTGGACGGCCGCGCAAGTAGTCGAAGGTCGTGTCGTCGGGAGCGACGAGACCGGCGCGTGCGCCTGCTTCGATCGACATGTTGCAGACGGTCATGCGCCCTTCCATCGACATGGCGCGGATGGCGTCGCCGCGGTATTCGACGACGTGACCCTGACCACCGCCGGTGCCGATGTGGGTGATGACGCCGAGGATCAGGTCCTTCGATGTCACTCCTGATGGCAACTCGCCGTCGATCTCGATCGCCATCGTCCGCGGGCGCTGCTGGGGAAGCGTTTGCGTCGCGAGGACGTGTTCGACCTCGCTGGTGCCGATGCCGAAAGCCAGGGCACCGAACGCGCCGTGCGTGCTGGTGTGGCTGTCACCGCACACGATCGTCATACCTGGTTGCGTCAGGCCGAGCTGCGGGCCGATGACGTGGACGATGCCCTGCGAGTCGTCGCCCATGGGGTGCAGGCGGATGCCGAACTCGGCACAGTTCTTGCGCAACGCTTCGACTTGGGCGCGGCTGACCGGGTCGACGATGGGTCCTGGCGTGGTGGGGACGTTGTGGTCCTCGGTCGCGATGGTGAGCTCGGGGCGTCGTACCGGTCGGGCGGCGGCGCGTAGGCCGTCGAACGCCTGCGGGCTGGTGACCTCGTGCAGCAGATGAAGGTCGATGTAGAGCAGGTCCGGCTGACCATCGATGGGCGCGCCGACGACGTGGGCGTCCCAGATCTTCTCCGCCATGGTTCTTGGCGTGCTCATCGCGCCTCCTGCTTGCGTTTCATCATGTGAGACGGCAGTATCGGTGTATGGAACAGGGTAGCGGCGTCGGCGTCCTCGACAAAGCGGTTGCCCTGCTCGGATCGCTGGAGCGAGGGCCGGCGGCACTGGCTGACCTGGTCGAACGGACCGGACTGGCGCGGCCGACGGCGTACCGGATCGCTGTCGCCCTCGAGCATCACCGGCTCGTGGTTCGTGACCCACAGGGGCGCTTCACGCTGGGGCCGCGGATCGCGGAGCTCGCGGGTCATCGACGGTCCGACCCACTGGAACAGGCAGCGGGGCCGGTGCTGAATCGGCTCCGCGAGGCGACGAACGAGAGTGCGCAGCTGTATCGGCGGGACGGATCCGTGCGCCGTTGCATCGCGGCGGCGGAGCGGCTGTCGGGTCTGCGCGACACGGTGCCGGTGGGTGCGGAGCTGCCGATGACCGCCGGGTCGGCCGCGCAGGTGCTCTTGGCGTGGGAGGACCCGGGCGTGGTCGACGGGCTGGCGCATCGAGCGCGCTTCTCCCCCGCGGTGCTGACGACCGTACGACGCCGCGGCTGGGCGTCGAGTGTCGCGGAACGCGAGGCGGGCGTGGCCTCGGTGTCGGCGCCCGTGTTCGAGGCGTCGGGAGCAGTTGTGGCGGCGGTGTCGGTGTCGGGGCCGATCGATCGGCTGACCCGGCAGCCTGGCCGCTTGCATGCGGCGGAGGTCGTCGCGGCCGGGCGTGCGCTCAGCCGAGTGCTGGGCTGGCGAGGGGCGGACTAGTCCGAAATAACGGCGGAAATGGGTGCTTCTGTGCCATAGCCGCGAAAGGGCTAAATCGGGCACGCTCGATGCATGTCGCACTTGCGCCTCGTCCCTGCAGTGGCTGCCGAGCCCGTTGTCGACGACCGCCCACGGGTGTCGCTGCGGCTGCTGATGGCGATGTCCGGACGGTGCTCGTGCGACGACTGCCTGATCGCCTATCGGCGCGGTGACAAGAGTGCCGGGATCGTGCGCGTCGAGACGTCCGCGACCCGGCTCACCGCGGTGCGCTGAGGCGCGCTAGCTCGACGTATTCGCCTGGCGCTGGTGGTTCGGTCGCGCCGTCGACGGTGAGGTCTGCGAAGGCGTAGGGGCGTTCGGCAGCGACGTACTCATCTTCTGCGGCCATCCAGAACGTCCAGAACTCGCGCAGCTCTTCGCCGTCGCGTGCGATGCCGCGTTGCAGTCTCAGGTCGCGCGGGCAGTCGACCCAGATGCGCATGGCGAGTTTGTCGCGCCAGGCCGCGCGGGTTGCTCCGACGCCTTCGATGAGGATGACCGGAGCGGGTGGCACGGTGACGGTGTCCGTGCGTTGTCGCGTGACCCAGTCGTAGGGGCGGTATGACGCCGGCTCGTTGCGAAGCAGGGGCTCGATGACGTCGTGGAGCATCGTCGGCCACCATTCGACCGGCTCGTCATGTGAAGCGAAGTCGTCAGTGTGAATGACGGGTGTGTCGCGCTCCGCGCGCGCAGAGACATCGCGCAATACGTCGCTGAGCCTCGTCGCGAACGTCGTCTTCCCTGCGCCGCCACAGCCATCGATACCGACAAGTCGAACCCGGCCCTCAGCCGAGGCGATGGTTTTCCCCAATTCACGATACGAACGGACTTGCATCCACAGATTCTCGTCGATGCGCGGATTTGCCCCGAATTCGTCGGACCTCGCAACGAACATCACCGCGGAGGTGCGGGATGTCCGACAAGGAACCAGAACAATGCAGCGTCGACGGCTGCGATCGTCTAGCGGTCACCCGAGGCATGTGCGGCGCGCATTACGGCCGCTTCAAGCGCACGGGGCGCGTCGATGCCGATCGGCCCATTGGCGTCAGACAAACGCCGCGCGAGTGCGCCGTAGAAGGATGCACCAACATCGCTACGGAACGGGGCTGGTGCCACGGCCACTACTTGCGTTGGGTGCGGCTCGGCGATGTCCAACCAGATAGGCCACTTGAGCGGCGAGTTAACGGTAAGTGGGTCACGTCCCCGGAAGTGGTGTATGAGCTGAGCTCCTCCACGTGATCCAGGATCAGGTTATTGCGCGGCTTGCAGTTGTTGCACCTCCGGTTCTGCGAGGGGGTCACCGCCGTTGAT
>Ga0070681_10000047_pt1 | contig 83504 bp, 68 predicted proteins | sample KBSC83BmetaG_FD_65650 | JGI IMG/M metagenome (GOLD analysis project Ga0070681, IMG submission 65650) | Corn rhizosphere microbial communities from Kellogg Biological Station, Michigan, USA - KBS C8-3B metaG | ecosystem: Host-associated > Plants > Roots > Rhizosphere | place: USA: Michigan...
CTGATCATCCCGCTCGGCGAATGGGTGCTGCGGCGCGCCTGCGCCGAATGCGCGCGCTGGCAGAAGCGTTACCGGCTGCCATTGCGCGTGGGCGTCAATCTCTCCGCGCTGCAGATGATGCAACCCAACCTGGCCGACGTGGTGCGCTCGGCCTGCGCCGACAGCGGGCTGGATCCGCATTCCCTGGATCTCGAAGTCACCGAGAGCATCAGCATGAAATCGGTGCCGAACCTGCTGGAAACGCTGGCCGCGCTGCGCGCGCTCGGCTGCGGCATTTCGATCGACGACTTCGGCACCGGGCAATCCTCGCTGGACTACATCAAGCGTTTCCCGGCCGACCGCATCAAGATCGACCAGAGCTTCGTGCGCAACATCGGCAGCGATCCCGACGACGAGGCGATCGTGCGCGCCACGCTGACGATGGCGCACAGCCTCGGCCGCCGCGTGGTCGCCGAAGGCGTGGAAACCGAACAGCACCACGACTTCCTGCGCGAGCACGGTTGCGACGAATTGCAGGGTTACCTGTTCTGCCGCCCGCTGTCCCCGGCCACTTTCGAAACCCTGCTCGCCGAACGCGAACAGATCTTCGCCCACGTCGCGCCCCGCGAAGCCGCGGCTTGACCGCGCGGCCCGCCGCCCCCAACTTGTGAACTTTGGGTTCACGGCAAGGTCACAGGCGCCGCGCTCGTTCGGCGCCGGAGGAGTGCGGCCCGGATGGGCGAAGTCGAGACGGATCGCGTGCTCGTCGAGCGCGTGCGCAAGGGCGAGCCGAAGGCTTTCGACCTGCTGGTACGCAAGTACCGGCACAAGATCCTCGGGCTGATCTCGCGCTACGTGCACGACTGGAGCGAGTGCGAGGACGTGGCCCAGGAAGCCTTCGTGCGCGCCTGGCGGGCGCTGCCGGCCTTCCGGGGCGAGAGCGCTTTCTATACCTGGCTGTACAAGATCGCTGTGAACACCGCCAAGAACCACCTGGTCGCCCAGGGGCGCAGGCCGCCTGCCGGGGACATCGATGCCGATACCGCCGTGCAGGTCGAGGCGGGCGTGCGCCTGCGCGACGAAGCCACGCCCGAACGTGAACTGGCCCGCCGGGAAATTGAACAAACCGTGTTCGATACGGTCGAAGCCTTGCCGGAGGAACTCCGGGTGGCGATCACCCTCCGCGAGGTGGACGGCCTGTCCTACGAGGAAATTGCCGAACGGATGGGTTGCCCGATCGGCACGGTACGCTCGCGGATCTTCCGCGCGCGCGAAGCGATCGACATAAAGTTGCGCCCGCTGCTTCCGTCGAGCGAAGATCGAGGATGAAGTATTCGAATTGTCCTTTTCGGAGCAGGTTTTGATTTCAGCCCCCTTGAGTCAAGGGGGCGATCAAACCTTTGCTTGCAAAGGTTTGATGGGGGTTGTGGAAGTATGAAGGTGCGAGTTCGGCGAGCCTCAGGCGAAAATTCAAAGACAGGAATCTTTTGAAAATGGACGCGACCAGTAATCGTGAGCACCTCTCCGCCCTGATGGACGGCGAACTGGGCGCCGAACCCGCGCGCTTCCTGCTGCGCCGGATGGAGGGCGATCCCGGGCTTGCGCGCGAATGGTCTCGCTGGCACCTGGTCCGCGCGTGCCTCGCGCAACGCTCACCGTCTTCGCTGCATTCCGATCCGCTGCGCATTGCAGCTTCGTCCGGTGACGATGCATTCGTCGCGCGGGTGATGGATGCGGTGCGCGTGCAACCGCGCCGGCGTTGGGCACGCTATCTCGGCGGCGGTGCGATCGCCGCCAGCGTCGCCGCCGCGGCGCTGATGCTCTCGGTTCCGCAATCCACTTCCACCGACGGCATTGTCGCCGGTTCCGAACAACATTCCGCGCGCGCGCCGGCCGCGGCGATCCCCGCCACATCCCTGGCGCCACGCCTCGCGGCCGCGCCGACCGGCCGCACCACGCCCGCGCCCTGGCTGGACCGCCAGCCGACGTTCCTTGCCGCGCGTCCGACCGTCGACGGCTCGGTTTCTGGCGACTATCTGCAGCAGGCCGCCTATGCTCCCGATTCCCTGGGCATGCCGGGTAACATGCTGATGCGCGAGCAGCAGCAACTCAATGGCGCGCCGTACATGATCCTGTTGGTGCCGGATCAGCACGCGCAGGCGCAGGTACCGCAGCAGCATTGATCGCGGCATCGCGCATGCGCGATAGCCGACGCGCGCATGGCCACGTGCCGCGCGGAATGGCGGACAGGTTTTGTTTCAAATCTGGAGGAGTCCCATCATGCTTCCACGCGCGAGGCAGGCATTCGCCGTCTTCATTTTCCTTATCGTTTCCTCGGTTGCGCTGACCGTTGGCGCGGCCGACCTTCCCGACTTCACCGGGATCGTGCAGAAATACGGACCGGCCGTGGTGAACGTGCAGGCGCATTACAACCACGCCAGCGAAGTGGGCGACAACGGACCCGACGCAGGTGGTCCCGACGACCAGCAGATTCCCGACATCTTCAAGCGATTCTTCGGCATGCCGATCCAGCCGCCGGACAACGGTCCCGACCAGGGCGCCGAATCGATCGGCTCGGGCTTCATCATTTCCGCCGACGGCTACGTCCTCACCAACAACCACGTGGTCGATCACGCCGACACCGTGACGGTGCGCCTGTCCGACCGGCGCGAGTTGACCGCGAAAGTCGTCGGTACCGATCCGCAATACGACATCGCATTGCTGAAGGTCAGCGCCAGCAACCTGCCGGTGGTGAACATCGGCGATTCGCATTCGTTGAAGCCAGGTCAATGGGTGGTCGCGATCGGGTCCCCGTTCGGCTTCGATCACTCCGTGACCGCCGGCATCGTCAGTGCGGTGGGCCGTAGCTTCGGCCAGGCGGACCAGCAATACGTTCCCTTCATCCAGACCGACGTGCCGATCAACCGCGGCAATTCCGGCGGCCCGCTGTTCAACCTGCAGGGCCAGGTGGTCGGGGTGAATTCGCAGATTTTCTCCAACACCGGCGGCTACCAGGGCATCGCGTTCTCGATCCCGATCGACATCGCGATGAACGCCGTGCAGCAGATCAAGACGAAGGGCTATGTCTCGCGCGGCATGCTGGGCGTGCAGGTTCAGGACGTCACCACGGACATCGCGAAGACCAAGGATCTGCATCTGTCGCAGGTGCGCGGCGCGCTCGTGGCTTCGGTGACGCCCGGCAGCGGCGCAGAGAAAGCGGGCCTGCAAATCGGCGACGTAATCCTTTCCTACAACGGCCACCCGATCGACACCGCGGCCGACCTTCCTCCGCTGGTGGGCGAAACCTCGCCCGGCTCGACCGCCACCGTGCAGATCTCGCGCGACGGCAAGGTGCAGAACGTCAAGGTCAGGGTCGGCGAGTTGCCGCGCGACGAAAAGACGTTGCAGGCGATGCGTTCCGGCACGGCGCCTGGCAGCACCGGCAGTTCGGCGCTGGGACTGGCAGTGCAGGCGATCACTCCGGCGATGCGCCAGCAACTGGACCTCAAGGACAAGGCCGGCGTGGTGGTCACCGACGTCAAGGGCCCGGCGGCGCAACAGGGATTGCAACCAGGCGACGTGATCCTGCGCGTGGGCAACAAGCCGATCGACGGCGTGGCTGCGTTCAAGTCCGCCGCGTCCGCCGTAAAGCCCGGCGACACCGTGCTGCTGCTGGTCTCGCGCGACGGCGCCAGCCGGTTCGTGGCGATCACCGTTCCCAAGAAATAAGCGCCACCAGCTCCCCTTTCCCCGAGCGGGAAAGGGGAGTGCCGTGCGATAATCGCGCGTTTGCGCCGCCCGGCGCCTGCGTTCGCGACCCATGCAGCACATCCGCAACTTCTCCATCATCGCGCACGTGGACCACGGCAAGTCCACGCTGGCCGACCGCATCATCCAGATCTGCGGAGGCTTGTCCGAGCGCGAGATGGAAGCGCAGGTGCTGGACGACAATCCGATCGAGCGCGAGCGCGGCATCACCATCAAGGCGCGCTCTGTGTCGCTGCCGTACACCGCGCGCGACGGCAACACCTACCAGTTGAACTTCATCGACACGCCCGGCCACGTGGACTTCTCCTACGAGGTCTCGCGTTCGCTGGCCGCCTGCGAAGGCGCGCTGCTGGTCGTCGATGCCGCGCAGGGCGTGGAAGCGCAGTCCGTCGCCAACTGCTACACCGCTGTGGAAATGGGCCTGGAAGTGGTGCCCGTGCTCAACAAGATCGACCTGCCGACCGCCGACATCCCGAAGGTGAAGGAGGAAATCGAGGCGGTGATCGGCATCCACGCCGACGACGCGATCGCGATCAGCGCCAAGACCGGCGAGAACGTGATCGAAGTGCTGGAGGCGATCGTCGCGCGCATCCCGCCGCCAAAAGCCCGCGATACGGACAAGCTGCAGGCGCTGATCATCGATTCGTGGTTCGACAACTACCTCGGCGTGGTTTCGCTGGTGCGCGTGATGCAGGGGGAGATCAGGCCGCGCGACAAGCTGCTGGTGATGTCCACGGGTCGCGCGCACGAGGTGCTGGAAGTGGGCGCCTTTACGCCCAAACGCATAAAACGCGACAAGCTCGGCGCGGGCGAAGTCGGGTTCGTCTGCGCGTCGATCAAGGACGTGCACGGCGCGCCGGTCGGCGACACGCTCACGCTGGCGAACGATCCCGCGCCGAAACCGCTGCCCGGTTTCCAGCAGATGCAGCCGCGTGTGTTCGCGGGGCTGTTCCCGGTCAACGCCGATGACTTTCCCGCGCTGCGCGAAGCATTGGACAAGTTGCGACTCAACGACGCCGCGCTGTTCTTCGAACCGGAATCATCCGAAGCGATGGGCTTCGGTTTCCGTTGCGGGTTCCTCGGCATGCTGCACATGGAGATCGTGCAGGAACGGCTGGAGCGCGAATACGACCTCGACCTCGTCAGCACGGCGCCGACAGTGGTGTACGAAGTGCAGCGGACCGACGGTTCGATCCTGCGGCTGGACAACCCTGCCAAGCTGCCGGCCTCGCCGCAGGTGGCCGAAATCCGCGAGCCGATCATCGTCGCCGACATCCTCACGCCGCCGGATTACGTCGGCAACGTGATCACCCTGTGCGAGGAAAAGCGCGGCGTGCAGCGCTCGATCCACTATCTCGCCAGCCAGGTGCGCGTCAGTTACGAGATGCCGCTGGCCGAAGTGGTGCTGGATTTCTTCGACAGGCTGAAATCCGCCTCGCGCGGCTATGCCTCGATGGATTACCACTTCCTGCGTTTCGAGCCGGGGGCGTTCGTGCGCGTGGACGTGCTGATCAACGGCGACCGGGTGGACGCGCTCTCGCTGATCGTGCATCGTGTGCAGGCCGACCGCCGCGGCCGCGAATTGGTCGAACGCATGCGCGAACTGATCCCGCGGCAGATGTTCGACGTGGCGATCCAGGCCGCGGTCGGCGCGCAGATCATCGCGCGTTCGACGGTGAAGGCGTTGCGCAAGAACGTGCTCGCCAAGTGCTACGGCGGCGATGTTTCGCGCAAGAAGAAATTGCTGGAGAAGCAGAAGGAAGGCAAGAAGCGCATGAAGCAGGTCGGCCGCGTGGAGATCCCGCAGGAGGCGTTCCTCGCGGTGTTGCGGACGGACAAGTGACGACAGGATGTCGTCATCCCGGCCAGCACAGGGATGTGCGCTGAGCCGGGATCCAGTGCTTTAGAAATCGGGAATCGGGAATCGGGAATCGGGAATCGGGAATCGGGAATCGGGAATCGGGAATCGGGAATCGGGAATCGGGAATCGGGAATCGGGAGTCCTAACAACCATTGTCGTCGTTCCGGACACCGTTCGCGGCTCGATCGCGAACGGAACCCGGATTCTGCTTGATGGTTTTGTGTAGAAGGAGAATCCGGATCGTCGCTTCGCGGCGTCCGGAATGACGTCGACGGGAAGTGATGTGGCGAAGCAAGCGGGCTTGTGAACGCGAAGGAACAAGAATGAATCGAGATAGTTGGGGAATGATCCTGCTGGTCGCGGTCGTCGGCGCGTGCCTGTACGTCTGGTACGTCACCTCCGATTTCGCGCTGGCTCTGGTGCTGATGACGGCTGCCTTCGGCGTGATCTGGGCGCTCGACCGGCTGCTGTTCCAGCATCGCCGCATCGAGCGCGCGACGGCCGAAGGCGGCAAGCCGCACGAGCCGATGCTGGTGGATTACGCGCGCTCGTTCTTTCCGGTGATCCTCGCCGTGCTGCTGTTCCGCACCTTCCTGATCGAGCCGTTCCGCATTCCCTCCGGGTCGATGATGCCCACGCTCCTGGTCGGCGATTTCGTGCTCGTCAACAAGTTCGCCTACGGCTTGCGCCTGCCGGTGACCGACACCAAGGTGGTGAACATCGGCGAGCCCCACCGCGGCGACATCGCGGTGTTCAAGTACCCGCCCAATCCGAAGGAGGATTACATCAAGCGCATCGTCGGACTGCCTGGCGACACCATCAGCGTGCGCAACGAACAGTTGTTCGTGAACGGCAAGCCGATGCCGCAGGAATATCTGGGCCCGATCACGGATACCGATGCGGAGAGCGTCAGGACCGCGCAGGCCGGCGGCGCCGAACGCAACGAGCGCATCGGCGATGTCAGCCACCGCATCATCTTGCTGCCGCCGCTGATGCGCGATCCGCGCACGGACGGCACCTGGGAGGTGCCGCAGGGGTGCTACTTCGCGATGGGCGACAACCGCGACAACAGCGCGGACAGCCGCTTCTGGGGATGCGTGCCGGAAAAGAACCTGCGCGGGAAGGCGTTCCTGATCTGGTTCAGCCTGGCGAACCTCAAGCGGATCGGCACGGTCCTGCATTGATCAAGCGACGCGTTGCGCATTCCGCCGCCGAAAGGTGCTGCTAGACTCCGCGCCGTCGGTCATGTTGCGGGGGAATGTTTCATGAAAAAGCAGAAAGGTCTTACCCTGATCGGGTTCGTGTTCGTCCTGATCATCATCGGGTTCTTCATCTACATGGCGATGAAGCTGGTGCCGGCCTACGCCGAATACATGGGCGTGGTGAAGGCGATGAAGACGCTGGCGGCCGAGCCGGACCTCGCCACCAAGACGCCCGATGAAATCCAGCGCGATCTGGCCTTCAAGGGCAGCTTCCAGTACGTGGACGACAAGACGTTCTCGTCCCAGAACATCCACATCAAGAACGGCCCCGGCGGCGGAACGCTGCAGGTGAAGTACGACAAGGACATCCCCTTCCTCTACAACATCGATTTCCTGCTGCACTTCGACAAGACGGTGCCGCTGGGGAACAACGGCGGGGCGTGAAAGCCGGATACTCCTTCCAAGATCACGAATTGCTGCGGCTGGCGCTGACCCACCGCAGCGCCGGCCGGCCGAACAACGAACGGCTCGAATTCCTGGGCGACGCGCTGGTCAACCTGGCGGTCGCCGAGCTGCTCTACGAGACGCGCCCGAAGGCCGACGAGGGCGAGCTGACGCGGCTGCGCGCGCAACTGGTCAGCGGCCCCGCGCTGGCCGAGCGCGCACGCGGGCTCGGACTGGGCGATGACCTCCTGCTGGGACCGGGCGAACTGAAGAGCGGCGGTTTCCGCCGCGACTCGATACTTGCCGACGCTTTCGAAGCCCTGGTCGCCGCGGTGTATCTGGATGGCGGATTCGACGCCTGCCGCGACTGGCTGCGCGCGATGTTCCGCGAAGCGGTGGAGTCGATCGAAAGCGCGGTCAAGGACGCCAAGACGCGCCTTCAGGAATGGTTGCAGGCGCAGGGCTATCCGCTCCCGCAGTACGAACTGCTGGCGACTCGTGGCGAGGAACACGCGCGCATCTTCGAAGTGGCCTGCGTGCTTGGCGAACCGGAGCCGGCGCGTTTCGAAGGCAGCGGCAGCAACCGCCGCGCGGCCGAGCAGATGGCGGCGGAGTCCGCGCTGGATGCCCTGACCGGCTCCGGCGGCGCCTGACATGTCCGTTCGCTCCGGGCGCAGGCCTCGTCTTCGAATGAAGGCGAGACCGGAGTCGAAGGGCATGCGCTTCGACTTCGCTCGCGTTGCTCGCTACGCTCGGCGCGAACGGATCATCGAATGACAGGTTCAAATTCTTTCCGCTGCGGCACCGCCGCGATCCTCGGCCGTCCCAACGTCGGCAAGTCCACGTTGTTGAACGCGCTGGTCGGCGAGCGCGTGTCGATCGTGACGCCGCGGCCCCATACCACGCGCCATCGCATCCTCGGCGTGGTGACGAAGGCGGAGGGGCAGATCCTCTACCTGGACACGCCCGGCATGCACGCGCAGGCGAAGCGCGCAATGAACCGAAGCCTGAACCGCGCCGTGCACACGGCCGTGGCGGAAGCGGACGTGGCGGTGCAGGTGATCGAGGCGGGCCGCTGGAATGACGAGGACGAAGCGGTGTACGCCGCGATCGCGACGGCAGCTGTCCCGCGCCTGATGGCATTGAACAAGCTCGATCGCGTACGCGACAAGGCCGCGCTGCTGCCGTTCGTCGAACAACTTTGCGCGCAACACGCCTTCGATGAAGTCTTCTGGTTGAGCGCGCAGCGCGGCGAAGGCATCGCGGACCTGGAGCGCGGGATCCTGAGCCGCCTGCCGCAGCGCGAGCCGGTGTTCGATCCGGACACCTTCACCGACCGCAGCGAGCGTTTCCTTTGCGCGGAGCTGATCCGCGAACAGTTGATGCGCCAGCTCGGCGAGGAATTGCCCTACGCGACGACGGTCGAAATCGAATCGTTCAAGGATCGCGAAGACGGCCTGGCCGAAATCGCGGCGGTGATCTGGGTGGAGCGCGAAGGCCAGAAAAAGATCGTGATCGGCGCCGGCGGCGAACGCCTGAAGAAGATCGGCAGTGCCGCGCGCCGCGGCATCGAAGCCCTGATCGGCCGCCGCGCTTTCCTGCGTTTGTGGGTGAAGGTGCGCGAAGGCTGGTCGGATGACGAAGCGGCGTTGAATCGATTCGGCTACGAGTGAGCGCATCGTGCGCGTCGAGAACCAACCCGCCTGGATCCTGCACGCGCGCGCCTGGCGCGAGACCAGCCTGTTGCTGGAAGTGTTCAGCCGCGAGCATGGCCGCATCGGCCTGCTGGCGCGGGGGGTGCGCGCGCCGCGCGCACGCATCACGCGCGCGATGCTCGAGCCATTCCAGTTGCTGAGCGTCGACTGGGCGGGCACCGGCGAACTGCCGAACCTGCGCGCGGCGGAAGTGATCGGCATCGCGCCACGGTACGCCGGCGACACCTTGTTGTCGGGGTTGTACGTCAACGAGCTGCTGGCGCGGCTGACGGCGCGCCACGATCCCCACCCGGAGCTGTTCGACCGTTACGCGCTGCTGCTGGATGAGCTGGCCGCGACGGCGTCGCTGGCCTGGACGCTGCGGCGTTTCGAACGCGATCTGCTGGTGGAACTGGGCTATGGCCTGTTGCTTGATCGCGAGGCCGACACGGGTGCGCCGATTTCCGCGGGCGCAGAGTACGCCTACGTGCCCGAGCACGGCCCCGTGCCCGCGCAGTTGCGGTCCGGCGGAACACGCGTGCGCGGCGCCGCGCTGCTGGCCCTGCACGAAGATCGGCTCCCGAATCCGGGGGATCTTTCCGCGCTGCGCCGCATGCTGCGCGCGGTGATCAGCGCGCACGTGGGCGAGAGCGGATTGCGCGCGTGGCGGGTGTTGGGCGGGGCGATGCGCGGCTGATCGGAGTTTTTATCCGGCGAGCGCCGCGCGCGTCGCGGCGAGCCTGCACCGGAACTCCCCGCCGGTCCCGGCGATGCGTGCGGCATCGCCTTCGTGCAGCGCATACGACAATTGCGCCGCCGCTGCCTGCAACCCCACCGCGCCGCAGAATCCGCAGGCGGCCTGGAGGCGGTGCAGCCGTTCGCCCAACGCGGTGCGGTCCTGAAGCAGTGCATCGAACTCGCGCGCGAGCACATCCAGTTCGGTCGCGAACAGACCGCGCAACGCGGTCAGGATTTCTTCGCTGCCACTGGCGGCGAGACCTGCCCGGTCATCGAGCAAGCCGGATTCGATCCCATCCAGGGCCATGCCGAGCCCGTGCAAGGTTTCGCGCAGCCTCGATTTGTTGGAAGGCTTCAGCAGCACCGACTGGAATCCCGCATTCCGCAATCGCTGGTGCAATTGCGGATCGGGGTCGGCCGTGGTCGCGATGGCCGGTACGCCCGGGTTAGGCCCGGATGGATTCGCGCGCGTGACCTCCAGCACGCGATCACCATCCATGCCGGGCATGCGGTGATCGAGGACCAGCAGATCGAATCGTTCCGTGAATGCGGCGTCGCCTGCCGCGCGGCCATCCGCCACGGCCACCACCTCGCATCCCAGTTCGCGCAGCGTGCCGGCTAGGAATTCCAGGCTGACCGGATCGTCTTCGGCCAGCAGGATTCGCGGAGGCCTCTTCATCGCGTTTGCGTTAACCGTCATTCAATCCCGATCGGCACAATCGCTGATCATGCCCCGACCCGCAAGCCAGGCCGCTCCGCTCGCCATCGCCGCGATCGCGCCGTTGCTGATGGCGCTGATGGTCTGCGCGCCGGCGCGCGCGGCGATCCGCATGCAGGCCGCGGTCCTCGAGCTGCCGGGCGCGAAGTTGTCGGATGTGCAGGCCAGCGTCGCGCCCGGTACCGACGGACGGCCATTCCTGCAATTGCGCGCGGCCCACGTGTCTGTTCCTGCGCTGGGATGGAAGGACGTGGGCCTCGCGTTGAGCGGCGTTCCCCAGCGTGCCGGCGGCAACCAGTGGCGCATGGACGGCGCGCTGGCGCTGGCGCGCGCACCCGGTGGCGCGCTCAGTGCGGCCAACCTCAGCGTCATGATCGACACCGACGCCGGCTCGCTCGACCTGCACTTCGACCAGCGCAACAGCACGGTGCGCGTCCTGATGCCGCTCGACCAGCCCAGTCACCTTTCGGTGAGCCTGAAGGGACTGCCGCTGGCTTGGCTGCAAGGCGTGCTGGCGTCCGTGTGGAAGGACGGACGCATCACCGGTGGCGCGCTCGACGGCGAACTCGCGCTGGACCTGCCCGAGCAGGGTGCCAAGATTTCCGGCAAGGTCAACCTGGCGAAGGCAGGGATCGATTCCCGGTCCGGCACGATCGCCGCGCAGCGACTCGGGGTGCGCGGCACCTTCACGGTGGATGCGGGGTCGCCCGTCGCGCGTTTCGATTTCGACGGCGGCTTGAACGGCGGACAGATGCTGCTCGGTCCGCTGTATGCACAGTTGCCTGCGCACGCTGCGCAATTGCAGTTGTCGGCGAACATCGATTCGCATGGAATCGCGATCGATGCCCTGCATTTCAACGATGGCGATGCGCTCGATCTCGGCGGCAAGCTGGCGTTCGACGCGAACGATGACCTTGCTTCGCTGGAATTCGATCGGTTCCAGGCGCAGCTGCCGCAGGCGTACGAGCGCTACGGCGGCGCGTGGCTGGCGACGATGGGCTGGAAGGATCTCGCCACGGACGGCGCGTTGTCGGGTTCCATCGCGATCGCCGACGGCAAGCCATCGCGCTTCGCGTTGCGCGCTGATCATCTGTCGGCCGCCGATGCGGATGGGCGCCTCGCGCTCGCCGACCTCGATGGCGCGCTGGACTGGGACGCGCGGGCGTCGCGCCCGTCGAGCACCTTGTCGTGGCGTTCGCTGGCGTTCTACAAGCTGCCATTCGGCGCGGCGCGATTGCAGTTCAAGAGCGACGGCGGCGCGCTGGCGCTGGTCGCGCCGGCGCAGGTGCCGCTGTTGAACGGCGCGTTCACGTTGCAGCAACTGGCGTGGCGGCCGGCCGCGGACAAGCAGGATCGCATCAACGCTTCGTTCGCGGTCACCGGCCTCGATGTCGGCGCGTTGTGCAAGTTGTTCGGATGGCCGCAATTTCCCGGCACGCTGGGCGGAGCGGTGCCCAGCTTGCGTTACAGCGGTGATTCGCTGGTGCTCGACGGCGGTTTGTCGATGAACGTCTTCGACGGATTCGTCGACGTGACCAGCCTGACGATGCAGCAGCCGTTCGGTGTTGCGCCCGTGATGAGCGCGGACATCGACCTGCGCCAGCTCGACCTCGGGCAGGTCACCAGCGTGTTCGATTTCGGCTCGATCACCGGCAATCTCGACGGCACGATCCACGAATTGAAGCTGGTGAACTGGCAACCGGTGGCGTTCGACGCGAGCCTGCTCGCCGGCCGCGGCGGCCGGATCAGCCAGCGCGCATTGAAAAGCCTGACTTCGGTCGGGGGCGGCGGCATCGCTGCCGGTTTGCAGGGGCTGGCGCTGAACCTCTTCAAGACGTTCGGCTATTCGCGCATCGGCCTGAGTTGCGTGCTGCGCGCAGGCGTGTGCACGATGGGCGGGCTGACGCCGAGCGGCAGCGGAAACCAGGCGGGCTACAATATTGTCGAAGGCAGCGGCCTGCCGCACATTTCCGTGATCGGACACGAGCGCCAGGTCGACTGGGCCACGCTGGTCGACCGGTTGAAGGCGGCAACGGAAGGCAATGGCCCGGTGGTCAAATGAGTGCAGGGCGCACTCACCCCATGCAGCACAAGGATGTGCTGACACGGGATTCCTGTTTCCTCGCGGCAGGCTCATGGAGATCCAAATGCGCACACTCATGCTGACGATGCTCACCGCGCTGCTGGCCGGTTGCGTCACCATCAACGTCTATTTCCCGGCCGCGGCCGCGCAGGAAGCCGCGGACAAGATCATCAGCAACGTCATCGGGGGCGAAGGCGCGCCGCAGAATCCGCCGGAGCAACAGCAGCCGGCGTCTTCCGGTTCCTCGGCCGAGGGCGTGCCGCTGGCCGCGCGCGCGCTGGACGCGCTGATCCCAGCCGCGTCCGCCGCCGAGAGCCAGCCCGACATCAAGATCCAGACGCCGCAGATCGAGGCGATCCAGTCGCGCATGCATTCGCGTTTCGACGATTCATTGAAGGCGCTGCTGGATTCCGGCGCGGTCGGTTTCACCCGCGATGGCCTCGTCGCCGTGCACGATGCCTCGAAAGCCCCGCTCAACATGCGCGCGCAGATGAACTCGGCTGTCGCCGACGAGAACCGCGATCGCAACGCGCTGTACCAGCAGATCGCCGTGGCCAATGGCCACCCGGAATGGGAGAAGCAGATCCGGCAGATCTTCGCCAGGCAATGGATCGACCGCGCGCACCCGGGTTGGTACGTGCAAAACGCCTCCGGCGGCTGGACCAAGAAATGAGATGATCGGCATCCACGCGTACGACGCAACGCCCGGGTTGCCCGGGCGTTGTTTTTTTCGATGAAGCAATCGGAATTCGAAACCGAAATCACCGACCTCGGCCACGACGGCCGCGGCGTGGCGCGCGTGGACGGCAAGGCCGTGTTCGTGGCCGATGCTTTGCCGGGCGAACGGGTGCGCGCGCAGGTCGTGCGCAGGCACCGGCAGTTCGACGAGGCGCAATGCATGGAGGTGCTGCGGGCATCGCCGGAACGCGTGCCGGCGCGCTGCCCGCACTACGGCGTGTGCGGCGGCTGCGCGTTGCAGCATCTCGCGACCGGGGCGCAGATCGACGCGAAACAGCGCGTGCTCGCGGAGAATCTCGCGCGCATCGGCAAGGTGGAACCACGGCGCTGGCTGGCGCCGTTGACGGCGGAGCCGTGGGGTTATCGCCGCCGCGCGCGGCTGTCGGTCAAGCACGTGCCGAAGAAGGGCAGGACGCTGGTGGGTTTTCGCGAACGCGATCCGCGATTCGTGGCCGACCTTTCCCGTTGCGAGGTGCTGGATCCGGCGCTGGGCGAGAAGCTGGACGCGCTCGGCGCGTTGCTGAATTCGCTCGAAGGCGCAGCGTCGATCCCGCAGATCGAGTTCTCCGCGGGCGACGATGCGCGCGCCCTCGTGTTTCGCCATCTGCTGCCGTTTTCTCAAGCGGATCGCGACAAGCTGGTCGCGTTCGGTCGAGAAAATGGGTTCGCGATCCTCCTGCAACCCGGCGGCACCGACAGCGCGCATGCGCTGTTTCCCGAGAATCCGCGATTGCACTACCACCTGGATGAATACGCTCTCGACCTGGATTTCTCGCCGCTGGATTTCGTGCAGGTCAATGCGCGCCTGAACGAGCGCATGATCGCGCAGGCGCTGCACCTGCTCGATCCGCAGCCACAGGAGCGAGTGCTGGACCTCTTCTGCGGGTTGGGCAATTTCTCGTTGCCGATCGCGCGTCGCGTGGCGTTCGTGTGCGGCGTGGAAGGCGAGTCGGGCCTGATTGCGCGCGCGCGCGCCAATGCCACACATAACGGGATCGCGAACGTGGAATTCGTGGTCGGCGACCTCGCGGCAGATCCGCGCGGCGCAGCGTGGGCACGCGCGCATTTCGACAAATGGTTGCTGGATCCGCCGCGCACCGGCGCGGCCGCCTTGCTGGAACACCTGCCGGGGAAATCGGTGCGGCGCGTGGTGTACGTGTCCTGCCATCCGGGTTCGCTGGCGCGTGATGCCGGTACGCTGGTGCATCGCCATGGGTTCGCTTTGTCGGCCGCGGGCGTGGTGGACATGTTTCCGCATACCGCGCACGTGGAATCGATCGCGGTGTTCGACAGACAGGGATGAGTGCACGCGGCAACGCGTTGCGGCATCATCCGCATCCTGAGCACGGAAGAACATCATGCTGATCATAGGGCTGGAAGGACACGAACTCACCGAGCGCGACGTGGAGCGCCTCGCCGCTCCCGAAGTGAGCGGCGCGATCCTGTTCTCGCGCAATTTTTCATCGCGCGCGCAACTGGATGAACTGATCGCGGAAATCCGCGCGATGCGCGACGACCCGTTTCCGATCTGCGTCGACCAGGAAGGCGGACCGGTGCAGCGCTTCAAGAGCGACGGTTTCACGCGCCTGCCGCCGCTTGCGCGCATCGGCGTACTGCACGACCGCGATCCGGCCGCCGCAGTACGCGTGGCGGAAACGCACGCCTGGCTGATGGCGAGCGAACTGCGCGCCTGCGACGTGGACCTGTCGTTCGCGCCGGTGGTCGACCTCCAGCGCGGCAACCGCATCATCGGCGAGCGCGCCTTCCACGCCGATCCGCAGGTCGTGGCCGACCTCGGCGCGGCGTACCTTCGCGGCATGCGGTCGGCCGGGATGGCCGGCACCGTCAAGCATTTCCCCGGACACGGCACGGTGCTGGAAGACACGCACGTGGAACCGGCGACCGATCCGCGCGACCTGGCAACGTTGCGACGGAGCGACCTGATTCCGTTCGTGGGCGGTTTCAAGGCAGGCGCCGAAGCGGTGATGCTGGCGCACGTCACCTATCCCGAAATCGACGCCACCCCGGCGGGGTATTCGAAGGTCTGGATCCACGACATCCTGCGCGGCGAGTACGGCTTCGAGGGCTTGATCGTCAGCGACGACATCGGCATGGCTGCGGCGGAATCGGCCGGCGGCGTTGCGGCGCGCGCGAAGGCGCACCTCGATGCGGGCTGCGACCTGGTGCTGGTCTGCGCGCCGAAGCTGGTGGACGAAGCGATTTCCGCGGTGCACGGCCGCGAGCCTTGCGATGCGGCGCGGGTGTCCGCGCTGTGCGGCGCGGTGTCCTGCGACTGGCTTTCACTTTCGGAGAATCCGCAGCGCAAGGCGGCCGCATCGACATTGCTGAAGCTGGAGGAAGCAACGCGCGCGGAGCGCGTGGCATGAACTCGCCGAGCCTCGCGCAGGCGCTGGAATCGGCCGAACTGATCCACGACCGCACCGTGATCGAGGCAGCGATCGCGCGCATGGGCGCGCAGGTCACGCAGACGCTGGACGGCGAGCGCGCGCTGTTCCTGACCGTATTGCACGGCGGGTTGATCTTCGCGGGTTCGCTGGCGCTGTCGATCGGTTGCGACCTGCAATTCGATTACGTGCACGCCACCCGCTACCGCGGTTCCACGCAGGGCGCGCAACTGCAATGGCTGCGACGGCCCGATGCGGCGATGCGTGGCCGCAGCGTGATCCTCGTCGACGACATCCTCGATGAAGGCCACACGCTCTCGGCCTTGCGCGATGCGTGTCTCGCCGAAGGCGCGCGGCGCGTCCTGGTCGCGGTGCTGTGCGAAAAGCGCCACGGCCGCTGCGTGCCGGGGATGAAGGCGGATTTCGTCGGCGTGCAGGTGCCGGACCGCTATGTATTCGGCTACGGCATGGACTGGCACGAGCAGGGGCGCAATCTGCCGGGCATCTATGCCATCGTCGACGCATGAAGATCGATCTCGCCCTGATCGGCGGCACCGGCCTGTATTCGCTCGCGGGATTGCAGCACGTCGAGCGCCACGAAGCGCCCACGCGCTGGGGAGCGCCCTCGGCACCGATCGTCACCGGCGAGCTGTCGGGGAAACGCCTCGCGTTCCTGGCGCGGCACGGCGAAGGCCACACGATTCCGCCGCACCGGATCAACTACCGCGCCAACATCGCCGCCCTGCATGAACTCGGTGCGCGGCGGATCGTCGGCATCAATGCGGTCGGGGGCATCCGGGCCGACATGGGCCCGCGCGCGATCGTGGTGCCCGACCAGTTGATCGACTACACCCATGATCGTGCGTCCAGCTTCTGCGATTCCGCGGGCGAGGCGGTGCGGCACGTCGATTTCAGCGAGCCGTACTCGGCGGACTTGCGCGCGGAATTGCTGGCCGCTGCACGCGGCGCCGGCGTGGCGGCGATCGATGGCGGCTGCTACGGCGCCACCCAGGGCCCGCGGCTGGAGACCAACGCCGAGATCGAACGCCTGCGCCGCGACGGCTGCGGCCTGGTCGGCATGACCGGCATGCCGGAAGCCGCGCTGGCGCGCGAACTCGGCGTCGAATACGCCTGCCTCGCGCTGGTCGCCAACTGGGCGGCCGGGTGCGATCCGCGCGCGTCGCGGATCAGCCTCGAGGAAATCCATGCGCACCTGGCGGCTGCGACCGCGCGGGTGCCGGCCATCGTCGCTGCGCTGCTTTCTGCCTAGCCGGGCCGATAGTCGACAGGCCCCGATCCGCGAGCGTGGTCGCACCACCGGCCGCGGGAGGCTTGATTGCGCGGGTGCCGTTGGCGATACTCGGGCCGCGCTCGCGCGCGCGGGGAGTGGGGCCGGGGATACAGGGTGCGATCGTTGCGGATTGCACCACGCCGTCCGGATCATCCGAGGTGCGCCGCTGCGCTCGTCTCGTCGCAGAGGTTTTTGCAAATGTCCACCGGTACGGTCAAGTGGTTCAACGACGCCAAGGGGTTCGGCTTCATCGCTCCCGAAGATGGCGGGGAAGACGTGTTCGTGCACTATTCGGCGATCAATGCGCAGGGCTTCCGCAGCCTGCAACAGGGGCAGCGGGTCAGCTTCGAGATCGTGCAGGGTCCCAAGGGCGCGCAGGCGTCCGCGGTGACGCCGCTCGCCTAGGCCCGGAACAGCGCGCTTCCATGGGGGCGCCCCGCCGGGCATAGTTCGCGGCAACCGGGCGGGCGGAGATCGGATGGTGGGTTGGCGCTGGCTGGATCGATTGCGCGGCGAAGACGCGCTGCGGATTTCCGCGGCCGATCGTCCCGTGCTGCGGCGGCGCGTGGCGCGCGCGCTGGACGCGGCGCGCCAGCGCGACGAACGTTGCCTGTTGCTGCGGTTGCAGATCAATGGCATCGAGGAGATGGACGACGACGACTTCGTCCGCGGCCTGTGGCGCGTCGTCGTCGAGCGGTTGCGGCGCGAGGTGCGCGAGGACGACCTGCTGGCGCGCAGCGCCGAGCACGAATTCATGGTCCTGGCGCAGGGGATCGATGTGTTCCCGCGCACGGCCGGCACCGCGATCGCCACGCGTCTCGCGAAGAACCTGGGGAATCCATACAGCATCGACGGCCGGCGCGTGGATCTCGACGTGCGCATCGGCATCGCGAGTTTCCCGGATGACGCGGCCAATGCCGATGGCCTGCTGCTGGCCGCCAGTCACGCGCTGCACGGCGCGCGGCGCTCCGCGGAGCCCTGGCGGTTCGCCGCGCCGATGTTGAAGCGGCGGGACCGCTAGGTCCGGTCGCCGGAATCGCGGATCACCAGCAATCGCCGCTCGCTCATGTCCTCGATCGCGTAACGCACGCCTTCGCGGCCGAGGCCGGAGAGCTTCACGCCACCGTAGGGCATGTTGTCCACGCGGAAGCTCGGGATGTCGCCGACGATCACGCCGCCCTCGACCAGCACGTCCCAGGCGCGCAGCGCGTGATTCAAATCGCCGGTGAACACGCCGGCCTGCAGGCCGTAATCCGATTCGTTGACGGCCTGCAGGGCTTCTTCGAAGCGGTCGAATTTCGCCAGCGCCGTGACCGGGCCGAACGCTTCCATGCAGGACAGCTCCGCGTCATTCGGCACGTTTTCCATCACTGTCGCTTGCAGCATGTTGCCTTTGCGCTCGCCCCCGCACAGGACTTTCGCGCCGGCTTTCGTCGCTTCCTCGATCCACCCCTCCAACCGCTTCGCCGCGGCTTCGTCGATCATGGGCCCCAGGAAAATCCCCGGGTCTTTCGGATCGCCGGCCTTCAGTTTCCTGGTCGCTTCGACAAAACGCCGCTTCACCTCCTCGTAGAGCGATGCATGAACCAGCACGCGCTGCACCTTGATGCAGCTCTGCCCAGATTGATAGAAGCTGCCGGAGACCAACCGCTCGATGACGAAATCCAGACGTTCGCGCTGATCGGCATCGACGATGCAGGCTGCGTTGCCGCCCAGCTCCAGCACGACCTTCTTGCGGCCGGCGCGTTTCTTCAGATCCCAGCCGACTTGGCCGCCGGTGAACGACAGCAGCTTCAGGCGTTCGTCTTCCACGAACGGATCGGCGTCTTCGACATTGCAGGGCAGGATCGAGAACGCACCTTCCGGCAGGTCGGTTTCCGCCAATGCTTCGCCGATGATCAGCGCGCCGACCGGTGTTTTCTCCGATGGCTTCAGCACGAATGGACAGCCCGCCGCGATCGCCGGCGCGACCTTGTGCGCGACGAGGTTCAACGGAAAATTGAACGGGGTGATGAACGAGCAGGGTCCGATCGGGACTCGCTTGACGAAACCGCGATAGCCTTGCGTGCGCGGCGATATTTCCAGGTTGATGATCTCGCCGTCGATGCGGACCGATTCATCCGCGGCGATGCGGAAGGTGTCGATCAGCCGCGTCACTTCGCCTTGCGAATCCTTGATCGGCTTGCCGGCTTCAACGCACAGCGCGAATGCCAGTTCCTCCCTGCGTTCCGAAAGCCGCGCGATGCAGTGTTCCAGCGCGGCGCGGCGTTCGTAGGGCTTGAGCGCCGACATCGGCGCCGCGGCTTGCGCGGCCGCCGCGATCCCGCTTTCGATCGCGGCCGCGTCGGCCAACGCCACGCGCGTGGCGATTTCGCCGGAATACTTGTCCAGCACCGGCAGGCCGGCATTCGGCTGCTGCGGCCGGTTGGCCAGGTAGTAGGGATATCTTTCCTTGAGTTTCATTTCGGTTCCTTGTTTTCGCGCACGACCAGCGGCAACTCGCCGTCGTGCAGCCGGGCGGTGAGTGCCGCGCCCGCCGCTACGCCGCGCGCGGAGCGCAGCACCACGCCGCTTTCGTCGAACAGGATCGCGTAGCCTCGCTGCAGCACTTCCAGCGGGCTGACGGCGTTCAACGCGCGTGCAAGCGCGGACAACCGGTGCGCATCGCGTTGCGCCGCCTGCGCCCATGCAGCCAGCAGGCGTCCGTGCAGGCGCCGGGCGTCGCGCGCGAGCAAGGGCAAACGCCGGGCAGGATGCGCCAGACGCAAGCGCGCATCGGCATGCGACAGGCGCATGCGCGCGGCCTGCGTCTTGGCCAGCGCGCATTTCTGCATGCGGGCGTGCAACGCCAGCAGCCGCTCGGCGCCGTTGGCCAACCGCTGCCGCGGATGCCGCGACAGCAGCCGCGCGTGCAGGTGATCCAGCGCCTGCGAAGATCCGTGCGCTCGCCGGCGCCAGGCGTGCGCGATGCGCGCGCGATGTTGCGCCAGCACGTGCGACAGCACATCGGAATCCGGCAACAGCAATTCCGCGGCGGCGGATGGCGTGGGCGCGCGCAGGTCGGCGACGAAATCGGCGATCGAGAAATCGATCTCGTGGCCGACCGCGCTCACCACCGGCACGGCGCTGGCCGCGATCGCGCGCGCCACGCCTTCGTCGTTGAAGGCGATCAAATCCTCCAACGATCCGCCGCCGCGGGTCAGCAGCAGCACGTCGTAACGCGCGCTGGTCGATGCTGCGTCCAGCATCGCGACGATCGCGGGCGGCGCTTCGCGACCCTGCACGGGCACGGGCAGGATCTCGATTTCGGTCAAGGGGCAACGTCTGCGCGCCACGCTCAGCACGTCGCGGACCGCGGCTCCCGTGGCCGAGGTAATCACGCCGATGCGGCGCGGCCAGCGAGGCAGCGCGCGCTTGCGCGATGCTTCGAACAAGCCCTCCGCCTGCAATTTCGCCTTCAACAGTTCGAACGCGCGCCGCAGCGCGCCTTCGCCGGCTTCCTCCATGTGCTCGACGATCAACTGGAATTCACCGCGCGCCTCGTACAGGCTGACGCGCGCGCGCGCCAGCACCAGCGCACCGTTGCCGGGGCGAAAGCGCAACCAGGTGCTGCGCGGCTTGAACATCGCGCACTTCACCTGCGCGGTTTCGTCCTTCAGCGAGAAATACAAGTGTCCCGACGACGCGCGCACGAAATTCGAAAGCTCGCCTTCGATCCAGACCAGCGGCAACGCGCCTTCGATCAGCTCGCGCGCGAGGCGGTTCAGCGCGGAAGGCGTCAGCACGTCGCGTTTCGTGCCGTATCCGGGCGAGTCTTCGCTCATGGGGATGCGGTTTTCGATTCGCGCCGGTGTTGCCGCATTCGCATCCGCGCGAAGCGCGCGAACAATCCGATCGCGATCCACAGTGCCAGTGCGGCCAGAGGCCACGCGATCACGCGTGGCCAAAGTGCCGCGGTCGCCGCGAATGCCAGCAGCAACACCGCACCGAAGCACAGCGGCACCGCTTCGCCGCCGCTCAGCACGCGGCGGTTGTTGAGGACGGCGCCGACGGTGTGCGCCAAGCGCAATGCGCCCGCCGCGCCGCGCCCGGCGCTGCCGCGTTCGCCCGGCTTGCCGCGCACGCCGCGCCCGCGTGGCGCGGCATCCGGTGCGCGGCGCACGCGCGAGCGCGCCAGCACGATCTCGGTGGCGTTCTGCAGATCCTGTTCGTACTGCGTCGCGAGCGATCGCGCGAAGCCGTCGTCCTCGACCGCGACGTCGATTTCGCAGTTGCCCAGCCAACTGACGAGATTGAGATTGGTGGAACCCACGCGCCCCCAGCGCGCATCGGCCACGGCGGTCTTGGCGTGCAGCATCGAACCGTTCCATTCGAACACGCGCACGCCCGCCGCCAGCAGCGGACGGTATCCGCTGCGCGACATCGCGGCGACAGGAGGCAGGTCGGAAGTCCCGGGCACCAGCAGCCGCACGTCGACGCCGTCGGCGGCGGCGTTGATCAGCGCGCTGACGTACGGAGGCAGCCCCACGAAATAGGCGTCGGTCAGCCACAGGCGTTCGTGCGCCAGCGCCGCGATCAACTGGTCGAGGCGGTACATGCCGGCGGTGCTGGGATGGCTGGCGATCACGCGCAGCGCCACGTCGCCTGCCGGTTCGGTCGACTCCGCATGCGCAGGCAGGTCGTCCGGCAACGGCTCGCCCATCATCGACCAGGTCCTGGCGAACGCGGCTTCCACGTCCGCCACTGCCGGGCCGCGCAGCGCCACCCCGGTGTCGCGCCAGGGCGGGATGCGGCGCTTGGCATTGCCGAGCCACTTGCCGCTGATGCACACGCCCGATACGAATGCCAGCGTTCCGTCCACGCTCAGCAGCTTGCGATGGTCGCGGTTGATCCAGCCGAAGGGGCTGAGCGGATCGAACGCATTCCACACGCGCACTTCGCCGCCGGCCTCCAGCAACGGAGTCCAGAAACGCGCGCCCGATTGCCCGAGGCAACCGAGCCAGTCGCGGGTGACGCACACGCGCACGCCGTTGCGCGCCCGCTCGATGAGCGCATCCAGGAACGCATGGCCGACTTCATCGGCGCGGATGATGTAGTTGGCCAGCAGCACGTAACGCCGTGCGCCGCGGATCGCCGCCAGCCAGGCATCGAAGTGCGCTTGCGCATCGATCATCAGCTCGATCGAATTGCCGATGGAGAGCGGCGCGCCGGCCGCGCGCGACAAGGCCTGCTCCGCGAGTGGCCGGAAATCGGGCGTGCGAATTGCGGGAGACATTCTGCCAGTCTAGGCAGCGCGCGGGCAAAGCGCCAACGTAACGGGCTAGAATGACTCCGCCAGGAGGGGAAAGAGACGCAGATGCAGGACAGCCATGCGCGCCTGATAGAGGGCTTGCCGTCGCGTTCCGATCCGGATCGCGGCAAGCCGGCCAGCGCGCGCGCCGTGCGCGAAGCCGTGTCGCATTTGCCCCTGGCCAATCCGGCGCAGGCGGCGCGCGACATTTCCGACCTGCTCGAACAGATGCTGGCGACGCGCTGGTCCGGCGCCGAACGGGTGGATGCGCTCGAGTCCATCCGCACGCCCGTGGCCGGCATGTGCGAAGGCATCGAACAGCAACTGGGCGTGGAGTCGCACCCGCTGCCCCCCGCCAAGGAGCGGCTGGTGGAGACCGCCAGCGGTTTCCATCGCGGGCTCGCGCGCAACTACGCGCTGGCGTTGTACGAATTGTGCGCACCCGACGGCAAGCTGCCGATGTTCAAGGGCAAGGCCGCGGCGGTCGCGGCGGTGCGCGCGTTGCACCACCTGGGCATCGTGCTGCAATGGAGTTATCGCCAATACCGGACACCGCCCGAGGGCGTGTGGCGAAGGCTGCATGCATTGCACGCCTTCTCGGAAGAAATCGGCGTGGCCGACAAGCCGGTTGCCGATCCGCTGACCGATGGTGCGGAACTGGACGCTCGCCAGGCTTACACGCACGCCTTGTTGTTGGCGTTGTCCAATCCCTATCGTTTCTCGTCGAAGGAACTGCGCGAAGCCTGGTTGCTGACGCGCGCGTTCGCGCCGCATTGCGCGCCGATGCGGCAGGGCGGCGCGGGCATCGCGGTGGATGAGAACAGTGACGAGGGCCCGGGCTATGTTCCCGAGGAACGCGCGGCCGCGCAGGAAGGAATCCTTTCGCTGGACCTCGCGACGCTGAAACGGTTCCTGGAGGAACACGCGGCGTTGCAACCGCCCGGCGTCGAACACCTGAGTTTCCGCCAGCGCGGCGGCGCCAGCGTGGACGCCTCGATCGCCTTCCTGCACCGCCTGCGTTCGAGCTGGGGCGGCGCGGCCGAGCGCGGTTTCGTTCGGCTCGACGCCGGCCATGCCCTGGATGCGGTGATCGGCCTGCACGCCCTGCACTACGTGCTGGCCGGCAATACCGATTTCAGCATGTTCATGCAGCGCATCCGCGGCAGCGGCATCACGCTCAGTTCGCGCGATCACGCGGCCTCGTGGACCAGCGGCGACAGCACGCGGCCTCAGGTGCTGAGCGGGCACGTGCTCGACCAGAGCCTCGGCGGCTACCGGTTGCAGTTGCGTGCCGACGGCGCGTTGCGCATCCGCGTCGGGGAGGCGATCGGCCTGGCGCCCGTGGCCGAGGACAACGAGCCGCAGGAGTGGATGGCCGGCCTGATCCGCTGGCTGCGCACCAGCGATGACGGCATCTACGCCGGAGTCGAGTTGCTGGCGCGCCGCGCCCGCGCCGCGGGCGTGCGCCTTTCCACCGGCGGCGATGATGAACTGCACGCGCCGCAGCGCGCGGTGCTGATGCCCGATCGCGCCGACGCGACGGCATCGTCGCTGCTGGTTTCGCACCTGTTCGACCTGCTCGCGTACAGCGTGGAAGTGACCACGCCGCCCGATCCCGCCGACTGGACTTCCAGCGCCGGCGTGCGCACGTACACGGTGGCCGGGGTCGAAGAACTCAGCGCGGCCTATTTCCGTGTGTCGCTGGTTTCCGAGAGCGAATTGGCGGAGCAGCCGGAGGCCGCGCCAGGTTCCGCCGATTGAGCGCAGGCCGGGTGTCGAACGCAACCGCATGAGTGGATCCGTCTCTCCCGCTTCCCGTCGCCGCAGCGTCGGCGTGATGATCGGTCGCGTGCAGGTCGGTGGCGGCGCGCCCGTCGTGGTGCAGTCGATGACCAACACCGACACCGCGGACGTCGCCGCGACGGCGAGGCAGGTCGCGGAACTGGCGCGCGCGGGTTCCGAGCTGGTGCGCATCACCGTCAACACGCCCGAAGCGGCCGCGGCCGTGCCGCGCATCCGGGAGAAGCTCGACATGATGGGCGTGGCCGCGCCGCTGATCGGCGATTTCCACTACAACGGGCATCAGCTTCTGCAACACGAACCCGCAGCAGCGGAAGCGCTGGCGAAATACCGGATCAATCCGGGCAACGTCGGTTTCGGAAAAAAGCGCGATACGCAATTTGCCGCCATCATCGAGCTCGCGTTGAAGCACGGCAAAGCCGTGCGCATCGGCGCCAACTGGGGTTCTCTCGATCAATCGCTGCTCGCGGCCTTGATGGACGAGAACCATGCGCGCAGCGCACCCTGGGATGCCGCACGCGTGGCGCGCGAAGCGCTGATCCGCTCGGCACTGGATTCGGCCGCGCGCGCCGAAGAGCTCGGACTGGCGCGCGACCGCATCATCCTGTCGTGCAAGGTTTCAGGCGTGCAGGAATTGATCGCGGTCTATCGCGATCTGGCCGCGCGTTGCGATTTCGCGCTGCACCTGGGATTGACCGAAGCGGGCATGGGTTCGAAAGGCATCGTGGCTTCCAGCGCCGCGCTCGCCGTGCTGCTGCAGGAAGGCATCGGCGATACCGTCCGCATTTCGCTCACGCCCGAGCCGGGCCAGTCCCGCACTCAAGAAGTGGTCGTGGCGCAGGAGCTGTTGCAGACCATGGGGCTGCGCGCGTTCACGCCATTGGTCACCGCGTGCCCCGGCTGCGGCCGTACCACTTCGGAATTTTTCCAGGAACTGGCGAAGGCGGTGCAGGAACACGTGCGCGCGAAGATGCCGGAGTGGCGCGTGAAATACGACGGCGTGGAGAACCTGACGCTGGCGGTGATGGGCTGCGTGGTCAACGGCCCGGGCGAATCGCGCCACGCCGACATCGGCATCTCGCTGCCCGGCACCGGCGAAACGCCCGCCGCGCCGGTGTTCATCGATGGGAAGAAAGCCATGACGCTGCGCGGGGAGAACATTGCGCTGGAGTTCGTGGGGATTGTCGAGGACTACGTGGCGAAGAAATACGCGGCGCGCGTTTGATCGGAGAAAGCGATGTCACTCGAAATGCGAACCGAATGCGAACGCTGCCACGCGCCGACTGCGAGGGCGGGTGAGGCGTACATCTGCACTTTCGAGTGCACCTTCTGCGCCGATTGCAGCGACGAGATGCAGTACGTCTGCCCGAATTGCAGCGGCGAGCTGGTGCGCCGCCCGCGTCCGCCGCGAGCCGACGCCGACGATTGAGGTTCAACTCTCGGCGCCACCGGCGACCGCGCGTGCTTCGTGCATCCGCGTGCGCGAGAGCCGCGCCTCACGATGGGTGATGTAGACATTGGCCGCGAAGATCACTGCCGCGCCGAGTATCGTCCAGCGGTCGAGCTTCTCGCCGAACAGGAAATACGCCAGCACCGCCACGATCGGCATCTGCACGAAGCTGATCGGCGCCAGCAACGAGACGTCGCCGATCTTCAGCGCGCGCATCCAGCACATGTGACCGCTGGTGCCGAACAGTCCCGCCGCGATCACGAACAGCCAGATTTCCCCATGCGGCCATTGCCAGAACAGCAACGCCGCCGGCAGCGACAGCGGCACCCACAGCAGGGTGGTCCAGATCACGATCGTGTCCGGCGCCTCGGTGCGGCTGAGGAACTTCAGGCTGATCGACACGCAGGCGCTCATCACCGCGGCCAGCAGGGCGACCAGCGCCGCCGGCGAGTAGCCGTCCAGGCCGGGACGCACGATCAGCACCACGCCGATGAAGCCCGCGAACACCGCGCTCCAGCGGCGCGCACGAACGACTTCGCCGAGCACGAAGATCGCGCCGATGGTGACGAACAGCGGCGTCGAGTAGGACAGGGCGATCGCCTTCGCCATCGGCATGTTCACGATCGCCCAGAACGCCGCCAGCATCGAGATGGTGCCGAGCACGCAGCGGAACAGGTACAGCGGCATTCGCCGCGTGCGCAGCAGTCGCGGGCCGGCGCGCAGGAGCAGCGGCAGCGTGAACAGCAGCCCGAACACGTTGCGGAAGAACGCGATCTCAAACGGATGCAATTGGCGCGAGGCCAGGCGGATCGTGATCGCCATCGCGCCGAAACAGCCCGCGCTGGCGACCATCAGCAGCGCCGCGCGCACCACGTCGGAGCGCGGCGCCTCGGCGGCGGGGAGAATGACGGAGTCGGAATTGGTCACGGTGGGCGTTCGCGCAATACGCAAATGTTAGCTGCTAAATAACGCACCGGGACACGGCGCTCCGCTAATCTGCGCGTCCATGCAGTCCTTTCACGATTCCTCCACTTTCATCGTCGCGATCCCCGCGCGCTACGCCTCCACCCGCCTCCCCGGCAAACCCTTGCGATTGCTCGATGGCAAGCCGCTGATCGCGCACGTGGCGCGGCGCGCGCGCGATTCGGGCGCCGCGCAAGTGGTGGTCGCGACCGACGATACCCGCGTGGCTGAAGCCCTGCATGACAACGATGTCACGGTCTGCATGACGCGCGCCGATCACGCCTCCGGCAGCGACCGCCTGGCCGAATGCGCGCGGCAGTTCGGCTGGAGCGACGAGACGATCGTGGTGAACCTCCAGGGTGATGAGCCTTTTGCGCCGGCCAGCGGCATCCGCGAAGTCGCGCGCGTGGTGGCGGAAGGCGATGCGGCGATGGCGACGCTGGCGACGCCAATCGAAGATGCGACGCAACTGTTCGATCCGAACGTCGTGAAGGTGGTGCGGGACGCGCGCGGACGCGCGCTGTACTTCTCGCGAGCGCCCGTGCCGTGGGCGCGCGACGCCTTCGCCCGTGATCGCGATGTCCTGCCCCGACAAATGCCCTTCCTGCGCCATATCGGCATCTATGCCTATCGGGCCGGATTTCTGAAACAATTCGCGACGCTGGAGCCGACTCCGCTGGAACGCGCCGAGTCCCTGGAGCAGTTGCGCGCGCTGGAACACGGATTCTCCATCGCGGTGCGACTGGCGCCGGAACCCTTTCCCGCAGGGATAGACACCGAAAACGATCTCGCCGCGGCGCAAGCTGCGCTGGCCCTCAGATGAATCTTCAAGCCGTTCGCAGTGCGCCCGCGCCCGATGTGCTCGATTTCCCCGACGACCTGGAATGGGTCAACGCGCGGGAACCGTGCAGCCTCTCGGCGTTGCGCGGGCGCGTGGTGCTTGTCTGGTTCTGGAGCTACGACTGCGTCAACTGCCTCAACATGCTGTCCGGCCTGCGACAACTGGAGAACAAGTACGGCGACGGGCTGGCGGTGCTGGGCGTTCACACGCCCAAATATCCGATGCAGCACCCCAGCGACATCGTGCTGAAGGCGGCCAATCGCAACTACGTGCGCCATCCGGTCGCCAACGATGCGCAGTGGCGCGCCTGGCAGCAGTACGGCGTGGATGCCTGGCCCACCGCACTGCTGATCGATTGCGAGGGCAGAGCGATCGGGCGTTTCGTGGGCGAAGGCGCGCTGCGGCGCATCGACGACACCATCGGCGCATTGCTGCAGGATGCGGCCGGCCGCGACCTGCGCGTGCATTCGAAAGCACCGGCTTCGTTCCGCACCGAGCCGCGCATGGCGTTGCGCTTCCCGGCGCATGCGCTCGCGACCGCCGACAAGTTGTACGTCAGCGACACCGGGCACAACCGTATCCTCGAATGCACGCACCAGGGGCGGGTGCTGCGGCAATTCGGTTCGGGCAATGCCGGCTACTGGGACGGCCACGCCGCCGATGCCGGATTCAACGCGCCGCAGGGCCTGGCGATCGCGGGCGATTCGCTGTACGTCGCGGATACCGGCAATCACTGCGTGCGGCGCGTCCGCCTCCTGGCGGGCGAAGTGGACACGCTGCTCGGCAGCGGCTCATGCGGTTACGAAACGCCCGTGCACCTCGACGACAAACCGGTATCGGTCAGCGCACCCACCGCGGTGGCCGTGGCGGGAGACCGCATCTACGCGGCGCTCGCCGGGCAGCACCAGATCTGGCGCGTGGACCTGCACACGCGCAAGCTCGACCGGCTGGCGGGCAACGGGCGCTGCGGCGTGCGCGACGGCACGGCCTTGAAGGCGCGGCTTGCGCAGCCTTCGGCGCTGGCGAGCATGCCGGGCGCGCTGCTGATCGCGGATGCGGCCGGCAACGCGATCCGGCAATTGCGCCTGTCCGATTTTTCGCTGACCAAACTGGCAGGCGGCGCGCCCTACGATTTCGGCAACAGCGAAGGTCCCGGTGCGCAGGCGCGCTTCGCGCACCCCTCAGGCCTGGCCGTGGACGACATGACCGCCTATGTGGCGGACACCTTCAACAACCGGATCTGCACGGTGAACGTGCACACCGGGGATACGGCCACGCTGTCGTTGCAATGGCGCCTGCACGAACCCCAGGGATTGTCCTTCGCCGCGGAGTCCTTGTGGATCGCCGACCGCAACGCACACGAAGTCCTGCGCGTGAACGTGATGCGCGGCGAGGTCGAGCGAATTCCGGTCGGGGAGTAGCCACGTCGCGTAAAATCACGCGATGACCCCGCAAGCGGCCTTCGACGGCAAGGCCTTCGTCCGCACCCTCACTTCCTCGCCCGGCGTCTATCGCATGTTCGACGCTGCGGGCGGGTTGCTGTACGTCGGCAAGGCGGGAAACCTGAAGAAGCGCGTCGGCAGCTATTTCCTCAAACCGAAGATGGATCCGCGCATCGCCGCGATGATCTCCCAGATCGCGCGCGTCGAAGTGACGCTGACGCGCACCGAAGGCGAGGCGCTGTTGCTGGAATCGCAACTCATCAAGTCATTGAAGCCGCGCTACAACATCATGTTGCGCGACGACAAGAGCTATCCGTACATCTTCCTGTCGCAGGGCGAGGACTTCCCGCGCATGGCATTCCATCGCGGCGTGCGTACGGGCAACGGCCGCTATTTCGGGCCGTATCCCAGCGCGTGGTCGGTACGCGAGTCATTGAGCCTGATGCAGAAGCTGTTCAAGGTGCGCCAATGCGAGGACAGTTTCTTCCGCAACCGCTCGCGCCCCTGCCTGCAATACCAGATCAATCGCTGTACCGCGCCGTGCGTGCGCTATATCGATGCGGAGGACTACCAACGCGACGTGCGGCACGCGGCGATGTTCCTCGACGGCCGCAGCAGCGCGGTGATCGACGAGCTGGCATCGGAAATGGAGCGCGCCAGCACGGAACTCGATTTCGAACGCGCGGCGAGACTGCGCGACCAGGTCGCGACGTTGCGAGGTTTGCAGGCGCATCACTACGTGCAGGGCGCGCGCGCCGACATGGACGTGCTGGCCTGCCGCTGCGAAGCGGGCGTGGCCTGCGTGTCGGTGCTGTATTTCCGCAATGGCGTCAACCTGGGTTCGCGCGACTTCTTCCCGAAGCTTGCCTTGTCCGCCACGCCGGCCGAAATCCTCGGCGAGTTCGTCGCGCAGTACTACCTCGACAAGCCAGTGCCGGGCGAATTGATCCTGGAACACGCGGTGCCGGATGCCGATCTGCTAGCGCAGGTGCTGGCCGAACACGCGGGGCACGCGGTCGAGTTGAAGGCGCGGGTGCGCGGCGAGCGCGCGCGCTTCGTGGAACTGGCCGAACGCAACGCGGAAGCGGCGTTGACTGCGCGGCTATCGAGCAGACAAGCGCTGCACGCGCGCTTCGAAGCTCTGCGCGAACTGTTGAAATTGCCCGAGACACCGCAGCGCATAGAGTGTTTCGACATCAGCCACACGATGGGCGAGGAAACCGTCGCCTCGTGCGTGGTCTTCGGACCGGAAGGGCCGCTCAAGAACCAGTATCGCCGCTTCAACATCCGCGGCGTCGCCGGCGGCGACGACTACGCGGCGATGCGACAGGTGCTGACGCGCCGGCTGAAATCGATCCTCGCGGGCATCAGCGAGAAGCCGCAACTGATGCTGATCGACGGCGGACGCGGGCAGGTGACGCAGGCGCTCGAAGTACTGCGAGAATGCGGCGCCGGCGATATCCATGTGGTCGGCGTGGCGAAGGGGCCGTCACGCCGCGCGGGCGAGGAAACCTTGATCCTTGCCGACAGCGGAAGGCAGTTGAATCCCGGCCCCGATTCGCCGGCCCTGCACCTGGTCGACGCGATCCGCGACGAGGCGCACCGCTTCGCGATCACCGGGCACCGCAAGCGTCGCGAAGCCGCACGCGAACGCGGCGTGCTGGAAGACATCGCCGGCATCGGCGCGTCGCGCCGCGCGGCCCTGCTGAAAGCATTTGGCGGACACGCGGGCGTCGCCGCCGCGGGCGTAGAAGAACTCTCGCGCGTGCGCGGCATCGATCGCGCGCTGGCGGAACGGATTTATGCGTTCCTGCATGAGTAACTCGAAACCCGGGGCTCGGGAAAAACGTGAACTCCCGCCTCGTCAATCCGGGGCCGTCGGATGTCTGGCGCTCCTGCCGCTGGCTGCTGGCCGGTGACGGATATGCGAGACTTCCCCATCATCAAGGACGCCGATGCGGATAAACCTGCCCAACGCGCTGACCCTGTTCCGCATCGCCCTGCTGCCGGTGATGGTGGCCGTGTTCTATGCGCCCATTCGCGGCGCAGGGGTGCTGGCCGCGATTGTCTTCCTGCTCGCAAGCATCACCGATTGGCTCGACGGCTGGCTGGCCCGGCGATGGAACCAGATGTCCGCGTTCGGCGCGTTTCTCGATCCCGTCGCCGACAAGTTGATGGTGATGGTGACCCTGTTCCTGCTCGTGCAGGAACACCCGACCGTGCTGCTGGCGATCACCGCGGCGGTCATCGTGGGCCGCGAAATCGCGGTCTCGGCGCTGCGCGAGTGGATGGCGTTCGTAGGCGAGCGCGCCCGCGTCAACGTGATGTGGATCGGCCGCTTCAAGACGGTGATGCAGATCATCGCGCTGTTGGTGTTGCTGCTCGAACACAATTCACCGAAAGCGCGGCCCGTCGACATCCTGCAAATCCGCGAAGCGCTGGATGCCTATCACGTGGGCGAGGCATTGCTCGTGATCGCCGCGATCCTGACGATCTGGTCGGGCCTGGCCTACCTGCGCGCGGCGTGGCCGGCGTTCCGGATGGACGCGCCGCGCGCAGGGTCGGATTCGTCAACGTAGTTTTGTCGCACGGTTCCGTCGGGATCGGGTCTCGCTCTCACTCTTCGTACGGTGTGGTACCGGCGGGGTCGGATTACTGCGCCAAGGGCACCAGCAGAATGGCGTGAAGCTCGCCCGTAGAAAGGTAGGCGTTCGCCGCGATCTCGCCTTTGTCGTTGATGCCGAACGCGGATTCGATGTGCATGCTGGAAGCCGGGACGACCAGGTTGTTGAGGTCCACGATCTCTCTTCCCGGGCGCCACATGAACGCGCTATTGAAGTCGAGATCGCTCGGGTCATCCGTGCAATAGCCGAGATCGGCCACCACGTCCCCGCGCGAATTCGACGCCGTCGCGGTTGAATTGAGACAGGGCGCGACGACACCGAGATCCTTGCTTGTCCCATCGCGCCACAACGTCGCGTGATGGTAGGAACTGTCCGGCGAATAATCCGACCGCCCCATGACCCAGCCGAGTTCGTTGATGGCGAGCGCTTCGGAGTTGTCGCCACCGAGGGTGCCGAGATCGACCATCTTGCCCTTGTCCCACAGGAAGGCGTGCCAGGTTTCGTCGCCCGCCAGCGTGGAAGTACCGATCGCCTGGCCGCGGCCGTTGAGCGTGGCTCCCCATGGTCCGCCTACAAGACCATCTCCCACGACAGCCAGTGTGCCGCCCAAGGTACCCAGATCCTGCATCGAGCCGTTCTTCCAAATGAACGGATGGGTGGTGGGCAGTCCGGTGGCGTCATGGGCGACTGTGTCGGTGTACGACATTCCATAGATGAGGCCGGACGCGTTGATCGCGAGCGCCTCCGCGTCGTTGCCGCCGAGCGTACCGAGGTCCCGGAGTTTTCCCCCATTCCAGAGAAATGCGCGTGCTTGCGTCGCTGCCGGGGTGGAGCCATTCATGAAACTCGCGAAATCCGGATCTTCCGGCACCGTGTTGAGCGCCGCTCCCACCGCATTGCCCCAAGGGCCGAGCATGTTCACTTGTCCGGAATTTCCGCCGAAGGTTCCCAGGTCCCACACGCCGCCGAAAGCTCCCCAGACCACCGGCCGGAATTGCGGAAAGCCGGTCAGAGGATCGATCAGGCCGTTGGTGACAAAACCTCCGGTCTGACCGTTGGTCGCGATGTCGCAGGCACAGTTGTAGTTGACGGCCGGGTCGATGCCGGCCGGGAACGGCAGTTCGACGAGTCGGCCATTCGCACGCCGTACCAAGGCGTGGTCGTAGTAGCAGTCCAGAACGCAATTCGGGTCGGGTACGGCGGTTTGCGCACTGACGATGACCGCGCCACGGTTGTTGAGGGTGCGCCCCGGGAAGATCGTGTTGCTCTCCGGTCCGCCCAGTGTGCCGAGATCGATCAGCCGATAGCGCGGATAGCCCGGCGGCACTACGGCGGGACTTGCGGCGGCGCGAGAAGCTGGATTCATTCGCGTGCCGGCGCCGAGCGGCTGTGGCATGACTTCTTCCGCATGGCCGCCGCGGTGCATCAGCCGGTCGCGCAGAGAATGCTGATTCGATGCCGCCGATGATGAAACACTCGGCAGTGCAGGTGATGCAAGCAAAAGCGCCGCGATCGCGGCGGCGAGACGATGAAAGCGGAACATGGCGGCTCCTCCCTTGGGTAGCGGTGAGCGGCGCAAGCTGAACGCGCCGCCTCGTCCCTTTATCCGGAGTCCGCAGGTGCCGGGTTACCGGTTCTGTTCTTCCATTTCGCTCGCCAAGGTTTGGTAGTCGGCCTGTTTCAGTATTGCTTCGATGCGCTGGCGCATTGCCGCCACTTTGGAACGCGAGGCTTTTTGCCAAGCGGCGAAACGCGTGTCCCCCTGGAACGGCAGGAACCCGTAGTAGCCTTCCGTGCGCACATTGCTGGTGAGGCCGTGTGCAGCGGCGGAATCGAGCATGCGATATGCCCCGTCCTGGTCGCCTTCCATGCGAAGTATCGCCGCCATGCGCAGATATGGCTCGAAGTGTTCCTCGCCGCCGTCGATCGCGGCCTGCTCCTTGCGCCTGGCAGTCGCGAGCGCCGGCGCGGCTTCGGCGTCGCGGCCCAATTGTCGCAGCAGCACCGCCTGTTCGAGCATTGGATCACCCAGGTTCGTATCGCCGGTGCCGCTCGCGTAGTGCTGGAGTTCGTGTTGCAGGAGCCGCAGTGCACCGCTCCAGTCGTGCTGTTGCTCGGCGCAGATCCGCGCAAAATCGTTGGCCGAATACGTGCCGCCGGAAATCAGGTCGGGATCGAGTGGTTCGGCCAGTTTGCGGCAGCGCGCGAAATCGCCGCGATAGCGCGCGATCTCCGCTTCCATCAATTGCCTTTCGGGGGCTTCGTCTTCGGACGCGATCGCGATGCGCATCCAGCGTTCGCCCGCGTCGATTTCGCCCACGGCGATCAGAGGCTGTGCGACCCAGTAGTACGAGAGCGAGCCGCGCGCGGAAAATTCCAGGTCGCGCAGACGCAGCTCCAGGCTTTCGTCGAAGTGCCCGAGTTGGTAGACGAGTACCGCAAGTATTCCGTCTTCCGGAAATCCCACGGCGCTGCCGCGTCGGAACGTCGCCAGCGCGCGTGTGTTCCAGCCCTTGTAGTAGTAGGCGATGCCGAGCACGTGCCACGCTTCAGGCAATGAAGGCTCCAGATTGATGGCCCGTTCGGCTTCGCTGATCGCCGTCTCGCTCCAGAACGCCGCTCCGCCGAAACGCTTGGCGCGTTCCGCGTAGGCGGCGGAAAGACCCGCGTGCGCCAGCGCAAATCCGGGATCGATTTCGATGGCCTGCTGGAATTTTTCGACCGCCGCGTCATTGGGGCCGTTTTCGAGATGTGAATAGAGCCAGTCGCCGCGCAGGTAGGCGGCGACCGCTGCGCGAGGGGCTCGCGCTTCGGATGGCGCGCGCTGGCGTTTGGCTTCCAGCGCGGTGCGCAACCGCGCCACGAGACCATCGAGGTCGCCCGCCTTCGCGCTGCCTTGCCAGAGGATCTCCTGTCGCAAACCGTCCACGGCCCGCACGCGTACCGACGACGAATCGGTACCATCGGCACCCACCTTCACCTGCACGAATGCACCGAGCACACCGCCGCGCTGCAGGGCGCCTTGCGGAAAATCTTTTTCCTGCACTTGCCGCAGCACGGCTTCGAACGGCAGCACGTCGAGCGCCCGCAAGCCCTGCAGCTTCGTGGAAATCGCGCGCGCTGCCGCAAGTTCGGCGGGCGATGGGCGCGGCAAGTCGGCCGGCAGCACCGCGAGCGTCCGTGTGGCCACGCGTGGGTCGGGCGTCGACAAATAATCGCGATAGTGCAGCAGCAGAGCGATTGTTGCGGAGGACCCCGCGACGAGCAGCGCCATGGCGCTCCACGCCCAAGCGCGCCGCCGCGAAGGCAGCACGCGTTGCGTCAGGTGCTGCAGGCGACGGTGGAAAGACGGCGACGAATCGCGTTTCCATTTTTCCAGCGCGTCCGCGAATGCCGCGGCGGATGGATATCGATCGGTCGGCCGCTTTTCCAGGCAGCGCAGGCAGATCGTTTCGAGCTCGGCGGGAATCTTCGCATCGATGCGGCGCGGCGCGACCGGGCGCCGCGTCGCGACCTGCTGCAGGATCTGCAGCGGTGACAGTTCCGCGAATGGCGCCTGGCCGGTCAGCAATTCGTAGAGGATCGCGCCCAGCCCGTACACGTCGGCGGCGGCGGTGAGGTTCGAACCGGCAGTCGTGAGCACTTCCGGCGCGACGTAGCGCGGCGTGCCGATCAGCGCGTCCACGCCGGTCAGCGTGCTGTCCACCTGCATTCGGCGCGCCAGGCCGAAGTCGGTCAACAGGCAATGGCCTGCCGCATCGATCACGATGTTCGACGGTTTCAGGTCGCGGTGCAGCACGCCGCGCGCGTGGCCGTAGGCGACCGCGCGCGCGATCGGCACCAGCAGGTCCACGATCTCGCCGTAGCGCCCGTGCAGCGACGGAACGCGCTGCGCGAGGTTGCCGCCCTCGGCGAGCTTCATGCTGTAGTACGGGAGGCCTTCGTGCTCGCCGACCTCGTACACCGGCAGGATGCCGGGATGATCCAGTCCCGCCATCAATTCAGCTTCGCGCCGGAAGCGGTCGCGCGCCTCCTTCGTCTCCAGCCGCTCGGGCGTCAGCATTTTCAGCGCGACCTCGCGGCCAAGGTCGTCCTGCCATGCGCGGTAGACGATGCCTGCGCCGCCGCGCGCGATTTCGGCGGTCAGCCAATAGCGTCCGATCCTGCGCCGGGCGAATGCGGTTGCACGTTCTTCGCCGCCGTCGCGGCTTACCGAAGGATCTTCGAGGAATGCCGCGTCCAGCAGGCAGCGCGCGCACAGTGCGTCCGGCAGCGACGGATCGCGCAGGTTGCCGCAGGCCGGACAACGCGACGCTTCGGCCGACGTGGAGTTCTTCACGTCGATCCGGCCGGCGGACTGGCGGCCAGCACGTCGCGCAGATACGCCAGCTCGTCCTCGATTTCCCGTTCGGTCGCCACGGTGCAGCCGATTTCGACGTGCAGCATTTCGCGGAAGCGCTTGCGCATCCTGTGCACGGCCACTTTTATCGCATCTTCCTTGCGATCGAGGCGTTCGGCGAGGATCGCGTACGAGGGCGATTCGGCGGCGGGATCGAGGCACGGCCGCAGCGCGCCATATTCGTCCGATTGTCCGTGGCTGGCGTACTCGGCGCCGAGCGCGTCCAGCGCGTTCTTCACTATCGCGTGCGCCCATTGCCGGTCGAATTGCAGGTCAAGTGAAACCTCTTCCCTCGCGTCGAACCGCATGCCCGCTTCGATCTCGGAAACATCGATCGGGACGAACACGGATCCTCCGCCACGCTTAAGCGCGCGCTCGCGTTCGCGATCATTGGCCAGGAACCAGCGCAGCGATCCGAGGAGGAACGAGCGGAACCGGCCGCGTTGCGGATCGGCGCGCCCCACGGTGTCGTGTTCGATCAGGTGCAGGAAAAATCCCTGGGTCAGGTCTTCCGCGTCGTCTGGCGAGGATCCCTGCCTTCGCAGGCTGGCGTAGATGGGCCTCCAGTAACGAGCGCACAGCGCTTCCAGCGCGTGGCGACCGCCGTCATCGGCGCGAGTCGAAAGCACCAGCCCCCAACTGGTGTTAGGGAACGAGAACCCTCCGAACGGACGAGCGCTTTCGGGCTGCACGTCTGCCCCCTGGCATCGCATCGGCACCTGCGTGCGCAGCCTAGCACCGGCGGCCGGACATCGGTTGCCGTGGCCCGTGCGGGCAGGCATCGGGTGGGCGAATCGCGCGATGGCGGCATCGCGGGTTCGTCGAAGTACGCTGGGGAGGTCGGATCGCGGGTGGCCCGCGTCAGCCTGGCCTCAGGCGCTCTTCGATTTCGTCGACTGGACGAGCGCGCACCGGTCCCAGTCGTAGGTGACGCCTTTCGCGGTGTATGAGGCGATCACGCAGTGGTTCTGGTACTCACAAGTCGTCCTGGCGCAAATGCGTCCCTTGTCTTCTCCGCGGAAATCCTGCATGACCTTCCAGATGCGGTGGATGTAGACCGCCCGGCCGGCAACCGGGCAGGCGAAGGGTTCCCTGGTCTCTTCCAGGCGTGTGCGCTGCATGGCTTTCACTCTGTCCCTTGGCCGTTTCGATCTATCTACGGCAGCGACGGCATTCCGGCAATAGTCAGAGCGCCTTTGTCACAAAAGTTTGAAGCATCCCCGCAACGCAAATGGGCGAGGGGAGCCGCGCGCCTGTCCAACGGACGATCGCGATGCATCGCGAAGTCGGTCACGCAACAGGTGGGCCAGGCCGCAACCCCCGCGCGCCCGGTACGGAAAATGCACTCTTGCGCCCAGCGCCTCCATGAAGGCGCGAGGTCGGCCAACGCGAGCGCAGGGGGAACGCCATGGGATCGCCGGACTTACGCTACTACGTCCACGGGGACGAATCGGAAATCGAGCCCGGCAGGTACTACTGCCGGAACTGCGATGCCTTTTTGCCGCTGGAGCACTTCCAGACGCCTTGCTGCGGAGAAAGTCACGGCAGCATCTACATAAGAGATCGGGACAGGTTCAGGGCGGCCCGGGCGCTGGTGCCTTTGCATCGTCCCGACAGGCCGCATCACGTGATCGACCGGATGCTGATCTGATCGCGCCGTCAGGCGTCGGCGAGCGCGGCCGCGTTCGCGCTTTGCACGCTGCTGTTCGTCCGCGGTTGTCGATGATCGTGCAGGCAACGTCGCGGAAATGCAACGGGTGTCGTTTACAACCTGAAGCCGTATATCGCGACGCCCAGGCCGAACAGGAACTGGATGCCGAGGAGAATGCGAAAAGCGACCGTGTAGCGGATCAGGCGCCCCTGTTTTCCGGCGTCGATCGCAAACAGGCGATGCGACGGCGGGAAGCTGCTCTCGATCTCCTTGAGGGCGGGGATCGTCAGCTCGATAAGCTGGTGGCTTCGGGCATCCATGATCCCGAAAACCGCGGCGAGCAGGGCCAGGAACAGCCCCAGCAGCACGAGCACGAAAGACGCGACCTGGTACTGGATGGCGGTGAACACGCCGCCGTTGGCGAAGATCGAGAACAGGACGAAGAAATTGAAGCTCTTCAATCGCTGCTCTGCATTGAACTTGAAGTGATCCCACACAAGTTGAGCGGCGTCCACGGATCCTCCTGCGCACCGCGCGGGATCGCACGCGATCCCCTGACGGTAAAGCGTTCCAAGCGATGGTGCCCGGGGTCGGGATCGAACCGACAAGGCCGCGAGGCCGAGGGATTTTAAGTAATTTGGCAGGCCTTTTTCCACCCCGCGACCTGCCTAGCTTTGCAACTGGCCAGTTGCAGTAACATCTTGATATTGATAGCAATTTAGCCGCAGTGCCGGTACAATGCGGTAGCGATCGCGGTGCATTGCGATTCGTTGCGGCACGGCTACCACACGGCTACAGCGGAGGGTGTTATGGCGACGAAATATGCATGGGGCGGCACCAAGTTCAACTTCACAGATAAAGCAATCGCGGCGCTGCATGTACCGCCGCAGGGCACGATCGCAATCCATCGCGATAGCGTGAGGCCGGGCCTCGCATTGCGCGTGATGCCTTCGGGACATCGCCAGTTTTTGCACTGCTACTACTTCGACGGCAAGGAACGGCGTATCTCTATCCAGCCGTGGGTAAAGGGCAACAACGCTTCCATTGCAAAAGCCCGCCGGCGCGTGACGGAGCTACACGGCGATGTCAGCAAGGGCGTCGACCCCTACGACGAAAGGCTGAAAGCGCGCAAAGCACGCCAGCGTGCGCGCGAGCAAGCCGCTAAGGAATCGACGGTTGCGCAACTAGTTGAGCGTTTCATCAACGAGCACGTATCAAAAAAGTGCGGTGCCCGTCCGGATCAACGGCGCTTGAACAACTTGGTAATACCTGCGTGGGGCACGCGTAAAGCGAAAGACATAACTCGCGCGGACGTGGACGCTTTCGTGTCGCCCATTGCGAACGGCCCCGAGGCGAAACCTTACGAAGCAAATCACCGCCTTGCTCTGGTGCGCAAGATGTTCAGCTTCGCTTTGGACAAAAGCATCATTGACGTTCACCCTTGTTTGCGAATGCACGCGCCGGGCGGTCCTACAAAGGCGCGCGACCGAGTACTAGATAACGCGCGCGAACTGCGCATTTTTTGGCGCATCACCGATGGCGGGCGCTGGTCGCGCTACCTGCCAGAGATCGAAGCCGACGCGCTGCGCTTTATGGTGCTAACGGCTTGCCGGCCGCGCGAAGCGGCTCAGTTGCCGTGGTCAGAGATTGATATGGAACAAGGGCTTTGGACAAAGCCCCGCGCGAGCGGAACGACCCCGAAGCTCCACCGCACAAAAAACGGGCGCGAACACTTGTTGCCATTGCCCGAGCCGGCTATGGAAATTCTGCGCAAGCGCGCAGCGCTGGGCGGTGCTTACGTGTTCCCTGCACCGCGCGGACCGTGCCTGACTGTCGATCGCCTTGACCGATTATTAAAGAAGGCGTGCAAGCGACTTGAGCGCATTGGCGTGCAACCGTTCACACCGCACGACTTTCGCCGCACAGTCGAAACCGGCATGGCCGCTGCGAAAGTGCCGAAGGAATACCGCGACCGCGTGCTAAATCACAGAGACGCGAGCGTCGGCGGGGTGCACTACAACAAATACGACTATATGGACGAAAAGCGCGACGCCTTGCGCGCCTGGACGCAGCGGTTGGAAGGCTTGTTGCGTGGCAATCGTGACAACGTAGTGCCGTTGCGGCGCAAGGGTGTATGAGCCATGTATGGAAATCATTTCCGTGCGCGTGGCCGCGTGCACCATTTGGATATGGAAACCGCCGCAGGGGTGCGCGAGTTTCGCCAACTGGCAATGGAACAACGCCTGCACCAGCGCGCGCGGGGATTGGGGCATCGCTCGACGTTTGAGCTCTTGCGGCACCTTCAACAAGGGATGATCCACTGGGAAATGCGGTCTGAACCTTTGGAACACTGGGAACAGGTCGAAGTCGCTACGTTCCCTGAGTACATAACGGCAATAGACAACGTGCTGCGTCGTGTGAGCGAAGTTAATCATCATACAGGTGATGCACTGGCGAGAGTGCTTGAGAAAATTGAGATCCGTGCACTGGCTTACCCCGTGATCAATCGCATGTGCAATCGACTGCGGGAGATTGGCGATAGTGATATGCGCTACTACGCCGAAGAATTGTTGAACAGAAAGTGCGGTAAATATGGCGAGTACGATCCACGCGCGAGCATTCGCCTGATCGAGATAAAGCGCGACCAAGCTCGGCAAGCCGGGGATGGCGTGATCGCCGCAATGCTCGACAAGCTTTTGAAGAGCACGCTGAGCGAGAATTTGCTCACTGACGGCAAGGCTCGACGTGGCAATATCAAGACGATAAGAGCGCAGGATCGACTTGCGTTGTACGAATCTTCAACACGTGGCCTAAGTGGCAGCAAGCTCCGCAAGGTAGAGGATGATTTGCAGCGCCAGTTTGGTTATCCGCCCGGTCGAAATGGTCGACATAGGCTCACTGATTTACGACGCCGCGCGCGTGAAACGCGCGGACTGAGGAGCTAACTAGCATCGGCGCGCAAGTTTCGCCAACGCGCGCCGCGCGCCGTGCCGAAATAGCGCCACCTAGCTGCAATGGTGGCGACAATGCCCGACACAACACCACTCCTCGACGATTACATACTGCCCGCAGCGCTCGCCTCCGAACTAGGCGTGCACCCCCAAACGCTTAAGCGCTGGAAAGCTCGGCGCTACGGCCCGAAGCGTGTACGTATCGGCAAGCGCGTGTACTACCGCCGCGCCGATGTGCGCACGTGGCTCGACGAGCAAGGGCAGCCGCAGCCGGCGCCGAAGCGTAGGGGCCGCCCGCCATGCGCCCCGACGCCTTAAGCGCGCTGCCCGCCGAGCTTCGCGCACTGCCACAATGGGTATGCGCCAACGCGGTAAAGCACCCCATAGACCCGCACTCCGGGCGTGCGGCGAAAGTTAACAAGCCGGCGACGTGGGGCACTTTAGCCGAAGCGGTCGAAGCCGCGAAGCGTTACAAGTTGCCGCACGTGGGGTTTGTGCTAACCGAGAGTGACCCGTATTGCATCGTCGATCTGGACGACAAACCCGACAAGCCAGCGAGCGACGCCGAGCGCGAAGCGTTCGATAGCATCATCCAATCGCTCGACAGCTACACAGAGAGCAGCAGGGGTGGACGGGGATATCACATCATCGTCAAAGCCCGCATTCCCCGCGCACTGAAAACCACGCACGTGGAAATATATGACCGCGCGCGGTACATGATTTGCACCGGATCGGTGACACGTGGTGCACTGGTAAATGGCGCAACGCTGCCCGATAGGCAAGACGCAGTAAACGCGCTCTGCGCGCAATATGCGCCGCGCAAACTGCAACAGGTCGAGCCAAGTACAGCCGTCGCGTTGCCGCAATGCAGCGATGCCGAAGTGCTAATGCACTGCGCACGCGAACACGGCGAAAAGTTCGAGACGCTGCGCAGCGGCCAATGGATAGGCGACTACCGAAGCGAGTCGGAGGCGCGCTTCGCGTTGTTCGGCATGTTTGCCTTGCACAGCCCCGACGACGCACAGGTGAAGCGCCTGCTATTCGAGACGCCCTTGGGACAGTCCGAAAAGGCCCAGCGCCTAGTGGATTATGAGTTAGCGAAGATCCGGGCGAACGCTATTTCCCATGACGACGACAGCGCGGTATCTCCGACAAGCGACAAACGCAATGGACAACGAATACAGCGTCACATGGGGGGCTATCTAATGTACGTGCCTGGTCTCGGCTGGCATGTGTGGGATGGCTCCCGGTGGGAACGCAACAAAGACGAAGCTCGGCGGCTAGTGCAGAAGGAATTAGATCGAATTGTACAGAACGAAGCCGTACAACTATTGCTGCTGACAAAAGCGGATGAAGGGATAGCCGACAAGCTGCGAAAGCTCAGCGATACGTTGCGCAAACACGCGGGGCAGTCCGGGAACGTCAACAAGATCAAGGCTGCGATGGAGGCCGCGGAAACCCTGGTGTGTGTCAAGCTCGACAAGCTGGATGCAGACCCCATGTTTCTCGGCTGCAAAAATGGTGTGCTAGACCTGCGCACTGGCGAATTGTTGCCGCCCGACCCGGCACGGTTGATCACGCAAAGCACCGGCATCGCGTTCGACCCAGCCGCCGAGTGCCACGCGTGGAACGCATTCCTCACCCGCATATTCCGATCGCACCCCGAGCTTGTGCCTTTCGCGCAACGGCTTGCGGGGTACTGGCTTACGGGCCGAACCGATCCTGCTCTGCTCGCAGTGTTGTATGGCGTGGGCGCGAACGGCAAGTCCACATTTACCGGGGCGCTTATGCACGCCTTGGGCGAGTATGCGGCCCCAGCACCGCCGCGCCTGCTAATGGCGACGTATGGCGAGCGCCACCCAACTGAGCTTGCATCGTTGCAAGGCCGCCGCCTTGTCGTCGCCGCCGAGTCGGGCGAGGGCGGCAGGCTCGACGAAGAGAAGATCAAAGCGCTCACAGGCTCCGATCTAATTTCCGCGCGTCGAATGCGCGAAGACCTTTTCACATTCCGCCCGACGCACAAGCTGGCATTGATGACGAATCACAAGCCGATGGTGCGCGGCACGGACGAAGGCATTTGGCGACGACTGTTGCTAATACCTTTCGAGGAAATTATTCCAGAGCGGGAGCGCGATGCGTCGTTGTCCGACAAGCTGCGCCGCGAAGCCGGCGGAATACTCGCGTGGGCAGTGCAAGGTTGCGCCGCATTCCAGCGCGACGGCCTGCAACCGCCGCCGGTAGTCACAGAAGCGACACGCAGCTATCGCAGCGAGAACGATGTGCTCGCCGAGTTCCTTAGCGACGAATGCGAAGTGGATGCAAAATCCATTGTTACATCCGCCGAACTGTACGTGCGGTATGAAGCATGGACGGAAGCGAGCGGCGAACGCGCCTTGTCGAGAAAGACGCTCGGTCTGCGCCTGCAAGAGCGTGGATTCGAGAAGCACATGAATCGCATGGGCGCCCGGGGCTGGCGAGGGCTGCGCCTAAAGCAATTCGATCGCCCGGCGCGCAAGTTTTAGGGGCAGCGCGCACGTTGTAAGCATCGGCTTACACCATTGCGCGGCGCTCGCCTGCAACCGGCCAGTTGCAAGCCGGCTTGCAACTATCGAGTTGCATAATGTGCGGCGATTACAGCGCGCCGCGAACCGGGGCAGTGCAGGGCAAGGGTGTGCGGCAAGTTTGCAACATGGCGCGCGGTGCGCAGCGTGCGTGCATTTCGAGCGACGGGCGACGTGCGCGGGTACACAGCGACAGCGCATGACAGCGCGTTTTCGCGGTTTTGGGGTTAAACGCTTAGGAAAATCTTTGCTCGCGTGGTTATATATAAAAACGCGCAAATGCGCTGTCATGTGCTGTCACCCGCTGTGGCGAGTGCAGCGCCGAGAAGATTTGTTCGCGCGCAATAAAAATCGATACACATCGAGACATACACACGCGGTTTTCGAGTAAGCCGTGCTGGCAAACGTACATCCGACGCGACTTCGCACAAAGCTGCCGCATCCCGATTGCGAACCGCTCGGCTGCATCACTACTGCAATGCGATATTGCGCCGAGGCGCCGGGGCCGGGGACTTTCGGGGCTGCGCGGGGCATAACTTGTAACCCGGCTAGCCGCGCCCCGCTTAGGTTTAGCGGCAAGTTGGCGCGCCGTAGCCGTGCCATAGCCGTGTCGCACAGTGGCGCGCAAGTTTCGGCAATGCGCGCCGGCCAACGGCACACACTGCGGCCATCGACCACAGCGGGGCCGAGCGCATGGCACTCAATCAGCACCAGTTGGCTAGAAAGTATCCGTATCCAATCCTCTCGCCGGGGAACCTTGTCGATACGTTTCGCACGGGCAAGGGGCCGAGCCTAGAGCGCCCCGACAACGATGAATTGGCCGTAGGCTGGGACGCGCGCGATTCGCTACGCGGCAATTTCGTGCAGATATTCCAAACGATGGAACGCATACAAAAGAACGTCCGCCTAACGGCTGGTGCGCAGGCTATCGAGATAGGCAACGAAGTGCGCAAGCGCATGGAAAGCGCCTTGACAGTCGCCGATGTAGCGCGCCAACGCCTAAAGGACATGCAGGAGCGCACCGCGACGCGCGTAGAGATGACGCTGCGACCACCGCACTCCTACATGGCCGCGCTACTGCCAGAGCTACGCGCACATCTGCGGAGCCTTACCGAAACGAAGCGCTACGATTTGGTAGCGAAGGAGTCAAACGGTGCGGACGCACTGGTGTACCTGCACGCGATTGCAGGCGCGCCGCCGGCGCTCTCGGGTATCGCGCCAGGACGCCACGCCGAGCTTCGAGACATGTTGCTCGCCGTGAAGGATCCCTCGCTGCTAGGCATGGAGGCAGGGTTCGAGCGTGAGCTACAACTGCTTGAGCGTGCTGCTAAGGGCTTCGAAGAACAGATACGCGATCACGTCAACTTCGAGATGGCAGACGAACTGCGCAAGTTGTCGGACGGCACAGCATGACCGTGCGCGACACCCCTATACCCCCAAACGACGCGAGCCGGCGCGCCCGTTCGCCGCCTTGCGAAAATCGGAGAAGAAACATGGATGAAGTCAGCATTGAACGCACACTGGCGGTATTACCGAGCCAACTGCGCCGTGCCCTACGCGCGATTGATCCCGAGACCCCCTACGCACCGCGCGACTTGACGCACGCGCAACGTTTGTTTGATGAGTACCGAGCGAACGAACGCATATACAGCGACAGCGTGGACGAAGCGCTGGACGCGAAAGGCATCGAACAGGTGAACATGGACGATCCAGCAGCGCGCGACGCGTTCCATAAGCGAATCGAATACGACTTGCCCGCGATGGAGAAGCGACGGCAGCGCGATGCGGCGATGGACGTCTATCAGCGTGAGTTGCAACGGAAGCGCACCGCAATAGAGGATCGGAACAGTGCGCGGCGGCAGTGAATGCGGCGCGTGCAAACACCCGGACCGGGCGAGCATAGAGCTTGGTCTAGCCAATAGCGTGCCGTTGCGTGTGCTGGCTAAGCGCTTCGGCCTATCGACCTACGCGATACACCGCCATCGGCACAGACACATGACGCCCCAGCTCCTCGCGCAGCTAGTGACGCGCGGGCGCATGTCGGAAATCGACCTCGAGAAGCTCCGCATAACAGAGTCCGAAGGACTGTTGCATCACCTGGTCGCGGCGCGAGGCCGTCTTTACAAGGCCATGGACGAGGCGGAAGCACGCAGCGACTTTCAAAACTTGGCGCGGGTGACGGGCACGTTGCTCAAGAACCTTGAACTGACCGCCAAACTGCTAGGCGAGTTGAATAGCGGCGCGGCGAATGTGACCGTGAATATTCTTGCCCTGCCTGAGTATCACGGTCTGCGCACTGCACTCATGCAGGCGCTAAAGGTCCACCCCGAAGCGCGCGCGGCGGTGTTAGACGCTCTGCATCGATTCGAAGCCCCGAACCTGCAAGCAATAGCAGAGGAGCCGCGCCTTGTCGGCCCTAGCACGCGATCTTAGCCGCTCGCTCGACCGCACGCAGCTAATGCGCGAAGCGGGCATGGTGCCGGACGACTGGCAACAGCGCGTGCTAAATAGCGACGCGGCGCGCATGTTGTTGCTGTGTTCGCGGCAGGCGGGCAAGTCCACGACTTGCGGCGCGCTGGCGATAAATCAGGCTTTGTTCGACCCCGGCCTTGTCCTACTCATCGCGCCGGCGCAGCGGCAATCCGCCGAATTGTTCCGCAAGGTGCTGAATATGTATCACGTGCTGGACGGGATGCCGCGCATAGTGCAGGAGTCGACTTTGAAGCTAGAGCTAGCTAACGGCTCGCGCATCGTCGCGCTGCCGGGCACAGAGGGCACGATTCGAGGTTACAGCAGCGCAAAGCTGGTGATTGTGGACGAAGCGAGCCGTGTAGATAACGAATTGTTCGCCGCCGTGCGCCCGATGCTGGCAACAACGAAGGGGCGCTTTATCGCGCTGACGACACCCTACGGCAGGCGCGGATGGTTCTATGAATCGTGGGAACACGGCGACGGCTGGGAGCGAACATTGGTCACGGCGCACGATTGCCCGCGCATAGACCCGGCATGGCTGGAAGAAGAACGTTCGTTGATAGGTGAATGGCAGTTCCGCCAAGAGTACTTGTGCGAGTTTGTGGATACGGACGAGCAATTTTTCGCAAGTGCGCTAATCGAAGCCGCTCTGACGCATGAGGTCGCGCCGCTGTGGACATAGAAACCGTGACCGTTGAGCCGCTGCAGGATTGCGCAGTAGCGGACGAGATAACTCTGGTGCACACGCGCGCTTTTGCGGTGGGGGTAGACGTTGGCCAAGCGCACGACCCTACTGCTATTTGCATCGTGTCGCGTGTGGAGAGTAGAACCCTAAACCCGATGCTCGCGCAGCTAAACCCCTACAAAGCGCCGCGCTACGAAGTGCAGCACCTGGAGCGTCTACCACTTGGCAAGGCGTACCCGCAGCAGGTCGATCGGGTGGAGCAGCTAATGTTGCGCCCGCCACTGGTACAGCCTACCGCCGCGCTGCTAATCGACTACACGGGCGTAGGCCGGCCCGTGTTCGACATGTTCGCCCAGAGTCGCGCGTTGCGTTACGTGCAAGGCGTAGTTATTACTTCGGGCCGCGACACTACACACACACACGCCGGTTGGGCAGTGCCCAAAGGCGAGCTTGTAAGCCGGTTGCAGGCATTGTTGCACGCAGGGCGCTTGCGCATTGCGGCGCGCCTACCCGACGCTGCGGTGCTCGCGCGCGAGTTGCAGGACTTTCGTGTGCGCTTTACCGAGGCCGGCAATGCGACATTCAATGCACGCGAGGGCGCGCACGACGATCTAGTCCTAGCTTTGGCGCTCGCGGTGTTCGGGCTTGGTCGGCCGAAGATTGCGACGGAACTGGCGGTGCGGTGGGCGCGGTGAGAGTGCTCCACTAATGTTGCATCGAAGGACGGCTCAATCGGAGAGAAAGATGAATCATGGGTCAGGGTGGATCGTTTGGGAAGAATCTTCCAACAGTAACCGGAGACTGCTATCCATCCTTCCGGCGCGGCGGAATCGAGATGAAGTCGCACACTTCGTGCAGCAATTGTATGTCGACCGATTTGCGTCAATCGATGAAAAACTCGAATTTAAGAAGCATCCGAATTCATCGCGATTTCCGATGCTTGCCGATCACTATCCTGGGCCCAAATCCGTAGGCTTCGGCCCATGGTATTTTGCGGTCTATGCACGGGAAATCGTGCTCGAAAAAAATCAACTTTCATTTTATTACCGCATCGCGGTCAATCGAGCAGATCCGTATAGGCCTGTTTTCGAAGAACGGCGACAAACAATAGATGTTTCCCCAACGCGATGGACCTAGACTCCTGTACCCGGGCGCGTTAGGACAGCAACTGCACAAATGCTTTCACCGCTTCGTGCTCAGCTCTCGTGTCCACCAATAGTTCCAGCTGGGAGATGTTGCTCTTCGTCAACAACCGTCGAGCTGCCGCGATGGCGTTTTCCGCCTGCGCCAGCGAGGGCTCGATCTGATCGATTCTCTTGTCAAGTTCGCGGAGGTTATAGTCCGAGAGGCTATCGATATCTGCGACTTCAAGTTGATCAAGCGGCGCCATTGTCTCGACCAACAGCTTGCGCAAATCGCTTTCCGGGTAGAGTGCTGCGGCTCCATCCAGCTGGCCAACTTTCTCCACGATGTAATGCGGGCGCTCTAGCGTTTGGCCTTGCCCAAGCAAGAATTCGCGCTCTGCCATCGTTGCCAATCGTGCTTTAGCGATCGCGCCGTCCCTTTGTTTGGCAATGCGTCTCAACTGATAACCGATGGTGCGTGGAGCAAATCGGCCAAGCGCAACGAGTCTGACGAGCATCTTCTGTACCCATACTGCCCCATTTGGGCCGCCCTTCAAACTCTCGATTTGTCGCCTCCATACTGGGAGTCGATGTTGGGCCGCAATTAGGCGTTCACGGCGCTCCTTTGCACGAACATCGGCGTCATAAACTTTACGCAGCTGGACAAAATCAGCATCAAAGAATGTCTTCCCGCAAATATGCCCAATGTTAGTTTCTCTGCCGTCCTCTGCAACGACTAGATAACCCTTGCCATGGGGCGTCCTGCAATTCTTTAATCCGCAGGGGTGGTAGTTTGCAAACGCGTAGTGACCAAGGATCGCTTTGAGTTTTACGGATCGCGGGTCGATGTCGCTTGCGAAGCCCGGTCGGCTTACAACGTCCTCCCAGGATTCAATTCTTACCAACCCCTTTTCTGTGCTAAGTGTGATCATCGAAATGAAACATCGTTTCAGGTGGCGTCATTGTGTCGCAAATAGTAATAGGAATTGAATCTCACGTCGCCTTCTTGGCCGGTGTAAAAAAGATAGTGGAAGCAAAAATTTGTGTGCCAGATATCACCGAATATATCCTCATAGCGTACCGTCCCCCACACCCAAAGCCTGCGGCCATCTCCCTTCAAGATTGACACAGCGTCCTCGTCTTCGAGTCTGTCCACATAGCCGTGGATTGTAAATTCTTGTCGTGGGCTAAGGGTGACATCACTAACTCGGTTGGTCTCGGGGCTCGAGAATATGAAATCGTCTGGCAATTCGGGCGCGCGTATGATACCTGCGGTGATGCAATATGAGATTTTTCGTGCGGGCGTGTATCCGCTATTTTTTAGCAGCACATTCGCGGCAAAGACGTTATTTTTATCTTGGTAAGTGGCCGTGCCACTGTCAATCACCACATAGGCCCGCATTTGCTTGTGTAACAACGTTTGCATCAGATTTGCGTTGTTCGTTGTGGCCGTCGCTACTGCTTCCATCGCATTGGCTGCGCGCGATGATTCTTTAATGGAGCTGTCCATCTTTTCGCCCTGTTCGCTGGCGGCAACTACTGTCTCTCGTAACCTTTGCGCTTGCTTGAAAAATGCCCATGCCTGAACTATCAAAATTAATATTGTTAGGCATCCGATAGCGATCGTCCATGTCTCCGCTCTGTTTTGGTCCGCTCGCTCAAGCTGTTCAACGATTCTGTCGGCTTTGCTTCTTTTGATAGCGACCGTGAGCGGCAACTCCGAAGTTCCCAACTGGGTCCTACCGACGCTCTCGGATTGCCGAACGTCGGTTGCGCTGTTGTGGTGTGGTTGTTGCAGGTTTTGTGGTGGATGAGGTGACTGCGCTAATGCCAAAGCTGGACACAGAAAGATTGTGATTAGGAAGCGCTTCTGTCGCATGGCTGCCGTCATTTTGGGCATTAGAGATGGATAATTTTCGCACTTGGGATGCGAGCGCGCGCGACTGTGTAGGGCGAGGCCTGCATGACACGGCTACAGCACGGCTATAAATCGATCCCGGTACACAGCAATACGCATGCGAATTGTGTAGGTTATTGTTTTTATGGTGCCCGGGGTCGGGATCGAACCGACAAGGCCGCGAGGCCGAGGGATTTTAAGTCCCTTGCGTTTACCAGTTTCGCCACCCGGGCAGAGGTGATCAGACCCTGGACTATTGTGCCGCAGCGGCGGTTCGACTGCCGCAGCGGCGATCACTTCGTGTCGTCGTGGTCGCCCAGCGCGGCGGCGATCATGCCGGGCAATACATCCAGCTCGAAAGGCTTCTGCAGCACGCGGTAGACGGCGCGCTGCAGGTCGATCGGCATCGGCGCGGGGGCGTAGCCGGTCATCAGGATGATCTTCAGCCGCGGACGCAGCGCGCGCCCGGCCTCCGCGAGCTGGTAACCGTTCATGCCCGGCAGCTTGATGTCGCTCAGCAGCACGTCTATGTGCTCGTTCGATTCAAGCGCTTCCAGCCCGCACGCTCCATCGCCGGCCTCGATCACGCTGTATCCGGCTTCCTGCAGGTTCTCGGCGGCGAGTTCGCGCAACACCGCTTCGTCCTCGACCAGCAGCACGCGGCATCGTTGCCCGGAAATCGCGCGGGCGCCTGCGGCCGGCATCAGGCAGTCTCCATGGCGACGTCGGCCAGCGCGCGTGGCATGTCGACATGGACGACGGTGCCGCGGCCCGGTTCGCTGTCGATGCTGATCTGCCCGTTGGACTGCATCACGTAACCGAGGATCGTGCTCAGGCCCAACCCCGTTCCCTTGCCCACGGGCTTGGTGGTAAAGAACGGGTCGAACGCCTTGGCGCGTGTTTCCTCGCTCATGCCGACGCCGGTGTCGGCGACGGACAGCCGCACGTGGTCGCCCAGTGCGCGGTCCAGGCCGGATTGCGCGGCATCCGCGCGCACGTCGAATGTGCTGATCGTGATTTCACCGCCATCGGGCATTGCGTCGCTCGCGTTGTTGACGAGATTGAAGATCGCATTCTCCATCTGGTTGGAGTCGCACAGAACGTGCCAGCTCGACTGCAACTGGTAGCGGATCGTGGTACCGGACGCCACCGAATGTTCGAGCAACGGCTGGATGTTGCGGACCAGGGCGTCCAGTTCCAACGGCTTGGGCGAGAGCGGCTGGCGACGCGCAAAACCGAGCAGGCGCTGGGTGAGGCTGGCAGCCTTGTCCAGACCTTCCTGCGCGGTGTGGAGGTAACGACGGATCTGCTGCTGGCGGGTGCGGCGCTGATCCGCCAGCTCGAACGCCTCTTCCAGCACGCCGCGTGCGGCCTCATCGGAGGGAGAGTCCGCGGCGATGCGTGCGCGGGCTGCGAGCTGCTCGATGGCTTCGTCGTCCTGCCTGACGCGCTTTTCGAACAAGGTCAGGCTGCTTTTCAGCACCATCAGCAGGTTGTTGAAGTCGTGCGCGATGCCACCGGAGAGCTGTCCGACCGCTTCCATCTTCTGGCTCTGGTGCAAGGCCGCTTCGGTGCGCGAGCGCTGATCCATTTCCTCGAGCAACCGTGCATTGGCGTCGGCGAGTTCCGCCGCGCGCTGATGCAGCTTGGCATTGACACGCGTCAACGCGCCCTGTGCGATCGCCACGAAGGTGAGTATCAGAGAGGCCATCAGCGTCAGCAGGAACACGCCGCTGAAGCGTGCCAGCCGCACCGGCAACGGCGTCGGTGCGCCGCGCAGGTAGACGATGCCGACGGTGGTGGTGTCCTGGCGCGCCAATGCGCTCACCAGCAATTGACCCTCCGCCACGCGCGCAGCACCCGAAGGCAGGTCCGGAATAGGCTCGCTTCCGGCGCGATTGAAACCCGCCACGCGCTGTCGCGCCTCGTTGAATACCGCGGCTGCATCGAGGCGTGGATCGAGCTTCAGCGCGTCCACGTATTCCTGCGCGGCCTTGTGGTCGTTGAAGGCGACGGCAGCGGTGACGCTGGACGCGAGCACGCCCGCCTGGACGTGCAACTGGCGCAGGCGTTCGGTGCGCGCGGCCTGGTATTGGTAGAACGCCGCCAACGCACCGACGAGCAACAGGACCGCGGCCGCCGCCAGCGCCACTGAAGGCCTGAGTGCGAAACGGTATTGGAGCGGCAGGGATTTCACGTCGCTTCAGCCGTTGTCCTTCACCAATGCCGCGAGGTTCAGCAGCTTCGAACTGATCGAGAGGTGATTGCGGGCGGCGGCGGCGTTGTCGATGTCGAAGCGCACATGGCCGCCTTCGATCACGAATTGCATGATACTGCCGTTGCCGGTGGCGATGCTGGAATCGGTCACGGTCAACACGGGTCGTCCCTGCACCGCGGCCAGTGCATCCTGCAGGCCCTGCGAGTGCAGCCGACCGATGTAGGCGATCCGGCAATCCGCGTCGTCGGTCAACGCTTCCAGCCTGCGCACAACGAACGGGTGCGTGCCGAAACTGCGTCCGGAAACCGCACGCACCAGGAAATCGTCGAACGGATCGTCGCCCACCACGCAGATCGGGAACGGCGCATCCGGCGAAGTGAAGGCGCTGGGCGGCCAGTTGATGAAGGGCGCGAGCTTGTAGAGATAGGTTGCCTTCACTGCGTATTCCAGCGGGATGTCCGGTTGCGCGGGCTGCGCGAATGCACCGCCGCAAGCCAGTGCGAGTGACAGTGCCATCAGGCAGATCATCAACCACGCGTGCGACCTGCGCGTTCGCTGCGCTTTCATCCCGTTGCGATGGATTGATGTCCTGGTCACGCGGTGGCCCGGCTCAGAATCCCAGCCGTGTATCGAGGAACAGGGTGCGCCCGATGCGGTCGCTTCCGGGGAAGACGTATTCCTGGTGCCATGGATGCAGCAGGTTGAAACCCGACAGCGAGATTTGCAGTTTCCCGGTCACTCGCCAGCCCAGCCGCGCATTCAGTTCCACATAGGCGGGAACGTGCGGGTCGGGCAGTTCGCCGACTTCGCGCAGGTCGGCATCGAGCGTCCAGTCCTCGCCCAGGTTCATCGAAGAGCGGAGAAAGCCGCGATGACGTGGATCGTCGCCCGCGACCGGCGTTCCCAGAAATCCTGCCGAGCCGGGCTTGTAATGGAAGTATTCCCGCTCTTCGGAGAGCCCTGCACCCAGTCGCCACCAGTCCGCAACCGCATAGCTCGCCCAGATGTCGGTGCCGAAGGTGTGGCCCGCCATGCCATTGCCCCACATCAGCAGAGCCCCGGTCGTGCCGGACTCGATGCTGCGCAGGTCGTCGTAGACGTTGTAGTACAGCGACACCGAGAGCGAGGCGCGCGTGGCCCATTGGGTACGCAGGCCGGCCTCGTACGCGGTGAGTTTCTCGGTGCGGTAATCAGGATTGCCGCTGAGGAAATCCACCGGCCCGGATGGCAGGTTGGCGATCTCGTTCACCTCCTCGTCGAACACCGTTGGCGTGCGCAGCGAGCGCGAAGCCGCCGTCCACAGCAGTGTGTTCTCGCCGGCCTTCCAGGAAAAACGCAGGCTCGGCATCCACGAAAGCCCGGAGTAGGGGTCGTTCTCGGCCTTCAATCCCGCCGTCACCTGCGCGCGCACGCCGAGCGCGATCTGGTCCTGCATGAACGCGTTGGCCAGGTTCTGCGTGTCGCTTTCCGGATTCCACAGCAAGGATGCGTCGCTGCGGATGCTCGGATTGAGCTTGTAGTGGTAAACGCGATCGCCGATACCCCACGTAATGTGCTGATGCTCGCCCAGCGCGAAATCTTGTTGTGCCTCGATGTCCCAGGTAGTGAGCGTTCCGCCGCCGCTGGTCGGGGTGGCGCCGGAATGCCCGTCATCGAAATAGAACTGCAATTGGAAGTTCGAGTCGTCGCTGGATGCATGACGCCATCGCGCCACGAGATTGCCGGCGTGCGAATGCACGTCGGGTGCGCCGACCACGCCTTCCCGGCTCTCCAGGGCGTTGCCTTCCAGCGTCACCAGGTTCGCGCCGTCGGTCTGCCAGTCCATGCGGAAGCCGGCCTGCGGCGCGCTCCAGCCGTCGTGCGCGTCCTTGCCCGTGCTGTCATCGAACGATCGCTGGTAGAAATCGTGCGCATACACGCGGTAGTACGCGTTCTCGCCCAGCCTGCCGCCGTATTGCAGCGAGGCGCCGCTTTCATGGTTGCCAACGCCGATCTCGACCAGCCCGCCCTGGGTATCCGCGGCATTGCGGGTGATGATGTTGATAACGCCGTTCACGGCGTTGGCGCCCCACAGTGCGCCGGCGGGGCCGCTGATCACCTCGATGCGTTCGATGTTCTGCGGCAGCACGTATTGCTGATCCCAGTAGATGCCGGAGAACAGCGGGTTGTACACGCTGCGCCCGTCGATCAGCACCAGCAGCTTGTTGGGAAAATTCTGCGAAGCCGGATTGCCGCTCAGGCCGCGCGAGGTGACGATGTAGTTGCTCGGGCTGAGCTGCATCACGTCCAGGTTCGGCGCGAGCCGCAGGATTTCCGGCAGGCTGGTGGCGCCTGACCGCAGGATCTCGTCGTGGCTGATCACGTACACCGCGGCCGGCGCATCCGCCAGCGCCTCCGGAGATTTGGAGACCGAGGTGACGACGATATTGCCCAGGTCTTCCAGCGAGAGCTTGCTGAGATCCTGCCCCGAAGATTGCGCGGTGGCTGTGCACGCCCACAGGGTGAAGGCCGCCGCAGCGAACGCGCGCACTGCCTTGAAAGAATCCGTTGCGGGCTGTCCCTGCGTCCGAGACGCGTAACCCATGGCCGGTCCTTTGGCAAACCGTCGCCCTACCGCGACGCCGCAGTGCCCTGCGTTAGACGGGACATTTGACACCGGGCACGAGGCTCCGCGCAAGTTCGGCCCGGCGACCGCCTGCCGGCGCGGTTTCGTGCGGCGCGGATCAGCGTGTGCGAGCCAGCCTCAGGTCGTTGAACTTGCGCCGTTCGATCAACGCGGTCACTTGGCCCGAAGCGTCGCGGCGGAAGACCAGCAGGTTTCGTTCGTCGTTGTCTTCCATGAAAACGTCCTTCGCGACCGGATCGACGGCGATGGCTGCGCGTCCTGCCTTGGTGACGTAGGACAACTCGCCGCCGTGCACCGAAAACGTCCACGCGCGATCGGGTCCGTAGCGATAGGTGCCGGCGTAGTCGGCGAGGTCCAGCCCCGCGACTGCCAGTTTCGGCGGCGGCGTGGGCAGGGTGACGTCTTCCATGGCGACCAGTTTCCATTGGCCGTCGCGCCGCACGAAGGTGTTGACGGCAATGTAGCGCACCACCAGTTTCTGCCCGAACACCGTTTCGCGCTCGTATTCCTCGCATTCGATCACGGCGGTGTCGCCGTAAACGTTCACGCGTGCATCGCGGACTTCGATGCTGCCGGAAAAACCAGGCGGAAACGGTCGCAGGCTGTCGACGATGTCTTTCTTGCCCTGCCGGCGGCCGAATTCGTCCACGATCACCGCGTCGTCGGCAACGAGACGCTGCCACACGTTCTTGCGGCCCTCGCCGATCGCATCCATCAGTTGCTGCGAGAGCGAGACGATTTCGGTGCGAACCTGCGGGGACGCGGGCTCGGCGTGGATGCCGAACGCGGCCAGCGCCGGTGAGATCGAAAGCACGGCAAGCAGGACGCCGCTACGCATGGCTCGACCTCCGGTCGTGCGAATATCCGCCAATGGTAGGCGCGCGATGCCGCGCACGCGTCCATGACCAACGGCAGGGCGGGGAGGGGGCCGGCGCCTATCCTTCTAGCGGCGCGGCGTCCTGCAAGCGCGAACCGCGCAGGCCGTAGAACACGATGTAGGCGTAGCACGCCAGCGGCAGCACGAAGGCGTGTTGCACGCCGACGCGGTCGGCCAGAGCGCCCTGCAGCAGCGGCACCACGGCACCGCCCACGATCGCCATCACCAGCAGGCTCGACACCTTGCCGGTCAGCGCGCCGAACTCCTCGATGCCGAGGGTGAAGATGCTGGGGAACATGATCGAGTTGAACAGGCCGATCGCAACGATGCTCGCCATGGCGACGTTCCCGTGCGTCAGCATGGTGGTCAAAACCAGCAGGCCCGCGATCGTCGCGAATACCGCCAGCAATGCGCGCGTATCGATGCGCGTCAGCAGTGCCGAACCGATGAAACGCCCCACCATCGCGCCGCCCCAGTAGAACGAAACGAAGAAAGCGGCGCGACTCTGCGGCAGATCGCCGATCTGCGGCAGCGACAGGTAATTGATCATGAAGCTGCCGATCGAAACCTCGGCGCCGACGTAGAGGAAGATCGCGGCCATGCCGAACCAGACGCGATGGTGCTTCAAGGCATCGGCAAACCGATGGTGCGAATCGTCGATGCCTTCGCTTTCCAGACGCGGCAAGCGCAACAGCCAGACCACGACCGCCAGCGCGAACAGCACCAGCGCGATGCCGATGTAGGGTCCCTGCACGCTGTGCGCCTGCTGCAGGCGGTACGCGGCCTGCTGCACGGGCGACAACTGCGCCAGCTGCGCCGCCCCCAGCACGGCCGTCGAGAGGATCAGCATTCCACCGATCGTCGGCCCGACCATCGTGCCCGCCGAGTTCAGCGCCTGCACCAGGTTCAGGCGACTGGATGCGTACTGCGGCGCACCCAGCAGGCTGACGTACGGATTGGCGGCGACCTGCAGAAGCGTGATGCCGCTGGCCAGCACGAAGAAGGCAAGCAGGAACAACGGATAGGACTGCAGGCGCGCGGCGGGAATGAACAACAATGCGCCGACTCCGGTGACGCACAACCCGGCGATGATGCTGAGGCGATATCCGAAGCGCGATACCACCTTGCCGGAAGGCAGCGACATCACGAAATACGCGCCGAAGAAGGTGAACTGCACCAGCATCACCTGCGCGTAGTTCAGCGTGAACAGCGCCTTCAGGTGCGGGATCAGCACGTCGTTCAAGACCGTAATGAAGCCCCACATGAAGAAGATCCCGCTCATCACGACCATCGCCACGCGATTGCCGGTCGCGTGTCCGGGGCGCTGCGGATCCCGGGAGTTTTCCATGTGCGGTTGGTTCATCCGGAGTGGCTGCGGGCGACGGCGTGGTCCGGAAATCGCCAGGAAATTCTCATCGGCTTGCTCCGGGTCGGTGCGTTCTGCGGATCATGCCATGCCCGGGGAGTCATAGGAGCGCGCACCCGCGGTTGCGCATGGTCGATCGTTCCGAGGCGCGCTGCCTTCGGGAGAGACTGAGCGAACGCGGGCACGTGAGCGCGGTGCGGGATCAGGAGCGATGGAGGCAGGGTCGGAATCGAATGACTCAGGCATTACCCTGATTTCAGGTCGGATCTTCGCAGCTGCTTTGCGCAGGTTCCCCCAAATGTTCCCCCTGGCAGGTGACTTCATAACTTTGCGATTCGGCAATCGCTCTCGGTGAGCGAGAAAGGGTTCCAAAGTTGGTGAATTGGATTGACACGCGCTCGGGATAACCGCGCGAGCTCCTTTTATTGATGCCCTCGCGGCTGGGTTGCATTGTCAGCGATAGCTATCGTTGCCCCGACCGGGCACCTCGTTGGGGTCAGGATTTAGCACTTCAGAAAAATGAACGTAACCTGAATGTAGAAATCGAGATAAGTATGAGCTGACTAACATGAGCAATGCCCGCCTTCGTGGGCCGCTATGACAGGTCGTCATTGCGTCAATCGGCCCTAGGAGGTTTCATGAATAACAACAATAGCTTGCAGTCAAACATTGTGAACATCCCTTCCGTGATTCGACTCAACGCGGTAGTCCAGCGCACCGGACTGTCCCGCTCGACCATCTATCGGCTCATGGGCACGGGCCAGTTCCCGCGCAGCTTCAAAATAGGCAAGACGGCAAGCGGATGGCTTGAGGCTGAAATTCGTTCTTGGATCGACGAGCGGGCGTCATCGCGCCAGCCGGAAAACCGAGACGATGGTTCGGTAGCTGCGTAGCCCGATCCCAGTGGCAGCAGAGGCTTGGCGCCCCTCCCGGTCCAGACTGGCCCGGAAGGCGCCAAGCTCAAGCCAATCAGCCTTGGCGAGAGCCTAGGTATCTGCTGCCTTGGCCGGTCCAACTCGCATTCGACGCGCGCCCCATGGCGTGCTCCCCACCCCAATCGGCTCGCGTGCTCGACCTCCGTCGGGCTACGCGCGCTCTCGACGAGGAGAACTTGCATGACAAATAGCTCACAACCGCCGAAGACCGTGACATATCGTTCAAAGTCGAAATTAGTCAGTTACCCGCCTCCTTCGTCGGAGCAAGCGCGCACGATCGAAGCCCTCCTGCTGCGTGCACTTGCCGACGACCGAGTTGATTGTCCGGAGTCATCTCCTTCAGTGGCCCTCAGTCGGTCTCCTCTACAGAAGGATGAAGGACCAAGCTATACAAATAGGTCACTGACGGGTGTCTTGATGTTGGACATGGGAAACAATCTTGAAGAACTGGGCGAAACCCTCCTGCCTGCTTCCCATATCCCCTCTCCGAGTCTTTTGAGAACGAGGAAGCTATCTCTGCACGAAGCCTACCTGCATCAGCTACTAGCAAACTGGGAGAGCAAGGATGAGATGGACAAGCTCTTGATCATGGCCAATGCAATGACTTCTGAGAAGACACAGACATTCACGGTCGATCTGAGTGAGGGGAGACAGCGTTCGCTTGGTGCTGACCTGACCTTGGCCTTCCAGAAAATCCGGAACGAACTTGCAACTATTACTGCCCTAGGTCCCACCTTGATTACGTTGGAGCACGATGACGGTGATCGGTTGCACTTGCACGGGATGGTCATGAGTGATGTTCCACGACGTGAGCTCCGGAAATTGCTGCTCAAGATTGGAGGAGTGTCAGGCAATATCCATTTCGAGAACCTCCACCAGATCAAGATCAAGCCAGCCACCTCTTCCCTGGGTTGGGGTCTCTACATGATCAAGGAGATGCACCGACTTGCGCCTTCCGATAGGAAGGGCCTCATCTTCGCGTCCAATGACGCCCGGAGACTCGGCATTTCCCATTTGGAAGACCTGAGGGCGGCAAGCATTCGCAAGCTCGGCATCAAGCCGGAATTCCGGGGTCGTTCTGCTTTGAGGCACAGTCGAAGTGGCACGACGCATCGTGGAACTCGTCGTCAACGCTCAGGCGGTGGTGATCACAAGGTGGGCTTTTGCTTCACGATGCCTACGTTTGCGAGCTGAGGCCCGGAGCGACCTGCAGAACCTGCCGAACCTAACCGACAACCAAGCGCGTGATCTCTAAAGTGAATGCTCACTCACAGCAACTGCGGAGGTGCGCAATGAATGACCGGCATCATTTGCTATGTATCAAGGACTCCCAGCTCAGGCAATGGGCTGGCAAGCGGGACGAGCTCTGTCGAATCCTGGGCTCGGCAGTTGTGCTCGCCTGCCTGAAAGAAGGGACCACGACCGTCACCGTCAAAGACCCGGAAGGCGAGGCAGGTGAAGGCGAGGGCACCCCGATGATCACGGTGCGGCACATGGCCCAGCACGAACAAGAAATAGTGGATGTTTGGGCGTGGGCGGCTACGGATGGCGTTGGCATCGCAGAGCTCTCGCTTGCGAATCTGAAGCTCCTGGGCAAGATCGTTCGTTCTCAGGAGAAAGAAGCAAAGCAGCGCTGAAGACTTCCGGATTGAATGATCGATAGTTGTTTGCAAGCCGGCCTCATGCAAGGAAGCCGCGCACAGGGATGTGCTGAGGCTGGCTTCAATCAAACCAGAGCTCACCAGCATGCGCAGGAACGTCGCCGGTGCGTTCTTGATGTGTGTGTAGCTCAAGCCCAATCGGTTGAGCGCAGAACGCGTCTGATTGCGTCTCGCTCAATCTGCGAGGTCCACGCCACACCGGCATTGACCTCAGTGGCGAACGGGGCGCTCGACGGCAGGCAGGTGCAGCTGTCGATGGGTAACGGGCAGGCAGCCGTGCAGCTTGGGGCTGGGCTTCAATCGACCCAGAGCTCACCAGCATGCGCAGGAACGTCGCTCCGGAGTTTTGAATAGGCGGGTAGCACAAGGTCAATCGGATGAGCGTAGACCGCGCCTGGTTGCTCCTGGTGCGAATCTCAATGTTCAAGATCGACGGCAGTATCGAACTCAGCGAAGAACGCGACGTTCGACGTCACTTGCTGTGATCTCTTCATATGCGATGCGTGAGCATTCAAGCGCGCGCGTCACAGCGCAGCGCATTGCGCACGAAGCGAACGCAGCGAACGACAGCATCTCTTATACAAATAAGTCACGATTGCTTGTGAGCGGATCCATCGCAGGTAATCTCTCCAGAGGATCGGCATAGTCGGAGGGCTCGCCCAGCAGAAATCCTTGATTCTTCCGGTGTTTGTGAGCCCCGACGCCATGGGTGCGTCGACGCAACGTCAAGTCAGAAACCAATTTCGATGCTCCTCGGCTAGCAAGGCCGGTCGGAAAAGCGGGTTGCCGTCGAACCTGTGCAACTAGGCAGCGAAGCCTTGCACATGGGGGCGGTTCATAGACAAATCGCTCACACAGATTGCGGGGAGTGCGTGCTGGCTTGCGCAAGGGCAGGTCAAGTCATGCGCAATAGATGCTCAACCCGGATCTACAGAGTTGGATCCCTGATATGTAGAGCCGCGCTCGGTCAGCGTTGCAGGTGTAAGGGCAGCGGTGGAATCGAAGCCAACACGCTCGTCGAACTTTTGGAGCTCTGGGTTTCTGAGCATCAGATTTAGGCGCATGTGCTGACCGAAAGAGGAAGTCCTAGGCATTCTCTTCTCGCCCGGTATGGGTGCAGCCGAAGTTGACATCGGCCCCGCCAAACTCCATACAGGCAAATCCAACTGGACAACGGAGGACTGATGGTCAACATCCGAAGCGGCACTGTAATTCGCGAACCATGGATATCGATGATCCTTCGGAGTGAGAAGACATGGGAGCTCCGCTCCAAGAGAACTCCTAAGCGTGGACGCGTTGCGCTGATTCGCAAGCGCTCCGGCCTGATCGTTGGTCTCGCGACAATCACGGGCGTGCTCGGGCCATTCGAGAAGGATCAGTTTGCCGATCACTTTGACAAGCACAAAGTGCCAAAGAATAAGATCGAAAAGGCGCGATATGCCTGGATTCTCGACGACGTAGTTGCCCTCGAACGCCCCATCAAATACATCCACGGAGGTGGGGTCACTTGGGTGAATTTGGACCCTGCTGCAAGCGAGCAAGCAAGTGCCATCGATCAGCTGCTTCGCCGTGATGGCGCTTCAGTGTAGTAGTAGGCTTGGACGACGGACTTCGGTAGCTTGAATCGTGGCTGATATCGTTTCAAGGAAGGTCCGCTCGCGGATGATGTCGACCATCCGGGCGACGAACACTCGGCCTGAGCGGGTCGTGCGCAAGATGCTCCATGCAAGAGGATTTCGCTTTCGGCTTCATGGGAAGGATCTTTTTGGAACTCCGGACATAGTCCTGCCGAAATGGCGCACGGCAATCTTCGTGCATGGCTGCTTCTGGCACGGTCATGAGGGGTGCAAATATTTCAAGGTGCCTAGTTCGAACACGCAGTTCTGGCGCACCAAAATTGATCGTAACCGAAGTCGAGATGCAGCTTACATAGAGAGACTCTTGGCGACAGGTTGGCGCACGGCGGTTGTATGGGAATGCGCGATCAGGGAATCTCCGGAAGTTGTTGATGCAACGTTGGATCTCTTCCTCCGTTCTTCCTGCAGCTATTTGGCTATTCCTTCCAAGGCGAATCAGCATCAGCTGAGAAAGGAATGGACTACGCCTGCGATCTGAATTGCCAGCCAAGGAGGCACGGCATTGCCCACCTGCCGAAATTGCGCCCCCATGGGTCCCTCGAAGAAGTAATTGTCTGGAAACGTCTGTAGTCTCGCCGCTTCGCGCACAGAGAGGCTACGAAGCTGAGACGGATCCGGGTGTATGAAGTAGTGGCCATCCTTCTGGAGATGGCTTGTCACGGTCGAGCTCGGCCGGTCGAATATCTGGACCTTGAAGCGGTCCATGAATTTTCCGCTCCCCCAGCTCGCGTGATTGGGATGAAGTGCAACCGGAAAATCGCCTTCACCCTTGGGAGATCGCCCATGGACGTTCCCGTATGCGGCCGCATAGGCATAACGCATCAAATCTGCATGCATATGTGATCGCACGGTATGGTTTGCATAACCTTGGATGCGTGGATCGATCAGCCACTTCACGAGATGAGACGGAACCCTGTCCTTTCGCGAAGTGCGATTGGTCCATCGCTCACCCATGCCTGGGTCCGATCTCAGGCTTGATCTTCCTGACAGCTCGACCAAATATCTTCTGACCTCTTCATCCACTGTCTTGGCGAGGTTTCCGGCTTGCTTCAGGATTCGCCTTGCTTCCGATTCCCAGCTTGAAACGCTCCAGGAAGTCAGTCCGCTACGCAGGGCCGGCATGCCTCCGATCGTGTCACGCACCGTCCAGCGATCAGGTTGGGGGATTAGGCGCTTTCCGGAAACGGAGTCAATCTCCTCCGAGATCCCCAAGAGGATCACCCTATGCCTCGCTTGGGGGATGCCCAGCTGTTCGGCCTTGACGAGATAGCGGGAGACGCCCGATGTCTCGTTATCTTCAGCGATGATCGGAACAATTCTGTATTTGGGCCCACGTCGGCCTCCCGGGGCCATCAGATCCTCCATGATCCGGGGGAATATCCTTGCGCCGCCGACCTTCGAGGACAGTATGCCCTTGACATTTTCCATCACAAAAGCGGTGGGCCTGAACTCGGTGATGATCCGCAAGTAGTGGCGATATAGAAAGTGTCGGTCGTCCGTCTCTGGTGCGTATCCGGGTATTCCCTTGTTCCTTGCGCGCCCTACGAGGGAATAGGCCTGGCAAGGAGGGCCGCCTATCAGGACCCATGGGGAGGAACCGCGGGTCGCCGCAAGGATTCGTTCGTCGAGGAGCTCGTCATCTCGCGGATTGCCAAGCTCCAGCGGCCTTGCTTCATCGCATGCACGCTTCCATTGCTTCTCGGTCTTGTCTGTCCATGGCTGTTGTCTGTGGCCCGCGACATATTCGTAGTAGCTAGCCGGGACTTCGTCTGGAGGAAACTGGCGGAAGAACGCCCTGAGGCGAAGAGTCTTGGCGGCGTGTGCCTCCTTTTCTGCGGAGACGGCGATCCTGAAGGCTGCAGTGCCCCGGGCAGATTGGAATGCCGAGAAGCCTTCGCCCAAACCGCCGGGTCCGGCGAAAATGTCAGCAACTGGAATCGGCATGCACGATGACCAACTCAGTGGTGGCGGATCACCCGGGTGCCGGGCAGGAGAACTCCAGGATCGCACGACCTCCTTGGAAGTCAACTACGCTTCGGAGAATGCCGGCACTGCTTGTCTAGTTTCCTCCCTGAAAGTCATTGTGCGCCTGGCCGTCTCGAAGGCGTTGTCCACCGTCTGATCGAGTTGCTCTTGGTCCAAGCTGGCGAGATCAACGATTTCGTTGCGTAACCTGAATAGCTTGATGGCCGTTCTCATCAGTTCTTCCCAGTCTCCTTGGGAGTCCTGGTTGCTCATTCGGAGCCAGCCTTCCGCCAAGGCCCGGGCGACCACCCGCTTGTTGCCGACCGACGGTCGCTCGATGATGGCGACTACCGCGTCCTCGCCGAGGTTTTCCACGAGCTCCCAGCGACGAGGGTGATGCTCCCCACGATCAAGAACGTATCCCCGCATCCACAGTCTCTGAAGAGCATTCCGGACTCCGCCTCTGTAACGCGTTGGCGGGCGATTGGGAAAGCGCCAAGCCACCAGATCCGGAACCACTGCTGTCGCCAGATACGCCCATACATCATCACGCAGCGCCTCCCCGGATTGCAGAAGAGGATGAGTGGATAGGTAGATGGCGAGCTTCTGATCCAGGCTGGCCCTGCGGCTCTGACTCGTCTGTTCCGGAAAGCCGCATTCCTTTGCAAGAGAGATCAGCTGCACTCCGATCTCCCGAGCCGCCTCGGACGATTTGCTTCCGCCGCTGGCGCCGAATGTGACCAGCTCCGGCAGGGCCACATCGGGCACGTCCAAGACCGAGCGCGGCAGACCTGTTTCAGGGAATCCTTCCATCAGTTGGTCCACGCCAAGGACGTCGAGGCGCGGCAAAAGCGTCACCCTGCCCATGTATCGGACTCACTTGGGTCTGCAATGGAGAGGATCGCGGCTTGAAACTTGCTGGGTCGCTGGTCCCTGATGCTTCTCACGGTCTCAAGGTCTTGGTGAGGGAATGCTTGGCTTATCCAAGTGCAAACCTGATGACCAAGACAGCCCTCCTCGAAGTCGTCTTGGCAATCGTCACTGATCAGAAGGTCCAATGTGGCCGATACCATCTGGGAGATGACATCGCCAAGGATCGCCTGCAGAAGAAGGTCATCACCATCCAAGATTCTTTCGACCAACGAGGTCATGTCCGAGTTGATGAAAAGGCGGACTGAGCCTGCGAAGTCAGCCTTGAGTCCCTCCGGAATCCAGTGGAGATACCACGGAGCATTGGCAATTTCCCTGTCTGCAGCGAATCGCTTTGAGAAGCTGGCAAGTTCAACGGGAAAGCGGAACTCACCACCGCCTTCGAGCAATATGTCGCGGCTGTCGCTCCAGAGCCGCGCACCGGCGAGTCGCGGGGATAATGCTGACCCGCTCGCGGATGCGGATGCGAGCACGACCTGCAGGTCGAGAAACATTCGGGCCGAGAGATCGCTTCCTCGAACCCACCCACCAAGGGTTATGCTTTGACCATCACGTTCCAGGCGCGCCCGCCCGATTTCCCAGACTCGACGGGGGACTGCCCCCGCACCTGTCCCGACTTTCAGGATCGCGGCGAGATCGAATTTTCCAGGAGCTAGCCCGAGTGCTTCAGCCGCTTTGGCTGCATCAAACTCGAACTTGACTAGGATGTCGAGGTCCTGATCGTAGTCCCAACCCTCGAGCAACCAGTCTGTCGGAACCAAAGGTTCGCCGCGCGGCCCGACAAGCCACTCGATGCCCGAGATGGCGTCCTCCGGGAGAAGGAGAAAAGGGAATGCCACACTCGAATTCACGGGGACTCCCCTTCTTCAAAGTCGATTCGGAGCCCTACGGCGGCGCTGTCCGGGATGGCCACCTCAATCTTGAGCAGTCCGCTTGCAGTTCCGACCTCGAGTTTCCCCTCGCCACATGTCTGCAAGGAGTCTCCCAATGCCATTCGGGTCACATGTATGCCGTATTCGTCTGGTAGGCCCTTTGGTTTGACTGCCGCACCATCCATGAGAAGGAAAGGATCCGCCTTGATCCAGAGGTCTCCCGATGATCCATCGTTGACAAGTTCGGCTTCGAAGCAAGCCCTCTTCGATCCGTCTGCTTCGGCCTTCAGAGCCACGAATTGTGGCGCGCTCACGTATGTGCTCCGGCGCAACCTCGAAGATGGATGTTTCGCACGCGCGGGATGACCCGGTCCCCTGGACGATGACATGGCGAGAATTCGCCCGAGCTTCGCCGCAGTCCTCGCAAGTGATGGCCCTCTTTGCTCGTCGTGGCTTGTGCCGGCAATCTGGCCCGCGACAGATTTTGCTGCCTGACGAAGATCCCTTAGTGCAACTCTCACGAACGTGCGCGCATGACCCTTGGGAAGATTGTCGGGGACCCAGTCGTCATGCGCAGGAGGCTCCGCTTCGGCAAATGCAGATTCAATCTCGTCGTCCTTCGAACAAACGAATGCCCCGGCCCACTCATAGCGTGAATCGGGAAACGGATCGCCAGTAAGGTACTTGACCACCAGTTCCACTGGTCGCATCAGGGCTATATGGCACGCTTGGGGTGGGATAGCGGAGCCCTTAAGGAGTGCGGGCCCGACCCGCGGACACCTTGCCCCTTTGCTGATCGCCAGTTTTCCAAGCGTTGCTTGCGGCTTGCCGCAACGTATCCGTTGAACGTCCTTTCCAGACCTGATATCGGCGATCGCATTGGCGAAGATGTCGAGCGGGGGAAAACTCTCGGGTGGCGGAATGGCCACTCGATCACCCTCGATCTCGAGAATCAATTCGAGTTTGCGCGAGGGCGGCGCACTTCGGGTCATTCTGGGCCAGAAGTTCCAAAGGACGGTTTCGATGATGTCGTCTTCTGCGCTCCTGCCTTCTTCTTCATCGAGGCCAGGGGCGAGCATCATGATGCTTGTGCCCGTCTGCTGCGCGGACCGTTCAACCATTCCAACGGAAGCAGACAGTTGCCGTGCCAGATCGCCGGCGGCCGGATCCGTGGTCCCTTCAGCCTCCCCGACGCCCCACCAATGCCTTCCCGTGAACCGTCTCTTTCCGGCCGCTCCCCCGTTGCCGATAAAGGTTGTCCCCAGATGGCAGCCCATGAGGCGGCGAACAGGTCGACCCTCTTCGGTGGTCTGACTGTCCACGACGATGGTGGCGCATTTGCTCATGGCATAGAAAGATGTCTTCCCGTAGCCATACGTTCCGCCGCCATGATGCACGTCTCGCGGAGCACCAATGTTGCGGATGAAATTGACGAAGTTCTGAGGTTCCGCGCTCGTATCAGGAGCATCGGCATTTGTCGGCCCGGATAACCCCCATGTTCCGAAGTCACAGATTTCGAGCACCTGCAGCGATTCACTGTTGAGGCAGTCGCGAAGACTTCTGCAGCTTTCAGCTCCCTCTGCAAGGCTCGTGAAGATCGACTGCTGGAGGGCCTCGTGCTGAGTCTTGGTCAACGTCCTGAGTCTGACCAGCACGGTCACGGGACCGTCGGACTTGGCTGCATCCACACTGTTCTGGATTGCTTCCCTAAGAACGGTCTGCAACCGCGAAAGTGGCGGCCTGCCCAGCAGGTTTTTGGACCCTTCTGCCGCAATGTTGCCGGTTGGCGCGAAAGGTTCGCTGTAGAGCTGCAAGCAGGTCAACGAACACACTCCATCAAGTGCTTTTCGAATGAGCGCTCGTCCATTTTGTAACGCGAGGCCGTGCCTAAATCGATCTGATACCTGATACCGGAGACTCCGGCGGGCAGCCGACCATGCAGAATGTCGTTGGACAATCTCGGAAACTCTGCTTCCACCTTGTAGGTCGTCAGCTGTTCAAAGTTGTAGCTCTGAACATTCAGCGCAGGAAAAAAGGGGTCGCTAATCCCAAGCTGCGACAATCCTGAAAGCAGCTTTCCCGAGTCCATCCCTGAATCCACCAGACGTCGGTAGATGGATTCCAGGCATTCTGTCCCCTTGCTGGAGCGCTCCAGGCATACGTGTGCGAGGACCAGCGTCCCGCCATTCGGCGGGGTGAGCTGTTCGAGGCCGTGGATCGTTACCGAGGTCGCATCCCTTCGTGCGGACGTCTTTGTTTCGAGGGCGTGCACGCCGAACCTGAAATCGTGTCGATCTTGGAAGGGCCCGACCCAAGAATCCTCCGCATTCGGCAAAAATTGTCCTACGCGCTCCAGGACCAGCAGCTCGCCCAGCAATCCGAGAAGTTCCTCGCTATCGAGAGTGCTTGTTTCCTCTTGAAGCAGGTTCCTGAAATCGCTGATTGCGCTAGCAACAGCCGAGATCGGAGAGTTTCCATTCCGGACCCGCTCGATCACGACATCCGACAGCTCGGCAAATACCGGGAGCAGCCCCGTCTCCAAGCACTCCACGTCAACAAACCTTGCCCAGCTCCCGCGGACCCTGAGCCGTGCTGTATGAATGCGCAGCCTCAGCGGGCGGGGCATCGACTTCGGCAAGGAAGCACTACCAATGGGAACCAAGAATCGGGCATTCCCTGTTGGCGAAATCGCATACCAGATCTCACCGAAGCCGGTGTTGATGCCAGCCGATATGCCTGGTATCTCGAGCTCCCCATCTCCATGCGGTTGATCGCGTAGCCTGGTCCAACTGCTTTCGGCAGACGCGATGCTCACAGCTCGGCTCCGATTCCGCTTTCCTCCACCTCCTCTTCGAAATCTTCCGTTGCGGGAGGATCCAGATTGACCTCAAAGAATGAGCCCGCTTGGTCTTCTGTGCCCGGGAACACGATGCCGACCCCGAGCAGGTGTCCGGCTGCATTCAGCGGTTCTCGGGTCTTGGTGCCCGGCTTGGGCGCGGAATGCATGTCAATGGGATAAAGCAAAAGCAGTGGCACATCGGGACGTAGTTCCTTGTATGCCTTCCAGCTGTCATCCGACGCGTCATCATCCTTGTCCCTGTCTATAAGGATGTCTCGTTTTGACATCAGTGCCTTGATGTGGGCGTAGGGTGCATCAATGCCGGAAAGCTTGGAACGGATATTGGTGGTGATCTTGCCCAAGGGACCGAACTTCAATTGGCAACCATCTCCCGTTTTTGGAGCAACAATTCCGATGTTCCACAAAGGATGGCTGTCCATCGTCTTGTCCACATACCCCAAGAGCATCTCGGTCCTAAGGCCCATGTGTTCGTCGCAAATCCTGTATTCAGAGAGAAACTTCCGGACTATCCGGGCGGGCACGCCACGGAACAGCAAGCCGTCGCGGCTGTCGCATTCTGCAGTGGCACTCTGTATGAGCTTTTCTCCCGCCTCCCAGTTTTGCGCGATTGTGTGCTCGTCCAAGTGGTCGAACTTGATGGTCTGGACGTGCTTTCCGTCGAAACTGACGCTGCTCCGGTGAACATGCTTCATCTTCGCGGCAGAGGTGATGGCCATCCCGGGGAGGGAGCGGACCTTGACTGCGAAGTCCATCGGGCTCGCTCGATTCTTGCGGTATTCGGCAATATCTTCCCGAATTTCTTCTTCGATCTGGGCAAGCCCCCGAAAGTTTTCAGCCAAGTCCGACGATGTCCATAGGCGGGGGAGGTCGTCATAGCCCTCCCTGTAGCCGAACCAGCGCCCCATCTGCAGCAGCGTGTCATACTGCTGCGATGTCCGAAGAAAGAACGAGACGACGAGCCCTTCGAGCGTGAGACCCCGGGAGAGCACCGACCCTCCCACCACGATGTAGATTTTCGGCTCCGCCGTGAAATCGAGACGCTCGATGCTTTCCCCGTTTTCGACGGCGTGTTCCAGATTGTTCAGGACCGCCTCGAGATGGGGACGCAGCAAGGCAAGGCTGATTTCCTCGCCATCGAGGGTATGCAATTGAACCCTCGAACTCTCACGCAAAAATACGTCTGAAAAGCGCTCCCATCCGTCACCGCTTCCGGACAAGAGGGAGGCGCTGTTTCGGTCTATCCAGTCCCTGATGGCAGCGTCCATGCGCTCGTGCTGGATGATGTTCGGTGAAGTGTGCACCAGCATCGTCATATGGTCATCGCAGTGACCGCGGGCATATCTGATGCAGCACGTGGCCAAGAACCAAAGCAGGGCGTGCTCCAGACTGTCGCCGACCTTTGGCTGGAACGAATCCTTGTCCTTGGCTCTGGCGGGGCGATACTCCGATATTTCTGCATTCGGGATGACGCGAATCATGTCCAGACCGCTTCCGGAGTCGGCATCCGCGCCGGCATCATCGGGTTCACCCCCAAATACTTCCAAAGTGCCAAAGTATTTTTGCGGCCGCGGCAACGCCGTGATGAAATCTTTAGGGTAAAGATCGTCCGGCTTGTCCGAATCACCCGCGAATGGATTGATGAAGACATTGGCGAAAGGCGTGGCGGTGTAGCCGACATAGCTGACTGCGGGCAGAAGGCTCAGGATTCTCCTGATCTCCTCATTGATCTTCGTGAGGTCGTAGTCCTCTTTCGCGGAGTTGACGGATGCTTGATCGCATTCGTCATCTATAAGGAGGACCCTGAGCTCACGCATCGTGGCATGCGGAGTCTGCCCGACAGTCTTCCTGAAACTCGCCAAGCGCGAAACGACCTTCTTCATCACCGCGATTTGCGCCCCGCCTTTCGCTGGCATCGCGAACTGGCGGTTATGGGGCATCAGGAAGTCGCCGTGGTCATCGGGATTCGTATAGAAATGCCACAGGTTGCGATACCTTTCGACGATATCTTTTTCGACTCGCCGTTGCGTTTGCGCCCTGAGCTTGTTGGTCACGCCCGCCAGAAGCACGACGAGGTTGTAGCCAGCGTCAACGGCCTTCGCAATCACAGCTGTCATGTTGGCAGTCTTTCCAGATTGCACGTATCCCACGACAAGCCCACGACAATTGAATTGCTGCTTCGAAGGATCTTCGAGCAGCGAGACGACCTCAGTGGAACTCTCGTCGATCGAACGGATTGCGTCGGGGTCCCAATGCTTGACGTTGGCCAGATAGTCTTTGAGAGCCGGCCAATGTTTGGAAAGTGGGCTTGGGCCCGTATACCAAGTAGCGCGCTCTCGGACCAGCGAGTGCCTAATGAGGATCTCGATGGGCGCAATTTCCGCCTCGACTATGTGGAGTGCGGCCTGCAGACTCTCTTCCATATGGGGAGGGACAATGCTCCCCAACAGATTGCGGATGTCGATGCGGACGGCCTCAGCTGCACGCTGCGGATCACCGTGTCCTGGGAGCTTTTCCCTGATGTTTTGCGCGAACTGCTTGACTTGGCTGGTTGGTTCCTGAGTTGCGCTCATGCTGCCCCCTGTGCCTAGCGCGAAGCTTGGATCGATATGTTCGATCTTGCTGCGGCGACACGCAGGCGTCAATGTGCTTTACACGGCTGGTTTGCGACGAGGCCGCCCTTGCACACGGCTGACACGGAGACAACTCGATCCTCGATCTATGACGAAAAAGCTCGAGAGCTGCGTATGGACCTGATCGCCTTGAGCTCCGCCGCCGTGACCAGCATGGACGGAACAAGACCAGAGAGCAGCCTGTAGATGTCCGGGTAATATGCTTCCAAGCAATGGCTGAGCACCGAGAGCTGCGGCCAGGAGAGAAAGAGGAGAATCTGGTGTTGGAGTTCAGGCCTACGCCGGAACACCCCATGTTTGTGGCGTGTCTCTGGAACAAGACGCCGAGGGAGCAGGGCGATCTCTACTCGTTCGCAGCGATCACCGATGAGCCGCCGGAGGAGGTTGCGGCGGCGGGGCACGACAGGTGCATCATTCCGATCAAGCGGGAGAACATCGACGCTTGGTTGAATCCGGATGCGGGGAACCTAGCGGCGCTGTATGCCATCCTGGACGATCGCGACCGGCCGTATTACGAGCATCGCTTGGCGGCATAGCGAACGTGGCGATCAGAGGCATTGCAGCAGACACTGACCACACATTAGGGACTGGCATGAACTGGGAAGCCATCACTGCCATTTCGACCTTTCTGCTCACGGTGGCGACCGCCGCAATGGCCGTCGCCACCAAAAATATGGCGAAGATGACACGCGAAGCTCTGAAGCAAAACGACGAGCTTCGCAAAGACACGAACACTCATTACGAGCAGACAAGAAATCAGGACAAGCAGCACCACGAGGACGGGTTCCGTCCCGTTCTCCTGCTCGCGACAGGACAAAGCAGGCCTTCCGATCGAAATAGTGCGCTGTATACGAATCCGAGCGCCAGCCCACCTGTAGTGATCGTCTCAAGGGCCGTGTCGAATATTGGCAAAGGTCCTGCCCTTGGGATTCACATGTTCATACGCAAGGATGAAAAGACCGGCTTTGGACCCTCCATCGAAATTACATCGATCGAAGCTGGTGGTTTCGCTCATGGCTTGAGTGACAGATTCGTTCTTCCAGTAGTTGGCGACGTTTTGAATAGCGCCGATTTGAGCACTTTGAAGGATGGCCCGTGGCTGATCGTTCTTGAATACGAAGACATTTTCGGCAACCGCTTCCATTCGCTCCATTACAAGAACCCGCTTAAACCCTGGGGTGTGACTGGTCGCGGTCCAGCCCGGGACACGACGCCGGTGTTGCCGGCTTGATCTCTCACTCTTTGCGACGATGATAGACTTGAATTCTGTCCCGTATTTCAAGTTTCCATATGCCAGCTCGAAAGCACACCCACGGCGGGCGCCGCCGCGGGGCAGGAAGGCCGGCCAAGGCGCCTACAGTTCGCATGCGCGTGCCGAAGAATCACTTCCATAGGATCAGAGCGTTCCTGACCGACGAATCGATCAGGAAGTCCCTACATCCGACCCGGATGGCCACTGGCGCTACGCGTCGGCACATCCGAACATTCGTAGCCAAGGTTCCCGCTGGGTTCCCTTCTCCCGCCGAGGAATACCTCGAAGAGGACGTTGATCTCAACTCTCACCTCATCCCTGCAGGCCACGAGGACACCACCTATGTCATCCGGGTCGAAGGCTGGTCGATGATTGGGGCAGGGATCCACGATGGCGACGAGCTGATCGTGGACCGGAAGTTCGAAGATCCGCTTGGCAAGGTTGTAGTGGCTGTCCACAACGGCGCCATGACCATCAAGCGGCTCCGGAAGAGGGCAGGAAAGCTCGTGCTCCTTGCCGAGAATCCGCACTACGCGGATCGCGTCATTGCCGAAGGCGACGAGTTCGAAGTCTGGGGTGTCGTCGTGCGCGTGCTTCACGTGCCGTGAGCCGGGCGAATGAATACATCGTCTCCGTATGCGCAGGCCTCGCACGCCTTCAACTGCGACTGATGGATGCGCAGCTCAAGCCCAGCCGGAGTGGGAGAAAGCTGCTGAGCGAAGTGGAGCCTCCTTCTCGGTGGCTGGATGTAACTCCTCCGGATACATCTATCGCTACTGCAGTCGGCGCGATCGCACTTGCACAGGCCCACCTCCTCGCGATAATTGACTCACCCCTGCCGATGGATGCTGGGGCGGCTTGCCCGGCATTGCAGCACGTCCAGTGCTGCCGCAGGAGGTGGGACCGTGACGCTGCGGTTGGCGAACAGGCTCAATTACAGACTTGCCGAAGCGCCTGAAAGAGAGCCGGGGGAAATATCTGCCCATGACGAAGTTGTCGCCGCCTCGTCATGGAATGGCTCGGCGAAAAGCATCCTTCGATGTGACCAGAAGCGTTTCGCCAAACGTGGGTAGCTGGGAATGGGGCTAGGATTTCCAAGGTAAACATTTGTGCAAACGTGAAAACCCATGGCGCGCAAGCTTGACAACACCCGCGCGGAATTCTAATTTCGATTGCATCCTTCGTGGGGACGGAGCGATGAACAGGGGAAAAGCGGTTCTGGCATTCGCCATTGCGTTCTTTGGTGTGTCGTCACTTGTCCATGCCGACGATTCCGGCTCCTACAGTTCCGTGGACGGATACGAGGAATACGGCCAGCGCATCCATGATTCGGAAACGATCTCTCCGCTGGGGGACGAGTTCTTTGGGGATTCGGTAAACCTGTATAACGGTCAGACTTCCTTTGAAGTCACGGACGTTTCGATCCCGGGCAACAGTGCCCTGCCCGTAGCTCTCTCGCGTAGCTTGGCAATCACAGATCGTCGCCAGATGCCGGTGAACGGCGATGGGCTCCAGGGATTCGGTGATTGGAGCTTCGATGTGCCTTATGTTGACGGCACGTTCACTCAGCAGGATGGCTGGACCCTCTATTCGAATCCACCCGGCACCGACCAGCGGTGCACCGACAATACCGACTTTCCTTACACGGGCGGCATACCAGACCCCTATGGGACGGGAACCGCGCCTTACGCAGACATCTGGGACGGCAACCACCTGCACATTCCCGGGCAGGGCGATCAGACACTGCTCGCCAACACTCAGTCCAAGAATCCCGCCTTTGCGTCGGCCGCCACCTACAAATGGGTGACGACGGGAAACTGGAAACTCAAGTGCATCTCGCCGGTGACGAACATGTCAGGGCAGGGGTTTGTCGCAGTATCGCCAAGCGGGGTGAGTTACACCTTCAACTACTTGGCCAAGATGACCAGCTCGGTCTATGCCTTCGTCTATGACTCGCGCTTTCATCCGATCGGCGTTCCACGTTGGCACATGTATCTGCTTGCAACTCAAGTCACGGACCGGTTCGGCAACTGGGTCAAATACAGCTACACCACGGATTCGCAGACTCAATACACCGAGTTGACCGGGATTACCTCCAGTGACGGGCGGTCGATTACCGTCAATTGGCAGGGCAACGAGGTTACCTCCGTTACCAGCGCGCTGGGCACATGGCAATACGCCTACCGCACGGCGACGTGGACGGACAAAAACGGTGGCCATCATTCGTGGCCCTACCTCAGCACGGTGCAGAGGCCAGATGGCTCCCGCTGGACCTACTCCGTCGTCTCTGGCGCTCTAATCACCAACAAGGAATCCTGGCCCGACGACAACCATCCAAATCCTCCGCTTTGCCAAGGCAACGCCGGACCGGGCGATCCGAACACAGGGTCTTTCGTCTATCAGATTGGAGCGCCCTCGGGAGCGACGGGGCTCTTCGATTTCGAGTATGCCAGGCACTACAGGGATAAAGTTCCCATCGCATGTGTAGGGGGCGGCGCTCCCGATGACGAGAACTATCCGCAGCATGTTTACATCTTCCTGGACAATTTCTCGTTGGTGTCCAAGCAGATCAGTGGCCCAGGGCTGCCCACCGATTCGCACGGCAATTCTCTCCTGAAGTGGACCTACAACTACGGCGATGAATCCGGCGACGGCTCTTACTACGAAGCTACGGCACCCTATGCCTGGACAGGAAATCCCGAACCGTATATCCCGCCGGGTCCCTGCACAACCTGTGGTTCAAGCAAGACAGTTACTGTCTCGGGGCCGACATCGATCATCAAATACACTTACGGAACGGTCTACGCAAACAATGAAGGGCAATTGCTCGACACGGAGGTTGATGATCTATCAGGGCATCCATTGAAGACGATCACGAATGCCTATGTCAGCGACACGGATGCTCCAAACGAGCTATTTGCAAACATCGCCGGCTACGATCTGTCGCCCAACTACCAGAATCCCATGGGCAACCGGAATCGCCCCGTGGTCTCGACACAGATCACCCAGGACGGCCTGAATTTCACCACCACTGTCAACAACAACTGTGCCGGATCCCTGGACTGTTTCGACGTCTTTGCCAGGTCCACGAGTGAGCGCGAGACCGGTAGCTCCAGCCGGACCGTCAATACCCGCTACTACGATGACCTGACTCATTGGGTCGTCGGGCAGGTGGCCAGCACGGCGGTCAATTCGCCGGCGAATGCGTGCGCTGAGAACGACACGACCCTGATGTCGTGCACGACCTACGACACCAATACGGCGTTGCCGTTGAAGACCTATGCATTCGGCAAGCGTGTCTCGACCAAAGCGTGGCACTCCAACGACGGCACCGATCAAGCGGGCACGCTGAACACCATCACTGACGGAAATACGCACACCACCACGCTTTCGAGCTGGAAGCGCGGCATTCCGCGAACCATCACGTATGCCGACACCCGTGCCCAAACGGCGGTGGTTAACGATGCCGGGTGGATCACATCCGTCACCGACGAAACCACGGCTACGACTGGCTACCAATACGACGAGATGGGGCGTCTCTCGGAAATCGACTATCCGAACGACTCCAACAATACCTGGAATGCGACGTCAATCGCGTTTGGCCAAGTCACCCAAAACACCGAATACGGCATTGAACCGGGTCACTGGAAGCAGATCGTGCACACGGGGCAGGGATACACCAAGACCTACTTCGATGCGCTTTGGCGGCCGCTGGTCACCGAGCACTTCGACAATACGGATGAAACGGACACACTCTCCCAAACGGTGACCCGCTATGACGCGGGCGGACGCAAGGCGTTCGAGTCCTATCCACTGCGTAATCCGTCACTCTCCTACCTTACCGCCAACACGGGAACGCGCACCTTTTACGATGCCTTGGATCGCATCACGGAAGTCGATCAGGATTCCGAGCTGAACCCGAGTGTATTGAAAACATTCACACAATACCTTCCCGGATTCGAAACCAAAGTGATCGATCCGCGCGGCTATGCCACGACGACCGACTACATGACTTATGCCACGCCCACCACGCAGTGGCCAACGGACATCAAGTATCCCGAGAACGAACAGACCCTGATCAACCGTGATGTCTACGGCAAGCCGCTATCGGTCAATCGCACGAACATAGTGCCGCCCCGCGGGGAGATCGTCATGACCGGTGCACCGTCGATCACGCGCTATTACGTTTACGATTCCAACCAATTGTTGTGCGAGCGCATCGATCCGGAGTCCGGCCTGACCGTGCTGCATTACGACCTGGCCAACAATCTGGATTGGAGTGCCTCGGGACTTGCCGTTCCCCAGACACCCAACTGCACGACCGACCGGAATGGTGCCGCCGCGTCCCCGCATCGCGTGAGCCGAACGTATTATCCGCGCAACTGGCTCAACACGTTGTCGTTCTCGGATGGCAAAGGCAATCAGACGTGGCTCTATTATCCGGACGGCTTGCCACAGCAGGTCACGACCAACAATGTCACCACCAGTGGTCAGAATCCGGTCGTCAATGCCTACGTCTACGACCCGCGGCGTCTGCTGACCGGCGAGAGCGTCAGCCAGCCAAATATATATACGTGGAGTGTTGGCTACGGTTACGACGTCAACGGCAAGCTGGCCAGTATGGTGTATCCGGATGGGTCAGTGGCCAACTATGCGCCCAATGCGCTGGGCCAGCCCACGCAGGTCAGCAACCAGATCACGGGAGTCAGCTATTTCCCAGATGGCAAGGTGTATCAGTTCGCCTATGCCAATGGTCTGGTGCACACGTTGACCGAGAACGTGCGCGACTTGCCTTCGCATATCACTGATACGGGCGCCGGGGTGACGGCGCTGGATCAGGCCTATACCTACGACGAGGACGGCGATCCGAAGACAATCAACGATGCTGCGACCACGCAACAGAACCGCAGCATGACCTATGACGGCCAGGACCGGCTCTTGACCGGCACTGTGGCTTATCAGGGAAGCACGCCGACAAACTATTCCTATGACCTCGAGGACAACCTGGCCCAGTTGGTCTTTGGCACGCGGGTGCGCACCTACAACTACGACGAGACCAACCGGCTCATGTCGGTCACCGATACGGGTGCCAGCGACTTCGACCTGGCCTGGGACGATCAGGGGAATCTCGCCAGTCGGGGCGGAGTGGCCTATACGTTCGACTATGGCAACCGGCTACGTGACGTGGGAGGTCAGGAGAGCTACTTCTATGATGGCCTGGGCCGCCGCGTGCAGGCGACAGCGTCTGCGAACGGGCAAAGCATCCTGTCGATGTATACCCGGGGCGGACAATTGATCTACCAGGACGACGAGCGCGCGAGCACCCGGCACGTTTACCTGTATCTGGGCACGCAACTGCTGGGAGTCGTGGATCACGGCTATGGCGGCGGCAACGCGGTGCGTTACCAGCACGCCGATGTGCAGGGCAGCATCGTGGCACAGACCAACAACAACGCCACGCCCGGCATCATCGAGCGCAGTGTGTATTCGAGTTGGGGCGCGCCACTGAACCACGATAACGAGGACGAACCGGGCTACAACGGGCACGTGCAGGACAGCCTGACCGGTCTGACCTACATGCAGCAGCGGTATTATGACCCGGTGTTGGAGCGGTTCCTGAGCGTCGATCCAGTGAACGCGGACGCCGATACGGGAGCCAATTACAATCGGTATTGGTATGCCAATGACAATCCTTATCGATATGTTGACCCCGATGGTCGCTGCGCGGATCACTACAAAGATGGTAGTTGCGAGGTGCAAGTCGCTGGAGACTTGAAAAAAGACAAGCTGGCTCTCGCCGCTCAAAAGTCTTTGGAAGCGGTTCTGAACGCGTACGACAAGTCTATAAATGCCTTGGACGACAGCAGCAATATCAGCATTAAAGATTCAAGCGGAAAAGTCATCGGCTCGATTGGCGGCAAGGAGTTCAAGGCTATTTGGAATGGGACACATTTCACCGTAACAAACGATGTGCCCAGCAATGGCGGAGTTGGCGGTGGCACTGGCGGCACATGGCATGGGGATTCGTTTTCAGGCGATAGTGTCCTTTCGCCGAGAGCGGTTTTTAACTACACGAACAGTGCTTCCCTGCGCAACGAATCCTCAAGCATAGGCGCAAGCACGCTGACATTCCATGAGCTTGCCCATGAAACACATTTTGGAGAAGCATTGACGGGACAATATCCAGTAGAACCTTCCAACTGGGGAAACAAGGCATTTGAAGAAAACTTTTGGAATAGAGAAAAGCCCACAAGCTCCGCTGGCGAAAGCATGGCCGGTGCAGCGGGTGCACCTTTCGATTGCTCACTGCCAGGCGGTTGCCAATGAGCCGCAACGATTCGATCGCTATTCTATTTTTAATTTTGCTTGTCGCCGCACTGGTGCAGACGGCATCTTGCGCTCCCGACAAAGAGCAAGCCACTTTTAAGGCTTCCAATGGAAAGCAAATTATAGTAGATGCGCTGAATGGAACTCTTCGTGCGCCATTTTCAGATGGTGCTGCACTTCAGGATTGCAGTGATAAATACCAAACATGCATGACTGACCATACCGGATTCGCCTTTTCATTTTTTAGAAAATGCAAAGACGCAGAGATTGGTGATTTCAGACGTCTCCAATTTCATCCGAAGATCGTAGTTGATTTGCATGATAATCTTTGGATGGTCTTTGACGAGTCGTCAAATTACTTATTCCACTATGTGATCCCGAAGGGAGTTGTCGGTATATATGTTGGGCTAACTCCTTCAAATGACTTTCGCAGTCTCTTCCATGATCGGAATCTACATATCGATAAACTGAACGCAACGGAATATCGAATCGTCGGTTCAGAATCCATTGCTGCCTGCAGTGAGTAGCGCCGTCAGCAGGTGCGGCTCTTATAGATCGAAGTAGATTTTCGATCTGGGCCAACTAGGCTATCAAGCCCCACAAGAACGAAGATGATGATGCGGGCTTAATGATCGACTCAGCAAAGCCGATTGACCTGCGCGGGGCCTGCTTGGGCCTCCAGCACATCCAGGCCACAGCGATCGATGGGGATGATGACGTTGCGGTTGGCGAACCGGCTCAACTACAAACTCGCCGCGAATCCACTGCTAGAAAACGGCGGCAAGTATCTGAACATGTCCAAGTTGCCGCTGAGTGGTGAGCGAAGATTTAGGACGTGAATGCAAATTTGCTGGGCGGAGTGTTCGGATTTGCAGGCGGGAAATGACCACTCTTGAGTATATTTGCCGAGTCAGGCTGCTGGGGCACCATCGTATACGGTGGTGCAAGCAACTTCGGCCTGATCTACATCCTGCAGTTGCTGCAGTAATCAAGCGGGCCGAACGTCGCGCTGGAGCCGAAGCCGGTGCTGCATCCTTCTAGCGCAGGAGCGCCCCGGCGTCATCCGCCGCACCACCCCCCATGAATCACGTCCATGTTGCGCTGGCCGCCTGACTCAGCCGGGGCGTGTGCAGGACGGGAAATGGGGCGGGGAGAAGTCTGTCGGGCTGAAGCGATCTGACGTGTAGGGATGCGACTACGTCGGCCAACTACAAGAAGTCGGAAACGATCCACTGTTCGCGCGCGCGGAGGAGTCTCACAGCTCTCAACTTGCGTATTTACGAATGGGGACAACGTTCGAATCGGTTTTGAGCGCATCCAGATAGTCAGCCCAAGCCTGCATCATCCTACGCCGCTCGTCCTTATACTGCGCTAGGTTGTAGGTTCCGCGTATCGAATCGCGATCTCGATGGGATAGTTGGCGCTCAATGGCATCGGGATTCCAACCGAGCTCATTCAGGCGGGTGGACGCCATGTGTCGAAACCCGTGTCCCGTCATTTGTTCCGTTGTGTAACCGAGCCGCCTCAGTGCTCCATTGATGGTGTTCTCGCTCAACGGCCGACGGCTGCTACGCACTCCCGGAAACACGAGAGGGCCGCTCCCCGTCAATCTTTGATGATCGCGCAAAATTTGCACGGCTTGCGTAGCCAGCGGCACTGCATGAGGCGGTGTGCGCGGATTCTCTTTCGCAGCCCTCCGCAACTTGCGGCGTGCGGCAGGAATGCGCCATTCCGCGGCTTCAAGATCAATCTCGCTCCACGCCATCCCGCGAATCTCGCCCGGACGCTGGAAGACATAGGGAGAGAGACGCAAAGCCGCCAGTGTAGACGGGTGTCCCTGGTATCCATCGATCGCACGCAGCAATTCCGCAACGTCATTGGGTTCGGTCAGCGCGGCAAAATTTCGAGCATCGGCCCTTGGCAACGCGTCGCGAAGGTCGGCGGCAGGATCGCGCTTGGCACGGCCCGTCGCGACCCCATAACGGAAAATTGCGCTCACAGTCTCTCGGACCCGACCAGCGGTATTCAGCGTTCCTCGCGTTACCATCCTCTTCAGCATAGAGAGCACTTCGGGCGCTTCCAGATCGGCGATGGGTTTATCGCCGATCCAAGGGAACACGTGATTTTCAAGCCAAGCGCGGATCTTTGCCGTGTGTTCTGGCACCCATTCGCCGGTTTTCGTTTCCAGCCACTCGCGCCCGATCGCTGCGAATGTATTTTCAGCGCTCAGGTGATTGGCGAGCTTGTCGAGCTTTCGCTTTGCGGCGGGATCAATGCGATTGCGTAGCTGCGCGCGCGCTTCATCTCGGAGCTCACCTGCTCGGGCCAGCGAAATTTCCGGATACACGCCCAGAGCGATCCGTTTCTCTTTGCCGCCGTAGCGATACTTCCAGCGCCAGTATTTCGCGCCCGTCGGCATTACTTCCAGATACAAGCCTCCCCCTGCCGCAAGTTTGTACGGTCTGTCACGTGACTCAGCCTTCCGGGCGGCGAGCGCTGTCAAGGATTTGGATGCCACCGAAGATCTCCCATTTATGCCCCCATTGAACATCGTGTGTTCCCCCAATTGTGCCCCTAGATTCCCCCGGATTCAATGAGACGCGGCGGGATGCATTGGGTGACATCAGGCACAAAAAAACCAGCTGTTATGCTGGTTTTAGGACATCGTGGGATCTTGTAAGAAGTGTATATGGAGGCCAGGGTCGGAATCGAACCGGCGTACGCGGATTTGCAGTCCGCTGCATGACCACTCTGCCACCTGGCCGGTGACTGTCGCGGCGTTCCGGACGCCGGTCCGGCGCAAGGCGGCCGGCCACAATTTTTTTACGTCGCAAAAAAAAGCAAAAAAAATCTGGAGCGGGAAACGAGACTCGAACTCGCGACCCCGACCTTGGCAAGGTCGTGCTCTACCAACTGAGCTATTCCCGCGCGAGCCGGAAATGATAGCGCCGCAGCGATACCAGTCAACCCCGTACGGCGCCCGGCTTGCATCGGGCCGCCCGTGGCCGTAAGTTCACGGCGGGGAAAACAGGGGAGCAACGCCATGATCCGCGTCGTGCTGGTGGACGACCACGAGCTCGTCCGCGCCGGATTCCGCCTGATCTTGTCCGGACAACCCGACATCGAAGTAGCGGGCGAGGCCGGCAATGCCGAAGACGGCCTGCGCCTGATCCGTGCGCGCAAACCGGATGTCGCGCTGGTCGACGTGCACATGCCCGGCATGAGCGGCATCGAACTGACGGAACGAGTGCGCCGCGCGGACCTGCCCACCCACATCGTGATCCTCACGGTGGTGGACGATGCGCGTTTCCCGCGCCGCCTGCTGCAGTCAGGCGCGCTCGGTTACCTCACCAAGGCGTGTCCCGCCGACGAATTGCTCACCGCAGTCCGAAACGTTGCGCAAGGCAAACGCTACCTGGATGCGACGATCGCACGGCAGATGGCACTGGCCGCCGTGGACGGCGAAGCCTCGCCGCTGGAATCGCTCTCGTCGCGGGAGCTGGAAGTAGCGCTGATGCTGGCGCGCGGTTCGGCGGTCAACGAGATCGCCGAGCGCCTGCACCTGAGTCCGAAAACCGTCTCCACCTACAAGCAGCGATTGTTCGAGAAGCTCGACGTCGAACACACCATCGCGTTGGCGCACGTGCTGGGTGCGCACGGGTTGCTGGATCAGCACGCTCCGCCGGCGAAAACAATCGGCGGCGCGTGAGATCACTCTTCGCGCGGTTCCGCGGCGTGGTCATCGCCGCCCGTTTTCGGCTCTGCATTCTCGACCGGCGATTTCGGCGCCGGTTTGGGCAACAAATCGCCCTGATGCGGATTGAAGGGGGTCGCTTGCGGCGGAACCGCGATCGGTGCCGGGTGCGGCGACGGGAACGGCGTTACCACCGAACTGCGTTGCGCTTCTTGCGGCGACGCGACCGGTGGCGCAGGCGGAGCCATCGGTGCTGCCGGCTGCGCGGGCGCGACGGATGGAATGTTCGCGGATGACCGCGGCACATCGGCCGATGGAGCCGGAAGTGCCGCCGCTTCCGGCTTCGGTGCGGCCGGTTGCGTCTGCGCCGGGTGGATCGGTGGAGCGGCAATCGGTGCGGGTGCAGGAGCACGGAGTTGGGTCACGGGCGCGGGATCGGCCGGTTTCGCGGCGGGCGCGGCCTCGGTTTCCTTGTTTGCAGGCGTCGCATCGCGCGGCGCGACCGGACGCTCGGCGTCCTCATCGTCGATGTCGCGGCCAGGCGCATTCCCGTTCTGCGGTTTCGACTGCTGCTGCCCTTCGGCGCGTTTGCGCCGCCGGCCGCCGCGGCGGCCACGGCGGCGGCGCGCCGGCGTGCCATCGGCGTTGATCTGCTCGGCGTGATCCGGGGCCGGCGTGCCGGCGCCGGCTTCCGGTTTGATCATCGGCTCGGGCCCGGTCGGCGATACGGCCTGCGTAGTGGGCACCGGCGTCGGCGCCGCCGCGCGCTGCGGTTCCGCCACCGGTTTGGGCGCGGGCTTCGGCGGCGTCACGGATTTTTGCTCCGCTTCCGTTTTGCGTTCAGTGCGCTGCGGCGCGCGAACTTCCTGTCGCGATTTGCCTTGCTGCTGCGGCGACGTTTGCCGTTGCGGCCGCGACGCATCGCGGCCGCGCTGCGCCCCGCGCTGGGACTGTCCGCGCGATTCATTGCGCGGTGACTGCGCGCGCGCTTCGCTGCGCGGCGGGCGTTCCGTGCGCGGGTTCGACGCCTGCGGTGCAGGCGTTTTCGCCGGTTCGCTGCGGAACCAGCCGAACAGCCGCGACATCAGTCCACCGCCGTTCAACGGCATCGGTGTGGGCGCGATCGTCGTTTCCGTTTCCTGGCGCACCGGCATCGGCGTGGCCGGCTTGACCCCGCTGACCACCGGTTGCTCGTGCGTTTCGGTCTGGCCCATCTTCGGCATCGGGGCGGCCGCCGCGGGCGTGAGGCGCTCGTAACTCGGTTTGGAATGCTCGCCCATTTCGCTTTCGCGGATGCGCGTGATTTCCAGGTGCGGCGTTTCCAGTTTTTCGTCGGCGACGATCACCACGTGCACTTTGTGGCGCATCTCGATCTCGACCACGCTGGCCCGCTTCTCGTTCAACAGGAAGTTGGCGACCGCGGACGGCGCCTGCACCAGCACCTGGCCGGTGTTTTCCTTCATCGCGTGCTCTTCCAGCAGGCGCAATGCGGAGAGCGAGAGCGATTCCACGCCGCGGATGCGGCCATGGCCGTCGCAGCGAGGGCAGACAATCTGGATGGATTCGCTCAGCGAGGGCCGCAGCCGCTGGCGTGACATCTCCAGCAGGCCGAAACGTGAAATGCGGCCGACCTGAACGCGCGCGCGATCCAGTTTCAGCGCGTTCTTGAGTTTCTCCTCGACTTCGCGCTGGTGGCGGGCGGACTCCATGTCGATGAAATCGATCACGATCAGCCCGCCGGCGTCGCGGATGCGCAACTGCCGCGCGATTTCCACTGCCGCCTCGCAATTGGTATTGAAGGCGGTTTCCTCGATGTCGCCGCCCTTGGTGGCGCGCGAGGAGTTGATGTCGATCGCGGTCAGCGCCTCGGTGCCGTCGATCACGATCGAACCGCCTGAAGGCAGGCGCACCGCCCGCTCGTAGGCATTTTCGATCTGGCTTTCGATCTGGAAGCGGTTGAACAGCGGCGTGGTGTCCTCGTAGAGCTTCAGCTTGCGCAGGTTGTTGGGCATGACCTGCTGCATGAAATCGCGCGCGTCCTCGTACAAGGCGGGTTCATCGACCAGGATTTCGCCGATGTCCCCGCGCAGGTAGTCGCGCAGCGCGCGGATGATCAGCTTGGATTCCTGGTAGATCAGGAACGGAGCGGGCTTGCTGCCGGCGGCTTCCGAAATCGCTTTCCACAACTGCAGGAGGTAATCGAGATCCCACTGCAGTTCTTCGGCATCGCGGCCGACGCCGGCGGTGCGCACGATCAGGCCCATGTCTTCCGGGACCTGCAGGTGATCCAGCGCATCCTTCAGCGCCTGGCGGTCGTCGCCCTCGATGCGGCGCGAAACGCCGCCCGCGCGCGGGTTGTTGGGCATCAGCACCATGTAACGGCCGGCTAGCGAGATGAAAGTGGTGAGCGCGGCGCCCTTGTTGCCGCGTTCCTCCTTTTCGACCTGCACGACCAGTTCCTGGCCTTCCTTCAGCAACTCGCGGATGCCGGCCTTGTTGGGATCGGCGCCGGGGGTGAAGTAGTCGCGGGAGATTTCCTTCAGCGGCAGGAAGCCGTGGCGCTCGCCGCCGTATTCGACGAAG